>Ga0308157_10000305_pt1 | contig 179320 bp, 159 predicted proteins | sample PhyBR1_FD_201035 | JGI IMG/M metagenome (GOLD analysis project Ga0308157, IMG submission 201035) | Phyllosphere microbial communities from UC Gill Tract Community Farm, Albany, California, United States - DLSLB.R1 | ecosystem: Host-associated > Plants > Phyllosphere > Unclassified | place... | reverse complement strand
AAATCACTCGAAGTGACGTCTTGTTTGCACGATACGAAAACAGTTTCGTCAGTTCGAGTGTTTTTCTTAGCGTAGCGCAGAAAAATGTATCGAGAACCAGTGAATCGAAGCACAAAATATGTCTTCCAATCAAAAAACTTCTCGATACGGTTTTTTTCAAAACCTACTCGAAGTGACGTGTTATTTACACGATATGAAAACGGTTTCGTCAGTTCGAGTGTTTTTCTTAGCGCAGCGTAGAAAATGTATCGAGAACAAGCGAACCGAAGCACAAATTTTGTTCTATAATCAAAAACTTCTCGATATGATTTTTTACAAAAATCACTCGAAGTGACGTCTTGTTTACACGATACGAAACGAATTCGTCAGTTCGAGTGTTTTTCTTAGCGCAGCGTAGAAAAATGTATCGAGAACCAGTGAACTGAAGCACAAATTTTGTTCTATAATCAAAAACTTCTCGATATGATTTTTTGCAAAAATCACTCGAAGTGACGTCTTGTTTACACGATACGAAAACGGTTTCGTCGGTTCGAGTGTTTTTTGTAGCGCAGTGTAGAAAAATGTATCGAGAACCCGTGAACTGAAGCACAAAATCTGTCTTCCCATCAAAAACTTCTCGATAAGATTTTTTGCAAAAATCACTCGAAGTGACGTCTTGTTTGCACGATACGAAAACAGTTTCGTCAGTTCGAGTGTTTTTCTTAGCGTAGCGCAGAAAAAAGTATCGAGAACCAGTGAATAGAAGCACAAAATATGTCTTCCCATCAAAAACTTCTCGATACGGTTTTTTTCAAAACCTACTCGAAGTGACGTGTTGTTTACACGATATGAAAACGGTTTCGTCAGTTCGAGTGTTTTTCGTAGCGCAGCGTAGAAAAATGTATCGAGAACAGTGAATCGAAGCATAAATTTTGTTTTCCGATCAAAAACTTCTCGATACGAATTTTTTCAAAATTCTACTCGAAGTGACGATGTACGATTGACGTTGTAAAATACAAACAATCCCTTTCAAAAACTGAAAGGGATTGTTTGTATAGAAACCGCAAAAGCGGTAATATTTATTAGTAATTTAAATATTCAAAGCTTTCTGATAAGCATTTTCCAAGCCATCAAGATTTTTTCCTCCGGCTGTAGCAAAACCTGGGTTTCCACCACCGCCGCCTTGGATTTCTTTAGCTAACTCTTTAATAAGTGCTCCAGCTTGATAAATTCCTGCTAAGTCATCAGAAACACCAACAGTAATCATTGGTTTTCCGTCTGCGTCGGACAGGATAATCGTTATAGAAGTTGGGATTTCTTTCTTTAACTGGAAGACGATATCTTTTACAGAACCCGCGTCCAGAGAAGTTTTCTTCACTAAAAGTAATTTATCGCCTTTTTGCTCATAAGCACCTTTCCAGTCACCGATTTCGCCTTTTGCTTTTTCCTTTTTCAAAGCGTCAACTTCAGACTTCAACGCTGCATTTTCTTCAATTAATTTCTCAATAGAACGTACAACATCTTTAGATTTTAGCAATTGAGAAAGCTCAACAACCTGCTTTTCTAAACCTTTGAAATATTCCTCGGATTTGTCTCCCGAGATTGCTTCAATTCTTCTGATTCCTGCTGCCACAGAGCTCTCAGAATTAATTTTAAAGTGTCCGATTTCGCTGGTGTTTTTCACGTGAGTTCCACCGCAAAGTTCTTTTGAACTTCCAAACTGAATCATTCTTACGCTATCACCATATTTTTCACCAAATAAAGCCATTGCACCTTTGTCAATCGCTTCTTTGATCGGAATATTTCTAAACTCTTGCAGAGCTATATTTTCTTTGATTTTTGCATTGACTTTTTCTTCAATTAAAGCCAATTCTTCCTCCGTCATTTTACTGAAATGTGAGAAGTCGAAACGCAGATAATCAGGACCAACGTAAGAACCTTTTTGCTCAACGTGAGTTCCCAAAACGTCTCTCAAAGCTTCATGTAACAAATGCGTTACCGAGTGGTTTGCCTGAGAATTTTTTCTTTCTGTGGCATTTACTTTAGCGTAAAAAACAGCACCTGCATCTTTAGGAAGTCCGTTGATTAGGGAAATAATCAATCCGTTTTCCTTTTTAGTTTCAAGAACTTCAAAGCTTTCAACAGCATTTTCAAGAACGCCTTTATCACCGATTTGTCCACCACCTTCAGGATAGAAAGGGGAGTTGCTCAAAACAACCTGATAAAACTCACCGTCTTTATTTTCTACTTTTCTATATCTTGTAATGTAGGTTTCAGCTTCAATTTGGTCGTAACCTACAAAAGTTTCAGGTTTTTCTTCTAAAACAACCCAGTCATATACTTTAGAAGCAGAATCTTTTTTAGAACGTTGCTTTTGTTTTTGCATTTCAGCTTCAAAACTTTGTTCATCGATGGTCAAACCTTTTTCTTCCGCAATAATTCTTGTTAAATCATCAGGAAAACCATACGTATCGTACAGTTCAAAAACTTCTACACTTGGAAGAACTTTAGAATTTTCTGCAATGGTCTGCTGAATTAATTTTTCAACTCTTATCAAACCGTTTTCAATGGTTTTCAGGAAAGATTCTTCTTCACTTTTAATGACTTCTGTAACCAATTTTCCTTGCTTTTCCAATTCCGGGAAGAATGCTCCCATTTGATTTTGAAGAACGGCAACCAATTTATAAAGGAAAGGTTCTTTCATATCTAAGAATCTGTAAGAATAAGAAATTCCTCTTCTCAAAATTCTTCTTATTACGTAACCTGCTCCTCCGTTGGAAGGCAACTGTCCGTCTGCAATTGCAAACGAAACCGCTCTGATGTGGTCTACCACAACACGAATCGCAATATCTTTTTCGTCTTCTAAAATTCCGGTATATTTTTTACCAGAAACCTCTTCAACTTTAGTAATCAAAGGCGTAAAAACGTCTGTATCGTAGTTGGAAGATTTCTCTTGAAGTGCCATACAAAGACGCTCGAAGCCCATTCCTGTATCAACGTGTTGCTTCGGTAGTTTTTCTAAGCTTCCGTCAGCTTTTCTGTTGAATTCCATGAAAACCAGATTCCAGACTTCTACCACTTGAGGATGGTCGTTGTTCACTAATTCAAGTCCTGAAACTTTAGCTTTTTCTTCAGGAGTCCTCAAGTCAATATGAATTTCCGAACATGGTCCGCAAGGTCCGCTTTCACCCATTTCCCAGAAATTATCTTTTTTATTTCCGTTGATAATTCTGTCTTCAGAAATGTAAGATTTCCAGAAATTGTAAGCATCCTGATCTCTTTCAAGATTTTCAGAAGCGTCACCTTCAAAAATAGTTACATAAAGGTTTTCTTTCGGAATTCCGTAAACTTCCGTCAACAATTCCCAGGCAAAAGCAATAGCATCTTTCTTAAAATAATCACCAAAAGACCAGTTTCCCAGCATCTCAAACATGGTGTGATGATAGGTGTCACGGCCCACATCATCCAAATCGTTATGCTTCCCTGAAACTCTCAGACACTTTTGTGTATCGGCAATTCTCGGTGCTTTAGGATCTTTGTATCCTAAAAAATAATCTTTGAACTGCGTCATTCCGGAGTTGGAAAACATTAAAGTAGGATCGTCTTTCAACACAATGGGCGCCGAAGGAACGATAAGGTGGTCTTTGCTTTTAAAATAATCTAAAAATTTCTGACGGATCTCTTGTGATGTCATAATTATATATTGCTTTGCTTTTTACAAATTTTTGATAAGATGCAAATTTAATGTTTTTAAAGCAATAGAAAAATATAGTTTTGTGTTTTAATTTATTTGTAAAATAGTATTTGAGTTTGTCATTTCGACGAAAGAGAAATCTATTATTCTCAATCTTGTAATCTTCCATCATCCAGCTTCTAACTTTTTTTCTTTTCAGGAGCTATTTCCCGCTTTCCGCACTCGCTATTTTTTGTGTTTTGGCGGCAAAGCAGCCGCCAAAACACAAAAAATGAGCTCAGACAAATGCTTCAATCGGGGCTAAACCTGTTGCAGAAAAAACAAACCTCATAGGCTTTAAAACCTATGAGGTTCTAGACTGATTTTTTGAACAGAAAAAAGGATTAATAAAAACTTTGCACTTCTGAGTTTAACTTATTACCTTCGCTAGTATCTGAAAAGAGACAAACGAAAAATGACGAAAAACGAGACCTTAAAAAACTGGATAGAACAATACTCTGAATCGTTGTTGAGAAGAGCAATTTATTTGCTTTCGGATAAAGTGGAAGCAGAGGATATCGTTCAGGAAGTTTTTATTGCTGCCTTTTCGTCTTACGATTCTTTTGAAGGAAAAAGTAAGCCCCTCACCTGGCTCAACACGATTCTCAATAATAAAGTTGCCGATTTTTACCGTAAAAAATACAAGTCGGAACCATATATAAAACTCGATCACTTTTTTGATGAAACCGGATCCTGGAAAAACGATTCGGTGTTGAATGATTGGAACGTTTCTAACCAGGAATCTGAACTTCTGGACAATCAGGATTTTAATAAAAGCTTGGAAGACTGTATTGAAGATCTTCCTTCACGATGGAAGATCCCGATGAAAATGTATTACCTCGAAGAAAAAAAAGCACCTGAAGTGAGTCAGGAATTGGATATCTCTACGACTAATCTTTGGAAGATTTTACAACGCACCAGAATGCAGCTGCGGGAATGCCTGGAAATTAATTGGTTTTCAAAATCATAAGGAATAAAAATGTTAAAAAAAATAATTCATATTTTCTTTTTACCGTGCAGTAAAGCTACTTTACTGATGGAAAAGCGTAATGCAAAAAGCATTTCGCCAAAAGAAAACTGGCAGCTTTCTATGCATGTAAAGATTTGTAAATGGTGCAAAGCTTATCAGAAAAAAGTAGAGATTTTAGATTCCATCTTGAAAAAGAAATGGTTTGAAGAAGAAGAAGTTGATATCAATACTGCTGAAATTCAGAGTTTTAAAGATAAAGTATTTAGGAAATTAGATTTTTAGTAAATAGCCTGTCAGGATTTTGTAATTGTTGCGACTATAGTTTTGAAAATAATAAATATTAATTCAAAATCTAAGAACAATGCAACAGACATCGCAACACAAAAGTTTACCAACGTACAAAATCGGTTATTACATTTCGCTTTTCGGAGCTGCAATTATTTTGCTTTGGATCGGGGCTTTCAAATTTACACCCACGGAAGCTGCAGCCATAAAACCTTTGGTAGAAAACCATTTTCTTACGTTTTTCGTATATGATATTATGAGCGCCCAAGCGGTTTCTAATATAATCGGTGTCATAGAAATTATCATTGCCTTGTTACTGATCTTTAGCGTGAAATTTGCATATCTAAAAAAGTTTGCAGGTATCGGAATGGTGGTTACTTTTTTGGTGACACTGAGTTATCTCTTTACAACACCGAATGTTTGGCATATTGTTGACGGCGTTCCTGTTACAGACTTTTTTATTCTTAAGGATATGATGCTTTTAGGATTTGGTTTAATGCTTTTAAATGGAAAAAATGAAAACATATAATAAAACAAAAATGAAAAATATATTAACATTTCTCGGAATGATTCTGGGAATTGCAGTCTTTGCAACAAGTTGTGGAGAAGCAAAACAACAATCTTCATCAATTAAAAAAGGAAATGAGACCATTATGAATGCTAAAAATGTAAAAGAAGTTTATTTTGCAGGCGGATGTTTTTGGGGAACGGAACATTTTTTTCAACAAATCAGAGGAGTGGTAGGAACTGAAGTTGGGTATGCCAACGGAAATAAGAAAAATCCTACTTATGAGGAAGTTGTAAGTCATACAACAGGTTTTGCCGAAGCCGTGAAAGTAAAATACGATCCGGAGCAGGTTGATCTTAAGCTTTTGATTGACTTATATTTTAAAACAATTGACCCTACAAGCTTAAACAAGCAGGGAAATGACAGAGGTGATCAGTACAGAACCGGGATTTATTCTACGGACAAAGAAACAGAAGCGGTTATTAAAGAAGAAGTTCAAAAACTAGCGAAAAATTATAACAAACCTTTGGTTGTAGAAACGATTCCGTTGAAAAACTTCTACAGTGCCGAAAATTATCATCAGGATTATTTAGATAAAAATCCGGGAGGTTATTGCCACATTGAGCCTGGATTATTTGAAATTGCAAGAAATGCAAACCCACTTCCAAAAGCTAAATATCAAAAACAGGATAAGGAAGTTTTAAAGAAAAAACTAACTGCCGAACAATATGCAGTTACGCAGGAAAATGCTACAGAAAGACCTCACACCAATGAATATGACAAAGAATTTCGTGAAGGAATTTATGTAGATATTACAACGGGAGAACCATTATTTATCTCAACCGATAAATTTGAATCGGGTTGTGGATGGCCAAGTTTCTCGAAACCTATTTCTAAAAATGTTATCGACGAAAAAACCGATAATTCAATCGGAATGGCAAGAACAGAAGTAAGAAGTAAAACAGGAGACGCTCATTTGGGACACGTTTTTGATGACGGACCGAAAGACAAAGGCGGACTTAGATATTGTATCAATTCTGCATCATTGAAGTTTGTTCCAAAAGCTGAAATGAAAGAAAAAGGATACGGAGATTATATTTCTCTTCTTAATAAAAAGTAATTGAAAGAAAGATTTTCGAATCTTGAAACGTAACAGATTTTTATCTGTTACGTTTTTTTTTGAAGAAATTTTAATATTGAAAAGTTAAAGCTATTTATATTTTTTGAAATTGCTCCGTAGGAGGAAACACTTCATAGAATTTTAAATTATTTATTACGAAAAGCTCCGAGGATCGGTCTGATAATTTATTGAAAGGTCGCTCCTACAGAGCTTTTAAGAAATCTATATTATCTATTAAGAAATAATTCCTAGGGGGTTTATTATTTATAAATTATTAAATAAACCTTTGATAAGATTTATATAGAAAGCAAAAAATAAATTTTACATATTCTTTAAAATGACCAAATATTTCTTGGTTTTGTTCTTTAGTGAAAAATTATGACTGAGTTTATTAGCCCCGATAGAAACGGTTACCCCGCAATAGGAGTGGGAAAGCTTGAGGGTTTTGGTGTAGGAGAGTTGGGAGAATGAGGAGTATGAGTGGATAGCGGGAAATAGCTACTAAAAACAATTTGGCGAGTTCAAAAGTCAAAAAACAATAAAAAAATCTGCATTATGACAATGCAGATTCTTTAATAATATTAAAATAAAACGTGTTGTTTTTCGCTAATTACTTTAAAGTAAATTTTACTTTTGTTTTAATTGCATCAGAAGAATTTCCGATTTGCGCTTCAAAATCTCCAGGCTCTGCAACCCAGTCGTGCTTTTGAGCATCGAAATAGCTTAAAGCAGTTTTATCTATCGTGAATGTTACTTCTTTCTGTTCGCCAGGATTTAAGAATACTTTTTCAAAACCTTTCAGCTCTTTTGCAGGACGTTCAACAGATGATTTAACATCGGTAATGTACAACTGAGCTACTTCTGCACCAGCTTTTTTACCTGTATTTTTTACAGTAACCGTAAAGGTGATTTTATCATCCTGATTCATGCTTGTTTTGTTAGCTTTTGCTTTTCCAAACTCGAAAGTAGTATAGCTTAAACCATGACCAAAGCTGAATAAAGGCTTTATTTTTTTTGTGTCATGCCAACGATAACCAACAAATATTCCTTCGTTGTATGTAATATTGATCGGATTTTTCTGACCTTTACCTTTTCCGGCAGCCAATTCTTCTTTATTTCCCGGATATTCACCCATTGTATGAGCTGAATTATCTTCCAGTTTTACCGGAAATGTAAACGGTAATTTTCCTGAAGGATTGGCATCACCTGCCAAAATAGAAGCAATAGAATTTCCTGCTTCAGAACCCAAATACCAGCCCTGAACTATAGATGGAACGTCTTTAATCCACGGCATTGCTACTGCATTTCCTGTGATCAAAACAACGGTAAAGTTCTTGTTAGCTTTTGCTAAAGCCGAGATCACATTATCCTGATTGTAGGGAAGTCCATAACTTTTTCTGTCGTTTCCTTCGCTATCTTGGAAATCAGCTTTGTTTAATCCGCCTACGAAAATTACGTAATCAGATTTTTTTGCCAATTCAACAGCTTCGTTCAGTAATTCTTCCGGTGAACGCGTATCTTTCAAATCCTGACCAGATTTTACACCGTTGTATTCTCCACCGATATCTCCTACATAACCTCTTGCATATTGTACGTCTGAATTTTTACCGAACTTAGCTTTAATTCCGTCTAAAGGTAATGTTTCATATTTTACTTTTAATGAAGAAGAACCTCCACCAACTGTCATTACTTTGATGGCATTCTCACCAATTACTGCAATTTTATTTGCTTTGTTGACGTTGATTGGAAGTACGTTATTTTGGTTTTTCAACAAAACAATTCCTTCTTCACCGATTTCTTTTGCTACAGCCTTATGCTCTTCAGAAGCGATGTTTCCAAAAGGTTTTTTAGTATTCATCGTTGTTTTATAGGCTAAACGCAAAAGTCTTTTTACTTTGTCATCAAGCTCTTCAGTTCCTACTTTCCCTGATTTAATAAGGTCTAAATAAGGTTTTGCTAAATAATAATTGTCATATGCATTTCTTGTTCCTGCAGAAAGACCGTTGGTCCAGCTTCCGAATTCTACATCTAATCCGTTATGAATAGCCTGTTCGGTATTGTTTACTGCGCCCCAGTCTGAAACAACAACCCCTTTATATTTCCATTCTCCTTTAAGAATATCATTTAAAAGATACTGGTTCTGACTTGCATACTGATTTTTGTACATATCGTAAGCTCCCATAATCGTCCACGAATCTCCTTCTGTTACTGCAGCCTTGAAAGGTGGAAGATAAATTTCATATAACGTTCTGTCATCAACAATCACATTGCTTGTATGACGGAACATTTCCTGATTGTTTAATGCAAAATGTTTCACAGAAGTAGCCACTCCGTTAGATTGAACTCCCTGAATATAAGGAACTACCATTTTAGAAGTTAAGTATGGATCTTCACCCATGTATTCAAAGTTTCTTCCGTTTAGAGGAGTTCTGTAAATATTTACTCCGGGCCCTAAAAGGATGTCTTTTTTTCTGTATCTAGCTTCTTCACCTAATGCTTTACCGTAGTTCCAAGACATTTTCTTATTCCATGTTGCTGATAAGGCGGTTAAGGCAGGGTATGCGATAATGGAGTCATTCGTCCATCCGGCCTGATCCCATTCGTCCCACATTACTTCCGGTCTTACTCCGTGTGGACCGTCGGTTGTCCAGAATTCAGGAATTCCCAATCTTGGAACGCCAGGAGAACTGAACTTTGACTGTGCGTGAAGCATTGCTATTTTTTCTTCCAGTGTCATTCTGGAAAGTGCGTCCTGAATACGCTGTTCAACAGGTTTAGATTCGTCTAAATAAACAGGTTTTGTATTGTTTTGAGCCATTGCAGAGGCAGATATTATCGTAAACAAACTTAGAAGTACAGTTCTCTTCAACATAAAAAACTTTTTATTGATTGTTCACAAAAATAGGAAAAATATTTATTATCTCAAATTGAGAAAATGTGTTTTTTGAGAAATGGTTATTTTTAACTATAGTATATAAATCGATAGAATAATTGCGTTAATGAAGGGAGTTTGAATTTGTTTTTGAAGTTTCAACCACTATAATATTTAAAATATTCTATGATTTATACAGTCAATTTCATTTAAATTTCAGGATTCTTCAAAATAAAAATACCGCTCCGGTGGAAAAGTTCCCGAAGCGGTATCGCATATAATAATAGAATTTTTCTTTATGAGTAGAGGATTTTTAATTTTGCTATCAACTAATCCCAACCCTTCACGGCACCACCTTTGAAGATTTCTTTTGCTTTATTTTCCACTTCTTTAGACTGATAAGCTTTCAGGAAATTTTTCACTTTATCTGTATTTTTATTGTCTTCTCTTGAAACCACAACATTCATGTAAGGAGAATCTTTATCTTCTTTGAAAATACCGTTTTTATCGGCATCCAATCCGGCTTGAGCTGCAAAATTATTGTTGATAATAGCAATTACTACTTCTTTATCATCCAAGACTCTTGGCAATTGCGGAGCTTCTATTTCAAGAATTTTTAGCTGTTTCGGGTTTTCAGCAATGTCGGTTACTTTGGGTAGCAAACCGATGTTTTCTTTTAACTTTAATAAACCGTTTTTTTGTAAAAGTAGGAGAGAACGACCGCCGTTGGTTGGATCATTAGGAATAACAATGGTACTTCCATTTTGAAGTTCTCCAATATTTTTTATTTTTTTTGAATAGGCTACAATCGGATAAACAAAGGTATTTCCAATTACTGCCAGTTTGTAACCACGCTGTTTTGACTGTTCGTTCAGATAAGGGACGTGCTGAAAGGCATTTGCATCAATATCGCCATTATTTAAAGCCTCGTTAGGAATCACGTAATCGTTGAAAGAAACGAGCTCTACTTCCAGATTATACTTTTCTTTAGCTACTTTTTTAGCAGTTTCTGCAATTTGTTGTTCAGGTCCGGAAGTAATTCCTACTTTGATGAAGTTTGGATCATCTTTTTTGGGCGAATTACACGCTCCGAATAACAACAAACCTGCTGCTAATCCTAAAATTTTTATTTTTTTCATTGTAAATTATTTTTTTTAAAAAAGTTGGGTGCTGGATGATGGAAGCTGGATGCTTATTCAGTAATACCGTACGATTAGAGATTGTATGATTAAAATTTTGTCAATCGACTTCTCATTCTCAATAACTCTAAAACACTCCAACACTCCAACTCACCTCACCTATGATCAAATCTCTTCGCCAATCGATCACCTGAAAACTGGATGATAAAGACCAAAGTGACCAATAAACCCAGAACAAGATTCATAATCAATGCATCGTAACCGATATATCCGTACTGATAACCAATTTGTCCCAATCCACCGGCTCCGACAGCTCCACCCATTGCAGAATATCCCACAAGAGTTATTAAAGTAATCGTTGCATTATTGATGAGCGATGGCAAAGCTTCTGGTAACAAAACTTTTTTAATGATTTGAAACGGAGTTGCACCTAATGCTCTTGCAGTTTCAATCAATCCATTCGGGATTTCCAAAAGACTGTTTTCAACCAATCTTGCAATAAATGGGGCTGCTCCAATGCTTAAAGGAACTAATGCCGCATTCATTCCGATAGAAGTTCCTACCAAAGATCTCGTGAAAGGAATCATCCAGACAATCAAAATAATGAAAGGAATCGATCTGAAAATATTAACCAAAACCGACAGAATTCTGTTGTAAATGGTGTTTTCTAAAAGCTGTCCTTTTTTAGTAATAAAAAGCAGAATTCCAACAGGAAGACCCAAAACAAAACCAAAAAACCCTGAAACAAACGTCATGTAAACTGTCTCCCAAATTCCTTTTCCCAGAAGCGAAATTACCGTATCACTAAGCATAACCTTTTACTGTATTTTGAATGTTATTCTGATTAAAATAATAGATTGCTTTCTGGTTTTCCTCAGTTCCTCCCTGTAATTGCAACAGCAGTTTCCCGAAATTGGAATCTCCCAAATATTCTACATCAGCTTTCAGAAGTTTATATGGAATTTTATATTGATCGTAGATGACAGAAAGTAATTTTTCTACGCTGATACTTTCGTTCAGTTCGATTTCAACCAACGGGAACAAACCGTCTTGTGGTTCTTTCTGTAGTTTTTTATTGAGTTCTTGCGGTATAGTCATAACACCTGAGTTTAAAAATTGTTTGATGATAGGATTTTCTTTGTTGGAAATAATTTCACTCAAAGTTCCTTTTGATACTAATTGTCCTTTGTCGATGACGGCAACGTGGTTGCAAATTGCTTTAATAACTTCCATTTCGTGGGTGATCAATAAAATTGTTATTCCCAGACGATGGTTGATATCTCTGAGCAACTGTAAAATAGATTGGGTCGTTGCAGGATCGAGTGCGCTTGTCGCTTCATCACAAAGTAGGAGATAGGGATCATTCGCTAAGGCTCTGGCAATGGCAACCCTTTGTTTTTGTCCGCCGGAAAGGCTTTTAGGATAATCATGAGCTTTATCTTCAAGCCCTACGATTTGTAAAAGCTCATTCACTTTTTCTCTGATTTTATCTTTACTTAAATTATCCAATTCCAATGGAAGTGCAATGTTTTCAAAAACTGTTCGTGATGAAAGAAGATTAAAATGCTGAAAAATCATTCCTATTTTTTTCCTTTCATGGGCTAACTGTTTGGAATTTAATTTTGTAAAATCTTTCCCGTTAATAATAATTTGTCCTTCATCAGGTCTTTCCAATAGATTAACGGTTCTGATTAAAGTGCTTTTTCCGGCTCCCGAAAAACCAATAATTCCGATAATATCCCCTTTTTCAATACTTAAATTGATATTATTTAAAGCTTGAAAAGCTTGTTTTTTCTGATGAAATGTTTTTGAAATATTCTTTATTTCTATCATTTTTTCTCTGTAATTTTTAATAAAAAAAGGCTCTACAACGTGGTAAAGCCTTTAAAAATATGTTATAATAAAAGTAAGGTCAGCCACTAAAATTCCCACAAAAAGGCATACAGCAATACATCATCATATGGATGATGCCTATCTTCGACATAAAATTGTAGGTGAATTTTGATTTCATTTCCATTTCCTAACTTGAATACGGTTGCAAATATAAAACATATATTTTTATTAGTCCACCAAAGTAATAGACTTTTTGTATTTTAATTTAAATTTAATAATTAAAGTGTTGTTAATCAGTGTTTTATTTTTGTGTTTTTAATTTGTTTAAATTATAGAAATATTTTTGTTCTCAGAATAATCTTATTTAAGCTAATGAATTGAATTCATTATTGAAGTATAGTTTTCTCTACGCCTTAATTATCATTCAAGTTTAAAAATATTGATGGTTTTTAATTTCCGTAAAGTAAAAATTATATTTGTTCGTCTCTTTTAAAAAAGGTTTTAAACCAAAAATTATGGAGAATACGAACATTAATGACGGAATTATTCTGATTCCTGACTTCAGTGGATTTACTGAATTTGTGTTCAATACAAAACTTTATACCGGAGAATATATTGTAAAACAACTACTTTCTATTTTGATTGATGTAAACAATCAGTATTTTGATATTTCAGAAATTGAGGGCGATGCGATTTTATTTTATCGCTATGATAATAAACCTTCGTACAAAAAGATTTCCGGAATGCTGAGAAATATGAGAAATGCTTTCAATATGAAAATTCAGGAATTAAGCGAAATGTTGAATACGACCATCGAATTATCATTAAAATTCATTGTTCACTACGGAAAGTTTTCACAATACAACATTGGAAGTTTTAAAAAACTCTATGGGAAACCTATCGTAGAAGCGCATCAAATGCTAAAAAATGGTTTTGCCGAACAGCCTTCTTATGCTTTGTACAGTCATTCTTTTCTGGAAAAAAGCAGGCAATTAGTTAACATCAAAGAGATGGAATTGTTCGAATTCGGTGAAATTGAGTATTTTGAGAATATGATAAAAACAGATAATTATAAATGCAATTAATTACTGTCAGATTTTTATTTTACTATAAAAATTATAAGAATATAACATTAAAAAACCGTTTCGCAATAACGAAACGGTTTTAACATTTTTAGATTGTAATTATTTTTTGATTACTTTGAATGGTTTAGTACTGCCATCATTCATTTTAAGGTTCACTATATATAATCCTGTTGTCAAACTTGAAAGGTTTATTTCTGTAGCAGGTGCAAGAGATTTAACTTCTCTTCCTGAAATATCACTTATAGAAATAGATTTAACTCCTTTAATATCAGAGATTTTAAGGGTACTTGAGAATGGATTTGGATATACAGATAGATTTCCTGTTTTATTAATATCAGAGACTGCCAAAGTTTGAGCATTTACTTTTAAGATGTGATCTTCTGATTGTCCATTTATTACATTGCTACAAGGTGAACTTAGTGCTGCTAATTGAGTCGTATTGTTGGTAGTTGGGAAAAAATTGGTTTTTATTCTCATCCTTAAATCACCTACAACAGCATTTGAAGGAACTGTGAAAGTTGCTGGTATAAGTGGAAAGTTGTCTGCAGTTGTACCAGTACCTGTTAATGGAGTAGTAGTATTAAAAGCTTCATTAGTATCATCAAAATCTCCATCATTATTCCAATCGATAAAAAATGTAAGTCCCATTCTGTTGGTACCTGCAAAAACCTTTACATTCATAGTTACATTGTCGGCCTGCGTAACAGTAAAGTTTGTCGCATCTTGTAGGAAATACTCTTGTGGCGGTGTTGTAGGACCTGGGGTTGTGCCTGAGACTTTTTCCAAGCTTCCAATTTTTACAGAGGTAACCGGAAATTTATTATCAGCTCCATTTGCAGAAACACTACAATAGTCAAACTTGTAAGTAACCGTGTTGGAAACAGCATTCTGTCCTGAGTTTGTACACGTTGTTTTTAATCTGTAAAGTATAGAATTTCCAAAATTTCCAATTGGAGTAATGCTTGAAGAGGGGGTTGTGGCAGAAGAAATATCGCTCCACGAAGCTCCATTGTCGGTAGAACTCTGCCATTGATAGGTAATTCCTCCTCCAGCAGAAATTGCTAAAGCAGAAGTTGTAATTGGTGTTCCGGATTTTCCTATATATGAAGATAAACTAACGGTACCTGAATTAGGTGTTCCTGAACAAGAGGCGGGAGCAACTCCAGTAATTTTAACATCATCAATACTCAAGCCTGGCTGTGTAGCAGTAGTTGTATTAGCATAGAAAAGCCATCCGATGTAAATAACAGCATTTTCGGCTCCTGCTGGCAAAGCTAAATCTGTAATAGTCTGGGAGGCAGTTTGACCTTGTAGTCTGGTACTTACGGGTATCCAATTTATTTTATCCGTTGAGTATACTAACTGTCCGTAGTCCTGATCTGTTTCTCCCCCACATTTCCATTTGTATGATAATCTGAGGTTAGAGTACGAAGTGGTGTCTACCATACGATAAATTAACGCTGCAAATCCTGCGTTAGTTGCAGAAACACTTTGATATGAACAGCTAAAACTCGTAGCCGCAGTTACGCCAGTGACCTGCATTGTTTTGACACTTATTAAATTAGAAGCACATCCACTTTGAACGAAAAATGTATTATAAGGATAAATAGATAAAGTTCCAATGTTGGTTCCCGTCCAACTTCCCGTGGAGCCATTAGTGACAGTGTCAAAATTGTCCTCTAAAAGTGTTGTTTGCGCAGAAATGCCAATTCCAAATACTAAAAGGCAAGATAGTAAAAAATTTCTCATAATTGTTTTAAATTTATATTTCAACTAATATATAAATAATTTATAATATTTTAATATTTTTTAACTAAAATAAAACAATTAAAAAACTATTTCGTTGTGTTTTTATTAAAATAATCATTTATAGTTATCCATTTTCAACAAGATTTAATTTATTTTTTAAATTTTGATAATAATAACTATTAAACATTTTTTATTTTTTTTAATTTAAAAGAAGAAAATTATTGTCAAATTAGAAAAGTGTATGCAATGAGCTTTTTGTAATACAGCTAATAGTATTTTAATAGTTATTTTGTATTACGATTATATTAGTGAATGACAGTAATTAAAAAAAAACCGATATTTAAAGTAAATCATTAATTTCACTATCTCATTTCAATAATTCCAAAAAAAATCCCGACTTTTGCAACCCTCCCAATAACCCCCGATTATTCATGAAACTTTGTATTGCCGAAAAACCCAGCGTTGCCAGAGATATTGCCAAAGTATTGGGCGCAACTATGCCTAAACAAGGCTATATGGAAGGAAACGGCTATTGTGTGACTTGGACTTTCGGACATCTTTGTACCCTAAAAGAACCTCACGACTACGGTCCGCAATACAAATCCTGGAATTTGTTTTTGCTACCGATTATTCCGCAAAGTTTCGGAATCAAATTAATTCCGAATAAAGGTGTTGAAAATCAATTTAAAGTAATCGAAAGATTGGTCGCCGAATGTGATGAGATTATCAATTGCGGGGATGCCGGTCAAGAGGGAGAACTTATTCAAAGATGGGTTTTGCAAAAAGCAAAATGCGACAAACCTGTACAGCGTTTGTGGATTTCATCATTGACAGAAGAAGCGATTAGAGAAGGTTTTGAAAAATTAAAACCAGCCGAAGATTATAAAAATCTTTACCTCGCAGGAAATGCAAGAGCGATAGGAGACTGGTTGTTGGGTATCAATGCAACGCGACTTTTTACGAAAAAATTTGGAGGAAATAAAGCGGTTTTGTCCATAGGAAGAGTGCAGACTCCGACTTTGGCGATGCTGGTTCAGCGTCAGAAAGAAATTGATGCATTCTCAACCGAAGAATATTGGGAACTGAAAACCAAATACCGTGACGTAATTTTCAATGCTGCAATTGACCGTCTCAAAACTTTAGACCGAGCCGAAAAAGGTTTGGAGTATTTAAAGATTAATCCTTTTGAAATTCTTTCATTTGAAATTAAAGAAGGAAAAGAAAAAAATCCAAGACTGTTTGATTTGACCGGACTTCAGGTGGAAGCCAATAAAAAGTTTGGGTATTCTGCAGACAGCACTTTAAAATATATTCAAAGTCTTTACGAGAAAAAACACGTCACTTATCCTCGTGTTGATACGACATATCTATCGGAAAGTTTATATCCGAAAATCGGAGGAATTCTTCAAAGTATGGCCATTTACAAAGATTTGATTTCGCCTTTGCTGGAACAGCCGATTCCAAAATCTAAAGCGGTGTTTGATGATGCAAAAGTGACCGATCACCATGCAATTATTCCGACTGAAATTCCGCCTTCTCCAAATTTAACAAGAGAAGAGAAATTGATTTATGATTTGATTGCGAAGCGTTTTATTGCCGTTTTTTATCCGGAATGTAAAATTTCAAATACTTTAGTTGAAGCTCAGGTTGGGACGATTCCTTTTAAAACAAGTGGAAGGCAGGTTCTCGAACAGGGTTGGAGAGCAGTGTATGCGAAAGACGCTAAAGAAGAACCGACCGACAAGGAAAAAGATAAGGAAGAGGAACAGACAATTCCTGAATTCAAAGTTGGGGAAACGGGACCTCATGACCCGATGATTCATCAGGGAAAAACTTCGCCACCAAAACCTTATACCGAAGCAACCTTGCTTCGAGCGATGGAAACTGCAGGAAAGCAAGTAGATGACGAAGAACTTCGTGAAATGCTCAAAAATAACGGAATTGGAAGACCTTCAACGCGAGCAAATATTATCGAAACGCTTTTCAAGCGAAAGTACATTGAGAAGAAAAGAAAAAATCTGATTGCTACGCAAACCGGAATTCAGTTAATTGATACGATTGAAGACGAATTGCTGAAAAGCCCTGAATTAACAGGGGAGTGGGAATTAAAACTTCGAAAAATTGAAAGTGGAGAATATGAAGCCAATCAGTTCAAAGATGAATTGATACAAATGGTGACCGAACTCACCAAAAAAGTGGTTGACGGAAAAGCAAAAGTTTTCACCTTGCATGAAGAAAAGGAGGAAGTAAAGGAAAAGAAAAAACGTGAGCCCGCTGTAAAAAAAGAATTACAGTCTTGGGAAGAAACACAATGCCCGAAATGCAAAGCACACAATTTAATGAAAGGAAAAACCGCAGTCGGATGTTCAGATTTTAAGAACTGCGGCTTTAAAGTTTCATTTGATATTTTCGGTAAAAAACTTTCCGATAAACAATTGATGGATTTAGTTTTAAAAGGAAAAACTTCAAAACTAAAAGGTTTCACAACCCATCCCGAAAGTTTAACTGAAGGAGTTGTTACGCTTTCTCCTGAATTTCTAATAAATATTAATTCATAATTAAATGATTAAATTTTAGATTGATTTAAAACTTTAAAAGCTTTTAAACCATTAAGATTAGTTTAGAAGTTTAGATAGATTAAGAAAAATCTAAAGATTTTTTAAGCTGAATTCTTAAAGCAAAGCTCAAACTTAATATTCTAAAAATCTCAACTAATCTTAATGGTAAAATTTTAAATATTTTTGCTATCAACTATCAACTATTTCACATAAAGCCTCATTCTCGCTTCATATTCAGGCTTGGTTTTCAATAGCTTCCAAATCTTTTTATCATCGGGATTGCTGATTCTATAATACATAATTTTGTCTGCAGAATATTTAAAATACGGATGGTTTTTCAGCCATTCTTCAGGTGCGTCGACCAAAGTATATCGCTCAACTTTTGAATTATCGAGGGGAGTAACGCTTAATAGTTTTTGAACCAATTCTTTATCAATATTGTAGGTCTCCAAAATTTGTTCTTTAGTCATAAACCCACCCAGTTTTTTTCTGAAACCGATCATTGAACCTGCGCTTCTTTCATCCAGACCAAATTCTAAAAGCTGTTTAAAAGTAATAGAATTCATATCAGTTTTTGAAAAATCAGTTTTCTCCTGTTTGAATTCGGGCTTTTTATCTTCAGTGTTTTTTGCCATTGTCGAAGAATTTAATTTGATAAAAGGTTTTAATTCTTCAAATTTTTCTGCGGAAATGACAAAGCAGTTTTTAATATCTTCTAAAGTTTTAAAACTTCCTTTCAAATTTTTGTCACGATAATTAACGATCACATTCGCTTGCTTTTCTGAGAATCCTAAAGCCATCCAACCTTGCACATCCAATATATTCGGATCAAAAGAAGTTTGCAGCGTTTTAGATTTGAATGAACTGGATTTTCCTGCATAAGCATTAAAATTGACCGGAGTTTTTGCCGGAAGAATTAAGTAAGGTTCAAGTTTCGCATAATTTTCTTCATTGATGATAAAGCATTCTTTGAATTTTTCTTTGCTAACAAAACTTCCACCTAAATAATTTTTATATTTTAAAATTGCAGCAGCTTGTTTGTCAGAAAATCCGATGTTTTCCCAATCGGCTTGTGAAAGTTGGTCAGGATTAAATTTCCGGGTGATGTTTAAAGATTTCTTCTCATAACGTTTAAAATCTGAATTTCCGGATTTTGCTTCCAGATTGGTTTCAGGTAATAAAATAAAAGAATTGAGCTGGGAATATTTTTCTTCTGAAATCGCATAACATTTCTTGAACTGTTCTTTTGACAGAAATTTTCCGCCGACAATTTTTTTGTATTTTAAAATTGTTGCTGCTTGTTTTTCGGAAAATCCGAGCTTTTGCCATTGATTTTCGTCTAAATCGTTTGGATCAAATTCAGAGAATGATTCTACAGGTAAACTTTCGGAAATAAATGTCACCTCTGGAAAAGTTTCATCAGATTTGTTGGCGTATTTTTGAAATCCAACTAGTGTAAACAACAGCATTCCAAGAAATGCCATCTTCTGATAGTAATTTTTTTTCATCGTTATATATTTATGTTTTATCGCTTATTTCGATTTATCGAAATAAGAATACAATAAAGTTATGAATTAATTTAATTCATAAGCAAATAAAAATGAAAAAATAGTAATTAAATAATTGTTTTACAGTGAATTGTGAAAATGTTTATATGAAAAAGATAAACTTAAGAATCACTTTTGTTGTGAATAAAAATTTGGACAAGTGACACGACAAAGATTCCAATCAAAGCGGCCATTAAATAAGTATTCACATTAAAAACAGCTCCTATAATTATAAGAAATAATGAGACTCCAGCCAGAGTTTTTAAATGCTTTCTGTGTTTTACTTTAATCATTTGGGATTACATTTTTATTCAGAATCTTTTTCTACCAAAGAATCTTTTAGCTTAAGCAATTCTGCTTTTACGAATTCTAAACGGTCGATTAATGTTACCGTTTCAGAAATTTTTGAGTTGGTTGTTAAGGCAATTCTTGCTCCGTCAAGTGTGTAGCCCTTTTCTTTTACCAAATGATAAATGATTTTCAGGTTTTTGATATCTTCGGGAGTGAAGTAGCGGTTTCCTTTTTTGTTTTTTTTAGGTTTAATAATTGGGAATTCTTGTTCCCAATATCTTATCAATGAAGCGTTTACATCGAATGCTTTCGCAACTTCTCCTATCGAATAATACAGTTTGTCGGGTAAATTTGTCTTCATTATAAATCCTGAAAATTCAAAGATAAATATTTTTTAAGCTTTACTACAAATACACGTTGTAAAATGTGCAGTTTAAGTGTATTTTTGTTCTCTTTCACACATAATTAATCAGGATGAATTCTATCTCGGTATTGCACATCAATCTTTTTCAGTCAGAGAAAAACGCTCCGGATTTTTACTTTAATACATTGAAAGATCATTTGGTTTCCAGTCATAAACATATCGAGAAACCGCACCGTCATGATTTTTATGTTACCGTTATTTTTACTAAAGGAACCGGGATACATGAAATTGATTTTCAAAAATATGATGTTTCTGAAGGAAGTCTGTTTTTTCTTTCTCCGGGACAGGTGCACAGTTGGGAACTTTCTCCGGATACCGATGGCTATATTTTCTTTTTTTCTCAGCCTTACTATGAAATGCACTACGTTAATCAGAAGTTGAAAAATTTTCCATTTTTTAATTCTCCGAGTTTTCCGAGAAAGCTTCAGCTTCAATCAACAGAATTGGAAGCTATGATTCGCCTTTTTGAGGCTATTCAAAATGAACATCAATCTCAGAATGTCATGAAGCAGAGCTTTATTCTTTCTCTTATTTCTCAAATTTATATTCAGTCGGTAAGAGAGTTTTCTAAAGGTGATGAAAAAACGTCCGCCACAAGTGTATCTTATTTTAAACATTATCAGGATTTCGAAAACTTATTGGAAGAGTCTTTTACTTCTCAAAAATCGATTTCTTTTTATGCTTCACAACTCAATATTTCGGCAAAGCATCTTAACAGAATTACCCAAACCGTTATGCAAAAAACGGCTTCTGAAATTATTACTGAAAGAGTGATTCTGGAAGCTAAAAGAATGCTTATTTATCTTGATGAAGGTCTTGTAGAGATTGCTTTCAGATTAGGGTATGAAGAGTATTCTTATTTTGCGAGGATGTTCCGTAAAAATACAGGAATTACACCCTCGCAAGTTATTAAAAATCATAAAAACTGACGCTTTACAATGCAAGTTTAAAAGGTCCTTCAAAAGTTGTTTCAAAAGTGTCTAAAACTTCATTTTTTTCATCTAAAACAACAAATGTTATATTTTGTTTGGACGATTTAATTTCATTTTCTGGGAATGCAATGCTAATTGAACCTTTGAGAATCTGGTCGCCTTTTAAGACGATTTTACTCGGTCCTGAAGAGATAATTTCGGCATGATTGGGATGCGTTATTTTTATCGTAATTACTTTTTTCTCATTGGTTTTATTTAAAAAAGTATAGGTAAAATTATTGATGATTTTTCCGTCTCTCACAAAGAATGTAGACCCCGCAGGTTTTATAAATTTTGCTTCCATAGAACCTCTGTCGTTTAATAAAAATCCTAAAAACCCTATTAATAACGCCAGAAAAATTGTGGTAATAATCATTCTTGAAGTGATTCCAAGTTTTTTTCCGGTTTCTATTTCTGCTTCTGTGGCATAACGTACCAATCCGGTTGGTAAACCTACTTTTACCATTACCTCATTACAAGCGTCGATACAAGCAGTGCAGTTGACGCATTCTAATTGCTGACCGTTTCTGATATCAATTCCTGTAGGACAAACCACTACACATTGTCCGCAATCGATACAGTCACCTTTTCCTGAAGATTTTCTGTCTTCTCCGTTTCTCCATTTGGCGCGGTTTTCTCCTCTTTTTGTGTCGTAATATACATTGATGGTCTGCTTGTCGATTAACACGCCTTGCAATCTTCCATAAGGACAGATCAAGGTACAGACTTGCTCGCGCAACCAAGTGAAAACAAAATAGAAAACCAGTGAAAAAGATAGCATTGCTGTAAAATGTAAAGGATGTTCTACCGGACCTTCCTGAATGATTTTGAAAATATTTTCGTACCCAACAATGTACATAAACATAAAGTGGGAAATAATCAATGAAATAATAAAGAAAACAGACCATTTTAAAAGTCTTTTTCTTATTTTTTCAGAATCCCAACTCTGTCTGTCGAGTTTCATTTGTTTGTTACGGTCGCCTTCAATCCAATATTCTATTTTTCGGAAAACCATTTCCATGAAAACGGTTTGCGGACACAGCCATCCACAAAATATTCTTCCGAAAACTACGGTAAAGAGCATTACAAAAATGACAGAAATCACTGCTCCTAAAGCTAAAATAAAAAAATCCTGAAGGTAAAACGACTGCCCTAAAATAAAGAATTTTCTATCAATAAGATTAATTAATAGAAATGGATTATCATTAATTTTTAAAAATGGAATTCCGAAAAATAAAGCTAATAAAACATAACTTGTATAATCTCTGTAATTGGTAAACTTACCTTTTGGTTTTCGAGGAAAAACCCATTTTCTTTTCCCTGTATCGTCCATTGTTCCTACGGAATCTCTGAAAGCCTCACCATCACTTCCCGGAATTTTTATATTACCTTGCTGAATGCTCATCTTTTGAATTTTATTGAATTAAAAGGACTTTTTTAGATGATTTCTAAATCATTTTGAAATAATATGCAGTCTAAATTTTCCTCATTAAATGATGATGCAAAGCTCTTGATTTTAAGGTTTAATAAATAATATTAAATACTTACAGAATAGGACAAAAAGGACATTTGGTTATTTGTATTTAAACTAAATAATTATTCATATAAAATTGGCAATACTTTTTACAAATCGTAAATTGTAAGCCTTAAATTTATAGAAATGAAAAATATTTTGAATGCAGGTCTTGTTGGTTTGGTTTTGGCATTTACCAGTTGCAAATCATCAAATTACAATGCTATGTTGGAAAACACTGAACCAAAATTAATATCAAATCAATTTTCATTTACCGAAGGACCTGCAGCAGACAAAGCCGGCAACGTTTATTTTACAGATCAACCCAATGACAAAATTTATTTCTGGGACTGGAAAACCGATAAAGTATCTTTATTTTTAGATAAAACAGGACGAGCCAACGGAACCTATTTCGATGAAAATGATAATTTGATTACCTGTTCAGACAATGAAGGTGAAATCTGGAAGATTGGTAAAGATAAAGCGGTACAGGTTTTATCTAAAGGCTTTGAAGGGAAACGACTAAATGGTCCCAACGATCTTTGGCTCGACGGAAACGGAGGAATTTATTTCACCGATCCATTGTATAAAAGAGATTATTGGCAAAATTTTAAAGTGGAGATTCCTGAAAAGAATCTGTATTACAGAAATAAAGATGGCAAAATTTCAAAACTGGAAACTTTTGTGCAGCCTAATGGAATCATTGGAAATGTGAAGACAAAAAAACTGTACGTTTCAGATATTGATGCCGGAAAAACGTATGTTTACGATATTTTAGGAGACGGAAAATTGTCCGAAAAGAAACTTTTCTGTGAAATGGGTTCAGACGGAATGACGTTAGATAAAGATGGAAATCTTTATATTACCGGAGATGGCGTCACTGTTTTTAACAATGAAGGTGAAAAAGTACATCACATTAAAATTCCTGAAGACTGGACTGGGAATGTAACTTTTGGAGGCGAGAAAAACGATATTCTGTTTATTACCGCTTCAAAATCTGTTTACACATTGCAGACAAAAACAAAAGGATTGAAATAGGGTAAATTAAGGTTAAGGTTAAGGCTGATTTTTGTTAGTCTCAACCTTAACCTCAGCCTCATCCTAATATGCAACTTCCATTTTCACTTTCTTGCCTTTCAGCTTTTCAGTGCTTAGTTTTTTAAGTAATTCTCTTACTTTAGTTCTGGAAACAGCTACATAAGAAGTTGTATCTTTTACTTCGATCAGACCTAAATCTTCTTTTTGTAACTCACCTTTTTTCAATAAATATCCAACGATATCTACTTTATTGACTTTGTCTTTTTTTCCTGCGCTGATGTAAATTGTCTGAAAAGGCGGGTTTACAGGAACTTTAGAAAATTCTTTTACAGATTCTTCTGGCGTATCTTTTTTAATGAAAGGAAATTTTTCATCTTCTGTCATCACCAAATAAGCAAAACCTTTTGCATTCATCCTTGCGGTACGACCGTTTCTGTGAATGAAAGCGTCTTCTGTTGCCGGCAATTGATAATGAACGATCGATTCAACTTCCGGAACGTCTAAACCTCTTGCAGCCAGATCTGTGGTAATCAAAACTCTGGCGGTATCATTTCTGAATTTTAGTAAAGCACGTTCTCTTTCATCCTGTTCCATGCCGCCGTGGAAAGTTTCTCTGGCGATACCTTTATCTAAAAGCAGATCAGCAATACGGTCGACAGTTTCTCTGTGATTACAGAAAATCAGAGTTCTTTTATTTCCTATTTTGCAAATCAGATGAAATAAAGTATCCAGTTTTTCCTCAGAAATCGTCATCACTTTCCTTAACTGGATATCAGGTTTATTTTCTCCTAATTTTAAGAAGTCTACTGTTTTTTCATCTTTCAGACCCGTAAATTTAGGGATTTCGTCCATTGAAGTTGCGGAAGTCAGAATTCTCTGGTAAAGATTGTACATGTTTTCAATAATATATTCCATATCATCATGAAAACCCAATTCTAAAGCCTTATCAAACTCATCAAGTACCAGATTTTTGATTGTTTTTACATCAAGATTTTTATTCCTCATGTGATAGGCAATTCTTCCCGGAGTTCCGATCAATACAGCAGGAGCTTCCTTGAGATTGTTGATCTCAATTTTTTTATCGTGACCGCCGTAGCATACAGTCACCTTAAAATCTGTTCCCATCGACTTGAATACCTGCTCAATCTGTAAAGCCAATTCTCTTGCTGGTACTACTATTAATGCCTGAATTCCTGTTGATTCTTTCTTAAGGTTCCTAAGAACCGGAAACAAAAAAGCTAATGTTTTTCCTGATCCTGTAGGTGAAAGCAAAACAACATCGGTATTGTTTTCTGTAGTTTTATATGTAGATTTCTGCATCTGATTCATATCCTGAATCTGCAGTTTTTTGTAAATAGATTCTAATTCCATTTTGCAAAGGTAAGTTAAAAGTATTTTTGTAGAAATTATTAAATAAATTTTACAGAAATTTGCATAAACCCTCAAACCCAATATGACTCCCGAAAAAAGAAAACTCATGACCGACAGTTTCAATCGTTCTGAAACATTGAAATTCTATAAAGCTGAATTATTAGAAGTAAACACTGATTTTGTTTCTATTAAAATTCCTAAAATGGAATTAATGACCAGAAAGGCGGGAATGTTCAACGGGGCAATGATTGCTTCCTTGGTTGATGTTTCTTCAGGATATGCGGCAGTAAGTCATTACGAAGAAGATTGCTATGTAGTAACGGTGGAGTTGAAGGTGAATTATTTAAGACCTGCAATGGGAGATGCGCTGGTTTCAAAAGCTTATGTCGTGAAAGGTGGTTCTAAGATCAGTGTCATCAGAACAGAGATTTTCACGGTTGACGAAAAACACTCTTCTGAAAGTCATGTAGCAACGTCTTTGGTGACGATGATGAAAATTAAATAAATTTATAATAAAGAAAACTTAGTATACATCAATTGCATGTCATTGGAATAGGTTTTGTTTATAAAAGACAGATAATATAAAAATAAATACGATGAACTTAATTATTAGACTTCTTATAACAGCTATTGTGGCTTTTTTACTGACCAAAATTTTACCGGGTGTACATTTTGACGGCTTTTCAACAGCAATTATTTTTGCAATTGTTTTAGGACTTCTAAACCTCTTCGTAAAACCGATTTTAAGTCTTTTTGGTTTGCCGCTTACTATTATTACTTTAGGCTTTTTTGCTTTGGTAATCAATGCTATAATTATTCTTATTGCAGATTATTTTATAGATAGTATGGTTGTAGATGGTTTTTGGTGGGCGTTTATTTTCAGTATAGCACTTTCTGTAGTGACGTCGCTTGCCAATTCGATGTTTTCAGATGGAGATTAATTAAGATTAATTTTTAAATATTAAAGTGGAAATTCAAAAGATTTCCACTTTTTTTATGAAGAAGAGTATTCTTTCCCTGTTTCGCAATTGAATATTGTCGAGTTTGTGTGGTATTTTAAAATGTAGATAATGTTTTAATATCGTGCTTTTATTATAATATTAATTAGTTCTTAATAATTTATAAATAAATGGTATTTGTTGTGTAATTTGCACATAAAAAGTGTTATTTTTAAGGTATATTTATTAGTAAATTGTTTTAATTAATTAATAATTTTAATCACACCAAATTTCTATGGCAAAATATTTACAGATTTTCTTACTGTTGATCAGTTGTTATGCCTATTCGCAAACTCCCATAAGTGTAAAAGTGAAAGACGCTGTTGGGAATGAAAATTTTCATGTAACGTGTACAAATGATCTCGATGCTAATGGCTGTATTCCACTGCATGTAGAATACCCGGAGCTGAAACAAACAACGACGTACCAGCTCACGCAGGGAACGTACGATCCGCCAATTCCTCTGAACCAGGGAACGGCATTGAATGCTAATTTTGACGATTTATTTACGCAAAAAATAGATTTACCATTTAAATTTTGCTTTTTTAATCAATATTTTGAGTCTGTCGTCATTGGCTCAAACGGAATGGTCACTTTCGATCTGAATCAGCAGGGAAATATCAATTATCCCAATGTTCTTTGGCAAAATCCTAACGCAGGTTTGCCCAAAAATTCTATTTTCGGGGTATATCACGATATGGTTTTTTCTGCTGCAGATACATCGGAAATTTACTATTCTACAGTGGGAACTGCACCTTACAGAAAGTTTGTAATCAGTTATTATGACGGAAGAGTTGCCGGTTGTACCGATCGTTCTTCTTCACAAATTGTTTTACACGAAACCACCAATATTGTAGAAGTTTTTGTAGATAAAAAGCTCACACCGTGCCCAACCAGAAAGTTTGAAAATGCTTTGATAGGAATTATAAATGATACGGGAACGGTAGGATATTCTCCGGCTTCACGAAATACCGGAAACTGGCAGGCTTTACAGGAATCATGGAAGTTTACTCCAAACGGAAGTGTAATTCAGCCAACAGTAACATGGACTAATTCAGCAGGACAGACCGTGGCATCGGGCATTCAGGCTACTTTGTGTCCTACACAGAATGAAGTTTATACTGCTAATGTCGTTTTTAATATTTGTGGAAACAGTAATCTGACGTTAACTGATGATTTTACCCTTGATTTTGACCCTTCTTATCCTATTTCAAGAAATTATACCCAGAATTTTTGTGGAAATGCTCCGATTCAGCTTAATTTAAATGATTTTAAACCTAATGTAACTTCACAAAATCCGGCGAATTTTAATTTTACTTTTCACGAATCTTTAGCTGATGCACAGAATAATCAGAACAGTATTTCTACAAACTATTTGTTGAATGCCAATAAGGTTTTATATGTGAGAATTCAGAATCCCAATCTTCCCGGATGTTTCAGGGTGGCAGTTCTTACGTTGAACTTTCTTACGAAAAATCTTTTGACAGATACTATTTTACTTTGTGATACCAACAACGATGGCATTGAGCAGAATTATGATTTGAGTTTCTTAAACAGCCTGCTTTTTCCTGCTGGAACATCAGGATTTTCATATTATCTGTCTCAGGCGAACGCTCAAAATAATACCAGCGCTGTTACTACAGCAGATATTACTACAAATACAAAGATTTGGGTAAGACTGCAGGATGCGGCATGTACCTATATTCTTGGTACTGTAAATTTTTCTTTCCAGCCGGGCGTGAATGCTAATTCTCCGATTAATTTTTCATACTCGATGTGCGATATTAACGCAGATAATAATGAACCTTTTGATTTTGCTTTAAATATTGGTCCTTTAATTACGGCACAGCCGGGCGCTATTTTCACGGTGTATCAAACTTTTCTGGAAGCCTATAATAATTCAGGAACTGTAATAGGAACGATTAAAGAAGGGCAATACACGGTGTATATCAGAGTTCAGATTCCGGGAGGATGCTTTGCGGTCGTTACTGTCAATTTGAATATCACTTTTACCAAGATTTTGGTCAATGATAAAAATGAATATATCTGTTTCAACGGAACAGATGATATTACCGTTAATCTACAGACACTTTCTGCAGGTATGCTTGTTGCTCCGTCAACGGTACCTGTTACCGAGTTTTATGATAATTATTTAGCAGCTTTAGACGGGATAAATCCTATTTCGCCCACGCAAACGATTACAGAAAACGGAAACTTTGTAAGCAAAACTTTCTATGTCCGCTTTGAGCAGAGTGAAACGTGTTATACCATTAAAGCGATTAATGTACATTTGGTTCATCCGGTTATTGTAGACTCCAATTTTACGGTTTGTGATTTTAATAATGATAATACCGAAGTTGTTGCGCTTGCTCAGTTTTCGGGAGCGATAATCGGAAATCAGAATGCAACCACAACGTTCTATCTTACCCAAACTGATGCTCAAAACGGAACGAATCCTGTAACGAGTGTAAATGTTGTTGGTACGAGACAGCTTTTCGTAAAAATTAATTCTTACAATTGTACCCAGATTTATCCGGTGACTATCACTTTGGTATCAACTCCCGCGGTGAATTCTGTTGTAAATATCAATCTAACCAATATTTGTGATAATAATAACGATGGAGTAGAGCTGTATAATCTTTTGTTGGCACAACCTCAGATTTATAGTGGTTCAAATGTTACATTTACATATTACACGTCATATAATCCTGCCACGCATGTTTTTTCAGGACCCATTGCCAATCCGACTGAATTTCCTGTTCAGGGAAGTGCAACAGTTTATGTGAAAATAAAATTTAATAATAATGAATGTTTTTCTGCATCACAATTGAATATTCAAATGACATTTTTACCGGTGATTATACTTACGAATGCTGTTTTAAATACTTGTGATGAAGATTTTAATTTAAATGAAACGTTTCAGCTTAATGATGCGGTTTCACAAATGTTTTCAGCGTCTCAGAATACGTATCCACTTTCGGATATGAATATTACATATTACAACACTTTAGCGGAAGCCAATGCGGGAGTTCCTTCCGCTCAGATCGGAAACAGTATCATAACAACAGTTTCTACGGTGCAAGTTTGGGCAAGATTTCAATCTAAAACAAATGGCTGTTTTTCAGTAGCGCCGATTCAACTGAATACTTATTTTCCTCCAAAAGCAATTAATTCAACCATTACGGTTTGTGATGATAATCTTGATGGCGTTTATGAAGTCAATCTGATGAATTACACCAATCTTTATGTAGATATTCCGAATCAGATCAATACATTCACTTTTTATCTTAGTCAAAGTGATGCACAAAACGGAACGAATCCGATTGCAAATCCACAAAACTTTACCGCAAATCCTTTTCCACAGCAGATTTGGGTAAAAGTGATGAATATTCCGGGATGTGATGATATCGCTACGATCAATTTTATTATTGGAACCAAAGTCGTTCTTCAAAATTCCGGTCCATTCCTTCTCAATAATGTCTGCGATACCTTAAATGACGGCATTGAAAATGTGAACCTTACCCAATATCAATCGCAAATTTTCTCAGGGGCTAATGCTACTTTTACTTATTATGCTTCTTTAGCTGATTTAAATTCAGGAACGAATGCCATTGCAAACCCGGCGAGTTATCCATTTAATCAAAATTTAGGATCAGATATCGTGTATGTGAAAGTAAGTGTACCGGGATTATGTCCTGAAATAGCAACCATTAAAATATCACTTAAGAAGGTTCCTATTTTTGAGATCCCAACACAGTATTTCTGTCCGGATGCAACATTCAGCTATACTTTAGAAGTAAAAGATCATACCATTGTAAGTTATGTATGGACAAATCCTGCAGGCCAAATAGTTTCTACTACAGATACTCTTCTTAATGCAGGAATGGTAGGAATCTATACCGTAACAGTAACTTCAGATAACGGATGTTCTTACACTGCAACTTTTGAAGCAAAATATTATGATGTTCCGGTCATTCAGAATATGATTGCGAGTGGTAATACTTATACGATAATAGCGACCGGTTCACAGCCGATCCTCTATTCAATTGACGGTATTAATTGGCAGGGAACTAATGTTTTTTACAATCTGCCGACAGGAATTACAACATTTTACGTGAAATATGTGGAAGGAAAATGTATTGTAAAACAGGACGGAGTTATTTTAGATATTAAAAATGCAATTACACCAAACGGAGACGGGCAAAATGATAAATGGATCGTCAGAAACCTTCATGTTTTCGGAAATAAAATGACGAATGTAAAAGTATTTGACCGTTATCAGTATTTAATTTTCGAGCAAAATACAAATACTCAGATTGTTTGGGACGGAACAATTTCAGGAAGGCCAATACCGACCTCAAGTTATTGGTATGTCATCACACTTCCGGATGGAAGAACGTTTACGGGATGGATCCTTGTGAAAAATAGTAATTAAACCTTAAAAATAATTAAGCCGACAAAACCTCATTGATTCTCAGTGAGGTTTTGTTGTATTTAAATCTAAAGCATTTTTGTTTTCAGAGTACAAAATTCCCATCCTTTGGAGGGGTGGATTAATTTTAGCAGAAAATTAAGACGGGGTGGTAATAAAAAGCACCTCTTTTCTATATTTTACAAAAATTAAAAAATTTCCCTATCTTTTCATAAACACAAAAACGATGAATGAAATCTGAACAGAAATCAATGGAGTTCTCATCCAGAAAAATCACGTTGGAAACCTTCCATATAACCCAAGCTTAAAGAAACTCTTATCTACAAAACGAAAAGCCGGAATTCTGAGCGAAGTAATTTTTTGGAAAAAAGTTCGAGCAAAGATTTTTTATAACATTGATTTTGACAGACAAAGAATTATTGGAAATTATATTGTAGATTTTTATGTGAAAAATTTAGGATTAGTCATTGAAATTGATGGTTGGAGCCATGATACCAAACTAATTTATGATGAGGTTAGACAAAAGTATCTTGAATCTTTAGGTTTAAAAATTTTCAGAATTACAGATTTTGATGTGAAAAATAATTTGTCTGTTGTTATGAAAGACCTTGAAGGATTTATCATTGAAAATTTTCGGTTCTAAATTCCCCTCGTTTGGAGGGGTGGATTAATTTTAGCAGAAAATTAAGACGGGGTGGTTTAATATACAGCATGTAATTAACTGATTAATTTCTATTATAACGAATCATAAACCACCCCGTCAAAAATTCTTCCGAATTTTCGCCACCCCTCCGGAGGAGGGGAATTTTATTATATGGTATATTTTTTCACATTAGTTGCAGGAATTTTCTAATTTGAATATCTTTAAGACTTTCAATTTAAACTCAGAACTTTATATAAAATATGACTTTCCAAGAACAGATACAGCAAGGTATTCCAAGCCAATTACCTCAGCCGAAGCCATACGAAACCAATATCAATCACGCTCCGAAACGTAAAGAAATTTTAACGGATGAAGAGAAAAAACTCGCTCTGAAAAATGCTTTGCGTTATTTCGAACCAAAGTTTCATGCAGAATTAATTCAGGAGTTTAAAAAAGAACTCGATGAGTTCGGAAGGATTTATATGTACCGTTTCCGTCCCGATTATGAGATGAAAGCGAGAGACATTGCCGAATATCCCGGAAAATCTGAGCAGGCAAAAGCGATTATGCTGATGATTCAGAACAATTTGGATTATGCAGTGGCACAACATCCTCACGAACTGATTACGTATGGTGGAAATGGTGCTGTTTTCTCCAACTGGGCGCAGTATTTATTGACGATGAAATATTTGTCTGAAATGACAGACGAGCAGACCTTAACAATGTATTCAGGTCATCCGATGGGATTATTTCCTTCACATAAAGATGCACCAAGAGTTGTGGTAACCAACGGAATGATGATCCCGAATTATTCTAAACCGGATGATTGGGAAAAGTTCAACGCTTTAGGTGTGACGCAGTACGGACAAATGACGGCAGGATCTTATATGTACATCGGGCCTCAGGGAATTGTTCACGGAACGACGATTACCGTTTTGAATGCTTTCAGAAAGATCAATAAAGAACCACAAGGCGGATTGTTCGTTACTTCAGGTTTGGGCGGAATGTCCGGAGCGCAGCCAAAAGCAGGAAATATTGCAGGTTGCGTTACAGTAATTGCAGAAGTGAACCCAAAGATCACCAGAATCCGTCATGATCAAGGATGGGTAAATGAAATCCACGAAAATCTTGATGAATTGGTTGCAAGAGTAAGAAAAGCTCAGGAAACTCAAGAAGTTGTTTCTTTGGCTTATCTTGGAAATATCGTTGAGGTTTGGGAAAAATTCGATCAGGAAAATTTAAGAATCGATATTGGTTCAGATCAGACCTCGCTTCACAATCCTTGGGCGGGAGGATATTATCCTGTCGGACAAAGTTTTGAGGAATCGAATACAATGATGGCAGAAAACCCTGAATTATTCAAAGAAAAAGTTCAGGAAACTTTGAGAAGACACGCTGCAGCGATCAATAAACATACAGAAAAAGGAACCTATTTCTTTGATTACGGAAATGCATTTTTATTGGAAGCCTCAAGAGCGGGAGCCAATGTAATGTCTGACAATCCGACATTGGGAAGAGAGTTTAAATTCCCTTCTTATGTTCAGGATATTATGGGGCCGATGTGTTTTGATTATGGTTTTGGGCCGTTCCGTTGGGTTTGTACAAGCGGAAAACCTGAAGATCTGCAGAAAACAGATGAAATTGCGTGCAGGGTTTTGGAAGAAATGATCCAAAATTCTCCTGAAGAGATCCAACAGCAAATGAAGGATAATATTCAGTGGATCAAAGGGGCACAGGAAAATAAATTGGTGGTTGGTTCACAGGCGAGAATTTTGTACGCCGATGCAGAAGGAAGAATGAAGATCGCAGAAGCTTTCAACAAAGCCATTAAAAATGGAGAGATAGGAGCGGTAGTTTTGGGTAGAGATCATCACGATGTTTCGGGGACAGATTCGCCGTACAGAGAGACTTCTAACATTTATGACGGTTCGAGATTTACGGCAGATATGGCGATTCATAATGTGATTGGCGACAGTTTCCGTGGGGCAACCTGGGTGAGTATTCATAATGGCGGCGGCGTTGGTTGGGGCGAAGTGATCAACGGTGGTTTCGGAATGTTATTGGATGGAAGCGATGATGCCGACAGAAGATTGAAATCGATGCTTTTCTGGGACGTCAACAACGGAATTTCAAGACGAAGCTGGGCAAGAAATGAAGGTGCTGTTTTCGCTATCAAAAGAGCAATGGAAGCAGAACCTAATTTGAAGGTGACATTGCCGAATTTTGTTTCAGACGAATTACTCGAATTATAACGAATGACAAAACGAATCTTAAAAGTATTCCTACTATTTATTGGACTGTTTTTACTGTTGCTAGCAATAAATTCATTTCGAAATTCACGGCTATCAATATTTCCTTCATTTGGTTTTGGTCCCGGAGTTCAGGATTTTACGAAAAATCTTACCGGTGGATACGAATTGCTCAGAAATTCTGCTCATGAAGTTTTTATTGCACCTGCTGACGGATGGAATAGTGAAGTCGCCATTATCCCTTCCAAAGTTCTTAAAGTAAATACTTACAAAGAATTTATTATTGCAGAAAGGCAGGGTTTAAAAAGAAGAAATCCAAAAGACAGTTTGGATGGCTATGAAATTCCTGATGAAAAGGTGAAAGATTATTGGATTTTGAATACTGATAAAAACTATGTTTTAAAAAATTTAAAAATCACTGATCTTCAAAAGGAATTGGAATCTTTAAAAATCCCAACTGATATTGAATTGATTGATGTTTATAAATATTAATACAAAAACGATCGTATTAAAAATGCTTTATTGCGAGGAATTGAAAATGCTTCTTTAAGGAAGCAATCCGTCACTTCGAGTAGCTTTTGAAAAAAGCGTATCGAGAAGTTTATGATTCAAAATATGAAAACCTGCTGTGAGGCAGGTTTTCATATTTTTTACAATGATGATTACAGTCAGAAAACAATCTACTCATAATACCAATAAAAGAACACTTCCTCTCTGTCGGTACAAATCTTTTCAATTGTCATATTATATTCAGAGTTTTCAAGCTCAAACTCGTTAATAATTTTTCGGATCTCAGATTCATATTTTTTTTCTTTAGTCTTCAGGTATTTTTCACAGAGGCATTTCGCAACATCCATTTTAGAATTATGATATCTAAATCCTTCATACTCTCTCCCAAAAACTGACATTTTATATTTGTCTGAACAATCAAGAACAAAAATTTTCTTCGTGTAATTAGGATTAATTACTCTGAAGAGTACAAATAGAAAAAAAACAACTCCAACAATTTTTAAAAATTTTGTCTTCATATGCTGTTAAGAATTTTATAGTGAAATATACGGATTTTTCTTTCTAGTGTTTGCTCACGGATTACAAATCCGCGAGATCGGAACCGAATCTGAAAGTAATGCTGCTGAATTTTGTAGATGAGAGTTTGTTTTAAATGTGATGGTGAGGAAGAATAACGAAGCAATATGTTGAACACATTACTTCATTCTTTCATAATAACTGAAGATAGATATGCAAAATGAGGTCGCTCCTAATGGAGCTTTTCACACTGTTTAAAATTATTCCTATTAATAGACTGCTCCTAGCGGAGCTATATTAAGCCCCATCGGGACGTACTGATAATAGAAAAATTATACAAAAAAACGCAAGCTCCGTAAGAGCGACCTGTCAAGATGTGTGGTAAACTGATGAAATGAAGAGATTTTTTTAAACGGATTATAATTGCTTCGCTTTGCTCGCAATGACACAAATATAAAAACCTGCTGTGAGGCAGGTTATATTTGTATGTTAGCGCAGATTTATAATCCGTGCTTTTATATTGTTTGATCACGGATTGCAAATCCGCGAAATCGGGTTTTGCTTTTACTTGTATAGATTAATTACGTTTTTTAGTTTTTCTAAAATTTCCAAACTTTGGATCCGATGCAGACAGCCCAGTTTTTTCATAAATTTCTCTTCTCCTTTCTTCTTCTGTCTTTTCTTTAGGTAAGTTATGAGGGGCTTTTTTCTTTTTAATAGGGAGTGCTGTGGTGGTTCTTTCGTTCGAAATACCAGGTGATTTATTAGGTAGCCATTTATTTCCACAATTTAAACAATGTACTTGAATTTTATTTGCTCCAACAGTACCAGCTACTAATCCTAATGGTCCAGCAACAAAAATTCCTGCTATGGCTTTTCCAAATCCAAATCCTTTTTTTTGTGAAGTGATTTGCTCTGAATTACATTTTGGACATCTTATCATTGTTTTTATATTTATTAGTTTAATACATAAAATTTATCTAGTAGCTTAAGTTTACAAGTTTTTTGATCATTAAGGTTAATACTAGAAAAATCTTCTGTGAAGTTGATTTTCATAACTTATCAATTATTTGATAACTCTTACAGAAGAACGTATTGTTCCTGAATAGCCTCCTAAATCTATCGTTATATACCATCTTCCAAAATTTGGAACTGAAACTCTATAAGGAGAGTGCTTTACATATCCACCATAATATTTATGATTTTTCCCATATTTGTAATTTGATAAGTTTGAACTATCCATAAGTTTAACATTTGCAGCAGTTCCTGCTAAAGACACCTCAACTATTTCTCCACCACTTAATTGTCCTAAATCGTGTACCTGATATTTCATTTTTTTTTATTTAAACATTAGTTCTTGTCAATAGATGAAAATTTCTTAGGAAAGTTTACAAAAATTAATTCACAAAATCGTCCAAGATAGTAACCTTCAAAATCTTCAACTTTCCCAGTGTAACTATCAAACTTAAAAACTTGTGATGTCAAATGTTGATTGTCATTATCTGTTGTTAGTTTTATAACGCCCTTATCTCCCCATTGCCCAATATGTTTCAAATATTCTGTACTATTTATTGTTAATATTTCCCACGTAGACAACTTTCCGTCGTTAATAAGTTTTATAATTTCATTTTTGAAATTAGTTGCATTTGATGTTTTGAACTTTAATGTCATAATATTATTTTTCTCAAAAGTATATAACTTAACTTAATGAAAATTATGGATTTCCGTAATCTAGTAAATACGACTCACTCCGAACATTATACCATCTTTAAAAAACTTCCAGCATCCCCCTGCTGGTGCGAGCATCTTGCTCGTACCCACAAATAAATCACACCACGAGCTTGAAGCTCGCGCTAGCGTAATACAATATGGAAATATAACCCCAAATAAAAAACCACCCGCATCCGCAAGACCTCTCAAACACCCTTAAAACAAACCTCCTGCAATTGCAGGAAGTCTCCAACAAGTTGCGGTAAACATTCGACGTATTCAAGACATACCTCGCTGACGGAACCATTGTGATTTAAAAAAAAAGATCACAGCTCCCGCACCAGCGAAAATCATTATCGACACGTTCCCAACCCCATATTTAAGGTTCTCAACCCTTCAGGATACGTAAAACATCTATCGCTATACGTTCTGAATAAGTCCCAATACGTTCCGTAAAGGTTTCGATATGTTGTATAACCTATTCCGATACGTTCATCAAAGATCCATCGTGGTTGGTGTTGCCTCCGATGGAGTTACTTAACCATTCAGACAGGTCATACAACCTATCTCGACAGGTAGAAGATTAGTAGAGATCTATAAACAACCGCATCGAATCTTTCGTGGACGTATCCGGAACGGTAAATGATATATTCAGACCATTAAAAGACCTCTCTTGATCATTAAAACACCTGTTCGAAGCTTCATTAAACCTCTCGGGACTGATAAATGACGTCTCATGATCATATAATAATCAGTTTGTTTGGATGAGTATTATATTTTTGGGGATAATTAATGAAGACAAGTGAGAGATTTGCAGAAGTGAAAAACAAAGAATGAAATTTTTGAAATGCAATTTGCAGATCAGGCAGAAGCCAACGCAGACCTCCGACAGATCTTGAGAAAAACCTGAAAACTTATCTCACCCTTTTAACCGCAATGAAAGACGTTCCGGATTGGGAATTACTCTACAGCGATACGAATGAACTGGTATATGCAGCGAGAAATTTGGATATCAAACCTCAACCAAGCAATAATCCATACATAATGAACTCAGCGGATCGTTGAGTTTTTTTGTTCTAAATTTTTGAAAAAAATCTTAAAGTTATTCTACTTTTCTTTAGATTTGAGATAGTTTTAACTAAGAAGTATTCATGGACTCCGAACATAAACATAAGGTAATGTCATCTTCTCATCTGTCAAATTTTGGAATCATTGTAATGATTTCGGATGTAGAATGTGGATTAAAAAAAGGAATGGTATTAAAATCAATTTCCTTTGGACTTTATTGGGAGGTTCAATCAAGAATTATTCATTCATCAGAAGAGAAAAAATTTGAAGGGGAAACTGAAATTTTTATCCATATCAATATTAGAGGAGTAGAAGATTTACAAAATAGAAAGGAAACCGTTGAGAATAGTTTTGAATATTGCCTACAACCAATCGGGCATCATGATAAACCTTCTCCTGATGATTTTTTAGTTTTCAGTTCTACTATCGCAAAACCTTCATCATTAAAAATTATTGATATTCATGAAGATTATTTTTTACTAGATACAAAAAATGGAAATACCGGTGTTTTACATAAAAAGTATGTTTCCAAAAAAGCCCAAATAGGAGACTATGTAAAATATAACGAGCATATGTTTCATAATTTGGTTGACGAATCTGGAAAATTTATTTTATAACAACATATAAATTTAATTAATGACTAGATTTTTTTATTTCATTTTAATGCTTTTTCTTATTTCTTGTAAAAAAGATTATATAGAGAAAAAAGTTGAATGGGATTATCTGAATAATTCATTTAAAAATCCCGATAATCAGACTAGTTTGGGGATGCTTTGCGGTTACGATATATTTGAGCTCAAAAGAATTAAAGATTCTCTTTTTGAAATAAAGTTAGCTGAATTTCAAGGCTGGAAAAAGGATTCTAAAAATTACCACGATACCTTGAAATTAACTGAGAACAAAAAAGTTTTGAATTCAGCAGGAAATCAGAAAAAACAAATTTTAAAATTTTCCAATAAAAATAATATTGATTTCGAATTAGTAATTAGTAAGACTGGAATTCTTCCAGATTCAATTTATACTTACGAGTTTTCAGGAAAAATTAATATAGATAATCATAAATTCAAATATTCTTGTGACGAACTTTGGGTGAAATAATACGAATAGGTAAAGTTAAAGCCAACAAATTTTTACTTTAAAAGATATTGCCTCATAATTATTGAGTCATAAATTGATTATATTTGTATCAGATAATGATACTTAAAAATATAAAAACATGACAGCAGAAATAGAAAAATACATCGAAATCCAAAATAACATTGATGAGATTCTGAAAAATTCTCCTTTCAAAATGTCTTATATTATTGAGAAATCGGGAATTAAGAAACCTACTTTTTTCAAAAAACTAAAAGAAAAAAGATTCACACCGGAAGAGCTTTTAGTAATCTCAAAAACCATCGAACCTAAACAATGGCGTAACGAAACAAAAGAAGAAATTCTGGAGTCTTTGAAACGCTCTGAGGAAGATATTAAAAACGGAAGAACAGTTCCTTATGAAACCTGGAAATCAGAAAGAGACGAGAGATTAAAAAAGTACAAAAATGATGCAAATAGAGGTATTAGTTAGTGCAGATCTGGACTTTAAAAATATTGAAGATTATTTATTAAAAGAATGGTCTTTGGATGTATTGTTGGATTTTTATGATAAATATGACAAAGCATTGGAAATTATTGCTTCTGAAAAAGTAATATTCTCCCGCTATGAAGACTCAGATTTTAGAAAATATCTTTTGACAAAACATAATACGATTATTTATAAAATTGAGAATAATGTTATTTATATCACTCGTATCCTTCAAAACTTCCAAAATCCCGATAACAATTACGAATCACTGAAATAATACTCAAAAACTAAATATGAAAAAAATAGGCATCATCGGCTGCGGCTGGCTCGGAAATCACATTGCAGAACGATTATCAAATCAATATGAAATCTTTGCAACCACGACTACAAAATCAAAGGTTGAAGATCTACAATCTAAAGGATATCACACCACTTTAGTCAGTTTCCCTAATGAATTGGATCCAGAGATGAAAGAATGGGATGCAGCAAAAAAACTGGATGCTATTATCATCAGTGTTCCGTTTTCGGGAATCAGAGGTGCTCAAATTCCTATGAATGACAAACGTGAAAACTTGCTGAATTTTCTTGGAGATTTTAAAGGCCAATTGTTTTTGACAAGTTCGACAGGCGTTTATCCTGAAACTGAAAAAGACTTTACAGAAGACGATAAACCTGCACAAAAAGTAGAAAGTGAAAGTTTTATTTTAGATAAATTTCCACAGATCAATATTTTAAGATTGGCCGGGTTGATGGGAGATCAGAGACTTTTGAAGAATTATAATATTTCCAATATAGATCAGTTGGTGAATCATATTCACTACTCAGATATTTGTTCGGTGGTAGAAAAAATGTTAGACAATCATTCTGAATCTAAAGTATATAACGTTGTCGCTCCGATTCATCCAAACAAAGAAGAGGTAATTAATGCTCAGAAAGATTTGCCTTATTCTGGTGAAAGAACAGATGTCGGAAGAACGATTTCTCCAAACAAGTTAATTGAAGAGTTGGATTTTGAATTTCAATATCCTGATCCGAGATATTTTCATTTGTAAATTGTTTTGTAAATAATTCCTGACTATCTTTAAAAAAATATCTAAACACAAAAAAATACATTATGAAATTAAATATTCCAAACCCTTGTTTCGAAAACTGGGATGAAATGACTTCCTGTGATAAAGGAAATTTCTGCCAAGTTTGTAGTAAAACTGTACAAGATTTTACTAATAGTTCCGATGAAGAACTTTATGAAGAAGTAAGGTCTAATCCTAACATTTGTGGAAATTTTCGAAATAATCAATTAAATAGAAATATCGCATTATCCGTTTTAGGGAAAATAGCTTTAGGATTGATTACTACAGTTGGCATCTCGACTACAATTGAAGCTCAAGAATTAAAAGCAGATGAAGAATTTAAACAAATTGATTTAAAAAAAGGCTTCGATGGCTTTAGAAAGGTTAATGATACTATTGGAGCATCTCATTGGTTAGGTATGCCTTCAAAAGAAGATATTGAATCGACACAACCAAGTATTTTTTTGGATGGATTTAGAATTTCTGAAGACAAAATGAAAAAATTAAATAAAGAAAACATCGCATCAATAAATATTTTAGACGAAAAATCGGCAACAACTATTTATGGTGAAAAAGTAAAGTATGGGGCAATTGTCATTACTTCAAAAAAGAAGCTAAAAAATAGAAAGTCTAAATAATTTTAAAATAAAAGCAAAGATTAATTCCTTTAATCAATCTGGTTTTGTATTCTAAATTTAAACCGCTCAGTTTTCTTTCTCTGTTCATTCTGATGGCATTTTACGGTCTTCAGGATATTCAATTGATTTATCCAGATTATTTCCCGAAACCTATTGTTTTTAATTCTCTGGAAAAAGAAGATTTGCTGGCTTTTTTTAGCAACACTCAATGATTCTGTGTTGGTTTCTAATCAGGAATTTCAAAAGAAATAATTTTATTGATCAAAATGAAAGAAAACATTCATGTTAAGCACATTCATCTTTTTAAAAATTATACTGCTCAATATTATAAAAAAGACTTCGTTCTGTTTTCAGAAGCACACCAAGAAATTGGAAAAATTGTAGATCAATCTAATTTTTTCAAAACCCGTCACTGTATAGAATATCAAGCTCGCACTTATGATATTAAAAATGTTGGGTTTTTGAAGAATGACGTAGAATTGAGTCTTTCTAAAAGAGTTATTTATTTTACGGATCTCGCAAAAGACAGAATCATTAGATCAGGGGAGGATGTCAGAATATATTACTTCAAATTAGCTAAAATAAATCAACTTTTCGAAAAAGGAAAATTACTTATAGAAATTCAGGAAGTAAACCATAGATCAAAAGAGACTGTTTTTTATATCGAAGCAGACGAATCTGTTGATAATTTATTGATTTTAATGTTCCTGCATTATTCCACAAAAGAATTTAACAGCATTGGTGGTGATGGAGATTAACAACAAAAACCTGCGGTAGCACAGGTTTTATTTTTTTATTTATTCACTAAAATATTTTCAATAGATTCCAGAATTTCTTTTTCTACACTTTCTTCATCAAGTGTTTTCAGCGTGTAGTTTTGTTCTTTCAATGCTGCGATTCCGATACCGTTTTGGAAAATAGTATCCTGATGTACAACAATTCTTTTTAAATTTTTATCAGCAACAAACATGATATGTGGAAATTTATCATTCGTATAAAAATTAGAATCTACGTTTCTTGAGATCTGAAGTTTTATATTGGTTTGTGAATTGATGCCTAATCCATTTTTAATTTCTTCATTAAATGAAATCTTGCAGCCAAATCCGTTTTCTCTCAACATTCTTCTGAATTCCTGCATTTTTGGATCGATGAAGTTTTTGCACAGCGTTCTAAAACCTTCAATAAATAAATCGTCCTCGCTTTTCTGTTTCTCCAGACTTTCTTTGAGTTTTTGTTCTTCCGACTTTAAATTTGAGAATAAGGAATTAAGCCTGTTGATATTTTCTTCTTTCATTTGCATTAATTTTTTGGATTGCCTATTTGACCTGTTCTATTGTATCTCGCAGGATAATATTTTTCAAATATAAATAAAATCACAAAAGAATTATATTGTCAAGTCTTATGTTGGAGATGTATGATTTGATAGACTAACTAAATAATTTTTTTCTCTTGACTTCTAAAAGTTTAATTAGTCTTTGTTGTCTTCAATTTTTTCTGCCAGTCCGATAAGAATTCCTTCAGAACCACGAATGTAACAAAGTTTATAAATATTTTGGTAATCGACGACTTCTTCCACAAGTTGGGCGCCATGTTTATAAAGTCTTTTGAGCGTATCATCTAAGTCAGCAACGGCAAACATAACACGTAAATAACCTAAGGCATTTACCGGAGCGTTGCGGTGATCTTCTATTACTTTAGGATTAATGAATTTCGATAGCTCCAGCCTGCTGTTTCCGTCTGGGGTAACCATCATGGCAATTTCTACAGATTGATTACCAAGCCCTGTTACACGACCTGCCCATTCGCCTTCAACCATTGATCTTCCTTCCAGCTCCAGACCAAGTTCAAGAAAAAAAGAAATCGTTTCATCGAGAGATTCTACAACGATCCCGACATTGTCCATTCTGAGTAAATTCTGTTTTTTCATAGTTTTAAAATTATAAAAAATAATCGATTTGTAATATTTACAATCATTTGAAAATAAGATATTTATTCGAATAATAATAATTATCACTTTTAAATCTATTGTTGAGGTAATCTTCAATTTTGTTTTCCAACCTTTTTATTCAATACTGCATCTTTAATAAAAAAGAGACTATGAAAATTACGATACCAAAGCCTTGTGATGAAAAATGGGAAAGCATGACTCCACAGGAAAAAGGAAGATTCTGTGCTGTCTGTTCAAAAACCGTCAGAGATTTTACGAATGATTCTGATGATGAAATTTTAGACTATTTTTCTGATTCTTCATCTCAAAATGCCTGCGGAAACTTTTACGAATCTCAGCTTAATAGAAATATGCATTATTCAATAATCAACTCACTTTTTTCAAAGTTTGCCATCGGTTTTATATTAACAGCCGGTGGAATTGTTTCTGTTAATGCTCAGGAAAATGATTCAGTAAAGACTTCGGCTCTTGCCAGTCTTCAAGGGAAAATATCATGTTTAACAATTAATCAAAACAATGCTTATTCTTCACCTCCAATAATGGGAAGAGGCGCACCTTCATCCATTCAGGGAAGCAACGAACCTTTATGGGTAATTGATGGCGAAATTGTGGAAACTAAAACCTTAAAAGATTTTGATCCTACTAAAATTAAGAAAATGAATATCATCAAGGGAATTCAGGCAACTGCACTTTACGGAACTAAGGCGCGTAATGGAGTAGTCATTATTAAACTGAAAAAAGAATTTAGAAAGAAAAATTAATTCAAAGCAGCGATTTTTAACAGAAATAAACATAAGATTGGAATCATTCTTGACTTAATAGATGTATCACAAAATATACATTATGAAATCAGAAACCATCAAAACCATCGCAAAATATGGTCTCGGAGCCATGTTGATCACCGCAGGAATAGGTCACCTCACATTTGCAAGAAAAGAATTTCAGGCTCAGGTTCCCAATTGGGTTCCGCTGGAAAAAGATGATACCGTTGTTTATTCAGGGATTGCAGAGATTGCTTTAGGAACAGCTATTATCGCCACTCCAAAAAAGTATGAATCTATTGTAGGTAAAATAGCAGGAACTTTTTTTACTGCCGTTTTTCCGGGAAATATTGCGCAATATAAAAACGATCGAAACAGTTTCGGCTTAAATACCGACGGGAAAAGACTAGCTAGACTATTTATGCAGCCGTTACTCGTGTTCTGGGCATTAAAATCAACAGAAAAATAAATCGAACTCAGCAACAACGCTGAGTTTTTTGTTGTGTATTAATCTTATTCAAATACGCACCAGATAGAGCAAATCTATTAATTGTCTCTTTTAAAAACGGATTTTTAGGTCTAACTTTATTCTTTCAACTTTCAAACTATTAAAATATAGAATTTATGAGTTTAAATAATCAAGCGTTATTCAGTGACCTTTTTAAATCAGAAAATGAAATTCCAGAAGAATATAAAGTTCCCGAAATTCACCAGCGAGAATATCTTCTCAACGGAGAATTGATAGAATGGAAAGGAGATGTCACAGATATTTATTCGCCGGTCTGTATTAAAACAGAGAACGGTTTAGAAAGAAAAAAATTAGGAAGCATTCCGAATATAAGCCCAAAAGAAGCGATGGAAGTTTTGGAAGCTTCGGTAAAAGCTTATGATAACGGATTGGGAGAATGGCCGACGATGTCTGTGGAAGGAAGAATAAAATGCATGCAGAAATTTGTGTATCTGATGATAAAAGAGCGTGATTTAATTATCAGATTACTGATGTGGGAAATCGGAAAAACGTTGCCCGATTCTACCAAAGAATTCGACAGAACAGTTGATTATATCAACCAGACGATCGATGCTCTAAAAGATTTAGACAGAGAATCTTCACGTTTTCAGCAGGCAGAAGGTACGATTGCTCAAATCAGAAGAGCGCCTCTTGGCGTAGTTTTGAGTATGGGACCTTTTAACTATCCTTTAAACGAAATTTTTACCACACTGATTCCTGCTTTGATTATGGGAAATACGATTTTGTTTAAACTTCCCAAGCATGGTGTTTTAGCACATTATCCATTATTAAAAGCATTTAAAGAAGCTTTTCCAAAAGGAACGGTCAATACATTATACGGAAAAGGTTCAGAAATTATCACTCCGATCATGGAAAGCGGAAAAGTAAATGTTTTAGCTTTTATCGGTTCGAGTAAAGTAGCCAACGGTCTGAAAAAATTACACCCGAAAGTAAACCGTTTAAGAGCAATTTTAAGCTTAGATGCAAAAAATGCAGCAATTGTTACAAAAAATGCAAATCTTGATGTTGCAGTAAGCGAATGTATTTTGGGAGCGCTTTCTTTTAACGGACAAAGATGTACCGCTTTGAAGTTAATTTTTGTTCAAAAAGATGTTGCTGAAGAATTTACACAAAAGTTAACGGAAGCTGTTTCTAAAATGAAGCCCGGACTTCCTTGGGAAAAAGATGTAAAAATTACTCCGCTTCCAGAAGTTAATAAACCACCTTATCTGAAAGAATGTATTGACGATGCGTTAGCAAAAGGAGCAAAAGTCCTTAATGAAAATGGCGGATTTACAGAAGAATCTTTTGTTTTTCCTGCGGTGGTTTATCCCGTAAACAGTGAGATGAAACTTTATCACGAAGAGCAGTTTGGCCCGGTAATTCCGGTGGTTCCATTTGATGATATTGAAGAGCCAATCGATTATCAGGTGAATGCAAATCACGGAATGCAGGTGAGTGTTTTCAGTGAAGATGCGATGGAAGTCTCGAAGTTAATCGACTCTTTTGTAAATCTGGTGAGCCGTGTAAATATCAATTGTCAAGCTCAGCGTGGACCAGATGTTTTCCCTTTTACCGGACGAAAAGACAGTGCGGAAGGTACACTTTCCGTTTTTGATGCACTTCGCTCATTTTCTATCCGTTCTCTAGTCGCTGCAAAAATTACAGATTCAAATAAAGAATTGTTGAATACGATTGTGAGAGACCATGATTCTAATTTTTTGAGTACAGATTATATTTTCTAAAGATTTAAGTTTTAAAACTTTGATACAAAAACCGCAATACATTCTATTGCGGTTTTTTTGATCATTAAGGTTCAAATATATTGAAACTTAAAACTTAGTTGTTAGTTAGGAACTTAGTTAAGGTTTCATTTAACAGTTCTGCATGCGTTACATTTAATCCATGTGGTCCGCCTTCAATAATGACAAAATCATTATCCGCAATTCCGTCTGCGGCCTGTTTTCCTGCTGTTTCTATTGGTACAATCTGGTCGTCATCACCATGTACAATCAATGTTTTTACATTTACATTTCCTAATTCTGGTCGGAAGTCTGTATTTGCCCAGCTTTCAGCACATTTTATCGTTGCGATTGGAGAGGCACAAGATGCGATGCTCCAGTCATAATCCAGCTGTTTTTGACTCACTTTTTGAGAAAGCAATCCGTAATTGTAAAAGTTTTTATGGAAACTTTCAAGGAAAGTTACTCTGTCAGTTTTAAGGCTGGTTAAAATTCCATACAATTCTTCTTCGGAGACTCCATGTGGATTATCATCTTTCTGTTTTACTAAAGGAATGATAGATGAGATCAACGCTATTTTATCTACATTTTCTGAACCGTAATTGGTTAAATAACGTACAACTTCACCTCCACCCATTGAGAACCCGAAAGGATGACATTTTTTAATTCTAATTGCGTGATAAGTTCGTGTAGATCGGCAGCCAGGCTATCATAATCATAACCATCTAACGTAGGAGAAGATTTTCCGAAACCTTTTCTGTCGTAGGTGATTACACGATACCCTAAATCTAAAAGTACAGGAACCTGAAGTTCCCAAGATTTTCCGCTCAATGGCCAACCATGAATTAAAATAATCGGTTGTCCGGAACCGAAATCTTCGTAATAAAGTTCAAAGTTTTTGCTGTCTTGTTTTGTAAGGTAAGGCATATTAATATTTTTTTGTGATGTTCAACATAAAACACAAATTTTGCGCCATGAATACAGCGAGATGAAGATGAGGTAAATGTTATGTTTTGATTTTCTTAAATTTTTTGATCGGTGAAAGATGATTGGATCATTATCGAAAAAAAGAAAAAAAATTGTAACATTTATATCAAAAAACTACTAACTCTACAGAGAGTAAAGAAACCATGACCTCACAACAGGAATTTATTACCAAAATCGATAAGCATAAAGGAATTATTTTTAAGATTTCTAAAATGTATATGGATGATAAAGATGATCGAGATGATCTTTTTCAGGAGATTACGTATCAGGTCTGGAAAGCGTATCCTAATTTTAAAGGTGAAAGTGAATTTTCAACATGGCTGTACAGAATCGCGCTGAATACTGCGATAATTTTTTTGAAATCTGAAAAGAAAAGAAGTTTTATAGCCAATGAAGATTTTTCGAATTATAAAATTATTGAGGATGAATATGATCATGAAAAAGAGGATAAGCTTGCTGAAATGTATAAAGCCATCAATCAGCTGAATCCTATCGATAAAGCATTTATTTTTTATTATCTCGAAGATTTTTCAGGAAGAGAAATCGCTGATCAAATGGGAATTTCTGAAGGAAATGTAAGAGTAAAAATGAATCGCGCCAAAAATAAACTGAAAGATATTTTAAATAATTAATAGGCAGAATGCGGGAAGCTTGAAGCTTGAAGCTGGAAGACTTTCACTATCCATCTCCGAACTTCCATCCAAGAATTTACAAAAACAAACATTATGAATATAGATGACCTAAAAAACGCCTGGAATGATGATGTTTCTGATGAAACACCTGAAATCAGCATTGAACATAAAAATAAGATCAATCTTCCGCTTGAAAAAATCAGAAAAAACATGCGAATGGAATTTTGGTCAACCGTTGGAATATTAATTTTCGGCTTTGCATTAGTCTGGATATCTGTTCCCGAAGCTCCCTTTAAGTTTAAATTTTATTTGACAGTATTGTTGGTATCAATGCTAATTGTGGTTTCGTTCTTCTTCAGTAAGTTTTTTAAATTATATAATGACATTGGCAACCCGATGATGAAAACTTACGATTCACTGAAAGACCTGATGTATCAATTTGACCTTAATAAGCAGTATTATTTATCATTTATGCTTTCATTTGTCCCATTTTTGGTTTGTGAACTGATTATTGTGATCGAGTTTCTCCCACATCGTAAACCTTTGAGTGATCTCCAGGTAGCTACCACAATTATTTCTATGCTTGCTGCTGGTCTTTTTGGTCTGTTCTTGTTAGCAAAATATTGGTACAGAATTTTTTATGGAAAGTATGTTCAGCAGATAGAAAATCTTTTGGGCGAATTCCAAAAGAATAATAAAAAAATTTGTGAAAATACATAACGAAGAAGCTGCTGTTTAATATCAATTATAAGTTGTATCTTCGTGTCAATATCAATTAAATGACAACAAAGTACTTTTTTCCGGTGAAGTATTCTTCGATTACGCTTTCGTTGTCTTTGTCATATCTGCATGATGACAAATTTTTAAAAAATTCTAAAGAGTTTATTTAATATCCCTGTCGAGACTCAGGGCAGGGCATTGTTAAGTATTTAACCCAATTTATTTTTCTGAATGTGCATTCTGCATACCTTATCACAAATTTTTTGTGAGCTATGGCTATGTCTGAGTCAATATTCGGCATTCGGAAATTTCATTTTTTAAAAATAAAATTATGTCAGAACAGATTATTTTAACCACAGGAGTATATGATTTAATAAAAGACCACTTAAGAAGAAAAAAAACAACGGCTGAAGAAGAGAAAATACTTCTTGCGCAACTGAGAAATGCAAAACAGGTATTACGCCGTGATTTACCAAAAGATATCGTAACCATCAACTGTGAAGTAAAAATAAAAGATTCTTCGCATCCTCAAGAGCAAAAATTTACGATTGTTTCCGATGACAAGGCAAAAGTAAAGAAAGGGAAATATTCTGTACTTTCTGATATTGCATTGGCCATTGTAGGAAACAAAGAAGGTGAAGTTATTGATTGGCCTTTTAAGGAGGGAGACAGAAAAATCGAAATCCTTAGAGTAGAACATATCAATTAATTGAAAATAATGATATTGAAAGCTCCCAAGTTGGGAGCTTTTTTAGGTTTCGGTGTCGCTGAAACCTAAAAAAATATAATCAATCCTTTTTCAAAATACTTTTCGCAGAATCTGATGCAATAATCAAACCTGCACCCAACATAATAATATCTTTAATAACCAATCTTCCCGCTCCGGACAAATAAGGAAAACCATGCTGATCTCCACCCAAAGCCGGAACCCAGGTTTCTGGTGTTGTAATAAGAAAAGAAAGTGTGATTACGGACATTCCGGCGGTTAGAATTCCGCTTAAAACGCCAACTTTAGGATAGAAAATTCCTAAAAGTACCAGAATTCCGATGATACAGATTACACTTCCTAGAGCATAAGAAAAAATATAAGTACCATTGGTTTTGTGCCATTGAATATTTTCAGGAACCACTTCGCCTTCTTTATTTTTGTGAAGCTTGTAATTATCGGCGTCAGAAACTTTTTTTTGAAGAAAAAAACTCATAAAAGGAGAATTGGCTACAAAAGGAATAATACCTTCCGCTTCATATTGAAAAGCTTTGAGACCTCCGATCCAGGCCATTACAACAAAAATACTTATTCTTAAAAAGTGGATGAAGTTTTTCTGTGAGTTTGCTAAAAGTTCCAGCATAATTTATTTTTTGACAAAGTTATGCCGAATCAAAAGCTAATGAAATGGACGATTGTGGAAGTTATTTGTACAAATCTGCCACGATAGAAATTCCTGTTTCTTTTCTGAACTGTGTTGGTGAAAGTCCCACATATTTTTTGAAATATTTACTGAAATGAAATTCATCATTAAAATTGAGTTCCACAGCGATTTCTTTAATTGATTTTCGCGTAAGATGAATCTGTTTTTTAGCTTCCAGAATTACTCGTTCCTGAATAATTTGAGAAGGAGTTTTATTAAATTTAGATTTGATTTTCTTGCTTAAAGTATTTGAAGTTACATGCAGTAAATCAGCATAAAAAGACAGACTCTTTTCTACAATAAAATGTTCTTCCACAAGATTTTGAAATAATTTCAGTTCATTAAAATCATCTTTGATGATTTCCTTATCCGGAAGTAATTTATTCTTTTCCCTGCTTGAAATCGCCAAAATTAACTGAAGATATGACTGTAAAACCGAACCTGAAAAATCTTCATGATGATCTACCTCTTCAATTTTAGAAAAATAATCTGAAATCTCCTGATAAACTTCTTCGGTTAACGAAAAATGTGGGAAAAGATAAATGTTGTTGAAAAGTAAACCGTTACACGCCACTTCTTTTTTATGAAATTCTATACAGTAAAAGTCACCATGAAAGTTTAACACTTCAATCTCAATCTCAGTCTCACTTAAAATCTGAATATTCTGAAAAGGTGAAGTGAAAAATACCGTTTTTCCTGTAAAATTATATTCTATAAAATCAACAATAATTTTTCCGTTTCCATTAAACAAGAAAATATGATACATTGAGTCACTGAACGTATTTTTAAAATACGCCGAACTCTTTTTCTGAACGGAAAAAAATGTACTTTTCATATCCTAAAACTACAGAATTTTCTTTTAAATATTTATGAAAACTCTACTGAGTATAATAAGCCGGAAATTCTCTCAAAATAGAATACAAATCTCGCCATTCAAAATATTTCGGACTTACACTTTCAACATCCGTAAAACCTTTTTCTTTAAAAAGTTTTTTTGTGCGGGTCACATGAAAATACTGCGAAACAACGATGATGCTTTTAAACTTATATTTTTGATGAAATTTTAAAGTGTTTTCAACGGTCAATCTTGTGTTATTGCCGTAATTATCCACCAGAATTACAGATTCAGGAATTGCATTGCTGATTAAAAATTCTTTCATTTTATCAGCTTCATAAAAACCTTCTTTACCTAAACCACCACTTACCAGAATTTTTTAACACGATAATTTTTGTACAGTTCAATTCCGGTTTCCAAACGTTTTTCAAGCCTTGCAGATAGAGTTCCGTCTTCATTTACTTTATTTCCGAGAATGATGGCAATATCTGCTTTTTCACCGCTGTCAGACAATCCATCAATGATGATGTAGATGGTGTGAATTGTAAACCAAGAAATAAAGAAGATGACAACAAACTTTAAATATTTAATCAAGTTTTTCATCAATCTGCAATTTTTAAACTTTCTTTCTCCTTCTTAATTTCTGCTTTTACCCAATCAAGCTGCGAATCTTTTTGATCAATAATATCCTGCATGCTTTGCTCAATTTCCACGTCAGGAGTGACTCCTTTTTTTGTATTTTCAAAGGTAATATTGGGTTGTATTAAAAGCAGACCAATCGGTAAATCTATTTTAGAATTGGGGAGCTGTTGATAAGAGTAAAACCCTGCAACCGTTCCGTCATTTGCACCGCCGGTTTCTTCGCCAACTAATGTTGCTCGTTTGTCAAATTTTAATTTAGATGAAATAACGGATGATGCCGAAAAACTTCCGCCATTAATCAAAACATACACTTTCCCTTTGAAAGCATTTTCTTTAGGCTTTGTAGGTTTATTTTCTTTCATTTTATAGTAAGCAACGCCATCTTTTCCTTTGTAAACATTCAAAGCCTGATAAAAGAAATATCCCGGATAAGCCAGACTTTTAACAGTATATTGCAACGGATTTGACTTTCTGAAATAATTGGTTTTAAGCGGCGTTACTCTTGATGTAAGCTGTGAAGGTTTTATCAAAACAAAGGGTTCAGGAGCAAGATAAGAATAGAGTTGATTGATTTCGTATAGCGAACCACCATAATTTTCGCGAATGTCGATGATGAGGTAAGAAGATTCTGCATTTTTGATTTTTGTAAAAGATTCTTTGTAAAATTTATCTGAAAATGATCTTGAGAAACTTTTGATTTTCATGTAAGCAACTGTACTATCTTTATCTAAAAACTTAAAACTTCTGTTGTAAGAACTTGTTGAAGCCACGTAATCATTGAGTTTTTTTTCGGGAGTTCGTTTTTTATCAGCCTTGTCTTTTTCAATTTCTTGTTTGTTTTTGCTTTCCCGTTTTAAAATCAGAGTTTGTTTTTTATCATTGTAAAGAGTTTCAATTTTTGCACTGTCCATTATTCCTTTTTCGGCAACAAAAAAGTTAAAGAAAACATCCTTAAGATAGTAAGAATAAAAAGTGGTGTTGTAACCGTCACTGCTTATCAATTCACGGTATTTCTTGAGATAGTTTGAAACAGGAACATCATTAATACTTAAAAGCTCAGTTCCCGGTTTGATGTTCTGAATAGAATCTTTGTTTTCGATAAAATACAAATGATCATTTTCTACATGATATTCAAATCTGCCAAACAGACCTTTCTTGTTTTTTAAAGCTTTAATTTCTTTTTTTGAAAACCTTTTTGCCGGAATCTTTAATGATAAATGACCTTCACGGATTTGTGCGATGACAGGTTGTAGTTTAAAATAAAACTGAGTTGGGGTTAAAGGTTTGTTGATGGTTGATTTTAAACTATCAAATTTAAAATCGAGTTCATTTTTTGAAATATACCAGTTTAAATTCGGATGCATTTCCTGAAGTTTTTTGTACGCAAAATCAACGTCATGACGTAGTTTATCAGGAGGAATGATGTTTAATCTTTGTTCGTTATATTTCTTTACAGAAGTGCAGGAAGCAAAGCTTAAAAGGAATAATGTAAATATTAAATATTTCAAAGGATATAGTTTTTGGTAAACGAATTTAAAAACTTTTAAATATAATTTGGATAATATTTCTTTTAACGGCAAAAGAATCAAAAGATTTTATTTCGTTGAAGTTCTTCAAAAGTTTATAAAACTAATATAACTATAAGTTTTCTACATTTTGTAAGCTTTTAAATTTCTATTTTTAAGATTATTCTGTTGCCTCTTTTGCGGTAAAATAATTTTTGCTTATCAAAAATTAAAATAAAAAAAGTAAAATTCACTTTCATGCGTCATTGATGAAAGAGTAATAAACTTAAAGAAAGTTTTTTACATTTGAATATCAAATTTTAAAGATGATTTATTTAATTATATTGATCGCAGTATTGGTTGCAGCCACATATTTTGTAATGTCTCAGGAAGTTTTTGGCGCAGCACCGAAAGGAAAACGTCTTGAAAAAATACTCAATTCTAAGAATTATAAAAATAAACAGTTTCAAAATCAGAGTTTTACTCCACAGATTGCTGAAGGTTTTTCTATGCCAAGAGTAATGTTCGATTTTTTATTTGGTAAAAAAGATCCGTTACTGAAGCCTTTACAGGCAATTCCGGCGATTCATACAGATTTAAATAGTATTTCGGCTAACGAAGATGTTTTCATCTGGATGGGGCATTCTTCTTATTTTATAAAAATCGATGGAGTTTCATTTTTGATTGATCCGGTTTTAAGTACATTTGGTTCGCCTTTCAAGTTTTTCAATAAAGCTTTTGAGGGTTCAGATTTGTTTAAACCTCAAGATATTCCGAATATTAATTATTTGGTGATTACACATGATCATTACGATCATTTAGATTTTCCGACGGTAAAAGCAATCCGTGAGAAAGTAGGAAAAGCGATTATGCCTTTAGGAGTGGGAGCCCACCTTGAAAGATGGGGATATTCTGAAGATCAAATTATTGAAGAAGATTGGGGCGCAAGTGTTGCCTTAAAAGATGGTTTTAACATCACGTTTACTCCGGCAAGACACTTTTCGGGAAGAAAATTCCAAAGAAATACAACGTTGTGGACTTCTTATGTTCTTGAAACGCCTACAAAAAAAATATTTTTAGGTGGCGACAGCGGTTATGATACTCACTTTAAAACAATTGGTGAAAAATACGGTCCCTTCGATTTTGCAATCATGGAAAACGGGCAATACAATCCGGCTTGGAAATACATTCATGCTTTGCCGGAAGATGTTATTCAGGCAAGTCTAGATATTCAGGCAAAAAATATTATTCCGGTTCATTCCGGGAAATTTGCTCTGGCTTTACATCCTTGGAATGAGCCATTGCAAAAAGTAACGACGCTCGGAAAAGAGAAAAATTTGCATATTCTCACTCCGAAAATCGGTGAAAAATTAGATTTAAATAATACATCGTATCATTTTCAGAATTGGTGGGAATAATCTATTCGTGCCAAATTCCTTTGTATCTTTTCGGGTGATTTTCAAGCTGTTGTCTTACGAAATCGCATTCAGGATCAATCATCAGATCTTTTTCTTCAGCAAAACTTACTAGTCTGTCTAAAAGGAGTTTGGCGTAGCCATGTCCTTCAATATCTTCATCAATTTTGGTATAATAGACATTGAGCAGTCTTCCGGCAACGGAAATTGACATATAACCAACTTTTTTACCATCAATTAGCAGATGCAATTCGTCTTGGTAAGGTGTAATTTCAAATTTTATATTTTCCATAATTCTGATCCTTTTTGGTGAAACTCTTCCTTAAAATTACAAATTAAAATTTTACAAAAAGAAGATTTTAAAAATTTTCAAATAATTTATAATGATTAAAATTATTCGGAAGTTATCTTAAAGTACAGAAAAAGCAAATCACATTACATTTACGATTGAATTTAATTATATATTATTTCAGAATTATTAATCTAAAGAAACACGCTTGAACAAATAAAAAGTCGGACTTTTGGGGCCTGAAAATTTCATGCGGATGTTAAAAGAGAAAAATAAATTTATTGCAACGATTTTGGCTTTTGCAATGATTCCGATGTCGGGTTTGGCAACAGATATTTATCTGCCTTCAATGCCGAGTATGGCGACCGAACTTCACCAACCCGAAAGCAATATTCAGCTTACTTTATCGATATTTTTAATAAGTTATGGCATCACGCAGTTTTTTGCAGGAAGTATTGTTGATTCTTTCGGACGATACAAAATTTCAATGGCTTCTTTGGCTTTATTTATTGTCTCTTTCCTGATTACTGCGACGACTCAAAATATCTTTGTAATCTATGCAATGCGGGTTTTGCAGGGGATTTTATCAGGATTTGCAGTGGTTTCTAAACGTGCTTTTTTTGTGGATGTTTATGAAGGAGATGAGCGGAAACATTATCTCAGTATCATGACGATTGTATGGTCAGTTGGTCCGATCATTGCGCCTTTTATTGGTGGTTATTTGCAGAAAATTTTCGGTTGGCAATCTAATTTCTACGTTTTAGCGGGATATAGTTTGGTTCTTTTAATTTTTGAATTGATTTTTTCAGGTGAAACTTTAAAGAAAAGAAATCCCTTCAATGTTGAATTTTTGCTTAAAGAATACGATTCGATGTTTAAAGCGAAAGATTTTTTCTACGGAATGGTGATGTGCGGATTGAGTTACTCGATGATTATGTTCTTTAATTTGTGTGGCTCTTTCATTATCGAACATAAAATGGGGTATTCTGAAGTTGTTGCAGGATACGTTTCTCTGATTCTTGGTTTTGCCTGGATGGCGGGAGGTTTTTTAGGAAAAGCATTAATCAATAAAGCATTTTTACCTAAAATTAGAAATGCCAATTTTATTCAATTGCTGTTGATTGTTTTGATGTTTATTGCATCTTATTTTTCAAATAATATTTACAGTTTGGTTGCTTTTGCATTCGTCATTCACGTAACTGCAGGATTTATTTTTAATAATTATTTCTCATACTGCATCGGAAGATTTCCCAATTCAGCCGGACTTGCAGGTGGAATGACCGGTGGGGTAGTGTTTATCATCACTTCTGCCATAAGTTATGGAATTGTAGCGCTCATCAAACCTCAGGTTCAGCTTGAAGTCGCAGAAGGATATTTTGTTTTGGGAATTTTAGGTTTATTTATTTTGAGTATGATTAAATGGAGAAAAGCGCATGTTTGATTAATTATGAATTATGAATTATGAATTATGAATTATGAATTATGAATTATGAATTATGAATTATTTTTTGGATAAACTTAAGGATTTTAGACTAATCAATATCAATAGGAGCGGGCTTTAGCCCGCTTTATTTTTGTAATATAACGATTGGCTTTAGCCGAAACTTAAAAACATTTCGCTATACTACGCTTAGATTCTCTGCAGTGACAAATATCTTTTATATTTTAATGTGTAATTTGTGTTTAACAAAACAAAAAAAGCCCCTTAAAAAAGGAGCTTTTCATTTATAATAAATCAAGAATTAGATTCCGTCAATAATTTCATTTAAAACAGTACTTGGTCTCATTGCCTCGTAAGTTTTATAAGTGTCAGTTTTGAAGTAGCCGTCAATATTTTGAGGTTTACCTTGAGCACCGATCAATTCAGCATTGATGACTTCCTCATTTTCGTGCATTGCTTCTGCAACCGGAGCAAATTGTTCAGCCAATTCTGCATCTGCAGTTTGGTTTGCCAATGCTTCTGCCCAATACATTGCCAAATAGAAGTGAGAACCTCTGTTATCGATTTGTCCAACTTTTCTAGCAGGAGATTTATCTGTCGCTAAGAATTTAGCATTTGCCTCATCTAATGCATCTGCTAAAACCTGAGATTTTGTATTCCCCTGAGTTTGTGCTAAATGCTCTAAAGAAGCCTGTAAAGCTAAGAATTCACCTAAAGAATCCCATCTTAAATAACCTTCTTCCAGGAATTGTTCAACGTGTTTTGGAGCAGAACCTCCCGCACCTGTTTCGAACAAACCACCACCATTCATCAATGGAACAATAGAAAGCATTTTTGCAGAAGTTCCAAGTTCAAGAATTGGGAAAAGGTCAGTAAGGTAATCTCTCAATACGTTTCCTGAAACAGAAATAGTATCTTTTCCTTCTCTTGCTCTCTTCAACGTTTCCGTCATTGCGTCTTTTACATCAAGAATTTTAATGTCAAGTCCGTTTGTATCGTGATCAGCTAAATATTTTTCAACTTTTTTGATCATTTCTCTGTCGTGAGCTCTTCCTTTATCTAACCAGAAAATAGCAGGAGTATCAGAAAGTCTAGCTCTGTTTACCGCTAATTTTACCCAGTCTTGGATCGGAGCATCTTTAGTTTGACACATTCTAAAAATATCACCCGCTTCAACTTTCTGAGAAAGAAGAACGTTACCAGCTTCGTCCTGAACTTCAATTGTTCCTTCAGCAGATGCTTGGAAAGTTTTGTCGTGAGAACCATATTCTTCAGCTTTTTGAGCCATCAAACCTACGTTAGGAACAGAACCCATTGTTGTAGGGTCTAATTTTCCGTGCGCTTTCATATCATCAATTACAGACTGATAGAAACCTGCATAAGAACGGTCTGGGATGATACAAACTGTATCTTCTTCGTTTCCGTCTTTGTTCCACATTTTTCCTCCGCCTCTTACCAAAGCAGCCATAGAAGCATCAACGATAATGTCTGAAGGAACGTGGAAATTCGTAATTCCTTTATCAGAATTTACCATTGCCACTCTTGGTCCGTTTGCTAAAGCAGCTTCAATATCAGCTTTAATATCCGCTTCCTGACCATTTCCTTTAATTTTATCGAAAAGATCTGCAAGACCATTGTTTGGGTTTACATCTAAAGATTTAAATGTTTCAGCATATTTAGTGAAAACATCTTTAAAGAAAGTCTCAACGATTGCTCCGAAAACGATTGGATCTGAGATTTTCATCATCGTTGCTTTCAGGTGGGCAGAAAGAAGTACGTTTCTGTTTTTAGCTTTTTCGATAGCTTCCTGAACGAAAGATTTCAAAGAATTTAAATTCATTACAGAAGAATCGATCACTTCTCCGGCTTGTAGACCTGCGAAATCTTTCAATAAAGTTTCAGCACCATCATTTCCTTTGAAAACGATTTTATATTTTGTAGCATTTTCTAGAGTAGTAGAAGTTTCTGTTCCGTAGAAATCTCCGCTATTCATGTGAGCAACGTCAGTTTTGCTGTCTGAAGCCCAGTTACCCATTCTGTGAGGGTTTGCTTTTGCGTAGTTTTTAACAGCTTTTGGAGCACGTCTGTCAGAATTTCCTTCTCTTAACACAGGGTTTACAGCACTTCCTAAAACTTTAGCATACTTAGCTTTGATTGCTTTTTCCTCTTCATTTTTAGGCTCTGCAGGATAATTTGGAACTGCGAAACCTTTAGCTTGCAATTCAGCGATAGCCGAATCTAACTGAGGAGCAGAAGCTGAAATATTTGGTAATTTGATAATGTTTGCATCTGGTTGAGTTGCCAATTCTCCTAATTGAGCTAAAGCATCAACGATTTTCTGATCATCTTTCAAAAATTCTGGGAAGTTGGCTAAGATTCTTCCTGCCAAAGAAATATCCGGAACTGCGATCTCAATGTTTGCTGATTTTGTAAAAGCTTTTACAATTGGTAAAAACGAGTGTGTAGCCAACATTGGAGCCTCATCCGTAAGGGTGTAATAGATTTTTGATTTTTCTGACATTATACTGTTATTTATTATTTTAATTTTTAGTTTCACAAATTTAGTTAAATTTTAATTTTTTCCACTTTAATAATCAATGAGTTTTTTCACTTTAAGAATTATTTAACCTTTATTTCAAACAAATTCATCGGGAATTTGAATAAATTTGATAAAAATTTAAATAAATAAACTATGTCTACAATTACATTTAAAGGAAACCCAATACATACAATAGGAAATCTTCCCGAAGTAGGAAAAGATGCTCAGGAATTTACAATGGTTTCTGGAGATTTGTCTGAAAAAAACCTTGCTGATTATACAGGGAAAAGAGTTGTTCTGAACATTTTTCCAAGTATTGATACAGGAATTTGTGCGGCTTCTGCAAGAAAATTCAACGAAGAAGCTTCAAATCTTGATAATACAGTTGTAATTAATGTTTCAAGAGATTTACCATTTGCATTGTCAAGATTTTGTGCAGCTGAAGGTTTAAATAATGTTGAAACTTTATCAGATTTCAGAGGTAATTTTGGTGAAGATTATGGTGTAACTCTTTCTGATTCTCCTTTGAAAGGGCTTTTAAGCAGAGCTGTCGTTGTTTTGGATGAAAAAGCTAAAGTAATCTATACTGAGCAAGTTCCTGAAATCGGACAAGAGCCTAATTACGAAGCTGCTATTGCATCTTTGAAGTAAATAAAAATATTTCTCATCAATTTGAATCATTCTGTTATTTAATAGAATGATTTTTCTATTTTTGTGGATGAACGCAATAACCAGCCATTGAAGAATAAATTTACCTCTTTTGCTATAATCTGTTTTCTCTTTTACGGGAACACCGTTTTCAAAGCGCAGGAATCTGTTGAAATAAACAATCTGAAAAGTCAGCTAAAATTGAATAAATCTGACAAAGAGCGAGCAAAAATCTTTGATGATTTAGGCAATATTTATTACCAGAATAAAAATATTGATAGTGCCATTTCATATTCCAAATTAGGGTTGCCTTTTTATTTAAAAAACAATAATGTTGAGCAGATAGGAAGAACAAATTTGTTTATAGGGACTTTATATTTACATAAAAATGATTTAGTTACCGGCGAAAAATATTTGTTAGAAGCCGAAAAATATCTCCATAAAACTGAAAATTACGAAAAGAGAGCTCTTCTCAATTTTTGGATGGCACGAGTGAATACTGTCAACAAAAAAAGTGATGTTGCCGCAAAATATTACAATGAAATTTTAAAATATAATAAAGAAGGCAGAAAAATAGACAAGAACATTTTAATGGAATCTTACCAAGGTCTTTTTGCCAATAATTTTATACAACAAGAGTACGCAGACAGTTATACAGCTTTATATACGTACATCGATTTTGTTAAAAAAAACTATCCTGAAAATTTGTATCCCGCCTACAGAAGTGCCGGGACATTTTTCTTAACCAGCAGAGATAATAAAAAAGCGTTGGAGTATTTCCAAAAAGGTTTGGAAGTTTCCCAAAAGAGTCATAATGATTTGCAGACAGCAGAAGCAAAGATTTTTATGGCTAATATTTATTCTGAAATGAATAAACTGGAAGTAGCGAAAAAATATCTGAATGAGGCTAAAACTTATTATGAATCTCAAAATTTGAAAGATAATTTACCTTTGGTCTATTACTATTTCTCAGATATTTATTCTAAAGAAAAAGATTTTGTAAAAGCTGAGGAATATGCAGCTAAAGGAATGAAATTGAGTAGTGAAAAAGACCCGATGTATCAGTATTACAAAAATCATGAAGGATTTATTGGGTTAAAAAAGATAATGGAAGATAGCTTAGCTCTGAAAAATGATCCGTCAAAACTTTCAGCATTAGAATCCAAAACAAAAGAGCAGGAAAAAAATCTTGAATATTTTACTCAATTGAAGACTTATGTTTCTCCGGAAATTTTTATTCAGAATTATGAAGTGTTACATCGTGCTTATGCTTTCCTTGGGGATTACACTCAGTCTTATTCGTACCTGAAAAAGATGTATGACAAGAAAGAAGAAACGTATGGAATGGACAAAATGAAAGCTCTTTCTTCTGTACAATCGGAAACTGAAGTCGCCAACGAAAGAACCCGCATAAAATTAGAAGAAGAAACCAAACGCATACAACTCCAAAAAGAGATAGAATTAAAAGCACTCCGTTTTGAATACGAAAAAAAACAGGCTGCGGCAAAAACTGACGAAGAAAGAAAAAGATTGGCGCTTGAAGAAGATTTAAAACGAAAAGAAATTCAGATTAAATTTGATGAAGAGCAAAAAGCAGTAGCTTTAAAATATTCCCAGGAAAAAAATATTGCAAAAATCAATCAGGAGAAAAAAGATGCCATTGCAAAAGCCGATTTAGAAAGTTCTAAAACGCAAAAAAATATGTGGGCAATTGGAGCTGGTTTATCTTTATTGTTATTGGGTTTTGCAGGGTTTTCTTACAACCAAAAACGTAAAGACAACAAAAAAATTGCTGAAGAAAAACAGAAATCAGATGATTTATTGCTGAATATCCTTCCGTTTGAAGTTGCTGAAGAGTTAAAGGAAAAAGGGAAAACAAGCGCAAAACATTTCGATGAAGTTTCGGTTTTGTTTACCGATTTTGTCAATTTTACCGCGAATTCTGAAAGAATCGGTGTGCAGGAAGTTTTGAATGAACTGAATATCTGCTTTACAGAGTTCGACAGAATCATGGAGAAATACAATTTAGAAAAGATAAAAACCATTGGCGATGCGTATTTAGCGGTGAGCGGATTGCCTGTTTCTAATGATCAACATGCAAAAAATGCAGTCAGTGCAAGTTTAGAAATTCTTTCTTATATTCAACATCGCAAACAGCACAATCCAAATGCTTTAAATATCAGGATTGGAATTCATTCCGGGGCGGTGATTGCAGGAATTGTAGGAGTGAAAAAATTCGCTTACGATATTTGGGGCGATACTGTAAATACGGCTGCAAGAATGGAGCAAAATAGCGCACCTGGAAGAGTAAATATCTCTGAAGCAACTTATCAGTTAATAAAAGAAAGCTTTAGTTTTGAGTATCGTGGTAAAATCGAAACCAAAGGTAAAGGCGCAATGGACATGTATTTCGTCAATCAAATTTAATTTTATCAGTGTGAAAAAAAATCTACTCTTTAAATTTCTATTTTTTGCATTCATTGTGTTGCAAACATTTTCTTTTGCTCAAAATTCTCGTGAGAAACCGAGAGTTTTTACCAATAAAGAAATTAAAGCAGGTGCGTCAATCGATGAAGCCAGTAAGTTTTTTGCAGGTGATAATCCAGCCTTTGCCTCTATAGAATTCGATGATTCTTCATGGAAAAATGTTAATTTTAATTCTAGAAAAGTTTATTCATGGAATCCTACAAATTATAACTTAAAAAAAGATGTTAAAAAAGATCAGATTTATTGGGTTCGGTATTATTTTAAGGTAGATTCTGCATCGATCAATCAATCTTTATGTTTTAAAATTCAGCAACTCGGCGCTTCAGAAGTTTATTTAAACGGTAAAAAGATTGAAAGCATTGGTAAAATCGGAGACGAAAAATCAAGAGAATTCAGGATTAAAAACAGAATCCCCGAATTGTTTACTTTAGATAATACCAAAGTAAATGTTTTAGCAATACGGTTTTTACCAATTGCTGCAGGCAAAAAGAAAACCATTACTTTAGTGCCTTTTGCAATTGGTGTAGAGCTTGCTTCGGCTAATGAATTTATCAGAGACAAAATTGAAGAAGTGCAGTATTTCAATTTTTACACCATGCTGATTTGCGGAATATTTGGTGCATTAGGATTTATTCATCTCCTGTTGTTTATTTTTTACAGAAAAGCAATTTACAATCTTTATTTTTCTACATACAATTTTTCGATTTCTTTGATGAGCTATATGATTTTGCTCTTGTCAGAAATAAAAAATCCTTTAGATATCGACTCTTATACGTTTTTTGCATTTCTTTCTGTAATGGCATTCGGTACTTCGCTTACAGGATTTGTCAATACATTATTTGGAAGAACAAAAAAAAGGCTGAAAGTAATGTTGATTATTTCTGCGTGTATTTTTATTCTTTATTATTTCAGTGCAGCTTCTGCGGCCAGTTTTGCTTTTTTTTACCTTTGTTTTGTTGCTTTTGAATCTTTTTATTTAATAATCAGAGCAATGATCAGAAGAGAAAAATCTGCATTTATCGTTGGTGGAGGGGTTTTGGTATTCTTTCTTTTTATTGTGATGGTCATTATCTTCATGTTTCTGAATAAACTGAATACCATTGATATGGGTGAAATAATGGGCGATGATTTTATGGGATATGTCATGATTTTTATTTTCATAAGTTTTCCTATTTCAATCTCAGCCTATTTAGCATGGCAATTTGCATCAACCAATTTAAGTCTTGTGAAACAGCTGGATGAAGTCAACCGACTTTCTGATATTAATATAAAACAGGAACAGGAAAAACAGCAGATTCTTCAGGATCAAAATGATCTGCTTGAAAAACAGGTTGACGAACGTACGTTTGAGTTGCAAAAAGAAAAGCAAAAAACAGAAAATCTGCTCCTCAATATTCTTCCGCATGAAGTTGCCGAAGAATTAAAGGAAAACGGAAGCTCTGAAGCTAAATATTATGATGAAGTAAGTGTTTTATTTACCGATTTTGTTAATTTTACCCAAAGTTCCGAGAAAATGGGAGCCGAAAAAATGTTGGTTGAGTTGAACGAATGTTTTACGGCTTTCGATTTAATTATGGAAAAGCATGGTTTAGAGAAAATAAAAACCATTGGTGATGCTTATTTGGCGGTTTGTGGATTACCTATGAAAAATGAATGTCACGCTTACAAAACGGTATTGGTAGCTTTGGATATTATTGATTTTATTGAAGAAAGAAAGAAAACTCATCCTGATGTTTTAGATATCAGAATCGGGATCAATTCAGGTTCTTTAATTGCCGGAATTGTTGGTGTAAAAAAGTTTGCATACGACATTTGGGGCGATACTGTAAACACGGCTGCAAGAATGGAACAAAACAGCCATAAAGGAAAAATAAATATTTCAGAATCTACATATCAGCTGGTAAAAGACAAAATAGTCTGCGAATACAGAGGTAAAATTCATACCAAAGGAAAAGGCGATATGGATATGTATTTTGCCCTGGAAACTAAAAAAGATTTATAAATAATTTAAATTACTAGTCTAAAACTCTGCAATCTTTGCTAAGTAGAACGCTTTTGCGAATTTAAAAACAGTTAGTAGTTTTAAAAAAAATCTTTGCGAACTTTGCGTTAAGGTAGCATTAAAAAAAATTAAAAAACATTTTCTATTTTAAGTATGGAATACGAAAAATTAAATAAAATTATATTAAAAAGGCTTAGAGAAAATCTTCCCGAGCATCTTTCTTATCACAGCGTAATGCACGTAAAAGACGTTATCGATGCTGTAGAAAAAATTGCTAAATCTGAAGGAGTTAATGATGAAGATCTGGTATTGCTAAAAACCGCTGCATTATTTCACGATACAGGATTTTTATTTGGATCAAAAAATCATGAAGAAAAGTCTTGTGAAATTGCTGCGGAATATCTTTTAGAATACGGCTTTTCGCAAGATCAGTTAGATAAAATAAACGGAATGATCATGGCGACAAAAATTCCTCAGACTCCGAAAAATCATTTAGAACAAATTGTTGCCGATGCTGATTTAGACTATCTTGGTCGGGACGATTTTTTTGTGATTGGAGATAAATTGTTTGAAGAACTTTCGATGTTTGGAATCGTAAATTCTGAACGCGACTGGAATTTATTACAGGAAAAGTTTTTAGAAAGCCATCATTATTTTACCGAAACAGCAATCAACAGCAGAAATCAAAAAAAACAGGATAACCTGGATATTATCAAAACAAAACTAAAAAACTACTGATCATTCTATGAGCTCAGCAACCAAACACGGCCCGCTATTTACTTTATCAGATATTATTTATCTGGTTTTAGGAGTTATTTTTGCGAGTTTTGCTTTAAAATCTTTCCTCGTTCCCAATCACTTTTTAGATGGTGGTGTTACCGGTGTTTCACTTTTACTTCACGAAGTTTACCATTGGAATCTCGGAGTCATTCTATTGGTTTTAAACTTACCATTTATCATTCTGGCGTACTTCCAAATCGGAAAACACTTTGCGATCAGAAGTTTTTTAACGATTTTACTAATCATCATCACCATTTTTTTCGTTCCTTTTCCGGAAGTGACCCATGACAAATTATTGGTCGCTGTGTTTGGCGGATTTTTCATGGGAATTGGAATCGGTTTATCTATGCGAGGTGGCGGAACTTTCGACGGAATGGAAGTTTTAGCTTTATTAACATTCAAAAAAAGCAGTTTTAGCATTACCGAAATTATTTTAGGAATGAATGTGATTATCTTTATCATCGCAACCGTTTATCTTAAATTTGAAACCGCTTTGTATGCAATTATGACGTATCTCGTGGCTAGTCAGATTACCAAATATGTAATTGAAGGAATTGAAGCGTACACTGGCGTAACCATCGTTTCTGCAAACAGTGAAGAAATCAAAAAAGCTTTGGTTTTAACAATGAACAGAGGAATCACAGTTTACAAAGGCGAAAGAGGTTTTATGAAAGAATCTTTCGAACAAAGCGCCGAGGCCGATATTATTTTCACGATTGTCACCAGATTGGAAGTTAGAAAACTGCAGAATATCGTTCGTTCTATCGATCCAAAAGCATTTATTTTTACGCAAACCGTAAGAGAACCTCAAGGTGGAATTGTGAAGGAAATTATAAAGCATTAAAATGTTAAATAAATAATTATATTGCCTTGTGAAATTGTATTTTTCACAAGGCATTTTTTATTTTTAAATCTAAATTTTAAGAAAATGGTAAAAAGAATTGTTGCTAATATAAAGGCAGAAGATTTATCTAAAGCTGATGTATTTTATCATGATATTTTAGGTCTCGAAACATTGATGAATCACGGCTGGATCAAAACTTTTGGCAATAACGAAGAAGCAAAAGTTCAGATAAGTTTTGCAACTCAAGGCGGAAATGACACCGAAGTTCCAGATCTTTCGATCGAAGTTGATAATGTAGATGAAATATATGAAAAGATGAACAATTCAGGATTTGAAATCACTTACCAATTGACCGACGAAGATTGGGGTGTTCGAAGATTCTTTGTGATAGACCCGTTCGGAAAACTCATTAATATTCTTTCACATCAGTAATTTTAATATTATTCTGTTGATTTAGTTAATTAAAAATCTTTGCATGAAAAAATAAAAATGTTAAAGCCTTATGTATTTCAATTGTAAGGTTTTAATTTTGCCTATCAACTATCAACTATCAACTATCAACTATCAACTATCAACTATCAACTATCAACTATAACAAATGAAACGTTCCGGAACCGCAACTTTACCCCTTCACTACGGAAAAGTACCGCCTTGGCTTTATGAAAGAATGGCTGTACTCGGACTTTCTATTGTTGAAGTAATGCTTGCAGATTACGGGAAAAATGAAGTTCTTCGAAGATTAGCAGATCCGTTTTGGTTTCAAAGTTTTGGTGCCGTGATGGGAATGGATTGGCATTCTTCCGGAATTACAACTTCGGTGATGGGAGCTTTAAAACGCAGTATCAATCCAAATTCCAAAGAACTCGGAATTTATATTTGTGGTGGAAAAGGTAAGCTTTCAAAAGAAACTCCAAATGAACTTCTCGTTATTGCCGATAAAACCGGATTAGATGGAAACGAATTAGTTCGTGCCAGTAAACTTTCTGCAAAAGTCGATAATACAGCCATTCAGGATGGTTATCAGTTGTACCTTCATAATTTTATTCTTTCAGATGAAGGAAATTGGGCAGTTGTACAACAGGGAATGAATGATGCAGACGGAACTGCAAGAAGATATCATTGGCATTCGGAAAATATGGAATCTTTTGTCGACGAACCTCACAAAGGAATTCAGGGAATTAACCGTGGAAATATTCTGAATCTGACAGCTCACGAAGCTCAGGAAAGCCGCAAAGGAATTTTAGAAATTTCCCATACCAATTCAGAAAAAATCATGCAGGATTTCGCCAATTTGATCTTACCTGCGCATCATGATGTTCGTGCTTCTGATGTTGATTTGAAAAAACTCGGAACACTTTTGTACATGACAAGAGAAAACCAGCCTGAAAACTTTGAAGAATTGCTTTTATTGAAAGGTGTAGGACCGAGAACTTTACAGAGTCTTGCTTTGGTAAGCGAAGTTATTCACGGTTCGCCTTCAAGATTCAGAGATCCTGCGAGATTTTCTTTTGCACACGGTGGAAAAGATGGTCATCCGTTTCCGGTTCCCATCAATGTTTACGATGAAACCATCAATATTCTTCAGAAAGGAATCGAAAAATCTAAATTGGGAAATTCAGATAAACTGCAATCCATCAATAAACTTCATACAATTATTGCAGAAGCAGAGAAAAATTTTACTCCGAACTTTGATATTAACGAAGTTATTGAAGAAGAACGTCAAAACTCCTGGAGATTTGGTGGTAAAACAGTATTCGGTGATGCTGAAAAACCTTCAAAACCTAAACCGATTCAGCTTTCTTTGTTTTAAATTTACTTGCTAAGAGTGGTTTCAAAACAGGGCAGTAAATCCTAAAATGCCCCTCCGAAAGGCTCCTGCACCCTAGTAAGAAACTTTCGGCAACTCTTGAAACCTTCTTTCACCCCTGCGACAGACTTGCGGGAACCCACGAAAAGGCAAAACACCCTAGTAAGAAGCTTTCGGGAAATCTTTAAAAATATTTTCAAAATATCATTGAATCAATAACTTTTCCTGGAACTTGTGACTGTACGAAACGGATATTGAATTTGGAAACGTCTTCGTTATCCACTTCAATACGCTCTATTTTATCTAATTTTTTAATCAAAGACTGCGCAAAGAAGCTTTTGTAGCACTTGCACGGAATTTGTTGATGTTATCTTCCATCTGCTTAAATTAACCTTAAATGATCTCAAAAATCAGTATCTAATTAGCATCTAGTTTGTCATTCCGAAGGAATCTCAACTATTTTAAAATTAATTCTTTGCTTAGATTCCTACAGAATGACAAAATGGGCATTTAGACTTGATAAGTTTTTTCACCAGAATTGGTAAATAATGTATTAAAATACTTTGTAATTAATTAAAATCTAGGATTACAATATTTAAATTCAGGTAATCCAAAAAAAACACTTTCAATTCCAATAAAAATTTTAATTTTAAAATCTTAAAATAGTATTTGGATGACCAACAAAGCCTTTGACGTTTACCGCGATTTTCCTTTCTTTTTTCAGGAAGAACTTGATGAAATTATTCAGGCTCACGAAAAAGTAATTTTTCAAAAAGGGGAAACTATTCTGCAGGAAGGCAAAATGGCTAATGAATATTATATTTTAGAAAAAGGTTTGGCACGTTCATTTGTCAATGATTTCAACGGAAACGATGTGACGACAAACTTTTTTACAGAAAACGAAATTATCATCGATGTTTCTTCACTTTTTCAAAGAATTCCTACGCAGGAAAACATTGTTTGTATCACCGATTGTGAATGTTGGAAGATGGATTTTGATGTTTTTCAGGAACTATTTCATAAGATTCCGAATCTCAGAGAATGGGGAAGAGCTTGGATGTCTCAGCAGCTTTTTTTATGCAAACAGCGCTCGGTTGAGATGTTTATACTTTCTGCAACCAAACGTTATCTTCATCTTTTAGAGCAAAAATCTCAAGTCGTACAATTTGCACCACTTAAACAGATAGCCTCATATCTTGGTGTTACTGACACTTCACTGAGCAGAATCCGTAAAGAATTGGTATCACATCCGAAGAAAAATTAAATCTTGTCTTATGGCAAGTTGATTTTCAGAGTGACTTGGTAATTTTGGTTAAAAGTTTAACATCAAAAATTACAAAATGGAAATCAATCAAATTTACGTAAACCTTCCTGTAAAAGATGTTCAGAAAACAAGAGAATTCTGGACGAAACTTGGGTTTTCTATCAACGAACAATTTTCTGATGAAAAAGCAATCTGTGTAATCATGAAACAAGATCATATTTACACCATGTTTTTAAAAGAAGAGTTTTTCCAAACTTTCACAGACAGACCTGTTGCAAAGGGAGATACTACTCAAACGCTTCTTGCAATTGGTGTAAACAGCCGTGAAGAAGTTGATCAAATGTTGAAAACTGCTACAGAAAATGGAGGTTCCAAATACAGTGAGCTAAGAGATTATGGCTGGATGTATCAGAAAACTTTTGCAGATTTAGACGGTCATCAATGGGAAGTTCTTTTTTCAGATATGTCTCAGCTTCCTGCAGAATTTTAAATTTCAGATTTAACCTAAATAAAAATTACAAAATGAAAGTCAATCAAATTTATGTAAACCTTCCCGTAAAAGATATTCAGAAAACAAAAGAATTCTGGACTAACGTAGGATTCAGTATCAACGAGCAGTTTTCAGACGATAAAGCAGTTTGTGTTGTGTTGAATGATACTATTTACGTCATGTTTTTAACGGAAGAATATTTTCAAACATTTTCAGAAAGACCTGTTCCGAAAGGCGATACAACACAAGTTCTGGTTGCAATTGGTTTAAACAGTCGTGAGGAAGTTGATCAGGTTGTTAATGCAGCCGTAGCGAACGGAGCTTATCAACATGAAGAACCACAAGATTACGGATGGATGTATCAAAATTCTTTTTGGGACATCAACGGACACGGATGGAATGTGACGTTTGCAGATATGTCTCAAATGCCTTCGCAGCCTTAAGCACAATTTTAATCAACCTTAACCTTAACCTTAAATTATGGACACACCAAAGTCATCAAAATTAGAAATTATAATTCCTGCATTTCGAGGTCACAGTCAGAGTTTTCTGATGGTTCTTGATGGAATTTCAGAAGAAGATGCGTTGAAAAGAATTGAAGGCAGAACAAACCATATCGTTTGGATGGTAGGTAATTTTCTCGATATGCGCTATGCAATGGGAAGCGTGCTCGGATTAAATGAAGAATTTGAGTTTAAAGATTTTTTCTTTCAGGGAAAAGCGTTAGATACAAACTTAGAATATCCATCTTTACAGCAATTGAAAGATTCTTTTCATAAAATCTCACCGCTTGTTTACAATAAATTATTGGAAGCTTCAGACGAAGATTTGGAGAAAGCATTTCCGATGGGAATGAACATTGATTTTTTTCCTGAAACAGTTCTGAATTTTGTTGGAATGTGCATTGGTCGTGAAGATTATCTGTGCGGACAAATCGGATTGATGCGCAGAATTCTTGGGTACGAAGGAATGAAATATGATTTCGATAAAGATTTAAAATATTAACCGATGAATTCGGTTGAAAAAGGCCATAAGCAAGTCAACGGAATTCAGATGTATTATGAGATCTATGGCTCGGGAAAACCTTTAGTCTTGATTCATGGAGGCGGAGGTTCTATTTTATATGATTATAAAGAAATTATCTCAAGACTTGAAAACAAATTTCAGCTAATCGGAATCGATCTTCAAAACCACGGAAGGACAGATCATCGCGATATTCCTGAAACTTTCGAACAGGATGCAGATGATGTTGCAGCACTTTTGAAAGAATTGAATATTGAAAAAGCTTCTTTTTGGGGTTTCAGTAATGGCGGAAGTACAGTGATGCAACTCGCTCATCGTCACCCGAAAATAATTGATAAATTGATTGTCGCATCAGCATTTTATAAAAAAAACGGAATGATAGATGGATTTTTCGAAAGCATGATCGATGTAACTTTAGAATCAATGCCTGAATCACTTAAAATTAATTTTTTAAACTTAAATCCTGATTTCTCGAAACTCGAAAATATGTTTGATAAAGACAGCAAAAGAATGCAAACTTTCGAAGATTGGGACGAGAAAATTTTAACATCAATAAAAGCACCTACTTTATTCATCTCAGGGGATAAAGACATTATAAAACCGGAACATGTTGTTGAAATGTGGCGATTAGTAGAGGGTTCACAATTAATGATTCTTCCTGCAACTCACGGTTCGTATATGATGGCGGATTTTGGAGGAAATGTGGATAAAGATTTAATTGACTTTACAGCTAATGAGGCCGAGAAATTTTTAAACCAATAATTCATTGAAGGGTAGAATAGATTCTTCCTTCGTCAGAATGACAAGTACACGTTCATTCTTCGCTGAGTGAAATCGAAGATTCTACGAAGTCAAACGCCTTTGCGAACGAAAGATATTCTCAATCATTTCAAGAAAATCTTTGCGCTTTTTTGCGTTTAAAAAAGAGATTACTTCTCACAATAACAATAAAACTAACTTTTTAAAAATAAAAATCATGGCAAAATTAAATCCGTACCTGAATTTTGACGGTACAGCAGAAAAAGCATTTACATTTTACAAATCTGTTTTCGGCGGAGAATTCGTTGGAGAAATTCACAAAATGGGAAATGCTCCCGGAACTGAAAATCTTTCAGACGAAGAAAAAAACAGAGTCATGCACATTGCGCTTCCCATTGGCGGAGACCTTTTGATGGCTTCAGATATTGTGCCGTCATTCGGACAGAAATTAACCGTTGGAAACAATAATTATGTTTCAATTTTCCCGGATTCCAGAGAAGATGCAGAGAGAATTTTTAAAGGACTTTCAGAAGGCGGAAATATTGAAATGCCGCTTGAAGACCAGTTTTGGGGAGATTATTTCGGAAGCTTTCAGGATCAGTTTGGTGTTCATTGGATGATTAATTATAACGAAGAATACACAAAATAGTTTTATATTTAATTAATGAAAGGGTAGATGTTAATTTACCCTTTATTTTACACCTAAAAACAAAATATTGAATGGACAAAGTTAAAATTGACATTACGATCTTGGCGCCGGTAGAAAAAGTCTGGGATTATTTTAATGATCCAAAACACATTACCAAATGGAATTTTGCACACGAAAGCTGGTTTTGTCCGAGTTCTGAAAATGATTTGAAACCGGGCGGGAAATTCAATAACCGAATGGAGGCAAAAGACGGAAGCTTCGGATTTGATTTCATCGGAGTTTATGACGAAGTGATTCCGAATGAAAGAATAAAATATCACATCGAAGATGGAAGAAACGTAGAAGTGATTTTTGAGAAAATAGATGAAAATACAACCAAAGTAACCGAAATTTTCGATCCTGAAAAACAAAATTCAGTTGAAATGCAGCGTGAAGGATGGTACGCGATTCTCAACAATTTTCATAAATATGTAGAAAATAACTAACAATTTTTTTTGCAATATGATCAACTTAATAATTATGGCAAAGTGTTTAACCTCTATTTGTGCTGTTAATTATGTTGCGAATGGAGATTTTTTGAAGGGGATTATAGCGGTGCCAGCAAGAAGAGCTCTTGAAAAAGAAAAGATTGATTCTTTAGAAAAACTGTCACTTTATTCTGAGCAGGAAATCATGCAGCTTCACGGTTTTGGAAAAAATGCGATGGAGAAATTAAAGTGTTATATGCAGGAAAATCAGATTTCTTTTAAAAATAATTAAAAACTAAAACATAAGGTTTGTCATTGCCAGCGAAGCAATCTTTAAACATAAATACGTCACATATTTTTCTTAACATAATAAAGAATAAATATTATACAAGTCGTGTTTGAACTCAATCAATTCTAAATTTAAAAACAATGAATAACAATATTTTCCCATGCCTTTGGTATGATGGTGATGCAAAAGAATCAGCTGAATTTTATTGCAAAGTTTTCGATGGAAAAATTACTGCAGATACTCCGGTAGTCTTAAATGTAGAACTTTTCGGACAAAAATTAATGCTTTTAAATGGCGGCCCGCATTTTGAAAAAAATGCTTCCGTTTCGTTTATGGTCATGTGTGAAACGGAAGACGAAGTTCAGAAATATTGGGATCAGTTGCAAGACGGAGGGATTGTTTTGATGGCGTTAGATTCTTATCCTTGGAGTAAAAAATATGGTTGGATCCGAGATAAATTCGGAGTAACATGGCAATTATATTTAGGTGAAAAGAAAAGCGAGCAAAGAATTATTCCGACTTTAATGTTTATCCATCAAAATAATGGGAAAGCATTGGAAGCGATGGAATTGTACACCAAAATTTTCCCCAATTCAAAAATAGAAAGCGTCTTGAAATATGGAGAAGGCGTAAATGATGAAAATCACGAAGTTCCGGAAAATGTACAGCATGCCCATTTTGAAATTGACGGTTATTCAATGTTTTGCATGGATAATTCTTACGATCACAAATTTGATTTTAATGAAGGGATTTCAATGGTCATTATGACAGATAATCAGGAAACAACTGACCATCTTTGGAGCTCTCTCACTGCAGATGGAGGTAAAGAAAGTATGTGTGGTTGGCTGAAAGATAAATTCGGAATGAGCTGGCAAATTGTACCCAAAAGATTAATTGAGCTGATGAGCGATTCTGATGAGCAAAAAGCCCAAAATGTAGTACAGGCTATGATGAAAATGCAAAAAATTGTAATTAAAGATTTAGAAGAAGCTTATCATTCTTAGCTGGGTAATGGAAGTTGGATGTCAGAAGTTATTTGAGTGTTTAAAACTTTCAGCTTCCAACATCAAACTTCCACTTCCATTATTCGGCTTGTTGTTTGATACAGTTCTGAAAAAGATTTGCTTATGAAGACGCAGAACAAGTCAAAATCACTTTCCAAAGTACCTAAAGACGGTTTATATCCTGAGATTATCAGGCAAAATTATTTAGGAAGCAAAAAATTACTTAATAAAAAAGCCATTATTTCCGGTGGCGACAGCGGAATCGGTCAGGCAGTAGCCGTACATTTTGCAAGAGAAGGAGCCGATGTTGCTGTTATTTATAAAGAAAGTGTAAAAGATGCCAGAGAAACCCAAAGATTGGTTGAAAAAGAGGGCCAGGAATGTATTCTTTTCAAAGGTGATATTTCTAAAAAAGCATTTAGAAAAAATACTTTAGAAAAGATTAGTAAACATTGGAAGAATGTTGATATTCTGGTCAATAATGCCGGAATTCAGTTTCCGAAAGGTGAGATCGAAAAAATTTCGGATGATCAGATTAATGAAACATTCAACGTCAATATCATTTCAATGATTTCTTTTACAAGAGATTGTTTGAAGGTAATGAATAAAGGCGCACGAATCATTTGTACCACTTCGGTAACTGCCTATCGCGGAAGCGATCATCTCATCGATTATTCGGCAACAAAAGGAGCAATCGCAACTTTTGTCCGGTCACTGGCCACAAATCTTGCTGAGCGTAAAATCTTAGTCAACGGTGTTGCTCCGGGCCCGATTTGGACTCCGTTAGTGAAAGAAACTTTTGAAGATATTGCTTCCTTTGGAAAAGATACACCTTTAAAAAGAGCAGGTCAGCCTTCAGAAGTTGCACCTGCATATGTTTTTCTGGCTTCTGAAGATTCTAGTTTTATCACAGGCGAAATTATTCACATCAATGGCGGTGATTTTGTCGGCGGATAAATATTTTTACCTAAACCTAAACCTAAACCTAAACCTAAACCTAAACCTAAACCTAAACCTAAACTAAATATAATTAAATTATGGAAACTTTAGAATTCGAAATTAAAATTAATGCAGCTCCGGAAAAAATATGGACCGTTTTGTGGGATGATTTGAGTTACAGACAATGGACTTCAGCGTTTTCTAAAGGCTCATTTTATCTCGGGACTTGGGATGAAGGCAGCATCATTAAATTTTTTGATCCAAACAATAACGGAATGTACAGTCGTGTTGTAAAGAATGATCCCAATAAAGAGATGATTTTTCTGCATTTGGGCGAAATTTATGATGGCGTAGAAACTCCACAAGATTGGGGAGACGCCACAGAATCTTATATTTTAGAGGAAACAGAAGAAGAAACTATATTGAAAGTAGCCATTAAATCGTCACCGGAATTTAAAGATTTTTTTGAAGAAAAATTCCCGGCTGCACTTCAAAATGTAAAGAATCTGGCTGAAAATCAGCTTTAAATGATTGATTATTTGAAAACACGAATAATTTTAACCAAATCACACACATCAAAAAATCATTATTATGGAAAATTTATCGTACGACATTATTATCAATGCTCCAAAACAAAAAATATGGGATGTCTTGTGGACGCCAGAAACGTACAGTGAATGGACGAAATATTTCAATCCTAAGTCGATTTCAATCATGAAATCAGATTGGCAAGTTGGCGGAAAAACGTATTTTACAAATACAGATGGTGAAGGAATGGTTTCCACGATCGACAGTCTTGAAAAACCCGATCAGATTGTTTTTAAACATTTAGGAATGGTTGATAAAGAAGGAAATGAAGACACTCAAAGTAAAGAAGTGATGGAGTGGAACGGTTCTTTTGAAAAATATTTCCTGATTTCGCTCGATGACGGAACGGTAAAACTTCAAGCAGAAGTTCAGGCCGAAAGCGAATGGAAAGATCATATGAACGAAGGCTTTACCAAAGGTTTACAGATTGTTAAAGATCTTGCCGAATCGAATTAATAAGATTTGTATAGTTTATATCAGGAGGTTTTTTTAGAGAAAACCTCTTTTTTTATTTAACTTTAAAAAAAATATTCTCAATCATTTGTGAAAATAAGTGATATATGCGGGAATTTAAAACAATTAATATGAAATTACTGGGAATCCTTTTTATTACTTTTGCTTTATCTTTAGTCGGAACAAAAATCTTTGAGGGAAATTGGAATCTTCTATTTTCCGGAAATCTCGGAATGGCAGTTTTTATGCTATTTACAGGTTTTGCCCATTTTAAATTCCAAAAAGGAATGACTTTAATGATTCCTAAATTTATTCCGGCAAAGATGTTTTGGGTCTATTTTACAGGTCTAATTGAAATTCTGGCGGCAATTGGCTTAATGATTCCTTCAATTCGGGAGCTTACTTCAATTTTGTTGATTATCTTTTTAATTTTAGTGTTTATTGCTAATGTTTATTCATCACGAATGAAAGTCAATCTTTTTAAAGCAGATTATTCTGGTCCCGGAATGGCTTATTTATATAAAGAAAGAATTCCAATGCAGATTATTTTAATAACCTGGACATGGTATTTCGGAATTTATCTGAACTGAAAATGAGCTTTAAATCGGTTAAAACAAGTCTATTTTAAACAAAATTTAAAACCGACATTACGATTTTCATCTCTCAACGAAAATCCTTATTTTTGCATATCTAAAAAGTAAAAGTAAAGAAATGAATTCCTACAAAAATCCATTGGAAGAGCGCTACTCCAGTGAAGAAATGTTATTTAACTTTTCTCATAACAATAAATTCCAGAATTGGAGAAAGCTTTGGATTGCCCTTGCTGAAATTGAAAAAGACCTAGGTCTTGAGATTACAGACGAGCAAATTGCTGAGTTGAAAGCCAATGTTGATAATATCGATTACGATAAAGCAGCAGAATACGAGAAAAAATTCCGTCATGATGTAATGGCTCACGTTCACGCTTATGGTGATGTGGCACCTTCAGCAAAAGGAATTATTCACTTAGGAGCTACTTCGGCTTTTGTAGGAGACAATACAGATTTAATTCAAATCCGTGACGGACTTTTAATTTTAAAGAAAAAGTTGGTTAACGTAATGAAAAATCTTTCTGATTTTGCTATTCAATACAAAGATTTACCAACTTTAGGATTCACTCATTTCCAGCCGGCTCAGTTAACGACTGTTGGAAAAAGAGCTACACTTTGGTTACAAAGTTTGGTTCTTGATATCGAAGAATTAGATTTCTTCTTAGAAACATTAAGATTCAGAGGAGTAAAAGGAACGACAGGAACTGCAGCAAGTTTCCTTGAGCTTTTCAACGGTGATTATTCTAAAGTAAAACATTTAGATAAAGAATTGTCAAAAAGATTCGGTTTTGAGAAAGTTTTCGGAGTTTCCGGACAGACTTACGATAGAAAAATCGATGCGAAAGTGGTTGCCTTATTAGGAAATATCGCACAATCTGCACATAAATTTACGAACGATTTACGTCTTCTTCAAAATTTGAAAGAAATTGAAGAACCATTCGAAAAAAACCAAATCGGTTCATCTGCAATGGCTTACAAGCGTAATCCAATGAGAAGCGAAAGAATTGGAGCATTGGCAAAATACGTAATGTCTTTAACGACAAGTTCTGCAATGGTCGCTTCAACGCAATGGTTTGAAAGAACTTTAGATGATTCTGCAAACAAGAGATTAACCATTCCACAAGCATTTTTGGCGGTTGATGCGATTCTATTGATTTGGAACAACATCATGAACGGAATTGTTGTTTATCCAAACAGAATCAACAAACATATTATGGAAGAACTTCCTTTCATGGCGACAGAATACATCATCATGGAAGAGGTAAAAGCTGGTGGAGACCGTCAGGAAATCCACGAAGTGATCAGAGTTCATTCTATGGAAGCGTCTAAGAAAGTGAAAGAAGAAGGTAAAGAAAACGATTTGATCGAAAGAATCTTAAACGATGATTCATTAAAGCTTGATAAATCAAAATTAAAAGAAGTTTTAGATCCTAAAAACTTTATCGGGTTTGCACCAATTCAAACGGAAGAATTCATTGCCAATGAAGTTCAGCCGATAATTGACGCAAACAAAGATTTGATAGGATTAGAAGCTGATCTTAAAGTATAAATGATATGCAGTCTTTTCGGCTGCATTTTTTACTTTGTTAAGTTTAAGATTTGACAAAGTTTTGAGAAACACTGATTTTTTATGGCAGCTTTATCCGCCTTCCGTTCCCGCTTTTTGCCTACACTTCGTTTCGGCAAAAGAGCTCCACTCAAGTCGGGCTGCAAAGTGGGATTGCCAACATAAATTTCAGTTAAAAATTAAAAATAAATCTAATAAATATCTGGCATCTAATGTCTAATAACAAAAGAATTTTCGTAGAAAAAAGAGGAATTTTCGATGTAGAAAGTCCAAAGATTTTTGATGAAGTAAAAGCGGTGGTTCCGTCTATCCAAAGCGTAAAGGTGTATAACGTTTACGATATTTTTGGATTAAACGATGGTGAATTCGAAAAAGTGGTAAACAGTACTTTTGTAGATCCAGTTACTGATATCCTAATCGAAGAAAATCCTGCACAAGGAATTTATTTCGCATTAGAATTTTTACCTGGACAATACGACCAGCGTGCAGATTCTGCGCAACAGTGTATTGCTTTACTGACTGAAAATGAGAAGTCTAAAGTGAGAAGCGGTAAACTTATCGAGTTCGAAGGAGTTTCTGAATCTGACTTGGTTAAAATCAAAGATCTTTTAATCAATAAAGTCGAGTCTCAGGAGAAAGATTTATCAACTTTAAATATTCCTGCGGAAGAAACGCCGTCAAAAGTAATTATTCACGAAGGTTTTATCAATTTTGATGATGCTCAGCTTGAAGAATTCTTTAATAATCACGGTTTTGCTTTAGGTTTGGATGATTTGAAATTCATTCAGGAATATTTTAAAACTGAAGAAAGAAATCCTACGGAAACTGAACTGAAAGTTTTAGACACGTATTGGAGCGACCACTGTCGTCACACAACGTTTGAAACAGAATTGTCCAATATCGAATTTGAAGGACAGTTTAAACATACATTGGAAACTATTTTCAATGATTATATCGAAAAAAGAAAATTCTTAGGACGCGAATTGAAACCAATCTCTTTAATGGATTTGGCGACTGTTTGCGGAAGGTATTTTAGTAAAACCGGAAAGCTTGATAACTTGGTGGTTTCAGACGAGATTAATGCTTGTACCATCCAAATCGAAGCTGAATACGATGGTAAAAAAGAACCTTGGTATTTATTATTTAAAAACGAAACACACAATCACCCGACAGAAATCGAACCTTTTGGAGGTGCTTCAACGTGTTTAGGTGGCGCGATCAGAGATCCTTTGTCTGGACGTTCTTTTGTTTTCCAGGCAATGAGATTGACGGGCGCTGCAGATGTTTTAGAATCTGTTGACAAAACTTTACCGGGGAAATTACCTCAAAAAACAATCACAAAACAAGCTGCAAATGGATATTCTTCTTACGGTAACCAAATCGGTTTGGCAACTACAATGGTTTCTGAAATCTATGACGAAGGCTACAAAGCGAAAAGAATGGAAGTTGGTTTCGTTGCCGGAGCAGTTCCTGTGGATTGGGTAAGACGTGAAAAGCCTGAAGCTGGCGATTCTATCATCATTTTAGGGGGTGCAACTGGTCGTGATGGTGTTGGTGGAGCAAGCGGAAGTTCAAAAGAGCAGGACGAAACTTCTATCCACACGATGAGCTCTGAAGTTCAGAAAGGAAATGCGGTTGAAGAACGTAAAATCCAGAGATTATTTAGAAATCCTGAAGTGACTAGATTAATTAAAAAATCTAATGATTTTGGAGCGGGTGGAGTTTCTGTTGCAATCGGCGAAATCGCTGATTCTTTGGAAGTTAATCTTGATGTTTTACCTTTAAAATATGAAGGTTTGAACGGAACCGAATTGGCTATTTCTGAATCTCAGGAAAGAATGGCAGTTGTGGTTGAACCAAAAGATAAAGAACAGTTCATTAAGTTCTGTGAAGCTGAAAACATTGTTGCTGTTGAAGTGGCGAAAGTGACAGATTCAGGAAGAATGCAGATGTTCTGGAAAGGCGATAAAATTGTTGACCTTTCAAGAGAGTTTTTGGATACAAACGGTTGCTCTAAAAGTCAGGAAGTTAAGATTACACATCTCAATGAATTGAAAGAAGAAGCACAGACTTTTAACGAAGAGAATTTCTTAAAAATATTAAGCGATAAAAATGTTGCTTCTCAAAAAGGTTTGTTGGAAATGTTCGATTCATCGATTGGTGCGACTACGGTTGCGATGCCTTTAGGTGGAAAATATCAGCAGACTTTGATGGAAGGAAGTGTTCAGACGTTGCCGATTTTAGGAGCAAAAGACGTCGAGACGGTTTCGTTGGCAAGTTGGGGATTTGATGCTGAAATTTCAAAGCAAAACTCATTGTTGGGAGCTTCTTATGCAGTGGTTGAAAGTGTTGCGAAAATCGTTGCGATGGGTGGCGATTATAAAAATATCAGATTCAGTTTCCAGGAATATTTTGAAAAATTAGGACAAAATCCAGAAAAGTGGGGGAAACCATTAGCGTCTCTTTTAGGAGCTTATGATGCTCAAATCAATTTCGGTTTAGCAGCAATTGGAGGGAAAGATTCTATGAGTGGAACGTATCAGGATTTGAATGTTCCGCCAACGTTAATTTCTTTCGCTTGTGCTAATGGAGAAAAGAAAAACATCATCTCTCCGGAATTTAAACAGGCAGGAAATAAACTGTATTTCTTCAATCACATTCCACAGGAAAACGGACTTCCAAACTATGATAAATTGAAAGATGTTTACGAACTTATTTTCGAAAATATCAAGGCTGGAAAAATTGTTTCTGTGAAGACAATTAAAGAAGGCGGAGTTGCAGTTGCTTTAGCAAAAATGAGTTTCGGAAACAGATTGGGAGCTGAAATAAATGTTGCTGACGAGAGTGTTTTATTAGCTAAAAATATTGGAAGTTTAATCATCGAATCAACTGAAGAATTAAGTTCTGTTGAACTTCAATTAATTGGTGAAGTTAAAAATTCAAATATTTTGAAAATCAGTAATTTGGATTTTAAAATCGAAAAATTACTTGAAGCCAATACGAAAACTTTCGAAAACCTTTTCTCAACAGTTGAAAAAGAAAAAATAGTAGTTGAATTAGATTCAAAACTGAACTCAATCAACCCAAGAAATATCATTATTAAAAAACACGGACTGGCAAAGCCAAGAGTTTTCGCACCAGTTTTCCCGGGAACAAATTGTGAGTACGATACACTTAATGCATTCCAAAAAGAAGGTGCAATGGTAAGCAGTTTACCTTTAATCAATATCAATCATCAATTGCTTGATGAGAGCATCGACGCATGGGTGGAAGAAATTAAACAGTCACAGATTTTAGCATTCTCCGGAGGGTTTTCTGCGGGTGACGAACCGGACGGTTCAGCTAAGTTTATCGTGAATGTTTTGAAGAATGAAAAGATGAGAAATGCCGTTCACGAATTGCTCGACAGAGACGGAATGATCATCGGAATCTGTAATGGTTTTCAGGCTTTAGTTAAGTCCGGATTGTTGCCTTACGGAAGAATCAAAGATTTGAATGAGAACTCTCCAACGTTGGCTCACAATGCAATCAGAAGACACATTTCTCAAATGGTAAATGTGAAAGTATTGAATGATGAATCGCCTTGGTTGAAAGGAATGAAAGATCAGGTTTTCACCATTCCGATTTCTCACGGTGAAGGTCGTTTTATGGCTTCCGAAGCAGAAATTCAGAAGTTGTATGAAAACGGACAGATTGCCACTCAATATTTAGATTTAGATGGAAACATCGCTCACGGAATGCCATTCAATCCAAATAACTCATTGTTTGGAATTGAAGGAATTACCAGTCCGGACGGAAAAATCTACGGTAGAATGGGTCACCCTGAACGTTTTGCAGAAGGATTGATGAAAAACATTCCAACTGCGAATTATCACAATATCTTTAAAAACGGAGTGGAATACTTCAAGTAGGCTTTAAGTTTCTGGCGATTAGCTTTTGGCTTTCGAACTAAAATCTAACGGATTCAAAAAACGGTTAGGTTTGGTGTTGGTACTAATAAAAAGCAATTAATAATAAATGAAAAATGACTGTCAAAAATGGCAGTCATTTTTTTTGTGAAAAAATTTAAAATAAATTGCAACATTAACGATGTGATTGCGTCTATTAAGTAGAAAGAATAAACCGGAACCAATTTTTGAAAACAACAGCAGTAAATATCAGTGACAAGGAATTGTTGGAGCTATGCGGTTCTGGCAATAATTCCGGATATTCTGTGCTTTATCAACGGTATTCTAAAGCTGCTTTCAACTCTATTTTTCGTCTTGTTAATGATAGGGAAGAAGCGGAAGATATTCTTCAAGAGGTTTTTGTGAAAGCATTTTCAGAAATAAAATCCTTGAAAAATACCGATAGTTTTGGAGGTTGGGTTAAACGGATTGCGATCAATCATGCACTTAATTTTTTACGAAAAAAGAAAATATATTTTGCGGAAATTGAAGATGATAAAATGTTGGATACAAAGGATGATGAACTTGAAGAAAAGCTGGATTTAGAATTCAGGATAGAAGAACTTCAAAATGTTATTGCAGAGCTTCCTTTACAGATTAGGACGATTGTTAATCTTTTTCTGTTTGAAAATATGCCACAGGAGGAAATTGCAAAAGAATTAAATATTCCGCCAGGCACGGTAAGAAGTTATTATCACCGTGCTAAAAAGAAAATTTTTGAAAAACTAACTCAAAAATGTCAAAATGAAAGATTCGCTTAAAAAATATATTGAAGATCATCGTGAGGAATTCGATACACTCGAGGTTCCGAAAGAAACGTTTGACAAAATAATGTCAAAACTGAATGAGCCTGCTATTTCAGAAAAAACAATTCCGTTGTTTACTTGGAAAAAGTGGATTGCAGCTGCTTCTATAGTTATTATTTTCAGTGTTGGAAGCTTTGCTTTATGGAACCAAAAAGAAAATAAAAAATCGAGTATTGCCATTCAGGAAAAAATTAAAACTGAAGATGAAAATTTAGTTGAAATTATAAAGCCCAAAGATGAACTGGAAACTGCAAAAGTAATGACGACAAAGCAGGAAAATAGCCCCAAAGTTTTTGAGAAAAATAATTTAAAGCATTCAAAAAGAATAGCAGAAACGAAAAATTTAGTTCAGGATAATAGCTCAGCAACAGAATATGATTTTGAGAATGTAAAGGCACTAGAATTAATGGCTGATGAATATTCTGCAAGCTCAAGATTGGAAGGGATTTCTCTGATAAACAATTTTTCGCCTTCAGATGAAAAACTGATTGCTATTTTATCTGAAAAAGCACTTTCAGACGAAAATACTAATGTACGATTGGCAGCAGTTGAAGCTTTGTCTGTACACATTGAAAATACAACTGTCAGAGATCATATCCGTCAGATTTTTCTTAATCAGGACGATCCGTTTGTGCAAAAAGAGCTTATTGCCATTTTAGCTGAGAAAAATCGATCCACATTGAATAGTGAAGTGAGTGCGAAGTTGAGGGAACTTACTCTAAATCCTACAACAGCGGTTTTCGTGAAAGATGAAGCCTATGCTGTTTTAATGAAATATTAAAAGCTTTTATATATAAATCAATAAATTATTTAACAAATTAAACATTACGAAATCGCTATTATTAAGAATCACAAACACGTGTGAAAGTATAGCGATAACATATAACAATTAACAAACAATAAAAATCTACATATGAAAAAGATATATTTAATCATGTTTGCCATGATGACAGTTTCTTTCCATGCACAGGAAAACATTGAGCAAACCAATTCTGTAAAAGAAAACTCTAAAACATTTAAGGTTAAAAAGAATAATGGTAAGCTTCTCATCAATCTCGGAAAAGTAACGGTTGAAGGTTATAGTGGAAACGAAATTGTTTTTTCGCTGGAAGGTGAAGTTCCTGAAGTGGATAAACGCGCAGAAGGACTTCAGTCGATTAATGCTTTAGGACTTGTAGATAATACAGGACTTGGGATAAATGTCAACGAAAAAGATGGCATATTGGAAGTTAATCCGTTAAAAAAGATTTCTTTTCCTGAGATAAAAATCCTGGTGCCCGAAAATGTTATTGTTTCCTTTAAACATCAATCGCAATATGGCGGAAAAGTCGTCTTCAGAAATATGCAGAACGAAATTGAAGTCTCTGCAACTTACAATAGTATTAAACTGGAAAATATTACCGGCCCTGCTGTCGTAAAATCTATTTATGGAGATGTGGAAGCGATATTTAACCAAAACGTAAAAGGCCCTTTGTCGATTATTTCTGTTTACGGATTTGCTGATGTTACACTTCCTAAATCGGTAAAAGCTAATCTTAAAACCACAACTTCTTACGGCGAAATTTATATGTCTCCGGATCTTAAAATTGATATTGAAAAGAAACGGGGTTTAGCAAGTCAAGGCGATGAATTGATTGGAAAAGTGAATGGAGGCGGTACCAATATCGAAGTGCGTTCCGATTACAGTAAAATTTATTTAAGAGCAAAATGAGAGCGCTGTTAATTCTTGCAGCGAGTTTCGTTTTCGGTCTTACTGCAGCGCAAACAGCCATTAATAAAAGTTTTCCTACTGATAAAATTCAAAAATTATCATTAAAATTTGATTATCCGCAATTGATTAAAATCAGTACTTGGGATAAATCTGAAGTTCAAATTTTGGGAACGGTTAATATTAATGAGAATGAAAATAATAATGCTTTTCAGATAAAAGAATCGAACGAAGGTAATTCTCTCGTTATTGAAGGCAAAATGTCTGAAATGAAAAATATTCCGCATCGTATCACAGTAAAAAAGGGAAGTCAGAAATTGATTTTTAAAAGCCGGGAAGAATATCAAAAGTATTGTAAAGAAAATAATGTAACGTTCAATTCGATAACCAACGGCGTTGATGTAGATATCAAATTAGAAATAAAAGTTCCGAAATCTTTAGCCACACAAATAGAATCTCAATATGGTTTGGTTGAAGTGAAAGATTTTGGTGGAACAATCAATGTGAATGCGATATACGGTGGAATTGATGCCACAATTTTGGATAGAAATGTTGGGAAGCTTTCTGCAGAAACCCATTTTGGACAAATTTATTCTAATTTAGATGCTAAATTCACGGGAAAAGACTCGAATGATTTTCGTACTTTAGTTACGACAACATTTGGAAACGGACCGCAATATATTCTGGAGTCTAAATACGGGAATATTTATCTGAGAAAATAATATCCATAATTAAAAATGAAAAACGAAATTCATCATAAAAAAATGACTGTCATCAATGGCGGTCATTTTTCAGATTTAGAAGGTTTCTATGAAGAAATTTCTACTGTTTTTATGAAAGATACAGATTGGAGAGTGGGAACTTTGGATGGTTTTGATGATATACTTTACGGTGGTTTTGGTGTATTTGAAAACAATGAAGAATTAGAAATCATTTGGAAGGAATCTCAAAAGTCAAAAAAAGATTTAGGTTTCGATTTAACTAAAGAATTCTATGAAAATAAAATAAGACAGGGGAAGCCTTTTAATGTGAAATTAATTCAGGAAAAACTTGATGAATTGATTGCCGGGAAGGGACAAACTCTTTTTGATATTTTAGTTGAAATTATAGAATCGCACAAGAATATTACACTGATTTTAGAGTAATCTTTACGGTTTAATTAAAAATATATTTCCAATACACCAAAATTCCAACAATAACCGAAGCAACAGCCATTAAAGTAACGGCTCCCGCAGAAATATCTTTAATAAAACCAATTCTTTTATCAAATTCAGGTTGAATGATATCACAGATTTTCTCGATTGCAGTGTTGAAAATCTCAGCCGATAAAACTCCAAAGGAAACTATTAAAACTAAAACAGTATCTATTGTTGAAAGTTTCAGATAAAAAATCAAAAAAATGTTGATCAGTAAAGCAATAACTTCCAGCTGAAAATTTCTTTCAGATCTAAACATGAAAAAAATACCTCGAAAAGCATTCAGAAAACTTTTATGAATAGGAGGTTTGCGCATAGCTTTTGATTTTTCACAAAGATAAATTTATTTTGATGGTTGTTAATAACTCTCAGGATTATTCTTTTCTATCTGTTTTCTATTTGTTATATTTGTGGAAACTTATTTTTAAATCTATGAAATTTATTATTTCAAGTGGTGAACTGCAGAAGGCTTTGCAAACTGTAAGTGGCGTAATATCAAGTTCTCAGTCGAGACCGATTTTAGAAAACTATCTTTTTGAACTAAACGAAAACAACGTTACCATTACTGCATCTGATGGCGAAACAACGCTTATTACTTCTTTGGAAGTGAAGTCTGATGATTCTGGTAGATTTGCGGTTCCAGCTAAGATTTTTCAAGATTTTATTAAAACGTATGGCGAGCAGCCTCTTACTTTAGCGGTAAAAGATAACGCTGAAGGTACAGGAAGTTTGCTTGAAATTTTAGATGAGAAAGATAATTTTGCTGTGGCATTAGATAATGCAGACGATTATCCTGAGATTCCGGAATTTGATGCTTCCCAAAGTATCACAATGCCTGCAGGAGTTTTGTCTGAGGCTCTAACCAACACCCTTTTTGCAACAAGTAACGATTCTCTTCGTCCGGTAATGACAGGAGTTTTGTTCCAGTTTGGAGAAAACGAAACTAATTTTGTTTCTACAGATTCTCACAGATTGGTGGTGTACAAAAGAACAGATTTGATGAATGCCGAGCCAATGGAATTTATCATGCCTAAAAAGCCTTTGAATATTTTCAAAAATATTTTAGCAAGTTCAAACGAAGATATCACAATCGACTTCAACGAGAATATGGCCAAATTTACTTTTGGTAAACATATCTGGATCTGTAGACTAATCGATGGAAAATATCCTAACTATACAGCGGTAATTCCTAAAGAGAACCCGAATGTTTTGACGATTAACAGAAACCTTTTATTGGGTGCAATTAAAAGAGCGTCGATCATGTCTAATAAATCAACCAATCAGGTAAGATTCAAATTATCTGCAAATATTCTTCACCTTCACGCAGAAGATACAGAATATGCGAACAAAGCAGATATGCAGATTCCTTGTGATTATAATGGTGAAGATATCAACATCGGTTTCAGTTCTAAATTCTTAACAGAAATGTTGGGTATTTTAGGAGCAGACGATATTACAATGAAAATGTCTCAGCCAAACAGACCGGGAATTATCGAGCCGCTTGACGGACTTGAAGAAAACGAAAATATCTTAATGCTTTCAATGCCTGTAATCGGATTGTAAGATTAAAAAAAAATATAAGTAAAAAGGATTTCAAATTTTTGAAATCCTTTTTACTGTTTAAGTATTTTGACCGCTTTTACATTTTCAACCTTGAATCAAAATGTTTTACAATAATTTTACTTTTTTTCGATCTTTACCAATCCTTGTCTAGTCGCTAAATAAAGATTTCCTTTCTCATCAAATGTCATAGTTGAGATGTATGAAGTTGGAATATCTGAGTTTTGATTATGATAATTTTCCCATCCATCTTTTAGATCGTATCTTATTAATCCTGCTCTGTCGGTTGATATCCAAACTACTTTATCAGTTTTGTCGTAAAGAATACAGTTTGTATGATTAAAAGGCATTCCTGAGTTTTCTGTTGTGTACTGTTTAAACGTTCCATCAGTATTTCTAATTGCAAAACCTTCATTCCTATTTATCTGTCCTTTTTCTTTAGAGTTAAACTCATATAACGTAAAGTATAGATTACCATTTTCATCTTCATCCATTGAGGTAATACATTTGCCTTTTAATACCGTCGAAGTATTTTCAAAATTTGTAGCTTTTCCATTTTCATCGATCATTACCGTTCCGCTAAAAGTTCCAATCCAGATTCTGTTTTTAGAATCCCTTTTTGCGAAAGTTACTCTGTCGGAAGGAAATTCTTTAATTTTACTTTTATTGATATTTGACCATTGCCCGTTTTTGAAAATTGTTAAGCCTTCATCAGAACAGAAAAATACTTCACCAGTTTTTGGATTGTTAATTATTTCGTAGGCTCCGTCAATGCCGATTTCTTTAGGATCATATTTTGTCCATTTATCATTATCAAAACTATAAATGTTGTTGGTTGCTGCAACCCATTTTACATTGTCATTATCCGAAGCAAGGGCATAATATGAAAAGAATTTTCCTTTATCGGTAATGTTTTGCTCTGCATTTTTAAAATCTTTGCCATCAAAAGTGACCAAACTTTCATCTGCAGTTAACCAAATTAATCCACTTTTATCAATTGCAATATGATCATTCATATTATTTGGAAGATTAGAGTTTTTGGAGTTCCAAGATGTTATCTTATAATTTTTTAGATTTTCATTTTTATAATTATATGTTTTATTGAATATTTCAGGATTTGCAGGTCTGTCAAAAGATTTTGTAAAAGCTTTGACATCAACTCTTTCTACATTCCCTTTGATTTTGTTTTCATTGATGGTGAAAATTAAATTAATTGAAGACTTTTCCTCCTTTTTTCCAGCTGTAATTGCAGGTGACCAGTTTTTCAATTTATTTAATTTTTCAATAATCTTTAAAGTAATTGGGTTTTTTGATTGGTCTGTATGGCTTAGAACACAAGCTTTTCCTTTTGAATCAACAAGTATCTGAAATTTAATAGCACCTTTTAAGCCTTTTAAATTTAAAGATTCTTGAAGTTCATTTTGTAACTGCAAAAAGTCCTCTTCATTATATCCGGCTTTTACATCTCCACAATCAAGGCAAAACTTATCTGTTTTACAGTTGTCTAATTTTACAGGAAAAAGATTTTGAGCATTCAGGTTTACTGCGAAAGCAGTCGATAAAATTAAAATTGTTCTTTTCATCTAGTTTAGTTTTCTATTTTCGTGGGGTAATAATATCATTTAGTTTTTAAATTTTTATTGATCAAATATAAATTTTATATGTTTAATCAACTAATATTCTATAATTAAAAATTTCTTTTCTGTCTTTTAGGATTGAATCAAAATCAAAGGGTTTAAAGCTAATCTGTCTGTCATAATATTTAAAATCATCATTGTAGATCTCTAAAATTTTATCTTTAGTTTCTTTATCCGGATTTTGTAAATATTTTTCACAAAGACAAAGTGCCAATTCTTGTTGTGCAGATTCAAGCCTCCATTGATTACCGACCATATGTTGTCCGTCTACTTTAAATTCCACTTTTTCATCTAAAACATCATACTTGATTTTACAAGATTTAAAACTAACTTCTCCGGTATATTTTTCGGTACAGGAAAAAAGTATTGTCAAAAACGAGAATAGATAGATTGGCTTCATTTTGTAAAGCCTATGGTAGCTGTAGTTTTTATTGTTTTAAAAATTCACGGATATTTTCATAGTTTTTTTTGCTATTTTCCAGAAAACTTAATCTTATTTGAATTTTATTTTTATTAATTAATAAAAATCCTTTTACTAAAAATTGATCAAGTTTTGTTTCACGTTTTGATATTACATTATTTAACGACTTTAAATAAATTAATATTGAAGAATTATTGCTATTATCGAATAATGCGGTTTTCTTTATATCTTTTTGTTCGACAAAATATTTTCCATTTTTATAAATAATTCCGTTTACTTTCGTTAGTTCAAGCTTTCCTCGGATTAACATACTCAATGAGTCAACTAAAAAAACTAAGAAAAGCAAGTTCAGAAATAAAGAAATTCCTAATAACAAGTTTTCTCTTTCATAAAATAATTTTCCAACCCATTGATGTCTTCCAGATGATGAAGGTGGTCTATAAGCTAAATATTCATAATTTATTGTTATTAAACCAAAAATGACTAATAGAATTATTGATAAACTCAAGTATTTTAAAACTTTTAATTTATTATATTTAATTGTAAGTTCTTTCACTATTTACGGTAGATTGATAAAAATTGAGGCTAACGAAAAAAGTATTAGCGAGATGCTAGATTTAACTGAAAGTTCAATTCAGAACTGCGTAAAGCCTATGTTTTTTCGCCTTGTTAAAATTAGTGAAAAAACAATATGAAAAGTAGCGCAGCTGCTAAATATTTGAATATTTCAATGTAGAATTTAACCCCGCATTTGACAATACAATGCTAGCTGAATTTTTGTTAATAGTTTATTTTATGATTTAACTCAATAGGATTATTTTTTAGCAAAATACTATTCTGTATTTCTTTGTTTTTTACAGAAATATCCACTGTTTTACCTTTCGGATCGGTAAATGTAGCTGTTTTCCAACCTTTTGAATTTATATCAAATGGATCATTAAAATATGATTTGGCAAGTGCTTCATATTTTTTCCAATCAATTTTTACCGTTTTTTTTCTTGCGTCAAAAATACTCCCGCCTTTCTTGACTTCTATCAAATTAAATGAATATTCATTGTTTGAATCTTGAATAGAAACAATCAATCCGGGTAAACCATTGAAAATATATGGACCATCACTGAAAGGTAATTCTGTAGTAAACCATGCAATCCAGTTTCTTCCTCCATAATTTGTTTCTGCTTTTTGAGATTTATATTTTCCAATGAGTTTCTGTTCGGAAGTTATTTTCCAATTTAATATTTCCTCGACTGGAAGAAGATAATCTGTTCCTAAATAAGTAATTACTTTTTCAATTCTTTTTTGAGCAAGATTCTTTTTGACATAGAATTTGTTTTCAACACCCATATTATGCCTTCCGTTTCCATTATTCAACTTTATTGAATCGTTTTTTTTGTCTAGTGAATCTCTAAAAATTGAAATATTATTTTTAAAATCCAAAATCATCTTCTTGGAATAAACATCATCTGGATTTTCTAAATTCAGTTTGTATTTTGTTTCGTAAATAAAACTTATTTTTTGTGAGAAGCAAAATGTAGAAATTCCAAGAAAAAATATAATAAATTTCATTTGAGGTGAGTGTATTAATGTTCCGCGACTTGGGGCAGTAGCGGCTATTTAAGGTTAAAGCTCTAAAGATATCAAAAATTCTAGTTAGTACTTTTTATCTAACAAAGAAAAACCAGCTATTGCGCCGAAACATTGTTACCAATAGTTTTGATCACTCAACAAATAAGTTATTTATACAGGCTCCATATATCATTACAAACTCCAATTATTGTTAGAGAATGATGATTACTAAATTTTACAATGTAATTATATTCAGCTAGTGAATAGTCATCTTCATTTTCAAAAAAGAAACTTACATCATATTTAAAACGATATTGAATGAGCTTATTATTACTTTTATCATAATCAATTGTTTTTTGAAAATCCATCAATTCAATAGCATCTGCAACAAAGTTTCCCTTTTCTTTTTTGTAAAAAGAATTATCAACATGGACTATTTTTTTTAGTTCTTCAATAATTTTTCCGCCTCTAGAATTAATCGATTCTATATTTTTTAAAACATGTTCCACAAATGAGGCAATCAGTTTCCAATCAATTTCCTCCTTTTGAGATGTAAAAATAGAGTCTTTAAACGAAAAGAATAGCTCATATCGTAAAAAGGAAATTTTAGAATAGAATTCTCCTGAATTCTTTTTTTCAAAAGTCAAGTCGTTATTCTGTGCACTTATTTTCATAAAATTAAGGGTAACGTTTCGGGGGTTGCCGAAGGCGGGGATTTTTAGCACAAAATTTCAATCGAAGAATGAATGTTCAGTTTTGTACAAAAGTTCAATCGAAGAACTACCGTTGAACTTTGCAGTTTTGCCCCACCATTGCAAAACCCTTGTTAGCGGCTGCTTTACGTTATTTTGTCAGAGTTTTTCATAGTAAAATCTTTCCATTGTATTTATTGAATCACTGCTCGTAATTTCCCAATTAGATTGTTCTTTTAATTTTTCTAAATTAAATTCCTTATCCTCTTCATCATCAAGTCCTGACCACTCGTGAGCGTACAAAATAAAATCACTTTTGAATGCTTGTAATATTTTTTTGAAATATGAATGATAATATTCTCTTGATGTTATTGAAATATTTTTTTGAAAACAGGAATAAACAGAAAAAACAGAGAAAGGTCCTGATATCCAAACTAAGTCATTTAATAAATTTATCCTTAATCCGTCATAATTATTAAAATAGCAAAGTTTATTGATAAATGAACTATTTTCAATCAATTCCCATTTTGATTTAGCTCTTCCATTTTTAAGTTGTTCATATGCAAAGTTAAAGTGGAGTTCTTTTTCCTGCTCTTGTTTTTCTTCGTCAGTAATAAAATGGTCTATGATTTTATCAATTTCGATGTCTCGAAGGTTTATAGAATCTAAGTATTCTTTATATTCTTCTGATGTCATTGATCTGAAATGATTTTCAATATTCTCTCGGTTGTCTGTATAGTGTTGTCTTATAGAAAAAGTAGGGTGTCTTGATTCCACAATACTGTCCAGAATTTTTATTTCGTCTAATGGAACACTATTTAAAATTTCAGGGTAGTGTTTTGTATCAACATTTTTGTCAGTTAATAGTCCATTTTTTCCATATGCAAATATCCAAACTGCCATTTCTTAGTTAATTTTAATGTTGTATTGTAGTGTTCGTTAAAAGTTGCCGCTAACGGATCGGGGCTTTGCGTTCGGGCGGGATTTCTTGCACAAAAACCAAGTTTATTACTAAAGTTCAATTGAAAAACTAATGTTGAGTTTTGCACTTCAGCCCGCCTGACGCAAAACCCTTGTTGCCTGCTGGTTTTTTGTCAATATAAATTTGGTTTTGTAATCCCCATTTTTTGATAATGTTCTTTATTCATCTCGTAATGCATTGTTGTCATTTGGTTTAAATAGTCTTTCAAGGGATCCAAATTATATTCCTTTCTTATTTTGTCAACATTCACAGAGTCAACTAATCCAAATTTAGGAAATGCTCGTCCTGTTGACTTTACTTCATAATCAAGTTGAGTACCAAATAACTGCTTACGTTCTGCATTGGCTTCAACTCTGTCATACAAATAGGCATAATTGTTTGGATTAGCATTTTCTTTCTTTACTTCTTTGTCCATTGCTTTCAATATCTTCTTTTGAAAATTTGGAAATTTGTCGCAATGTTGAACGATAAGCCAAAAATCATTTGACCCGTCTTTTCCCACTTTGTCGAACCCAAGGAAGCCATATTTGTAGAATATTTTTTCAACTCGCATTTTGTGAGAGGTAAATACACTGTCTTTAAAAGAATTCCATTGTTCATTGGTAAGTTTTTTATGTTCACCTTGTGGGATATACGCAGCTATTTGGTCAGTTTTTACCATCTCTTTTAACTCATTTTTTAGAGAAGTTTTTTTATTGTCAGTTAACTTAATTGCACAACTTGTCAGAACAATAGTTGTCAATAAGATATAAACGTTTTTTTTCATTGTCTTGTTTATGAGTTATTCGGTCAAACTTGCAGGCAACGTTTGGCTTCACGCATTGCGTCAATTCAAACTAATTACGCTAAAGTAATATAATTATTATTCCAAAACAATTTTAAATCAACCTTGAAAGAAAAATCTTTATCTCAATATTTATAGAAGTATTGAGTTTTTGGCTTCCAACTTTTCAATCAAATTTCCTTTCACCACCGTAAAGGTATAATCCTTCGCTTCTGCAAACGAAATTTCATACTTTCTTTCAATATTTCTTAATTCTTCAGGAAACTGAGATAAAATATGATCGTAATATTCATCAAGAAAATCTTTTGAAGGCATGGTGTAATTGATCTTTAACTGAAAACGTCTGATAATGGCGGTGTCAATAATTTCTGCGTGATTGGTGGCGCACAATAAAAGTGCATTTTCGGGATAATAATCAATCAGTTGAATCAAAGTATTAACGAGTCTTCTCATTTCGCCAACATCTTTATCATCGCTTCCACGGGCTTTTCCGATTTGGTCCAGCTCGTCCAGAAAAAGAACCGATCTTTCTCTCGCAGCCTTATCGAAGATCATTTTGATGTTTTGGGAAGTTTCGCCAATTCTTGATGAAACAATGTTGCTCAGATTTAAAATAATAATACTTTTTCCTAAAGCATTGGCGATTGCTTTTGCGGTCATTGTTTTTCCGCAGCCTGAGCTTCCTTCCAGAAGTACTTTATTATTGACCGGAAGTCCGTATTCCTGAAGTTCTTTGATGTAAGTGTGTTCTTTTATGAGCTGTACAAATTGTTGCTTATTTTGAGGTTCAAGATAAACTTCATCCAGCGTTACAGCTTCCTTATCCTGAATAATGAGATTGTACAGATTCATATTTCTTGAACATTAATATTAATCTGCAAAGATAATTGATTTAGAATTTTCAAGCCAGTTTAAATGTATTTGAAAAACAATTTCTTCTTTTTATTTACTTAAAATCTTGCAAATTAGGTGAGATTTATTTTAAAGCATTTTAAATTTGCTCAATCCGAAAAATCTGCGAGAAAATATTTAATAGTTTTGATTTTTGAATCTTTGTCTTTCGAAAACAAGTGAAACGGCTTATTTCAGTTTTTTATTTAAACTCTTTGTATATCATTGCGTTTTTTTAACCGCCAAGACAGACATAGTTTTTACAATAAACGATAAATAAAGGCATTTCATTTAACAAAGAAATATAATTGCTTAAATATCAATCATAAAAGACATCGCAAAATGCATAACAGGTTTAATCAGTTGTATTTTTCTGTAAGATTCTCGATTTTAAAATAGATTCAAACTTGTCGATATAATTCGGATCAGCGAAGTTAATGAAGAATTCAGACTGCCAATGTTGAGTTTTCGTTGCCTGTTTGTTTTGTGTAATATCCCAATTCGGATAAACTCTGAAACCTCGTTTTCCATCTTTGGAACCTGAGCTGAGAATTTGATTTTTAATTAAACTATCTTTTGTAAAAAGGAAAAACCCGAAATTTTCGGATGTTTCAGTTAAGATTAAGTAAAAGTCTGAAGGATCTTCAGAAGTGAAAGGCTCTGTTTCTTTAGAAATAGAATTTCTTTTCCATAAAGTGACAAACTGACCAATTTTTGTCGGTGTTACTTTGGCTTTTCTGAATTTAATTTGAAAGGAGTTGAGTTGAAAATTACATCCGAAATATTCTTTGCATTCCTGCTCCTGATGTAAATTGGAAATGACCAGACTGAGATTAGAAAATAGTAAATCTTGAAGTTTCTCGAGTGGTGCAATCATAGTTTTATGTTTTCGGCTCTTCTACTCCGGTTGAGTAGAAGAGCGACAGTTTTAAACTGTAAACATAAAAAAAATATTAATTGAAATTTGTTAAATAGAGGAATGTTTTAATTAAAAACTAGTTCCCTTCTCTTCTAGCAGTTACAAAATAAGAAGTAACAAGAATTGCACATGTTGCGATACCAATGTAAGCGATCATAATTTTTAAATTTTTAATTTATTTATTTTTTATTGCGAATTTTATAATGCAATATTACGACTTTCAAATGATGTGCCAAATTGAATTGTTATGATGTTTATCAGGGTTTTATGTATCTGTGGATGTGATTTTAAAACTTTTAAGGTTTCTTAATTATTAATTTTGCGTTAAATTTGGTTGTTTTTAAATTGTATTATAATTAAAAAATTATCAATTTATTAATGTTTCTGCATTTCTTATTTTCATATTGACAATATCAAGCGAATAGGAAGTGATGCATAGCAATTGTTAAAATTGTCTTTACTGATGAACAATTGGCAATCAATTTTTTTATTTCGTTTTAATTGTATGAGTAGGATAGAGGAGTTTCTATGTTAATAGAATGTGAAACTTCAGCAGATAGGAATCAATGAGATTTTTTGCGAAAATATGTAAAGTAGTGTTTGACTTTGATTTACGTTCCGTTAGAATTTCGGTCAAAAGGAGTTCCCGATTAGAAAGGAATTGATTTGATGCAGTCTGAATTGTATTTATGTTGAAGATTAATACCAAAAATTGACATGATGGATGGTCGTGTCTTCACCCAACTTCTAAAAAATAAGATTAAATAATCTTTGTGGTCGGTTGGTCTGATTAAAAAGTATATTATTTTTTCTTTCCCAAAAATCGAATGACGGAGCCGGTTCCGTTGTGAAAAAGACCTTCATTAAGTTCTATTTCAGTTTCTGATAGTTCTATAATATCGTAATCTGGGAAATCTGCTTTGATTTCTTCAATTGAAAATAAAGATTCTATATCTTTTGGACCGCCAACTTTTTCATCTTTTAATACAAAGTCAAGATGTTTTTTACTGAAAGCTTCAAAAATAATATAACCTTCTTTACGTAAATAGGTATCTAGCAGTTTATGGATTGAAGATTTCAAATTTGCGGGAAAATGTGCATAGATCAGTGCAATTGCATCAAACTGCTCTTTTTGAAAATTCAGTGTTTGCAATTCCCCAACCTGATAATCTATCCTTACATTATTGATTTCTGCCAGCTGAAAAGCCTTGTTTTTTCCTTCAGCGCTGATATCAAATGCATAAACCTCCTATCCGAGCTGAGCAGCAAAAATGGCATTTCGTACTTCACCTTCTGCTGGAAAAAGAATAGAGCCTGTTTCCAGTTTTTGAAGTTGATCTTTTAAATAATTGTTGGGTTGGGTTCCGTAGGCAAATTCGTCATTGCTATATCTTTCGTTCCATCGGTCAAGCTATTTAGTGTCGGTCATTTCAAGAGATTAATGTTCTATAAAGTTAGAAAATTTCTTGCTTTTAAAAAAATGACTTTTAATACAATTTCTGGTCATTCTCACAGAAAAAGCTGGTTCGTTTACTTTTTCCGGTATCTTTTTTAATGACTTCAGCGCCACATATCGGACAGTTTTTCTGATGATAAATCTGAAAATTTTTGCTCAGAACATTAGCTTTCTTCCACCTTTTAAAATCGAAACTGTAGTTTCTGGCTTCTTCAATAATTTCTTTCAGTTTCTTTGATGGTAATTTGCCAATTAGGCTTTCGGGATGAATTCGGGCTCTGAATAAAGCTTCATTTTTAATAATATTTCCGACACCTGAGAAAATATCCTGATTCATCAAAGCATCACAAATCATCATTTTAGGATTGTCAAGCAAAGTTTTTTCGGTTTTCTCGGGATCCCATTTTCTGCTCATTATATCAGCTTCCCAATTGATTTTATTTAAATAGCTTTCATCCACAATTTTTACTATACAAGTATAAAAGTACATTCCGCCATCTTTAAATTTTAATCCAAGCTTTAGGGTATCAATATCTTTCCTTTCATATAAACTGTAAGAGCCAAACATCATCAGATGAATTTTAAATATAATTTTATCGAAAATCAAATATGTCTGTTTTCCGAAAGTTTTTATTTCTCTTAAAATTTCTCCTTTTACTTCGGATTCTTTTGGAATTTCGCTTCCGTCAACATGTATTACTTTTTCACCCACAAATTTTTGCAGATCTTCTTTCATCAGAACAATAGTGGGACCTTCGGGCATCGTATAGTTTTCAACAAAAGTTCAAATATTATTCCTTTAAAAGTAAAAATTGAATTAATTTTGGAAAATGATGAATTTGAACCAGATTTTTACCAGTCAACGTACCGGAAACAATCCAAATACAATTGCTTCAAGAACAGATTTTCAGAGAGATTTTGATCGTATTATTTTCTCTTCAGCTTTCAGAAGACTACAAAATAAAACACAGGTTTTCCCGCTTCCGGGAAGTGTTTTTGTACACAATAGATTGACACACTCTTTAGAAGTTTCTTCTGTGGGAAGAAGTTTGGGAAGTGTGATCGGTGAGTTTATTGCGGAGCATTATAAAAGTGACCTTACAGAAGAATCAAAGAATTTTTATAATCATAATTTAGGAAATGTAATTGCTGCAGCATGTCTTTGTCATGATGTAGGAAATCCTGCTTTCGGACATTCGGGAGAAGATGCAATTGCCAGTTATTTTGACCGAAATGAAAATGATCTTAAACCTAAATTCAACGAAAAAGAATGGGCTGATCTGGTCAATTTCGAAGGAAATGCCAATGCGATTCGGGTTTTAGCTCAACAGCAAAACGGGAAAGATGCCGGTGGAACTCAGTTGACGTTTGCCACTTTGGCGAGCATTGCAAAATACCCTTGTGAAGCAATTGCCAAGAAAAAAGGAATTATACACAGAAAGAAATTCGGTTTTTTTCAGAATGAAAAAGAGATTTTTCTTGAAATTGCAAAAGGCACAAACTTAATCTCAGAAAGCGAAGAACCTTATATTTTCAAAAGACATCCTTTCGTTTGGTTGGTAGAAGCCGCTGATGATATTTGCTACAATATTATCGATATGGAAGATGCACACAGATTGGGCATTGTTTCAACGGCTGATTGTACAAACTTGTTTTTTGAGCTGGTAAAATCAGAAACTGATGATGTTGACAGAGTAAAAAGAAAGCTTGATTCTATAGGAAATGACAACGAAAAAATTTCGTATTTAAGAGCAAAAGTTATTAATGCTTTGATTAATAAATCGATCTCAATGTACAAGCAAAATTTTGATAAAATCCTTGAAGGAAACCTTGACAAAGCATTGCTTGACATTTATAAAAGTGAGAATAAGTCTTTACAGGATATTGAAAGCTTTTCGGTAGAGAAAATATACAATCATAAAGCAGTTGTGGAGATTGAAAATGCTGGCTACAACGTAATGTACGAATTGCTTGATCATTTTATTCCGTCAATTTTAAAGTCTGAAGATAAAATTAAATCTTATGATACAAAAGCTTTAAAACTAATTCCGAAACAGTTTATTTACGAAGAAGGAAGTGATTACCAGAAAGTTCTTGGTGTCATTGATTTTGTTTCTGGAATGACCGATAATTATGCAACAGATCTTTACCGAAAAATAAAAGGTATTGATATCGGAATGACGATGTAGAATTACTCATTTTAATTTGATTTATACTGTGGAATATTGTATCTTATCAACTAATTATTAAAATAAAAACTATATGGTGTATTTGGGTATTTTGGTCTTTTTTGGACTGGTCACATTATTTGCCTCTTTCTTTACGGTAAAACAGGAGTCTGCGGCTGTTGTAGAAAGATTAGGGAAGTTTTTAAAAGTGAGCCATGCTGGTTTACATTTGAAGATTCCTTTTCTGGATCAGATCTCAAAACGTCTCAATCTTAGAATTCAGCAGCTTGATGTTATTATTGATACTAAAACTTTAGATAATGTTTTTATCAAAATGAAAGTTTCTGTGCAGTATCAGGTAATCAGAGAAAATGTAAAAGATGCATATTATCGTTTGGAAAATCCTGAAAATCAGATCACTTCTTATGTATTTGATGTAGTAAGAGCAGAAGTTCCGAAAACGAAATTAGACGATGTTTTCGTAAGAAAAGATGATATTGCAATTGCTGTAAAAAGTGAATTACAGGAAGCGATGCAGAGTTATGGATATGATATTATCAAAGCTTTGGTAACTGATATTGATCCGGATGAACAGGTAAAACACGCTATGAACAGAATCAACGCTGCGGAACGTGAAAAAACCGCTGCAGAATACGAATCTGAAGCACAAAGAATAAGAATTGTTGCTGTAGCAAAAGCTGAAGCAGAATCTAAAAAACTTCAGGGACAAGGGATTGCAGACCAAAGAAGAGAAATTGCAAAAGGCCTTGAAGAATCTGTGAAAATGCTGAACGCAGCCAACATCAATGCACAAGAAGCTTCTGCATTAATCGTGGTTACACAGCATTATGATACATTAAATTCTATTGGCGCTAATAACAGAAGTAATTTGGTTTTACTGCCCAATTCTCCTACAGCAGCGAGTACTATGTTGAATGATTTGGTAGTCTCTATGGCGGCAACTCAAAAAATGGAGGAATATTCTAAACCTCAAATGCCTAATCCTCCTCAACATAGAGGACATCAGGAATAACAAGAATAGAATAAGTATTCTAAAATACAAATCCCTTTCAAAAAGTAATTGAAAGGGATTTTTTGTTATTTCTTGGTTTTAGAAACCTGTTTTACTAAAGTATATTTGATTGAGGAAGCATCCATTGGCGGGTTTTCAATTTTCTCTGTTCTCACTTTTAAAACATATTCATATCCCGATTCGTAAGTGAAACCCTCAATGTTGGTGTAGAAATTCTCCCAACTGTCAGATTCTTTTTCTTTTACCTGAAGACATTTCATAGGAGCTACTCCTGTGCAATCTACTGTTTGAGAAGCGACTATAAATGTTTTCTCATCAGCTGATGAAGAAGTTGGCATCGGCTTACATTGCGATAAAATTAAAAAAGATAATATTGTAAAAGTTCCTTTTAGAAAGAGAGTTACATTTTTCATAAGTTCATCTATTTTGAGGTTGCATTGCAAGTTTGATGCCGAAGAAATTTCTAAATAGATACAAGATAATAGAAGTAAATTAATAGGCATTTTTTAAGATTTAGACTTTAAAATTATATCATTACATATTTAATACTTCTCACCTTTTGTTAAGTCAGAATTATTTCCATTAAATTTTTGTTTCCCTATTAAAAGCTCAAAAAAAAGTTTAAAATCAGACAATAAAGACCAAAGCGGATATTTGAAAGTGGCTGGTTTATTTCTTTCAATAAAAGCATGACTCAGCCAGGCAAAACCATACCCGAAAATAGGAATATACCACAAGAACCGTTCTTTACCGGTAAATATTACAAAACCGATGACGATAAATACGAATAAGATTCCAAGAAAATGAAAAATTCTTGTTCCGAGTTTTTTATGTTCGCCGAGGTAAAACTCATAGAATTCGTCGTATGTTTTTATTCTTTCAGACATGGCTTGATAGTTTAAAGTTCTTAAAGAACCTTAGCAATAATTTCGCCAAATAGTACTGTGTTAAAAAAGAGTAATTTGATTATTTACATTACATTTTAAAACATTAAGAAAATTAAAGGTTTAAGAATGATTTAGAACCAATAAATTGATTTCAGCAGTATGTTTAATGACTCACCTTGCTGAATTTCAATAAATCAAAATGATAATTGTCCGTAAAACTTAATTACTGTAATGATTCAAAAAACAATAAAAATTTTTGAATACCTTTTGCGTTGAAAATTAATATGATTTATTAAAATTTCAGTAATTTAAAGTTCCAATCATAAAAGTTTTAGAAGCGTTAAGAGCTTGCGATGCTTGCGTTAATTCTTTTACGACACCTTTATTTTTGATATAATTAGAATGAATAAAATAGGTGTCTTTATTATCTCTTGTAATAAAACCGGTGTGAAAATCTAGACCAACAATATAAACCTGATTTTTATTTTCACTTAAAATATATTTCTCTAAATCTTCTCTGCTAGAAAAATATTTAATGTTTTTACAAAGCTTTTTTATCATTACCGATGAAGCTTGCTGTGCTAAATATGTTCTGTTGATATCAAAACCGAAATCAGTAAGCGTATTGGTTACAAAATATCCGCAGGCAATCGTGCTTTTCTGGGGTTCTCTCGATGTTCCGTTGAATGACCAAGGCGTACCCATCCAGTAATTGGGAACGTCATAGTTTATAAACTTAAACAGATAACTTTTCTTTTCTTCCGCAGTCTTTTTATTAATCGACAATAAAAATTCTTTGTAAGGAATCTTCTTTATTTCTGACTTCTCTAAAATTACATCATTGTCCGATTCAACTTTAGAGTTGTTGCATCCGATAATGATTAAACATAGCAGACAAAAAAGATATTTCATCTTTTAATTGGTATTTCTCAATTTGCTGTTCTGATATCCGTAACAGAAATATATTACTAAACCGATAGCGAACCATATTCCGAAATAAAACCAGTTTTCATGGCTCATTCCTGTAAGAAGATATAAGCAAGAGCTTAAACCAATCAATGGAATTAGGGACAAATTTTTAATAAATGTTAAAACACAAAGCCCAAGATTAATTAAGATGAAAAAGAAAATTGAAGCTTTGAATTCGCCTTTTTTAGGATCAGACCATTCCATTAAATGATCAAAAAAGTCCGGCTGGAAATAATGGAATCCCACCAATGAACCAATAAAAATAACAGGAAAAATAATTTTCCCATTAATATAAGGAAGGTGAAATCTACCTTTAATTTTTTCTTTTGGAGCAAGCATTAAAACTCCTGCACAAACCAAAACGAAGGCGAAAATAGTTCCGATACTTGTAAAATCTAAGATGAAACTTTTGTCCGTAAAAATAATAGGAACTCCCACCACAATACCGGTAACGATCGTTGCAAAAGAAGGGGTTTTATATTTTGGATGCACATCCTGGAATTTTTTAGGCATCAATCCGTCACGGCTCATCGCATACCAGATTCTAGGCTGCCCCATCTGGAAAACCAATAATACGGTAGTAATTGCTACAATCGCTACGAAAGAAACGGTAAGTTCCATCCATGCAACATTGGCATTTGTTTTTTCAAATATAAACGAAAGCGGATCGCCGATACCGTCAAATTTTCTATAATCTACCATTCCTGTTAAGACTAAAGTAAGAGCAATATAAATAACGGTACAAAGGACAAGAGAAATTATCATCCCTTTGGGTAAGGTTTTCTGTGGATCTTTTGTTTCTTCAGAAAGTACACTCAATGCGTCAAAACCAATGTAGGCAAAGAAAACTCCTGAAACTGCGCTCATCACTCCGGCAAAACCATTCGGCATAAAAGAAGAAGTTCCGGTTTCCAGACTTACAGGAGTCCAGTTTTCGGTATTGATGTATGAAAAGCCGACTAAAATAACCAAAACAATGACGGCAAGTTTTAAGATAACTAAAGAATTGTTGAAGTTCTTGCTTTCTTTCACGCCACGGTAACAAAGCCAGGTAATTAATCCGTTAATAACCAATGCAGGAATATCTACGATAAATTTTAAGCTTCCTAATAATGGTGCATTTGCCCAAGCATTGATCAATTCTTTGTTTTCAGAACCATTTGTAAAAGCTTTTTTGGCTTCAGTATAGCTGCAAGTGAGATAATCTGGAATATGCATGCCGAGTCGCTCTAGAAAACTGGTAAAATAATCAGACCATGAGAAAGCAACATAGATATTTCCGAAAGAATATTCCATAATCAAAGCCCAGCCAATTATCCATGCAATCAATTCACCAAAACTGGCGTAAGCATAGGTGTAAGCAGAACCAGCGGTAGGAATTCTACTCGCAAATTCAGCGTAGCACAAAGCAGTAAAACCGCAGGCAAAACCACAAATCAAATAGAGAATAATCACACCGGGACCGCCTCTGAAAACGGCTTCGCCTAAACTACTGAAGCTTCCTGCTCCAATAATAGCTGCAATACCAAAAAATACAATGTCCCAGGTTCCCAGAACTCTTAAAAGATTTGTCGATGTGTCTGTCTCTGAATAGGTTTTCCTTTTGAAAAGTTGATTCATTCAATGTTTATATAAAGTTGAAAAAAACAAATGTAATTATTTCTGTGAAATAATTAATATTTTCTTAATATTTCTTCTTCAAAAGTTAATAAATATTAAAAAATAATCCACATACTAACATTATGTAAAAAGACTTGTTTATACAATATCTTTTCGATATTTTCGTTGATAATTTGTGGATAAATTCTTATCTCAAAATTAAAACATTTGGTCTTATTTTTGAAGGCTTACCCATTTTTAAATTTGATATTAATGAAATCAAAAAAAATACTTTTAGCGGCTGCTGTTTTCTATTTCGGAGTTTCGGAAGCGCAACAGTCTCAATACTTTACCCAGAAGGAAAACTATAGGTTTAATCTGGCTCAGAATCTTTATCAGACCAAAATATACAATGCTTCTCAATACGAATATGCAAGACAGTATTTCTACAATCAGAATCTTGAACAGTCGAAAAAAGAAGCTGCCCAGTTTTTTGATAATGTAATAGGAGTTATTCTTCAGAAAAATCATGCAGAAGACGGATTGACGGCTTTCATGAAAGAATATCCTAATTCAGCCTATTTTGCCCAGGCTAATTTACCTTTGGCAGATTATTATTTAGCTAAAAAAGATTTTGAGGAAGCTTTAAAAACTTTAAAGAAAGTCAATCAATATCAATTGACCAAAGAAGAAAATACACAATATATTCTGAAACTCGGTTATGTTAAATTTATGATGGGCGATTCTAAAGGTGCAATTGATGCACTGGAAGAGGCTCACAAAACTGCTGATGAATCTCAGAAAGGCGATATCGCTTATATGTTGGGACATTTGTATTATTCAAAGAGACAGAATGATCAGGCGTTTCAGTATTTTGATTCTGTAAAAGATCAGCCTAAATATTCAAAATTAGTGCGTCCGTATTATGTGCAGATGTACTACAATGATAAAGATTATGATAAAGCTATTTCGGAAGGAAATGCTTTGTTGAATGAAGATATTTCAGATTCGTATAAAGCAGAAGTACATAAAATCATTGGTGAATCTTATTTCATGAAAAATGATTACAACTCTGCTTATCCACACTTGAAAGATTATTTAAGTGTTCAGCAAAACCCGTCTGAAAACGATTTATACGAAATGGGATTCGTAGCGGCTCAGCTTAAAAAATATGATGAAGCAGTTTCTTATTACAATCAATTGTTAAACAGTAATTCGGCTTTGGCTCAGAATGCTTATTATCAATTGGGGAATGCTTATTTAGCTGTTGAGAAAAAGCAGGAAGCGCTTTCGGCATTCCGTTCGTCTTATCAGATGGATTATGATAAAAGTGTAAAAAAACTGGCACATGAACAGTACGCAAAATTAAGTTACGATATTGGTAACCCTTTTGAAAGCCCGACAACGGTTATTCAGGATTATATCACCATTAATAATAATGATGCAAAAACGGCAGAAATGAGATCCCTTTTGGTGAAATCTTATCTGTATTCCGGGAACTTTAAAGAAACGTTGAATGCGATTGATAAATTGCCAAATTCAACTCCTGAAACCGATAAAGTAGATCAGGAGGTCTCTTACCTTTTGGGAACGGAAGAATTCAATAAAGGTAATTTTGACGAAGCTGAAAAATATTTCCTAAGAAGTTTAGAATTCGATTTAAATAAAGAATTTCACAGTAGAGCTTTGTATTGGCTCGGTCAGGTATATTATCAGAAAGGTAATTATCCTTCAGCAATTGTGCGTTACGAAAAATTGGCCAACGAAACATTCCCTGAAAAACAACAGCTTTCTTACGATTTGGGATATGCTTATTTTAAATCTAAAAAATTTGATCAGGCGGAACAATATTTTACACAATATTTAAAAAATCCGAAACCTGAGTTTAAGAATGATGCAGAACTTCGTTTAGCAGATATTAATTATGCTAACAATGATTTGGATCAGGCGATTGCGATTTACGATAAAAATGAAGACGCAACAGACTATACTTTATACCAAAAAGCTTTGGCTTTAGGGTTTAAAGATGATCAGGCTGCAAAAATCACCAACCTAAAATCATTGATTTCAAAATATCCTGCTTCCGAATATATTGATGATGCACAATATGAAATCGGAGTTGCTTACGCCGCTCAGAATGATTTTGCCAATTCTAATGATTTCTTCGGAAAAGTAATTAAATCTTCTTCCGATAAAGATCTTGTGGCAAATGCATCAATTTACAGAGCGCAGAATTATATTGACCAAAATCAAGGTGATAAAGCTTTATCTGAATTAAAATCTTTAGGTGAACAGTACAAAAACACAGCTTACGCACAGAAAATTGTTCAGGCTGCAAAACCTGTTTTCACTAAAAATGGTGATGTTACTGGTTACGCTGATTTCGCAAGAAATATAGGTGTAAATATCGACGCTTCTGAAATTGATGAAATCAACTTATCGACCGGTAAACAGTATTTTACCAAGAAAGACTACAAAAATGCAATCTCATATTATGAGAAATATTTAACTCAAAATCCAACAGGAGAAGGTCTATATCAGGCTAAATACGAGTTGGGAGAAAGTTATTACCAGACCAATAATCCTACAAAAGCATTATTGGTTTTACAGGAAATTGCAAATGTTCAGAATGATTATCAGGACGATGCAGCAACCCGAGTTTCTCAAATTTACATTGCACAAGGAAATTCTGCTGAGGCTAAAAAATACTTAGAAAACATTAGGAACTCTTCAAATATTAATGTTAAAAATTACGCAAATGTTGAGTTGATGAAAATGTATGCGGAAGAAAAAGATTTCTCACAAGCTGAAAAATTAGCCGATGCCGTAATCGCCAATAACAAAAATTCTGCAGCGGTAATTGAAACTGCAAAAGTGATCAAGGCGAGAAGTCTGATGAATTCAGGAAAAGATAAAGACGCACAAACGGCATATACAGCTCTTGAAAAATCTTCAAACAGTGAAGTTGCAGCTGAAGCTTTCTATGCAAAAGCATTTTATCAAAACAAAGCGAAAGCTTATAAATCTTCCAATGAAACTATCTTTAAAATTGCTAATAATTACGCTTCAGAAGATTATTGGGGTGCAAAAGCATTGGTATTGATGGCGAAAAATTATATCGGTCTGAAAGATAATTATCAGGCGAGTTATACTTGCGACCAGATTATCTCAAACTATGCAGATTTCCCTGAAATTGTTGCAGAAGCGAAGGAAGTAAAAAAACAAATTAAGAAATAAATGTACTGTCGTATTCATGTAAAATGTATTCATGCAATTTGATCATTAATACTTTTTACTTTATACATTAATACAATATATATGAACAAGAAAATTCAAATACTATCTATATTATTTCTAGGAATTTCGTCTGTGGCGTTTTCTCAGATCAAGGAAGAAAAGCTTATTCTTAATAAGAAAAGAGAACCGGAAGTAAAGAAAATCGAGAAGAAGAAAACTTCTGTAGTGATAGAGAAAAACTATCCGCCTGAAGAGAAATCAGCAAATCCTGTAAGATATACGATTACGGATGTTCCTGCAGTTTCAGATTTTAAAACTTCAACCATTCAGGGTGAAGATGTGACTCCGAAGTTTGACGGAACGGCTCAAAATAACTATTTCCAATTCGGAATGGGGAATTACGGAAAAATTTTAGCCGATGCCAATATTTCTACAACGCTTGAAAATAAGCTGGAAGTAGGTGCCGATGTTCATGTTTTATCGACGAACGGTCTGAAAAAAGTGTATCCTTGGGATTCTAAGCAAAGCTCTGCAACATTAGGCGCTTTCTTAAATTCTTACGGAGAAAAAGGAAAAATAAATGTTAATGCTGAATATGGCTTAAATAACTATAATTATTATGGGATTTATGCCGTAAATCCTTCAGCTGACGTAGATTTACAACAAAAAGTAAATCAGTTTAAGGTGAACGGTTACTATGATTTTTATTCTAATGAAATCCTGAATGATGTAAGAGTAAAATCTTCATTTCTGAGCGATCATTTTGATGCAAAAGAAAATCAGGCTTCCATTTTAGCTAATCTTTCTAAGCATGCTGTAAAGCTTTCAGACAAAGGAATTGTAATGAATGCTGATTTAGGATTAGGTTTAGAAACTGTAAAAACTGATTTTAAAATCAGGGATGAAAATTCGGCAACGTTTTTTAACGCAAGTTTAGCTCCAAAAGTAACCTTTGCAAAAGGTGAATCTTACTTAATGTTGGGTTCTTCATTTAATTTTTTAAATGCAAGAAATTCTAATTTGATTTTAGCAGAAGAACTTAAAAATAATAAAACATATTGGTTCCCACAGGCTGAATTTCAGGTGGCTGCTTCTAAAGAATTCAAATTCTACGGTGGAGTTGACGGTGGTTTAAAACTAAATACGTATGCTGAATTGTTGCAGGAAAATCCATTCTTGGTTTCTGACCAGATGTTGAAACCAACTGAAACACAGTATCATTTTTATGCAGGTTTGAGAGGAGATATCGACGAAACTTTTAAATATGATGTTTCTGCAGGGTTTGGAAAAATGAAAAACATTATGTTCTTCGGAGCCAATAATCTTTTCACCAATGAATTTACTTTAGACAGGCCCGGTTATGATTTTGCCAATACTTTCTCGGCGATATATGACGATGGAAATGTAAGTGATATTAAAGGAAGTTTACAATATTTTCCTTTAGAAAACTTAATTGTAGATGCTGATGTAAGATTTTTAAAATATGATTTAAAGAATTATGAAAATATTTATAATGTTCCGTTAGTTACGGGAAGTATCGGTGCAAAATACACGATGTTTGAGAAAAAATTGTCTTTAGGTTTCAAAGGAATTTTTGCAACAGACAGAACTACAAATTCGTATATGCTTGAAGGAGTGGGAAGTCCGTCTATGATTTTCCAGTCGACTGAAGATACGAATGATAAAGTTGGTGGATATGCTGATTTAAACTTATCTGCAGAGTACAAAATTCACAAAAATTTCAGTATTTTTGCACTCGGAAACAATCTTCTAAGCTCAAAATACCAAACGTATAAAGGCTATAAAGTTCTTGGTGCGCAGGTAGTGGGAGGTGTGAAAATCACGTTTTAGAGTGGGAGAGTGGTAGAGTTACAGAAACTCTGAAACCCTACCACTCTCAGACACTAAAACATAAATGGCTTCGTAGTTCAACTGGATAGAATATCGGATTTCGGCTCCGAGGGTTGGGGGTTCGAATCCCTTCGAAGTCACTTTTAAATGAACAATCTGCTGTATTACAGTGGATTGTTTTTATTTATGAGCTCTTATTGCAATAATGCTATAACAAAAATTCTTACAATAAAAAAACGCTCCATTTTGGAGCGTTTTTTTTAACAATAAATAACTTACATCGAATCATCAGGACATTTGAAATCATTGCTGCAAGTTGCACAAATGACAACACCATTGCAATAATACATGCAAAATTCTGGTTCTGGTAATGGCTTAATTCCGCCTCCTGAAATACCTTTTAATTGATCTTTGCTTAGTTTTTTTAAGTTTTTCATATCTTTTATATTTGAAAATTGATGATACTGTAAATATAATTAAAATATGGAATATAATATACTTTACTAAATATTTTTTTTAATGAAAATCTTAATCAAAACATTATATTATCCTATTGTTAATTGTTTTAAATGGGAGTGAACTTAGTTAGACCTAAGTCTAACCGTTTTTAATTTTATAAGTATAAAAAATAGAGAATTCTTTTAAATATCCACTTCGCATCTATAAAGTTTCAAAACAGCGTTTTCAGAGTATTCTCTCGTCATACTTTTTCAGGATTTCTGCTACTTTTTTCATCAGTTCTTCTTTATTTGCCTGATACGAGTTCATTTCTTTACTATTAGAGATAAAACATATTTCCCAAAGCACAGAAACACCAGCACCTAAATGCAGAATTCCTATACGTGAATGTTGGCTTAGATTATCCGGTTTCACACCGCGGTTTGGAATACGTAAAACCTTTGCAGTTATCTTACAAATTTCATCCGCCATTTGGTAAGAGAGAGAGTTTTTATTATTAAAATCTGTTGCTGTGATGTAGCATTCGGTACCGCTTGCAAGAGAGGCTGCAGAGTTAAAATGAATATCTAACAAAACAGATCCTTTACCGGGTTTTATCCTGCTTTGGTATTGAGAATTTGTTTCCCAGTCTTCATCCATAATCAGGTCTTCAGCTTTACTTCTGCGAGCAATGTTATTTCTGGCTTCCTTTGTAAGGTCGGCTTCACGATATCCATTTTTTACAGCACCGGAATCCTGATTATTGTGTCCTGCAGAAGGAAAAATTTTTAAAGGTGATAAGATCATGGCAATAGTTTTGTGATACTAATTTACCAAGAATTTACGGTCTGTCAAAAATTTGAAACACGATTATATGGAGTAATAGTAAAATAGTGTCTAATTATTGAGGTTTTCAAATGAACTTTATCACTTATTTATATTGTTTAAATTATTTTGTTAAAAGTCTAATTAATAATTGTTTATCACTATTAATGAAGTGATTATTTACGAATTTTTACGTCAATATTTATAAATGGCTCCAACGGTTTCTTGCAAACAATATTTTATGATTATATATTTGTTACACATTAAACATGACACCAAATCATAAAGTATAAAAATTTTTCATCATTCAGTTTTCATGTAGAACATCAGGGTTCTAAACTCTAGGAAAAAAGAACCCTGTTCTCTACAATTTTATTTTAAGAAGAATAAATAGACACCAAAATTTACATTATATTATCAGAAAAACCGAGTCTTATCTAAGGCTCGGTTTTTTTATGGTTCTGTAAATTGATAATACAAAAACTCAATTAAAAATAAAAAGTTAAGATTATTATCACAGAAGTTAAGATTTATTTAGAATAAAGCTCGGTAATTAATCCGTTTCCTATGATCCCTGAATTATCGGATATTTCAAAGTCCATTCCTGTATATAATTTTCCGAGGAATAGTTCAGCACCGATTAAAGTAACATCCACAGCAATAGAATCTCCGGGAAAAATAAGTTCGTTTTCGGTAAATGTCTGAACTCCTAGATACGATACTAATTCGAAAGGAAATTTGAAAGACGCACGAAATCCTGTAGATACCGGCGTAACTAATCCTCCTTTTTCTGTTGTATGGTAATTGATTAAAGCCTTAAAATGAGTAAGTTTTTTCATAAAATTTAGATAATACAAATGTAAAAAAACAAATGAGAACAATTCTGAGCTTCCGGCAACCGCTTGATATTCATTAAAAACTTTAATTATGATCATGCATCAGATAAGATTATTCAAATTTATAATTGACATTGCAGATATAATTTAACTCTTGTGGTATCAGGTATTTAAAGAATTCAATGATTAGCATAAGAAAAAAATATTTTCAATAAAAAATTAAATTTCTTGTTAATAATTTTAATATATGATAAGATTCACTTTTTTGGGAAATCGTCACGTAAGATTTTTATTTTTATAATTGATTTATCTAATTTTGTGCCTGAAAACTGAAATTTTTTAATGATGAAGTACCTCTTAGTTCTGGCTGGACTAGGAAGCTGCTCACTATTAGTTGCTCAAAAACCCGTGTCGAGAATCTATTCTGATTACGCAGGATTTTGGGATAGTGAAACCAGTGCAGTTACAAAGCCAGACAACAGTCATAATTTACTAGCATTTACTTGGGATCCTGATGGTGCAGGACCGCTTCCCGAAAAAACCTTTAGCACCGGTGTCAACAACGGAATTCTTAACACGAAAGGAGTGTCTTTCACTGCTGGTAGCTATATTGCGTTGCCGGCATATACAATTCCTACTCCGAACAGTGATACTTATATAGGGGTGGGGCAGATGTATGGCGGAGCGGGTAATGTATCGCCTCTTCCTGTTAACAACAACTTGGTTCAGTATCTATCAGATGGAGTTCAAGGGCTGGATCTGGGTACTGCTTTGTTCAATATTACTTCAGGATCCAGCATTAGTCTGAACACGTTGGGAATTGTACCTTCTTCGATTGGTGATTATGTTCCGGACTTGATTTTTACTCAGGTTGGAACAATAAATAATACAACATTGCCTGATACTTTCAGATTTGTAAATCAGGCAGGCCAGAACGTAGGAACACCCTATGTGGTTTCGTTCAGTTCGGTGCCCGTTATCGGTAATGCCTGCTGGAAATTTTATAATGCCAATACAAATCCTCCCACCTACAACGCAAACACCTCTAATTCATGTACCAGGGTGATTCGTGTTTTAGCTGCTGACTGGTCAGAATTTGGAATTACCAGTAGCAATTATTCACAAGCGGTACAACTTATACAGACATTTTCAGGATCATCTGATTTGGCTTTTATAGGTGCGTACAATGAGCAATCGATTACATTTGCTGCAAGTTTCAATGGTTCTGTTTATAATGATAATAATGCAGGTACACCAGATGGAGTAGGAATTAATGGAGTATCATTAAATTTATACAGCAATGGAACTTTGGTGAAAAATGCTGTTACAAATAGCTCAGGATTTTATTTTTTCGATAATATTAATACCAATACTTATCCGGGACCTTACACGATACAATTGAACTTGCCTCAAGGTTTTTCTGTCGTTGGAAATCGTATGGGAACTACCTCCAATAGTATATCTGCTGTACTTTCTACAGGGTCGTCGCAAGGAAATAATTTTGGTATAAACCGTCCTCCTGTTGCAGGGAATGATATTTTAGCTGCTCCTAAAAACATCACAAAAACTTTTAATCTAATTGCCAATGATAATGATTTTGATGGTGGAGTGCTGGTTCCTGCAAGTATAAACCTTATACCGCCGGGAAATTCAATCAATATTGTAAATACCGGTGGAAATGTTAAGGGCTTTACCGTTACTAATCAGGGAACATGGAATGTCGATAATTTTGGAATTCTGACATTTACGCCTGCGCAAAACTTTTATAACACTGCATCAACTGTACAATATACAATTAAAGATAATGCAGGGCTTGTAAGTAATGCGGCAAATATAAGTATCGATGTTAACTATTGTTTTAAACCGGGAACAGCTGGTACACCATTGTCTTATACCAATTTGGGTATTTCAACACTATCTGAAAGGTACAAGAACTGGCCTGAAGGGCCCGGAATATCTCAGGGAGGAATTCCTAACGGATTTTTAGCGCTTAATTCTACGAATAAAGGAATGGTTATCAGCAGGGTCTCAAACTCATCAGCAGTTTTGGAGCCTAAGAAAGGAATGATTGTTTATGACATTGCTGCCCAATGTGTAAAACTTTACAACGGTTCCGGCTGGAATTGTATCAAAAGAACCTGTAACGAACCCAACTAAAAAGATGAAAAAAACTCTAATATTAGCAATCACTGCATTTTTCTCCATTGCAAATGCACAGGTAGCGATAGGGAAAACAGAATTGTCAGGAATCGGATCATTGATGGAATTTGCAGGCAATACTGCGACAAACGATACTTCCAATACCAAAGGCATTATTTTACCGGCTGTAAATACAGTTCTTTCACCGGCAAATTCTCAAAACGGAACATTTATTTTTGATAAACAAAGCAGCAAAACAAAGTTTTATGAAAATGGTACCTGGAAAGATATGTCAGATGAGGGAAGTGTTGCTGCATTGGTACCTGCAAGCGGAAATGAAGTAGGTAACGGTGTTATAATCGGTTCAGCTTCAAGTGTAGCAAAAGGAGTATTGATTTTTGAATCTTCAAACAAGGCTTTAGTACTTCCTCATATTAAAAATCCTCATGAATCTGTTTTGAGTCCTTATCCCGGTATGATGTGCTACGATACGGTAAGCAATTCTATAGCAGTTTTTGATGGGCTCAACTGGAGTTATTGGAAATAGATTTCAGGTGAAAATCTACGTATGAATAATTTAGAATCGTGCAAAAATTATACGTTTAAACTCTGTAAAAAATTTATAACTAAAAGATTTATTAAAAACTGTAAAAAGTGAAGATTACTTGTAAAATAGTACAGTAAACTATCCTACAAGTAATCTTTCTATCTTGGAAGAAATATCGTCCATATCGAATGGTTTTGCTATAAATGTATCTGCACCTGCACTACTTGCTATCTCCTTACCGTCTACACTCGCTGAAAAAATAATTACAGGTAAATTTTTCAACTCACTTGTCGTTCTGATTGTTTTAAGCAATTGATCTCCCGAAAGTACCGGCATCCAAAGATCCATCAGCAAAAGATCGGGGTTTACATTATTTATTTGTTTAATCAGATTGGTGCTGTTGTTTTCCAGAAAAACGGTGTATCCATCAAACTCAAGCATCATTTGAAGAACTTCCAGTATGCTGTCATCGTCATCGCAGATCATTATTTTTTTACCTTCCATTTCTATTTTCTTTTATAATTGGTAATGTGAAATTAAAGGTAGAACCTGCACCAATTTCACTTTCTACCCAAAGTGTACCATTATGCTTGGCGATGATCTCATGACATATATAAAGGCCAATTCCCATTCCCGGAAATTTTTTCTGAATATCTCTAGCTCTGAAAAATCTTTCAAATATTTTAGACTGATCCTGCGGGCTGATTCCCATCCCGTAATCTGTTACTGAAACCTTTACAAAGTGTCCGACTCTGTTACAGTAAACATCAATTTTATCAGATCCGGGTGAATATTTGATAGCATTTGAAATTAAATTATTAATCACCTGAGAAATCTGCAGCTCATCCCCGAAAATTGTAGCATTGGTATTGCTGCTGATGTTAATTTTGTAATCCGTCGCCAGAGAAAGATTCTCCACGGTATCTCTGATGAGGGTGTCAATTTTAAAAGGTTCATTATGTATTTCAATATTTCCAGACTGTATTTTGGAGGTATCCAATAACTCAGAAATTAAATTATTTAGCCTTTCAACATTTACAGATACTTTATCTAAAGTGGTCAAGAACTTGTCTGAAGCTTCTTCCGGAGCCATTCGCTTAAGCAGCTGTACAAATCCTTTAATTGTAGTTAATGGTGTCTTCAATTCGTGACTTGCAATAGAAAGAAAATCATCTTTTCTACGGTCAATTTCCTTTTTTTCGGTAATATCTTCAATTGCAATCAATATTCTGTCTTTATACTGGCCTTCAAACTCTACTCGATAGGCATTAACCAGCATAATTTTTCTTCCGATATAAGGGAAGTCGTGTTCTACCTCAAAATCGATTACGGGATTATTCGTTGGCAGAATTTTCGTTAAAAGCTCTTTTAAAGGTTCAATATCCCATTGATGATTTCCTAATTCAAAAAGTATCTTACCAACCGTGTCTTCCGGTGTTACTTTGAAAGAATTCAGAAAGTGAGTATTGGCACTTAAAACCTTATAATCGGAATCTAATACTAAAAGAGATTCTCTTACGGTTTGAATAATACTCGAAAGAAATGCTTCATTATCATGAAGTTCCTTGGTACGTTCGAGGATCTTTTTTTCAGCTGACGCTTTTTCTTCCCGTAATTCATTTTCTGCTTTTTTTCTGTCGGTAATATCATTTTGAACTCCGATAAAATGAGTTACCTCACCTTCTTTATTCCTCACTGGAGATATTATAAGTTCGTTCCAGAATAATGTTCCGTTTTTTCTGTAATTCCTAATTTCCAAATGGCATTCTTTACCATTTTTTACCGCATCTTTTATCATTTCCCTTTCAGGTTGTGTGCGGTCTTGTGCCTGCAGAAAACGACAATTATGACCAATTATCTCATTGTGCAAATAGCCTGTAATTTCTTCAAAAGACTTATTGCAATAGATAATTGGATTATCGGGCTGTCGGTTGTCAGTAATGATAATTCCCGATTTTGCAGAATTCAATGCCTGAAGATAAATGTTGTTATCCAGATTGTCATTAATCGAATTAAGATGATCGTATATTGTTTCCAAAATCTTTCTGTTTTAAATAAATAATTAAAAATCGGAACTGCAGATTTGACTTTAATTATTTTCAAGTTCACTTTTTGTTTAACCAAAATTTGCGCCAGATCTATTAATTGATGCTATTTGTGTTTACTATTTTTTAATTTTTTATGATTATTAATTACAATCGTCTGTGAATTAAATTTCCACTTGACAATTGTTTCACCATCTTTAATCTCAAATTTGATATTATATAATTTTGAAAAACATGCTCTATTTGGTGGATATGACAGTTATAATAACAGAGCCCAATATTATCAATAAGATTACAGAAAATTAAGCAATTTTAAACTTTATTATATTTAACATTCAGTGTTTTTTAAATAGTTTGATATTATTCTCTTTTTGTATTTAGTAATTTTATTTACAAAATTATTATTTGTTAAAAAAATCATAAAAAAAAATATTTCAATTGGTGAAATATTCTATCTTTGTCGAGTTATGCATTTTTAATAATAATTGATTATTACTTAATGATGGTATAATGTATTGAGATTATTTTCATCAAATTTTCATTTTAACACCAAATCAGATTAACAGAATATTATTTGAATATAACAGTTCAATATAATTTAGATACGATTTAGGATGAATTACAAAGAAGCATTGGCCAGAACTTTAAAGTTAAAGGAATACGCTGCCGAATATAATCATAAGGATATACAATATATTGTAGTTCCGGCAGCTTATCAAGAAATGGAGAAGTTTCTTAAAGATTATAAAGATCATAAAGATCCCGACTGCAGACAATACTCTGTTGATGGAAATTTTTCGGTGTATAGAACAGAGATTTCACCTGATAGCAAAACCGTTACCTTAAAAGATTTTGCAAATAAGTAGCGGCGTGTAACAATGTGTAATTTGGCAGGTATAATTTTCTTTAATCTGCAACACTAACGTGTAGTTATTAATTTATTATAGATACAATAGCCAGATCTAATCTGAAATTGTTCCCCTAAATTGTATTCAAAAATTCACTTAGGTCTTCTTCTTTGGGCAATCCGATTTTTGATTTTATTTTCGCTTTATAAACTCTGATGCTTCCTACTGTGAATTTTTCCAACAGAGCAATTTCCTTTCCAGATAAATTGAGTTTAAAATAAACGCAAAGCTTCAACTCCTGCTGAGTAAGAACAGGAAACCTTTCAGAAAGATTATCCATGAATAATTTATTCTCCAGCGAACTTTCATTAATCAGCTCAATGTCTTTTTTATCAAGCTGTATTAAATTATTTATTTTAAATTGTAGATCTCTTAAAATTTCCTCAGGCTCGATGTTCTTCGTTTTCTTTATCTTTTTCAGATTTTCCAAAAATGCCCTTTGGGTTTCTGTTTTCAGATTGAGATTAAGATGAAGATTCTTTACCTTTTCTTTTTGCAATTGAAGATCTTTCTCTAGAATTTCTTTTGAAGTCTCAAATATTATTTTTTCTTTTTCTGTAAGTTCTTCTTTTTTCTTTTTTCTCATTCTCAAAATGATTATACAACCCGTAAAAACAGCTGATATAAGGAATATGAAAAAAATCAGGAAGACGTTTTGCTTCTTTTGATCTTCTTTATCTTTATTGATCTCTTTAATGATATAGCTGTCAATGGCATCTACTGTTTCACTTAGCGCTTTTTGAGACAAATGGTCCTGCTCATCATTGAGATCGGCTAATTTCATCGAAATGCCTTTAAAATCTTTGAAATTATCATTTCTTAAATAATAATCTTTAATCAGTTTGGTCAAAATGATTTTATCTTCTACTTTTTCTAGCTTAGGTTCGATAATTTTAAGAGATTCGATAATTTCATCTTCATCAGATCTTTTGCCTGTAATATCGTAGATATTCAAAATATCTTTAGCGGCAAAAAGTGCCATTCTGTTGTTTCCGTTTTTAAAGGAAAAACTCCATTTTTCTAAGAATAATTTTTCAGAAATATCATATTTTTTTAGTTCTAAATAATATTGAGCAAGGCTGCCCTTCATATAATATATAAAAACCCTTTGCTCATTATTTAATATGTTTTTCTGTGTTAATATCTGTATAGCTTTATTAGTTTCCGCAATAGCCAGATTCAGTTTTCCCATTTTTGCATAACACATTCCAAAATTATTATGCATTGATGCAATATAGAGCAGTTCTTTCTTTTTGTTATAAGTATTTAAAGCTTTTTTAAAGAAAACCAATGCGTTAGGATAGTCTGTTTTATTATACAGCAGTCTGCCCTTAAAATGATATAAATGAGGAAGATAATATTTGTTTCCTACTTTTTCATTGAGTTCTATTGCTTCATTGATATGCCGCATAGACCAATCTGGGGAACTGATCTCAAACTGGGTAGCAAGATTGTAATTACAGGCAATACTTACATAATTATACTTCCCGTCACTCAGTCTTAAAAGTTCATACACAAGCGGAATCTGCTCATTTCTTTTATCTGCGAAGTAAAGTACATTTACATATTTACTGCTGATGAGATAAAGCTGCTTTTTGTCTTCATTATATTTTTGCAGTTCTTCATTATAAAATCTTTTAATAATAACATGACGATCTTCTTTTCGAGCAGCAAGAGACGTATTAATTTTCTTATTTAATTTATCAAAATAATCATCTTCGCTGGAAGAATTGCAGGAAGTAAATAAAAAACTAAAGAATAAAAAATAGAGTAAATATTTAATCATATATGGCAAATGGCTTTACAGTGTCAATATCAGTAAATTTTTTTTATTAAAGATGTGCTAAAAAAAATATTTAAAAAAAACTTTTATAAAATTAATGCTTTTATTATATTAAAATATTGTTTTTCAGTTAATTGCTTTTTTAAAATTAATGTTTTTTTTTGATTATTAACAGTTTTATTAATGTTAATTAATGGCTCTATTCTCGTTTTTTGATTTTCCAGCATTTAATTTCGTTTTCGACAGGATTGAGAAAAGCAATTTCTGTCTGGAAAATAAAAATTTAATAAAACAGATGAGTCATTCTGTGAATGATGATTTATGAAAACGATGATTAAAAAATGAAGTTCGATTATAAAAAAATACACATTGGAAATTTAATTCAAAAAGAGGTCATTACAAAAAAAATTGAAAATGACCGAATATGTAATTTTATGAATTGTAATGAAGATGAAATAGAGGAGATGTATCGGTCAGTTGACCTTCCAACCGATATCATGTTAAAATGGTGTAAACTTCTTGAATATGATTTTTTCAGGCTCTATTCGCAACATCTTATTTTATTTTCTCCACAAAAGTCACCAAATGCAGGAAGTCATGAAAATAAAACTTCTCTACCTAGTTTCAGGAAAAACCTCTACACAAAAGAGATTATCAACTTTGTTCTGGAGCTTGTAAGAACAGGGAAAAAAACAAAGACAGAGATTATGGAAGAATATAAAATTCCTAAAAATACTCTGCTGAAGTGGATTGAAAAATATTAGATATATAAATGTAACTGCAAATGTTGGAACTATACTCATACTGAACATAGAGCAATCTTATTAATAAAAACACAAAAAAATGATTCGACCTGATTATCAAAGGATCTATAAAGACCTTTTAAAAATGAAATTTCCTGATAAGGAAAAAGATAGCGTAATAAAAGCTTTATTAGAGAAAGAAAATTTTTCTCAGTTGGATGTTATTAAACTTGAAAGTATTTTATTTGGAAATACACAAAATGATAAACTGCTAAAAAACGGGAGTCATCGCTCTTATGATAAATCAACAATTTTTAAGATTCTGGAGTATCAAAAGAAAAACAATCTTAGCAATATAGAACTGGCAAAACATTATGGACTCAGCAGAAATACCGTTGCCAAATGGAAAAAGTATTTCTTAGTCTGATCATAATAATCTAAAAACACATAATAACAGAAGTATTTAATAATTTTCACTCAATTATTTATAAAATATTCAGCAACTCTATCTTACAATTCTGAATATTTAAAATGTACAATGTCAATAAGATCTATTGACGCTGTTTTTATATTTTTATACGGTAATGGTGTTTTTTGTTTAACTAAAATAGAAAATGTTACTTATTTTCTTGAATTTTCTTAGCTGATAAAGTAATTTTTATTATCTTCATCCCATTAACTATAGACCAAATCATCAATGAATTTCGACAAACTAATAGATCATTTTAGACTCGACAAACAAGAATTTTATTTCCAGTTCAACTCTCATCCCAATTATCCTTCAGCTTTAGCTTTTAGCGACACCCTCAATTTTTTGGGTTTAAAAAATGATGCTTATGAGTTGGATAAAGAATATTGGGACGAATTACCCGATGAATTCATGGCTTTGGTGGATAATTCTTTTTCTTTAGTAAAAAAGAAAGACAGTGAATTTACCATTTATTCTGACAAAGTAAAGAATATTAGTAAGGAGGAACTTTATAAAAACTCAGGTGATTTTGTGCTTCTTTTTGAAAAAACAGAGAATGTAAAGACGACAACATTTTTCGATTTCAAGCCGTTTATTTATGTGATTTTCGGGGTCATTCTTCTTTATTCGTTTTTGCAATTTACCTGGTACGAAAGCATTTTTAATTTATTGTCTTTACTCGGAATATACATTTCTTTAGAACTTTTTAATCAAAAATTCGGGCAAGAATCTGTGGTAGTTAGCAATATTTGCGGTGGCGCTTCAAATAGTAATACCCAAAGTGCATGTGCAACGATTTTTTCTTCAGACAAGACCAATATTTTAGGATTGAAGCTTTCTGATTTTAGCTTAATCTATTTCTTAGGAATAACTTTTATCGGGCTATTGTTTCCGAGTGCTCAGTTCGCTTTAAGAATTATTTCGTTAATTTCCGTTTTGGTTATTTTATATTCCCTGTATGTACAGGCTTTCGTAGAAAAATCATTGTGCAGAGTTTGTTTATTTATTATTTTTATTCTGCTGTCACAGATTGTAATCAGCAGCTTCTATTTTAGTCTAGAAGTTTACCTACCAATTGTCTTTATTGGCATTATTGCATTTATTTCGTTGTTTTTTACAATTGCTTTCCTAAATAATTTGATGACTCAAAAAGAAGAGCTCAAAAAATCAAATGCAAAAAATCTTAGATTCAAAAGAAATTATGATCTGTTCAAAAGAGAGCTTTTAAGTAATGAGAAAATTGAATTTTCAGATAAGAATACGTTTTTCTTAGGTAATAAGGATGCAAAACTTCACATTTCTGTGGTTTCTAATCCATATTGTGGTTTTTGTAAAAATGCGCATAAGATTCTTGAAGATTTATTAGCTAAATATCCCGATGAGATTTCTGCCCAGATTAGATTTAATTATTCAGGTGAAAGTGCCGGTGAAAAATATACCCAGCTTATTTCAGACTTTTTGAGCATTTATCAAAACAAATCACAACAGGAGTTTTTAAATACTGTAGATATCTGGTTTGAAAATAGAAATGAGGATGAAATAAAGAGAAAATCGGGAACCAATCAACCGCAAAATCTTACCAATATTATTCAGATGACTTCAGAAAATAGTTCTGCTGGACTTACTTTTACACCAGTTTTTATTCTTAACGGTTATCAGTTTCCGGATAAGTATGATCGTGAAGATATCCACTATTTTATTGATGAATTGATCGAAGATGAAGATTTTTCTGCTTAAATTATTTCCGTTTAATTAAAATTGATTAATTTTAAATGAATTAAAAGCGAGATCCGAAAAGCTTAAAAAGAGTAGGAAATTACCAAATTCAATTTTTATGAAAAATCTAAAAAAAATCAACCGACAGGAAATGAAAACCATTCAAGGTGGTATTAATTGCCAAGGCGGGCAAATTTGCCTGATCAACGGAAAATGGAAATGCATGCCATACGATGGATGCGGTGGCGGAAATCAGCCATAATTTAATCATCAAATCAAACTAAATTACAGTATTATGAAAAATTTAAAAAAAGTATCAAGAAATCAGATGAAAGACATTAGCGGAGGGGCTTCTGGTTGCTCTCAAGCATGTTGTCCTCCTCCGGGAATAAAAAGATGTCCTAATATTATTTGTATTATAGCATGTCCAGTAGAATCTTAAAAAATTAATGTTATGAAAAATTTAAAAAAAATTTCAAGAAATCAGATGAAAAATATTACCGGAAGCGGTGGAATAATTGTAAAACAATGTGTAAATATCTGTTGTCCGCCTCCTGGGCAAGTTAAATGTCCAAAATTGATTTGCCCGGCAGTAGTTTGTCCGCAGTATGTGTAAAACTTTCCAGTAGGTAATAATAAATATATTACCACATAAAACCAACACTTAATTAAAGAAAGAGACTGTTTATTCGGTCTCTTTCCTATTAGATGTATGGTTGTTCCAATTTTGCTCTAGAATTTTAATTTTTTCAAGAATTTTACTTCTTAATGGAATTTTTTGCTTAAAAAGAAGACACTAGTTATAGCTGGCAATTGATTCAGATAAATTAGAAAAATCTGATCATTCACGTAACCTGCAAAAGAGCTAAAGGATTTATTTGCGACAGTACTTAATAGTTTTATTGCAGATAAATGTTATTGTGAAGATATTCATTACTTTATTAGTAAATTGATGAAAGAAGAAAATATTAATTTTTAAAATAATACAAGTTTTAACTTTTTTTAACAAAAACATGTACAAAGATTAAAATATTTCTATTATATTTGAAATAAGTGAAGCGATATCCGAAAAGCTTAAATAGAGTAGGAAAAAACTAAAAATATGTTATGAAAAATTTAAAAAAATTATCAAGAGAAAATCTTAAAAATTTAAAAGGAGGGGGGAAACCTCATTTATGTTTAGATATACGTGATACAAGCAGTTGTTTTTCTTCTTATGATGAATGTAGGCTTCATTCTGGTAGTGGTTGTTTAAATACGATAGAATTTTGTGAGCAAACATTATATTGCATGTGGTAATACATTTAAAAAATATCTTAAATTGAGACTGTATTTTATACAGTCTTTTTAATATAAATCAGTGAAGAAAAAATTCCCAAATTACATACAGCCCGATTCCAAAGATTGCGGCCCCACTTGTCTCAGAATTGTTAGCAAATACTACGGAAAAAGTATTTCGCTGCAACAGATTCGTAACCTTTCAGAAACAACTAGAGAAGGTAGCAGTTTGCTTGGTTTAAGCGATGCAGCCGAAGACTTAGGCTTCCGTTCTTTGGGAGTGCAAATTGACTTTAATACATTAGCTGAAGAAGTTCCTTTCCCTTGCGTTGTTCATTGGAATAAAAATCACTTTGTTGTCGTTTATAAAATTGATAAAAAGAATATAGTATACGTTTCAGATCCTAGTTATGGATTGATTACTTATTCCAGAGAAGAATTTATCAAACGATGGATTGGCGAGAACGCTAACGAAAACACTGAAGAAGGAATTGCTTTAATCCTTGAAACAACACCGGCATTTTTCCAGACTGAGTTTGACGATAAAGAAAGTAAAGCAAGTTTTTCTTTTCTTTCAAAATATCTGCTGAAATATAAATCTTTAATCGTTCAGTTGGCTGTAGGCTTGCTTGCTGGAAGTTTACTTTCACTTATTTTGCCATTCCTTACTCAAAGTATTGTCGATGTTGGTATTCAGAATCAGGATCTGAATTTCATCTATTTGGTTCTTCTCGCTCAGGTGATGCTTTTTCTGGGTAGAATGGGAATTGAGGTCATCCGAAGCTGGATTTTACTTCATCTTTCCACCAGAATTAACATTTCAATCATCTCCGATTTCTTTATTAAATTAATGAAACTTCCGATTAGTTTCTTTGATACAAGAATGACAGGAGATATTATGCAGAGAATCAATGACCATCACAGAATCGAACAACTTCTGACTAATTCCTCCCTGAATACATTGTTCTCATTAGTCAATTTAATTATTTTCAGTATTGTCTTACTGTTTTATGATTACAGGTTGTTTATTGTCTATATAATCGGAGCCGTTCTATACATTGGGTGGATTACTTTTTTCCTTAATAAAAGAAAAGAGCTCGATTATAAAAGGTTCTCGCAGGTTTCACAGGAACAGAGTAAAGTCATTGAACTGATCAACGGAATGCAGGAAATAAAAATGCATAACGCCGAAAAGCAAAAACGTTGGGACTGGGAGTTTTTACAAGTAAAACTTTTTAAGCTAAAAATAAAATCGTTGTCATTGGAGCAGTGGCAATCGGTTGGTGGGAATTTCATCAACCAGATGAAAGATATTTTGGTAAGTTTTCTTTCTGCTAAATTGGTTTTGGAAGGAAATCTTACTTTAGGGATGATGCTTTCTGTTCAGTACATTATCGGACAATTAAACAGTCCGTTATTGCAGCTTATTGATTTTATTAAACAAACTCAGGATGCTAAAATTTCCTTGGAGAGATTAGGTGAAATTCATGATAAAGAAGATGAAGAAAATAAGGATGAGCAATATGCTACCGAAATTCCCGAAAAAGATATAGAAATTAGTAATATATCTTTTAGATATATTGGTTCAGATATTCCTGTTTTTGAAAACCTAAGTTTAAATATTCCTCACCAAAAAACAACAGCAATCGTTGGAGCCAGTGGAAGTGGAAAAACAACACTTTTAAAACTGTTGATGAAATTTTATGAACCTAATGAGGGCGAAATAAAAATAGGAAATACCCAGATGAAAAACATTTCACCAAGATTCTGGAGAGATCAGTGTGGTGTTGTGATGCAGGAAGGTTATGTTTTTAATGATACTATTGCCAACAATATTGCTGTAGGTGAAGATTATGTCGATAAAACTAAATTAAGAAAAGCGGTAGAAATTGCTAATATTAAAGAGTTTATAGAAGGTTTACCTTTAAGCTATAATACAAAAATAGGAAATGAAGGCGTTGGCGTAAGTGGCGGACAAAAGCAAAGACTTTTCATCGCAAGAGCGGTTTATAAATCTCCGGAATATATCTTTTTCGACGAAGCAACGAGCGCTTTAGATGCGAATAATGAAAAAGTAATCATGGAAAATCTTGAACAATTCTTTAAAGGAAAAACAGCCATTGTAATAGCACACAGATTATCGACGGTAAAGCATGCCGATAAAATTATTGTTTTAGACAAAGGAAAAGTTGTTGAAGAGGGAAATCATGTAGAATTGGTAGCTTTAAAAGGGGAATATTACAGACTCGTTAAAAATCAACTCGAATTAGGTAATTAAATGTAAAAAATAATTCATCTATATCAGAATTATTTTTTATATTTAATTTTTACTAAAAGCGTTATCCGAAAAGCTATAAGAGAGTAGGAAAAACCAAAAAATATTTTACCAATATGAAAAAATTAAAAAAAATCTCACGAAAAGAATTGAAAGACATCAAAGGAGGAGGACGTGCTGATGATTGCTTTGCTCACTTTATTCCTGGTGATCAGATACCAGAAGATGGAGGGTATAATTGTCCTTGCAAATTAGTATGGTGCCCGCAAAGAGGATCATGTATACATCAAAATATGTATGACCCACAAGATTGTCAGACTGGTCTTTAATGAGATGAAATTTATTAAAAGCGGTACCCGAAAAGCTATAAAAGAGTAGGGAAATCAAAAATCAAATTATTTATCATGAGAAATTTAAAAAAACTAAAAAGAAGCGATTTAGGTAAAATTTTAGGTGCTGGTCACGGTGAACCAATTCCGGTTAATGACTGTGGTGGCCAATCATATGGGATTCCAAGTAGCGGATCTTGTCCTGCTGGCTACATTTACTGCTCATTGCCTAGCTGCTGTTTTAAATCTAATAGACCTTACGCTTGTATTGATTATTAATTCCAAACAAATATTACAAGTTAAATCCTCTTAATGATAGGAGGACTTCTTAGAGACTTACTATAATACTTCAAACAAGGATTAATTAAACTTTTAAAAAATAATCTTAAAACTTGTAAGAGAGTAAGTAAACCAAAATAACTGTATATATTATGAAAAATTTAAAAAAACTTTCAAAAAAGAATTTAAAAGAGATCCATGGTGGAGGCTATGGGGAAAATGATTGGGGTGTCTGTCGTGTTAATGGAGCATGGGTACCCACAAAGTGCTTAGATCGTTGTCCAAATGGCACAGATCCAATATGTTTAGCTCCGGAGGTATAATTAAAACAAATTTATTATGAAAAATTTAAAAAAAATTAATAGAAATGATTTAAGTAAAATTTTAGGTTCTGATAAAGAGCTACCGCCAATTGATCAATGCAGTGGTCAATATCCATATGCGACTCCTCCAAGTGGGGGAACATGTCCTTCAGGTTATATTTATTGCTCATTCCCTAACTGTTGTTTTAAAATGGGACAGATAGTAGTTTGTTATGATTAATGATAGAATCTTTGAATGCAATTATAAATTATTATATACATCAATATGATTACTAAATCCTCAATTGAGGATTTAGTTTTTAATTATGAAAGACATTTTAGATAACATAGAACTGCGCTCAGAAAGCGTTCAGGATATACTTACAGAGCCGCCACATTGGATGTTCCGATGGGGAAATACAATTATATTACTTATATTATTGCTTATTCTTGCGATGAGTTACATCATCAAATATCCGGAATTTGTTCCGGCTCCGATTATTGTGACTTCACAAAATCCACCGGAGAAAATTGAAGCAAGAAGTAGTTCAAAAATTGAAAAAATATTCATTAAAGATCATCAAAAAGTAAAAAAAGGCGATGTAATGATGGTTTTGCAGTCTACAGCAAATTATCAGGATGTTTTAAAACTAAAAAAACTGGTAGACTCTATTGCGTCGGATCAACTGCTTTCTTTCCCTGTGAAAGAGGCTTCTCATTTTAAATTAGGCGAACTTCAGAGTGATTACAACAGTTTTGCGAAAGCTTTTCAGGACGAGAATTTATTCACCCGTTTACAGCCTTATGCGCCAGAAAATATTGCTACGAATCTGAGTATTTCAGAATCCAGAGGCCGAATTGCTAATTTAAAGCAGCAAAAAAACCTGGAAGCAGCAAAGGCCGAGCTTTCCCGTAAAAGCTATCAAAGATCTCAGGAATTATTTAATCAAGGCGTGATTGCAGCGGTAGAACTCGAAACTGAAAAAATAAAATATCTGCAGGCTCAGCAAAACTTAGAAAATTTAAATATTTCTCTGTCTCAATTACAGGAAAGTATTTCTAATTTCAATAAAACAAAAAGCGGAACCGCAATCAACACCGAAAAAGATAAAATTACTTATTCGTCGCAAACTCTTCAACTATTCGAACAGTTGCGAAAATCGTTAAAACAATGGGAACAGAGTTATCTTATTGTTTCTTCTACCAATGGAATGGCGAGTTTTCAGCAGTTTTATGGCGAAAACCAATTTGTAAAAGCTGGCGATCCTATAGTGTCTATTTTACCGGATAATACTGAGCAATTGGTGGGTAGAATGTCGGTACCAACAGCCAATTCGGGGAAAATTATTCCCGGAGAAAAGGTGTTGATTAAATTAGATAATTATCGCTTTCAGGAATACGGAATTATCGAAGGGAAAGTTCAGAATATTTCATTAATTCCGGATGATAAAGGAAATTATTACGTAGATGTTGTGCTGCCAAAAGGTCTAAAAACGTCTTACAACAAAACCCTTAAATTCGACAAAGAATTGAGAGGAAATGCCGAGATTGTTACACAGGATTTAAGATTAATTGAAAGATTCTTCTACCAGATTAGAAAATTGTTAGGATATCAATCATAAAAACAAATATTATCATACTACTCTAATGTATTTTTATTAGAGCTTTTAAATAACTGAACTACAATAAAGTTTAGTTTATATAAACTATTTTTCTATTTTTGTTAAGTGAAATTTTTAAGACTTATATTGACAATTTATTTCATTGCACTGCTTATTATGCCGTGCAGTGATGTCAAGGCGCAGTCTAAAGAGAAAAACCAAACTCAGATTTCAATAAATACGGAAGACTCGCATTCTGATACTAACGATGATGGCTGTTCGCCTTTTTGCTTTTGCAGTTGTTGTCAGATTACAGTAACCGCATTTAAAATCAATCCGTTTTTAGAAATTCCTATACAGGTTAAAACGTATTTTTCAAAGAAAATTCTTTTCCATAGAAACAATATTGCCTATCAGGTTTACGACCATATTTGGCAACCTCCCAAAATTTAATTTTTAACGATCAGATGAAAGAATCCTTTCATCAAAACTTGTAGGAAAACTTTGCAATATGATTGCATGGTATTCTTAGTCATTTTTGTATTTCAGGAATGCGTCAATTATTTGATGCAAGAAAGAGATTGCAGATCATTAAAAATTAAATAAAATTCTATGTTAGATAAAATCATAAAATTTAGCATCAAAAACAAGATCGTCGTTGGAATAATGACTTTGTTGTGGATAATTTGGGGCGTGTGGAGCGCAACCAAATTGCCTATAGATGCTGTACCCGATATTACCAATAATCAGGTACAAATTATCACGGTTTGTCCTACGCTTGCTGGTCAGGAAGTAGAACAGCTGGTTACTTTTCCCATTGAGCAAAGCATCGCCAATATTCCGGATATTGAGGAAACGAGAAGTATTTCCCGATTTGGATTATCAGTAATTACAGTAGTTTTCAAAGAAGATGTCGATGTGTATTTTGCACGTCAGCTTATCAGTGAAAAATTAAAAGAAACCGTAGAGGAAATCCCCAAAGGAATCGGAACTCCTGAATTAGCGCCCGTAAGTACAGGTTTGGGCGAGGTTTATCAATATATTCTGCATCCGAAAAAAGGAAGCGAAAACAAATACACTTCCCAGGAACTGCGAACGATGCAGGATTGGATTGTGAGAAGACAGCTGAATGGTACACCAGGAATTGCAGAAGTCAATAGTTTTGGCGGTGAGCTGAAGCAATACGAAGTTGCTATTGACCCTAACCGACTGAAAGCAATGGGTATAAGTGTGACCGATATTTTCACTTCATTAGAGAAAAATAATCAGAATACTGGAGGAGCTTATATCGATAAAAAACCAAATGCTTACTTCATCCGTGGCATTGGCGTTGTCGCTTCTCTGGAAGATATAAAAAATATTGCCGTAAAGAATGATACAGACAATGTTCCGATTTTTATAAAAGATGTTGCCGACGTAAGATTAGGAAGTGCAGTACGTTATGGAGCAATGACGTTCAATGGTAAAGTCGATGCTGTAGGCGGTATTGTGATGATGCTGAAAGGAGCCAACAGTAATGAAGTGGTGAATTTGGTGAAAGAAAAAATTCCGACAATTCAAAAATCTTTACCCAAAGATGTTGTTATCGAACCATTTTTAGATCGAACAGATTTAGTAGGAAGAGCCATCAATACCGTTGAAAAAAACTTAATTGAAGGCGCATTGATTGTCATTTTTGTTTTGGTATTATTTCTTGGGAATTTCAGAGCCGGATTAATCGTTGCTTCTGCAATTCCGTTGGCATTGCTTTTTGCGTTGGGAATGATGAATGTTTTTGGGGTAAGTGCAAATTTGATGAGCCTTGGAGCAATTGACTTCGGACTGATTGTAGATGGAGCAGTTATCATTGTGGAAGCGACGCTTCATCATTTAGGACTCAGAAAATCGACTCAGAAACTTACGCAGGCTGAAATGGATGAGGAAGTTTTTCTTTCCGCTTCAAAAATTAGAAACAGCGCAGCATTTGGTGAAATCATTATTCTTATCGTTTATATTCCTATCCTGACTTTGGTTGGAGTAGAAGGTAAAATGTTTACGCCAATGGCAAAAACAGTAGGTTTTGCAATCTTAGGAGCTTTGATTTTATCACTGACTTACATTCCGATGATGAGTGCTTTATTTTTATCTAAAAAACCATCTACAAAAGAAAATTTTTCAGATAAAATGATGCGCAGGCTGCAGAATATTTACCAGCCGCTATTACAGAAAGCACTACGTTTAAAATACATTTTAGTTTCGGCTACCGTTGCATTATTTGCAGTCAGTATTTTTGTATTCAGCAGAATGGGAGGCGAATTTATCCCACAATTGCAGGAAGGAGATTTTGCATTTCACTGTATTTTACCGCAAGGAAGTTCGCTTACCCAAAGTGTAGAAACATCGATGCAGGCATCAAGAATCATCAAACAATTTGATGAAGTGAAAATGGTTGTAGGAAAAACAGGTTCAGCTGAAGTTCCTACCGACCCGATGCCACCGGAAGCAACGGATATGATTATTGTTTTAAAACCACAAAAAGAATGGAAAACAAAAAAATCCTACGATGAATTAGCTGATGAAATCTCTGAAAAACTGGAAAATATCCCTGGTGTTTTCTTTGAGAAAAATCAACCGATACAGATGCGTTTCAATGAACTGATGACTGGAATTCGTCAGGATGTTGCCGTGAAAATTTTTGGTGAAAACCTGGATTCTCTTGCGATTTATGCAGAAAAGGTGAATGATGTGATTCAAAGTGTGGAAGGGATAACTACACCTCAAATTGAACGGGTTAGCGGACTTCCGCAAATCAACGTAGAATATGACAGAACAAGAATGGCGAACTACGGATTGAATATTGAAGATGTAAATAATACGCTCAGTACGGCTTTTGCGGGTAAAAGCGCAGGTTTGGTTTTTGAGAACGAAAGACGTTTTGATTTGGTCGTACGATTAGACAGCATTCACAGAACCAATATTGATGACGTAAATAATCTGATGATATCTACAATTTCAGGAAATCAGATTCCACTTTCACAGGTTGCCAATATCAGTTATAAACTCGGTCCGGCGCAGATAAGTCGTGAAGAAGGAAAACGAAGAATTGTGATCGGTTTTAATGTAAAAGACCGTGATGTGGAAAGTGTAGTGAATGATATTCAGAAAAAATTAGACAATAAGATAAAACTTCCTTCGGGTTATTATTTCACGTATGGTGGGCAATTCGAGAATTTACAGGCAGCAAGTAAAAGATTAATGATTGCTGTTCCGGTTTCGCTTTTGTTAATTTTTATGTTGCTATATTTTACATTTAAATCTTTCAAGCAAGCCACATTAATTTTTACAGCCATTCCGATGAGTGCAATTGGTGGTGTTTTCGCATTAATTATTAGGGATATGCCATTCAGTATTAGTGCAGGGATTGGTTTTATCGCTTTGTTTGGGGTTGCGGTTTTAAACGGAATTGTTTTGATTGGAACATTCAATCAATTAGAAAAAGATGGTGAAACAGATATTCTGAAACGTGTTTTTGAAGGAACTAAAACAAGGCTTCGTCCAGTTTTGATGACTGCAGCGGTCGCGTCGTTAGGATTTCTTCCGATGGCAATTTCCACAGGCGCGGGTGCAGAAGTTCAAAAACCATTGGCAACCGTTGTGATTGGTGGATTAATAACAGCAACTTTCCTTACATTATTTGTTTTACCAATGCTTTATATTATTTTCAGTACAAAACTCAAAATAAAAAATATCAAAATGAAACCTTTAACGACGGTGATTATTTTAGGTTTTTTATTGTTTGGACAAACAATGGCTGCTCAAACTACAAAAACGCTATCGGTAGAAGAGGCAACAGAAATAGCGCTGAATAATAACCATTCAATAAAATCAAAAGACTTAGACGTTAAGGTTTCTGAAAGCTTAAAACCAACGGCCAATGAACTTCCGAAAATGGAGTTTAATGCACAATTGGGACAATACAACAGTCCAAAATTTGACCAGTCGTTTTCCATTTCGCAAACGATTCCGTTTCCTACATTATTTAAAGCAAGAAAAGAACTCATTACGCAGGAAATTAAAGGAAAGCAAATTAATCGTGAAATTACAGTTAATGAGTTGGCAAAACAGGTAAGAACCTATTTTTATCAAATTGAATATCTGCATTATAATCAAAATAAACTGTTGAAATTGGATAGTCTTTATCAGGATTTTATCAGAATTGCAACCGTAAGATTTAATGCAGGTGACATCAAGAAAATAGAAATAAGTACAGCGGAAACCCAGAAAGGAGAAATCAATTTATTATTAAATCAGAATAAAATTTATCTTAATAATGCTTACAAAAATCTGAAAACGCTTCTGAATACAAATGACGATATTCAGATTCCTCTTAATAAAAGCTATGAACCGTTGAAAGCTGAATACGTTCTGGATAGCACAGCTATTGCCAATCATCCGACTGTAAAAGCTTTTTATCAGGAAATGGAAATTGCAGATAAAAACAAAAATGTTGAGAAGTCACAAGGCTTGCCGGAATTCACTTTAGGCTATACCAATCAGTCGATTATTGGTTTTCACACATTGAATGGTCAGGAAAAGTTTTATAATGCAGGAAACCGTTTCAGTGTTGCGAGTATCGGAGTTGCGATTCCATTGACTTTTGGAGCGACCAAAGCACGAATTCAGTCTTTAGAATATCAAAAACAAATGGCAGAATCGAATGCCCAACAACAGCAAAAACAGTTGACCGCTCAGTTGGAAAATGCATTAAACCAATATCAGCAAGACATTCAGCAATATCAATATTACATTGACCAGGCTTTGCCAAATGCCGAAAAGATTGTCAAAGCAGGGCATTTAGGTTACAAAACCGGAGAAATCTCTTATGTCGAATATTTATTTGCTTTGCAGACTGCGACTAATATTCAGCTGAAATATTTGGAATCCATACAACAGGTAAACCAGTCTGTAATCACCATTAACTCTTTAATCAACAAATAAAATGAAAAGAAATATCATCTATACGGCTCTCACCTTTATTTTTCTTGTAAGCTGCGGAAAAGAAGCTTCCACAAAGGAATCTGAGGGCGAAATTAAAACCGAAAAAACTGAAGAACACGATGATGAAGCTCCACAAAGCATTGCAAGTCTTACCGATGAACAAATAAAAAGCGTAGGTGTTACCTTAGGAAAAATCGAAATGAAAGAGCTGACTTCTACGATTAAAGCTAACGGTGCACTGCGGGTTCCAAATAATAATAAAGCCACTATAACTTCAATGTATGGTGGAATTATTAAGACGCTAAATGTGCAGATCGGGGATTTTGTAAGAAAAGGTCAGGTGATCGCATCCATAAGCAATCCTGAATATATCCAGTTACAAGAGCAATATCTTACGGTGAAAAGCAGAATTGCATTTGCAGAACAGGAATACAGAAGACAAAAAGAATTGTTTGATAATGATGCCGGTGCAAAGAAAAACTTGCAAAGCTCTGATGCAGAACTAAAAACTTTGCGAACGCAAAGATCATCTTTGCAAAGACAGCTTCAGATTATGGGAATTAATCCTGCAACGGTTAATAATGGTAATTTACGTTCAGGTTTGGTTATCACATCGCCGATCAGCGGAACGGTGAGTAATATTTCTGCACAGATAGGAAGTTACGTTGATATTTCGTCCCCCGTTGCAGATGTGATTGATAATGGTTCGTTACATCTTGATCTACAGGTTTTTGAAAAAGATCTTCCTAAAATGAAAGTCGGGCAGATCGTTCATTTTAAACTGACCAACAATCCGGAAATTGAGTACGATGCAAAGATCTACAGCATCGGTTCATCTTTTGAAAACGAGAGTAAAACGATCTCTGTGCATTGCTCTGTTACAGGAAATAAAACCGGACTGATCGACGGGATGAATATTACCGGAATTGTAAGTCTTGATAAAAGCACGACACCGGCAGTTCCCAATGAAGCCATTGTAGAAGCAGACAGCAAATATTATATTTTTATAAAAACAAATAAAAAACCTGAAGAACATACTGAAGAAAAAGGTGAACACGCAGATGAAAAGCAAGCTCACGGAAAAGAATCTAAGACAGTCAATTTTGAAAAAATAGAGATTGTAAAAGGTTCTTCAGATATGGGATATACCGCAATTACGAGCGTTAATGAAATTCCTGCCGATGCATCGGTGGTTACAAAAGGTGCTTTTTTTGTGAATGCCAAATTATCAAATTCTGGCGAACACGGGCATTGATTTTTGCTAAACTTTAATTTTAATGTTAAAAATAACGTCTACAAAATCTGTAGACGTTATTTTATTTAATTCTCATTCATCAATTCCTGAAACTGTTCAGCAAACAAGCCGATATGAAAACCATCCATCAATCCATGATGCGCATGAATGGAAACAGACATCAACTTTTTTCCATTATTTTCAGTGATTTTACCAAATGAAATTTTGGGACAACTGTCCGGAAATGTAAAACTTCTTGCATGAGAAAGTGAAGTGAAATCTAGCCACGGAACAGCCGAAAAATGAATAACATTTTCTCCCGAACCGGCAGGAATTAACCCTTTAGATTGCTGTACTCTTGCAATCTCTTCTTTTGCTTTTTGGTAAAACATTTCTTCATTTTTATCATAATCCATATAAGAAAAACCAAATGTTTCATCGGGTCTGTTGATGGTTGCAGAAGCATTGATTTGGTCAAACAAATAGACTTCTTTATCAATAATTCTATAACGGAAGTTTTCTATTTTGTTTGCTGCTTTTAAAGCTCTGTACAGGTAATAAAGAAAAAAAGAGTTGCCTTTTTCTTTCGCTTGTTGATAGGCTAAAGTACAGTCTATATTGATGGTTACACCAAAAAAAGGTTCTTCAAATTTTGAGAAAAACTGAAAATGGTCTTTTCTTTTCCAATCATCTAGCGTAATGAGTTGTTTCATATTTTATTAAATTTTATATAAATCGAGTAGGATTACTATTTTATTTTTCAACAGTATTGTGTATTTTTCTACCGCAAATTTCAACCTATATAAAAAATCCCGAAAGGACATTTGTCCCGATTAAGAATATGTTACGCACAAACCAGACGTTTTTAGATTTTATTACAAAACTTTACGAGAAGCAGGAACGAAAAGAAGATGTGATTTTGAAACAGTTCACAAAAGGACAAAAGCTTTTCATGCAGAATGACAAATCATCCAAAGTCATGCTGATGAAAGAAGGGATTGTGAAATGCTATTTCAGTGAAGAAAACGATAAAGAATTTATTCTCGAATTTTTAGGAAAAGGCGAGATTCTTGGTGAAATCGAATGCATTAGAAATATTCCGTGTTTATGCAATATTGAAGCGATGACCGATGTTTCGGCGTATGCATTGTCGGTTCCTTATTTCCGCGAACTTTTAAAAAATAATTTAGAACTCAACGCTTTACTCGTCGATGCTTTTGCAGAGCGCATTGTGAATACTTCAAAGCGGGCATCTTTTCAGCAGCTCTACACAGTTGAGCACAGTTTGCGAAAACTTTTGGAACTTCAGTCAAAACAGGATATTCAGCTTTCAAAAGAAGATTTAGCAGCGTATTTGGGAATTTCGGTAAGAAGTTTAAACAGAAGTTTGAAGAATTTGGCTGAGTAATTCTTAAGATTAATATTGATTTAGAAACTGCGGTATTTCATTAAAATATCATTTGAGTTTTCAATTTGCTGAATTTGTTCAAAACCGGCTTTTAAATAAAAATGTTTGGCTTGTAAATTATCAACAGATACTTCAAGGAAAATCTCTAAATCATGATATCGTTTCGTGGCTTCTTCTATGGTTTCATGAACCAAATTCAACCCGATGTTTTTTCCCTGAAAGCCTTTCTGAACATACATTTGATAAATATTTCCGATGTTTTCATCGCTTTTTACAAAAGTGCATATTCCAATCAGTTCACGATTTATAAAAACACCATGCACAAACTTGTTGGCTGTCTGATTTTCAATATCGTTTTCTAATGTAAGTTTTTCTACATTCAAAGTTTCCTGATAGGTTGCAGAAAAAGCTTCCGGAAATTCTTTTAAACTTTCCAAACGTATTCTTCGGTACTCTTTACTTTCGTCTGGTAAAAGGCTTCGGTATTCAATAAGCATAAAAAATAATTAAACTTCAATCTGATAAATTCTGGATTCTTCTTCCCAACGATGATATCCTTGTCCGATATATTTGAAACCATATTTTTCGTAAAATCCGATGTAATCGGTACATAAATTCAGATATTTAAATCCTGAATCTTTGGTGTCTTTTTTAGCTTTATTAATCAAAAGTTCACTGTAATAATTTCCTCTGTAATCTTCATTGATAAATAGGGCACAAAGCCACGGATACAAATCCATTCTGCTGATAAAATCATTGGTAATTAATCCTGCGCAACCGATAATTTCTTCATCTTTTTCCAATAAATACCACTGTGGTAAAGATTGCTCTGCAGCAATACTATTCGATATACAGTCTTCATAAATAATTGGCGAAATTTCAGACCAGCTTTTCTGGAAAAATTTAATTGCTTTTTCTTTATATTCGGGATTTTGTCTTACGGATATTACTTTCATGATTATTAATTTTCAACTTCATTTAACACAAGAAAGGTAAACTTAATGAAAATCCGTTGAATTTGAAAGTTTTATTAAAGTCAAAAGTATCTTAAAACTTTCCACATGAAAGAGCAGGATGCTGTAAAGTAGCGGAATGTATATTTTTATGAAAATGAAATGAAAGAATAATTTTCTTTAAATAATGAAAGTTATTTTACTGATTTTTGTGTTTTATAATCAAGTATTCATAAAAATCAAGACATACAGCAATATAATAAAGTTATGAAATATCGAAATACATCTAATTTCCTTTGGTCTCTTTTAATTCTCGTTCTATCTTCTTCAGGTTTCAAAAGTCAGGATAAATTCCCTGACGGAACGACGATTCCAAAATGGTTTAAAGAAAATAAACCTACAGACATCAATAAATTAGGCAAAAAATACATCCTTACAGCCAACGGCGTGAAGAATGACAGCACAATTCTTCAGACCAAAGAACTTCAGGCGGTTATCGATTTGGCGGCAAAAAATGGAGGCGGTGTCATCATCGTTCCGAAAGGTACTTTCCTGATTAGTTCGGTTTTTTTTAAGCAGGGAACTCACTTACATTTAGAAAATGGAGCGAAATTAAAAGGAAGCGATGACATCAATGACTTTCCAGTGGTAACCACAAGAATGGAAGGACAAACGGTAAAATATTTTCCGGCTTTAATTAACGCAGACGGATTAGATGGTTTCACTATTTCCGGTAAAGGAACTTTGGACGGAAACGGACTTCGCTTCTGGAAATCATTCTGGAAAAGACGCGAATGGAATCCTAAGTGTACCAATATGGATGAAATGAGACCTAGAATTCTTTACGTTTCAAATTCTAAAAATGTACAGGTTGAAGGAATTACTATTAAAAATTCACCTTTCTGGAGCACGCATTATTACAAAAGTGATTTTGTTAAATTATTAAATCTAACAATCTTAGCGCCGAAAGAACCTGTGAAAGCGCCAAGTACAGATGCCGTTGACATCGATGCGTGTACGAATTTCTTAATTAAAAATTGTTATATGTCGGTCAACGACGATGCGATTGCATTGAAAGGCGGAAAAGGTCCGAAATCTGATAAAGACCCGAACAACGGCGAAAACAGAAACATCCTTATCGAAGACAACAGCTTCGGATTCTGCCACAGTGTTTTAACGTGCGGAAGCGAATCGATTCATAATTATAACGTGATTTTGCGTAATTCTAAAGTGAAAGATGCCTCAAGATTATTACACCTGAAAATGCGTCCCGATACGCCACAACATTACGAATATCTTACGGTTGAAAATATCACAGGAAACGTAAAAACTTTCCTATATGTAAAAGGTTGGAACCAGTTTTTTGATTTGAAAGGAGAGGAAAGACCTAGAAAAGGGTTAGCCAACAATATCACAATAAAAAATATCGACATCAGTTGCGAAACGGCATTTTCTATTGAAAAATCAGATTTATTCGATTTGAAGGATTTCACATTTGAAAACTTTAAGATAAAAGCTTTAAAACCTGAAATGCAAAACCTGAATAACATTCAAAATTTAAAACAAAAAAATATTAATGTAACTCAGGTTGCTTCTCTCACTCAATCTTACGATAAAAAAGACGATTCAGATATTGCCGCAAAATGAGATGTTTTTCCAAAATATTCGTTCTCTTATGTTTATGCTCTCAATTGTTGCATTCTCAATCTAAGGAAATTCAATTCCTGAGCGGGACAGATTCTGAGCATACGAAAGAATGGGATTTTTGGATAAACGGTGGAAGAAAATCGGGAAGCTGGAACAAAATCCAAGTTCCTTCACAATGGGAACAGCAGGGATTTGGTTCGTACAATTACGGACGAGATTATGTCACCTACGGCAAAAACTTTAAATTTAATGATGAGGTAGGTTTATATAAACACAAATTTTCAATTCCTAATTCGTGGAAAGGTAAATCGGTTTACATCGTTTTCGAAGGTTCAATGACCGATACCGAAGTGAAAATCAACGGTAAATTAGCCGGAGAAATTCACCAAGGTGCTTTTTATGAATTTAAATATGATATTTCTGGCAAATTAAATTTCGGAAAAGAAAATATTCTTGAAGTCAAAGTTTCGAAAATGTCTGCTGATAAATCGGTTAACAATGCAGAACGATTGGCTGATTATTGGATTTTGGGAGGGATTTTCAGACCAGTTTATTTGGAAGCTTGCCCAAAAGAAAATATTTCATCAACATCCATTGACGCAAAGGCAGACGGAACTTTTCGTTCGAATATTTATTTAAAAGGAATCCAAGCAGTTAATAATTTAAAGGTCGAAATCTTTGATGCTAAAAACATTCTTGTTGGTGAATCTCAGATTACCATTCAAAAAGGAGACACTTTAAAGCAGATTCAATTCTCCGTTAAAAATCCTAAACTTTGGACAGCAGAAACGCCGAATTTATACAAAGCAAAATTCAGTTTAAATAAAAACAGAAAAAATATCTTCCACACCGAAGAGAAATTCGGCTTCCGAACCATTGAAATTAAAAAAGGCGACGGAATTTACATCAACGGAACCAAAATTAAAATTAAAGGCATCAACCGTCACGTTTGGTGGCCTGAAACCGGACGAGCAGTCAACAAAAATATCGATTTGATGGACGTTCAGCTCATCAAAGAAATGAATATGAATGCCGTTCGTTGTTCTCATTATCCACCGAATAAATCCTTTCTGCAGATTTGTGATTCGTTGGGCTTGTATGTTTTGGATGAATTGGCGGGTTGGCAAAAAAAATACAGTACCGAAGTTGGGAAAAAGCTCGTCAGAGAAATGGTTACAAGAGATGCCAATCATCCTTCTATCATGTTCTGGAGCAACGGAAACGAAGGTGGACATAATTTTGATTTGGATGCAGAATATGCAAAATATGATTTGTCAAATCGACCTGTCATCCACGCACATCACAAGCCTGGAAATGCTTTCAACGGCATCGACTGCAATCATTACGAAGATTATTACAGTACCAAAAAAATCCTTGAAGGTGAAAATATTTATATGCCAACCGAGTTTCTTCACGCGCAGGATGATGGCGGTGGCGGAACTTCTTTAGCCGATTATTGGGAACTTCACTGGAACTCCAAAAAAGGAGCAGGCGGTTTTCTTTGGGCGTTTGCAGATGAAGGTTTGGTAAGAACCGATTTTAATAATCAAATTGATGTGAATGCCATCAACGCTCCGGATGGAGTTGTCGGACCACATCGTGAAAAAGAGGGGAGTTTTTATGCAATCCGGGAAATTTACAGTCCGGTAAAAATTGATTTGAAAACATTGCCGAATGATTTTAATGGAATCATTCCCGTTGAAAATCGTTATCATTTTACCAATCTAAATGAATGTCAGTTTGAATGGAAACTGGTTAAATTTAAAACACCATTTTCTTCAGAATCAGGATTTCAGATTATTCAAAAAGGAAAAGCAGAATCTCCGAATATTAAACCAACAGAAAAAGGAAATATCAATTTAAATCTTCCTTCAACCTGGAAAGAAAGTGAAGGTTTATTATTAACCGCAACCGATTCTTTTGGTAAAGAAATTTACACTTGGACTTGGAAAATTAAATCTAATGATGACATTTCAAAACAATTTTTCAAATCTTTAATCAAAGAATTTCCAGTTTTATTTTCAGAAAATGATTCATTATTTATTTTAAAATCAGACGAGAAGGAATTTTCATTCGGTAAAAAAGACGGATTACTAAAGTCAGTCATTTTAGATAAAAAAGGAAAAAAAATAACTTTCCGAAACGGACCAATTTTCGTGAATGGAAAAACAGAATTATCATCCATAAAATCTTTTGCAGAAAGTGAATACCAAGTCATTCAGATTTCCTACAAAGACGGAAAAAAAGCCGTTTGGAAACTGAGTCAAAATGGAATTTTAGAATTGAATTATGAATATACGCTTTCCGGAGATTACCAGTTTGCAGGCGTAAGTTTTGATTATCCTGAAAATTATGTCATCAGCGCAAAATGGTTAGGGAAAGGTCCTTATCACGTTTGGAAAAACAGAACTCAAGGACAAACTTACAATGTTTGGCAAAATCTACGAAACTCAACCCGAACTGGTTTTTCGCCTTGGATTTATCCCGAATTTAAAGGTTATTTCGATGATATTTCTTGGTTGCAATTGAATACAGCTGAAGGAAAAATCACTGTTGGAACTAAAGAACAAAAAATGTTCGTTAGGCTTTTTGATTTCTACGGAATTTATGGTGCTGAAGGTTATCCGAAATTACCGACAGGAAATATCTCATTTTTAGATGCGATTCCGCCATTGGGAACTGTTTTGGCGTTCAATATTAACAATGATACAGCAACTTTAGGACCCGAAAGTGAACCAAATCATCTGAATGGAACGTTTAAAAGAACATTATATTTATATTTCGGTTTGCCGGATTTAGGCGATGAAAATAAGCAGTTTATAATGCCAAAAGAAAATATTTTAACAGATTAATGATGAAGAATTGGATGAAATTTTTAACGATTTTCTTAAGTTCTTTTTTGTTAGCACAACAGACAACTTTTAAGTTTGATTTTGGTGGAAACAGAATCGAAAACGATTTTATTCCCATTAGTTCAAATTCAAAATTTGATAAAAAAATTGGTTATGGATTTATGGATATTTCCGGTTTAAAATCTGTAGATAATGGAGGAAATGCTTTGACAGGTGATTTTATTTCGAGCGATAAACCGTTTTATTTTTCAGTTGCGATTCCTGAAGGCAATTATGATATTCAATTAAATTTAGGTGATTCTAAAGGGAATTCTGAAATAACTGTCCGAGTAGAAAACCGCCGTCTGATGCTGAATGATGTCAAAACAAAAAAAGGCGAAATCACAGAAAAACAAATTACAGTTCACGTAAAAGACAGTATCATTCGTAATCAAAATGGAATTGAAATCGGGATTGTAAAGTTAAAACCGAGAGAAAGAAAATATTTACATTGGGACAATTTGTTGACGATTGAATTCAACGACAAAGCTCCGAAAGTCTGTTCGGTAATCGTCCAACCCAACAAAAGTGCTAAAACGATATTTATAACGGGTGATTCTACGGTTGTGGACGCGCAATATGAACCTTGGGCATCTTGGGGACAAATGTTGCCGTATTTTTTCGTTCCGAATGAAGTCGTTATTGCGAATTATGCCGAAAGTGGAGAAATTTTAAAAGCCTTTGAAGACCGCCACCGAATCGATAAAATCTGGAATAAAATAAAATCTGGAGATTACTTGTTCATCCAGTTTGGGCACAACGACCAGAAATACGGAAACAGTACGAAATCCGGTTATAGAAAAAGGTTAAAAGAATGGATTCTGAAAGCAAAACAACTGGGTGCAATTCCTGTTTTAGTTACTTCTATGAACCGAAGAGTTTTTGATGAAAATAATAAAATTATCAATACTTTGGATGACTTTCCTGATGCAATGCGTGAAATTGCGAAAGAAGAAAATGTATATTTAATTGATTTGAATGCGTTAAGTAAAACCTTATTTGAAGCAATGGGTCCGGAAGCTGCAAAGAAAGCATTTGTCTATTATCCTGCAAATTCTTATCCCAATCAGGCGACCGCTTTGGCAGATGATACGCATTTCAACACATATGGAGCATACGAATTGGCGAAGTGTGTGGTAAAATCTATTGTTGATGAAAATTTGCCTTTGAAGAAATATATTTCAAAAAGTTATAAAAATTTTAACCCCAATAAACCTGATGATATTGAAAAATTCCATTGGCCGGAAAGTATCTTTATGGAAACTTTAAAACCCGATGGAAATTGAAAAGTTTAGAATGATTCTCAAAGAAATTTTGTTAACCCCATCCCTAAAGGGAGCAAAAATTCTTTAAAAATTTCATTAAATTACTCCCTTTAGGGACGGGGAAATAATTTTAATGAAATTTTAACAAATGAGTTTTAAATATAGAATAAAATCAGTGTTTTTCTAAAAAATAGAATCACTCACTTAAAGAAAATTTAAGGTATTTGAAATGAATGGTTAAATTTAAAAAGTAATAATGAAAATTAAAAATATCATAAAACTCAGTGTTATCTGTTTTACGTTCGGAAATCTCTCCGCACAAAATCCGTGGCCAAAAACTACTGAGACCGCCAAACCTTGGACACGTTGGTGGTGGATGGGAAGTGCTGTTGATGAAAAAGGGTTAGATAAACAATTGACGACACTTTCCCAAGCTGGTTTTGGAGGTGTAGAAATCGTCCCGATTTATGGCGCAAAAGGATTTGAAAATAAATACATTAATTATCTTTCTCCGGAATGGATGAAAATGCTTCAATTCACGACCAACAAAGCAAAAAGCCTGAATATGGGTGTCGATATGTCGGTTGGAACAGGTTGGCCAATTGGTGGACCGCAAGTTGACGAACAGGATGCTGCGACGAAAATGATTGTTCAGACTTACACAATTTCTCCAGATGAAAAATTTTCGGAAAAAATTGTTCTGAAAGATGAAAAACAAAAGAATTTAAAAACGGTTAAGTTAGATATTGTAACGGCTTATAATGAGAAAAACGAAGCTGTTGTTTTGACTGATAAAGTGAATAACGATGGTGTTTTAGATTGGAAACCTAATTCAGGTAAATGGACTGTTTATGCAGTTTTTGTTGGAAAAACGCTTCAAAAAGTAAAACGTGCAGCTCCGGGAGGAGATGGTTATACTTTAGACCATTTTTCACCGGAAGCAACTAAAGATTATTTGAAAACTTTTGATAAAGCTTTTGGAAATTCCAACTACGGAATCCGTTCTTTTTTCAATGACAGTTACGAAGTTTATAATGCCGATTGGACGCCGAATTTTAAAGATGAATTTAAAAAGAGGCGGGGATATGATGTAAGCCCGTACATCAAATATTTGGTAAATAATGAAGAAAACGAAATTGCGGGTAGAATAAAATCAGATTACAGAGAAACGATGAGTGAATTGATTTTAAACAATTTTACCAAAGATTTCACCAATTGGGCACATTCTAAAAACTCTAAAAACACCAATCAGGCACACGGTTCGCCGGGAAATTTATTGGATTTGTATGCTGCCGTCGATATTCCTGAATCTGAAACTTTTGGAAGTACAAAATTCGATATTACAGGGTTGAGAAGAAATGTGGAAGATATTAATACAAAAGAAATTCCTGATATTAATATGCTGAAATTTGCTTCTTCGGCTGCAAATGTTACGGGGAAACCTTTGATTTCTAATGAGTCTTTTACGTGGTTGACGGAACATTTTAAAACTTCGTGGTCACAGGTAAAACCCGAAGCCGAGCAGATTTTTTTGTCTGGAATCAATCACATTTTTTACCACGGAACGACGTATACGCCTTCAGACGTTCAGTTTCCGGGCTGGCTGTTTTATGCTTCGACCAATTTTGTTCCGGAGAATAGTTTGTGGCCACATTTGAAAGGTCTTAATTCTTATATTGAAAGAACTCAAAGCGTTTTGCAGAGCGGAAAACCAGATAATGAACTGTTGATGTATTGGCCAATTTATGACCAGTGGGCGAGTCCGAAAGGGAAAGATGTAACATTTAAAGTTCATAATGTTGAAAAGTGGTTGCAGCCAACGGTGATGTATAAAAACCTGACAGAATTAAGCAAAATTGGGTATTCTATTGATATGGTTTCTGATAAAATGATTAGCGAATCGAAGTCGGAAAATCAGAATATTCACGTTACCAAAAATGGTGGTTCTTACAAGGTTTTAGTTATTCCGGAATTGACTTATTTGCCAGAATCTACTTTAAAAAATATTTTGGAATTGGCTCAAAACGGAGCTTCAATTATTTTTCAAAACGAACCGAAAGATATTCCCGGAAATTTTGAAGTGGAAAAAAGAAAAACTCAGTTAAAATCTCTTTGGAATCAAATTCCGTTTCAAAACCAAGCCGGAAATTTGAAAATGGCAAACTTCGGAAAAGGTAAAATTGTCTTAAGTTCAGATGTTTCAAAAGCTTTAGAATATTTAAAAATTGAAAGAGAAAAACTGACCGACACCGGATTGAAATTTGTAAGAAGACAGTTTGATGGCGGAAAATATTATTACATCGTCAATCATACTTCAAAAGAAATCAATGAGTTTGTTCCTTTAAATTATTCAGGAAAACAGGTGGCTTTGATGAATCCTGAAAATGGAAATTTTGGAATTGGTGAAATACAGAATAATTCGGTTAGAATTCAACTAAAATCTGGTGAATCTTTAATTATAAAAACTTCCGAAAATATAGATAATTCAATTGCAAAATGGAAATATATTGAAAAAACAGATGCTCCGATTGTTTTAAATCAACTTTGGCAACTGACTTTCAAAGAAGGCGGACCTGAACTTCCAAAATCTAAAACTTTAGACAAGCTTCAACCTTGGACAAATTTTACAGAAGATTCATCAACTCAGAGTTTTTCAGGAACAGGAGTTTATACGACTTCATTTAAATTAAAGAAAAACAAAGCAGATGATTTTGTTCTGAAATTTGATAAGCTGTACGAAAGTGCAAAAGTAATCGTCAACGGTCAGGATGCAGGAATTGTGTGGAGCATTCCGTTTGAAATCAACATCGGAAAATATTTAAAGAAAGGTAATAATACCATTCAAATCGAAGTTTGTAATCTGATGGCAAATCGAATTAAATATATGGATGAAAATAAAATCCAGTGGAGAAATTATCACGAAATCAATTTTGTAAATATCGATTATAAACCATTCGACGCATCCAATTGGAAAGTACAACCTTCCGGTTTGGATGGCGAGATTCAATTAATTCCAATCCATTATTCAAAATAAAATTTTAAAATAAATGAATAACAAAATATTTAAAACATTCGCATTAGGAACTTTGTTGACATTCAGTTTTTCTAATGCTCAGCAGAAACCCAAAGTCGTTTTAGATAATTTTTTCAACAACGAAAAAAGAGAAAATAAAGAAACCAAAGAATTAGAATCTTGGCATTACACGTGGAACGACACGACCAACGGTGGATTTTCTTTGTTGGGAGAAATTTTCACAAAGCAAGGCGCAGAAATCAGTACTTTGAAAACTGCACCCACCAAAAAAGATTTGAAAAATGCCAATATTTACATCATCGTCGATGCAGATATTGACAAAGAAGCGTACGGCGGAAAGGCCAATCTGATAGACCCAACAAGCATCAAAAATTTGACGGACTGGGTTAAAAAAGGAGGCGTTTTGGTATTGATGAGCAACGATAACGGTAATTCGGAATTTGAACATTTCAACAAATTAGCTGGAGAATTCGGAATTCATTTCAACGATGACAGTTATAACCGGGTTCAGAAAAGAGAATTTGAACAGGGAAAAGTGATGGTTCCTGCAGGAAATGAAATTTTCTCTGAACAAAAATTATATATGAAAGAAGTGGCAACGATTTCTGTGAAAAATCCAGCCAAAGAATTGTTGTCAGCAGAAGGGAAAAATATCGGAGCTATTGCAAAATTCGGCAAAGGGACGGTTTTCGCATTGGGCGATCCTTGGTGTTACAACGAATATATCGACGGCAAAAAATTACCCGCAGATTTTACCAATTATCAGGGAACTGAAGAATGGGTAAAGTGGCTGCTGAAGCAGACTTCCAAAAAATAATTGACATTGCGCAATCGATTGAATTTGATTAATTTGGGCAGCTTTATCCACCTTCCGCTCCCAATCTTTTTTGCAGACGATTTCCATTAGATAGAACTTAAAGTCCACGCAAAAAAGGATTTCTGCTCAAGTCGGGCTGCGAGTGATTCAGCGCAAAAAATCCTTGTCAAGGTTTCAAACCTTGACAAGGATAAAAACACACCGAAAGTTATCAATAGAAAAGGGCTTTAGCCCGTTTAAAAAATGGGATAGTTAATCTGGCTTTAGCCAAAATTTAAAACTTATAAAATCAGAATTATGAATGTAAAATTCAAATTTATTTTAGGCGCAATTCTTTTTTCAGAACTTCTGTCTGCACAAAGACAAATGGAATATCTGAAAAGAGGAATTGTCGCTATGCCTGCAGATTCGGGTGTTTTTGTAAGTTGGCGTTTGCTCGGAACAGAAGCTCAAAATACCCATTTTGATTTATATCGAGTTGATAACAATTCGACCAGAAAATTGAATGAAAAACCACTTTTAAAGGAAACTAATTTTTTAGATAAAACCGCTGACAAAGCAAAGAATTATACCTATTTCGTCAAATCAAATACTCAGGATAAAACGATAGATATTGATTCTGCAAAATATGTAGCGAATCAGAAACCATATTTTTCAATTCCATTAAAAACACCAGTTGGATATACTCCAAATGATGCTTCTGTAGCCGATTTGGACGGCGATGGCAAATATGAAATTATCCTTCATCAAACCGGAAGGTCAAAAGATAACAGTCAGAAAGGAATTACCGATGAGCCAATTATTCAGGCTTATAAAATGGATGGTAAACTTTTGTGGGAGATTAATTTAGGGAAGAACATACGAGAAGGTGCGCATTATACACAATTTTTAGTGTATGATTTAGACCAGGACGGAAAAGCTGAAATCGTAATGAAAACAGCCGATGGAAGCAAAGACGGAAAAGGGAAAATAATTGGCGATGCCTCAAAAAATTACGTCAACGAAAACGGAATGATTCTTTTCGGACCGGAATATTTAACGGTTTTTGACGGACAAACGGGAGCTGAAATTCATACAGTGAATTACGAAGTTCCAAGATTTGCAGGCAGTTTAAATCCAACCGCCGAGCAAATGACGGAAACTTGGGGCGATGCAAAAGGAAATCGTATCGACCGGTTTTTAGGAGCAGTCGCTTATCTCGATGGAAAAACGCCGAGTATCATTATGTCGAGAGGATATTACACAAGAACAGCTATTGCAGCCTGGGATTATAAAGATAAAAAACTGAGTTTACGATGGCTTTTTGATACTGAAAGTTCAGAAGAAAATAAGCAATATCGAGGACAAGGAAATCATAATTTAACTATTGCAGACGTCGATAACGACGGAAAAGATGAAATTGTTTACGGTGCAATGACTGTTGATGACAACGGAAAGGTTTTGAACAGCACAGGTTATGGTCACGGCGATGCTTTGCACGTTGGTGATTTAGACCCAAGCAATCCGGGACTGGAAATTTTTGATATTCAGGAAAGGTTTGATGATGCGGGAGCGCATTTTCGGGATGGGAAAACCGGAAAAGTCTTATGGAAATTACCTTCGACAGTTTATAGTAAAGCAGGTAAATTTCAAGGACCGGGAAGAGGTTTGTCTTTAAATATAGACCCTCGTTACGAAGGTTCAGAATCTTGGGCTGCAGGAGCAGGATTAAAAGGTATTTATGATACCAAAGGAAAAAAAATCAGTAATAAAAACCCGCCTGCCAATATGGGAATCTATTGGGATGGAGATTTTTTAAGCGAAATTTTAGATGGAACTGTCGTTTCAAAATGGGATTGGAAAAAAGAACAGTCAAACGTGATTTTCGATGCTAAAAGCTTTCAGTGTGAATCGAATAACGGAACTAAAAAGAATCCGTCTTTGGTTGCCGATCTTTTTGGAGACTGGCGTGAAGAAGTAATGTACAGAACATCAGATAATCAGGAATTGAGAATTTTTAGCACAACAATTCCGACAAAACACAGATTATATACTTTGATGCATAACCCGCAGTATCGTTTGAGTATCGTTTGGCAAAATGTGGGTTACAATCAGCCACCACACACTGATTATTATTTGGATGAATCGATTAAAGAAATGCCAAAACCGAATATTTATACGGTAACTCTTAAAAAATAATAATTAATTATGAAAATCAAAATCATTATTCCGTTTATCTTATTGGTTGTATTTATTGGAGTTTCATTTCAAAAACTTCAGGAGAAACCTGTTCTTTACATTATCGGAGATTCTACGGTACAAAACGGCTCAGGCAAAGGTGCAGATTCACTTTGGGGATGGGGAAGTTTTATGAATTTATATTTTAATACAGATAAAATCGAAATTCAAAATCACGCAAAAGGAGGTAGAAGCAGCAGAACATTTTTGACGGAAGGACGTTGGGATTCAATTATGAAAACAATAAAAAAAGGAGATTATGTGTTAATACAATTCGGACATAATGATGGAGGTGAATTGGCAGATACCTTGAGAGCAAGAGGCACGATAAAAGGAATTGGGGAAGAATCGAAAGATATTTATAATCCTATTCGTAAAGTAAACGAAACGGTTTATACGTACGGATATTATATGAGGAAATATGCCAATGAAGCAAAATCTAAAGGAGCTATTCCTATTATTGTTTCACCAGTTCCGAGATTTAAATTTGATAAAACAAGCAAAATAGAAAAAGATCAATATGGAATTTGGGCACAGGAAGTAGCGAAACAAACCGGAGCTTACTTTATAGATTTAAATGAAATGGTGATTGAAAAATATGAGCAAATGGGACAAGAAAAAGTAAAAGGTTATTTTCCGAAAGACCATACTCATACGAATGAAGCGGGAGCAACTTTGAACGCAGAATTAGTAGCGGAAGGTGTCCGGAATTTAAAGAAATGTGAACTCAAGAATTATTTAAAAAGAAAATAAAAATAAATATATACTATGAAAAAACTGTTAACAGCAAGTTTTTTTGCGCTGATCATTGGAGGAATGACTTCCTGTTCAGTACAAAAACAGACTTCTGCAAGTAAGGTTGAGCTTCCGAATAAAAAAGAGGTTTTGGATGTTTCAAGAAGAGCCAATCAATATTTTATGAACAAGTGGCCGGACACAGGAAAAGATATTGTCGGCAAAAAAGTGTGGCCAAGTAATCTGTGGACAAGAGCTGTTTATTATGAAGGATTGATTGCTTTATACAAAGTTGATCCGAAAAAAGAATATTATGATTATGCAATGTCTTGGGCAAATAATCATAAATGGGATTTGATGCGTGGAACTTATACCCGTAATGCCGATCATCAGGCTTGCGGACAAACTTATATTGATTTGTATGAAATCGACGGTAAAAAACATCCGGAAAGAATTAAAAATGTAAAAGCCTCAATGGATAGCATGATTGCAACTCCAAAAGTAGATGATTGGTGGTGGATTGATGCACTTCAAATGTCAATGCCGATTTTCACGAAATTAGGCAGAATTACAGGAGAGCAAAAGTATTTCGATAAAAATTATGAAATGTATGCTTACACAAAATATAAGCATGGAGGAAACGGTCTGTACAATCCGGTAGACAAAATCTGGTGGCGTGACAAAAGTTTTGTTCCTCCGTACAAAGAACCGAATGGTGAAGATTGCTATTGGAGCCGAGGAAACGGTTGGGTAGTGGCTGCTTTGGCAAAAACGCTTGATGATACGCCAAAATCTGATCCTCATTATCAGGAATATTTGCAGGATTATAAAGATTTGTTGGCTGCTTTGCTTCCGCTTCAGAGAGAAGACGGTTTTTGGAATGTGAGTTTGCACGATCCAAATAATTTTGGAGGAAAAGAAATGACAGGAACGGCTTTATTCGTTTACGGAATGGCCTATGGAATAAATAATAACCTAATCGACAGAGATACTTACCTGCCGGTTTTGGTGAAAGCCTGGAATGCCATTGCAAAAGATTCTGTACAGCCTAATGGATTTTTGGGTTGGGTACAAGGAACGGGAAAAGAGCCAAAAGACGGTCAACCGCTTTCTGTAAGTAAAGAACCCGATTTTGAAGACTACGGTTTAGGCTGCTTACTGCTTGCAGGAAGCGAAGTGTATAAATTGAAATAAATTTTTCATTTTTAACCAAATTGAAAGACTTAATGATGAAAATTGTTAAGTCTTTTTTTGTTGATTTAATACTGTATGATGCTTCTAAATTATTAAAAGGTTAAGAAAAGTAGGATTCAGTGTTATTTTTGGTAAAATAATTTAAAGTGAAAATAACTAAAAATTAATATAACTGTCAATATAACAGTAGATTGAAAAATATATGCATAACATTAGAAAAAATCTTATTTTTCCAAAAAGTTTAAGCATGACACTACAAGATGCGCAATCGATTACATCTTGTTAATTTTCAAACTCAACCAATACGATAAATTATGAATGCATTATTAGGGATTTTATTTCATTTTTTAGGAGGATTTTCTTCAGGAAGTTTCTATTTGCCTTACAAAAAGGTAAAAGGCTGGTCTTGGGAAACGTTTTGGTTGATAGGTGGTACTTTCTCATGGATTATCGTTCCGCCACTAGCAGCATTTTTAACGATTCCTGGTTTTTGGGATATTATACAAAATGAAAGCTCATCTATTTTAGGGCTTACATTTTTATTCGGTGCCCTTTGGGGAATTGGAGGCTTTATGTATGGCTTGGGAGTTCGCTACTTAGGGGTTGCTCTCGGAAGCAGTATCATGTTGGGGTTAACGATGGTGATTGGTTCGCTGGTTCCTTCAATTTTTTATGAATTTTCTCCACAAGATGGGAAAGATAATATTGGTTTAATGCTTTCAAACTCATGGGGGCAGATGGTTCTGTTAGGGCTTTTTGTATGCGTTATCGGAATTATTATCAGCGGAAAAGCTGGTGTGATGAAAGATAAAGAGCTTAAAACAGATTCAATAGATCCGCACGGTGTAGAAGTAAAAACAGAATATAAATTTGGCTTAGGTCTGACGGTTGCTATTATTTCAGGAGTTTTAAGTGCCTGTTTTAATTTCGGATTGGAAGCAGGGAAACCAATGGCAAATGTTGCTAATGAAGCCTGGAAAATAGCAAATCCTTCACAAGGTGAGTTTTTGTTTCAGAATAATGTAACCTATGTTGTTGTACTTTGGGGCGGAATGGCTTCTAATCTTATTGGTTGCCTTTATCTTTCATTCAAAAATAAATCCTACACAGATTATACCAAAAAAAATGTGCCTGTTGTAAAAAATATCATTTTCTGTGCATTGGCGGGAACAATGTGGTTTTTACAGTTTTTCTTTTACGGGATGGGAGAGAGCAAACTCGGGAATGGCCCAAGTTCATGGATCTTACACATGGCATTTATTATTTTGATTGCTAATTTATGGGGCGTTATCATCAAAGAATGGAAAGGGGTGTCCAAGAAAACTATTACCACGATTTCCGTGGGAATGATTGTCATGTTTATCTCAATTTTAATTGTAGGATACGGAAATTCATTACGATAATAAACGTATTGCATTATAGACTTTATTTTATCATATTCATATAGTTAGAGTTAAAAGCTCAATTTGGCACTGATATGTTTCGGTGCCTTTTTATGTTTATAATAAAATAATTTTGGGGTTGTAATTTGAGCATTGTCAACATAATATTATTTTATACCTAATTATTTATCAAATCTAACATAATTGAATTACTAATTATTTTGAAAGTTTGAATTGATATATCTAAAAAATTAAGATAAATTATGAATTTTATAGTGCAGGATATTGCAGGATGCCAGAACTTCTGTAACTGTGTACTTTGGTACGTGATAATAATGTAAATAAAAGTTAATATATATGTCTTTAATAATTAAACAGAAGAATTTTAAGCCACTCATCGCACCGCTATTTTTGCTTGCGTCTGGCTTTATGTTCGGACAAAAGGCAGTAAGTGATACTGCAAAGACTGATACTAAAGATATCGAAGAGGTAGTAGTTATCGGATATGGTAAAGTGAAAAAATCTGACCTTACCGGATCTGTATCCTCAGTATCTGCGAAAGATCTTGCTGCAACTCCTTCTATGAATGCTTTGCAGGCATTGCAGGGTAGAGCTGCCGGACTAAATATTGTAACGGCAGGTGGTGCTCCCGGAGCAACTGCTAATGTTACTGTTCGTGGTGGTGCTTCTATTACACAAGGGACAGAGCCGTTGTATATTGTAGATGGATTCCAGTTAGATAATGCATTGAACATTATTAATCCCAATGATATTGAAAGTATCGATGTATTAAAAGGTGCATCTGCCATCGCAATCTATGGAGCTCGTGGTTCTAATGGTATTATTGTTATTAAAACTAAAAGCGGTAAAAAAGGACGAACAACTATTCAGTATAACTCTTTCATGTCATTTGATATGCTTTCGAAGAAACTGGATATGGTTTCTAGTCCTGAGCAATATGTGAAATATCAGTATGAAATGGCACAACTTCAGGGAAAAACAACCCAATGGAGTAATGTTTTCGATAACAGCTTGGGGACAGATTCTCCGGGATTTTATACAGGAGCATTCAGCAGAATCAGTAATCGATACGGATCGGAAAACGGATTAGACTGGCAAGAAAAAATGCTTGGCGGAACTGGGATGACTCAAAATCATAACGTAAGTGTTTCCGCAGGTACAGATAAAACACAGGCATTTATCAGTTACAACTATAACAAACAAGAAGGACTTTTACAAAATTTCAGCGAAACACGAAATTCATTACGTGCAAATATCAATTCAGAATTATATAAAGGAATTCGTTTAGATTTCAGTTCAATGTTCACTTCCAATTCTACAAACGGAGGTGGAGCGTATTCCGGGATGAAAAAAATACTTCTTCAGCCTATTACCGGAGGAACATTGTTTACACAAGATCAGTTGTTTAATACACAGACATTTGCAGATTATTCAAGTTTAGATTCTTCTTTTGATACCGAAAACCCATATATAGAAACGGCAGCGTCAACTTCAAACAGACGTGCAAGAACATTTTTGGCTAATGTAGGTCTTGAATTTGATTTGTTGAAAGACTTCACATTCAGAACTGCAGGTTCTTACAACTGGACCAACAGTAAATCTACTTCATTTTCTGATAAAAATTCTCGTACATATCTTACAGATCCTATAAATACGGGAATAAGCGGAAGTATTGCAAATTCTGAAGCGTACCGATATCAGATCACAAATACCTTAACGTACAATAAAACTTTAGGGGAAAAACATAAATTAACAGGTTTAATCGGTAATGAAATTATTTATCAAGAAAATGAAAATAACAGTATGAGATTGATCAGATTTCCTTCTGTTTTGAATTATGGGCTAGATGATATAAAACTTGGTACAGTTGCTAGTCAAGATTCAGATAGAGATCCGAATGCCCTGCTTTCTTATTTTGCACGTGTAAATTATAACTATGATAATCGTTATTTATTAACAGGGACTATTCGTAGAGATGGTTCATCCAAGTTTGGACCAGATAAAAAATGGGGAACATTTCCATCTGCAGCTGCAGCCTGGCGTGTTTCAGAAGAAGGTTTCTGGAAAAACTCTAAAATTGAGAATTACATCAATGATCTGAAGTTCAGATTTGAATATGGAATAGTTGGAAATAATAGTATACCAAATAATGTGTTCCGAACCAATGTGGTGGGAACTGATTATCCTTCAAATAATACTATCGGTAACTTAGCTTTAATGACAAGCAGTGTTTTGGGTAATCGTATAGTACAATGGGAGGAAATGAGATCTACCAACTTAGGAGTAGATTTGGCATTATTTAATAACAGAATTAAATTAACTTCCGAATGGTACAATAACAACGTAAGTGGAATGTTATTGGAAACTGTACTTCCAGCGTCTACTGGATATAAAAGCATTTTTACTAATGTTGGTTCAATGAAAAATACAGGTATGGAATTTACATTGAATTCAATTAACTTAAAATCTGAAAACTTCAGATGGTCTACAGATGCTAACATAGGTTTTAATAAATCAAAAGTATTGTCTCTTGATGAAGGAAGAACTTTCAGAAACTTCAGTGTAGGAAGCAACAGAGCAGGTATGGTAACCTATTATGCTACGGTTGGAGAAGAATTAGGAGATATGTACGGATATGTTTATCAGGGTATTTATACAACTGATGACTTTACACAAGCTGGGAACGGAACCTTAACTCTAAAACCGGGAGTTGTAAAACCTTCTTCTGGAACTCCAAAACCTGGAGATATTAAATTTGCTGCTGATAATGAAGCGGGAGATCAGTTTACAAGAAAATTGGTGAAAATTGGAAATGGTACTCCAGATTTTATTGGAGGAATCAGTAATAATTTTTCTTACAAAGGTTTTGATCTTGCGGTATTTTTGAAATTCAGCGTCGGTGGTGATGTGTACAATGCGACCAAACACAGTATGAGTCCGTATGCAATGTTCCAGAATGTACCTTCAGAATTTGGAGATAACTATTATCATGTGATAGATCCTAATACGGGGCAGGCTGCAACAAGTTTGGTGAGACTAAAAGAGCTTAATCCTAATGAAGATTCAAGTCTTTGGAGTTTAGGTACAACCAATTCTAGCTACATCACTTATCCTTCATCATATTATGTAGAAGACGGTTCATATTTAAGAGTTTCTATGGTAACATTAGGCTATTCTTTTTCTAAAGAATTCTTAAGCCATATTAAATTGACCAATGCACGTATCTATGCAACAGTTAATAACTTAGCAACCATTACTGGGTATTCCGGTTTTGATCCGGAAGTTTCAGCAGCAAGTGGTGTTGCGGTAACACCTGGTTATGATAGTTCTTCATTCCCAAGATCTAGAAGTTATGTTTTAGGGATCAATCTTACTTTTTAATATTTAATTGTTTCAATCATGAAAAATATATTTACTAATCGCAGCGTTTTAAAAAAACTAATCATAGTTCCATCTATTTTGATTGCTGGTTTAAGTATCAATGCGTGCAGCGAAGATTTTTTAAATCAACCTGCTTATAATTCATCAGATACAGAATCGGTATTTACCAATATAGAAACTGCAGATGCTTTTGTTCAGGGTTTATATAGAGGTCTTGTTCCTACCGAAATGTTCTATCAGTTAGGAGCCGGCGACACAGTTACTCACTCTGCAGAAGACGGATCAACAAATAATTCTAAATATAATATTTGTAATTATCAGTACGATGCAAAAACACCCAATACGGTTACAGGAATTTATTCTGCAATGTATGCGGTGATCGAAAGAACCAATATTGCCATCGACAGATTACCAGATATGCCGGCAAGCCAAAAGCGTGATGCATTATTGGCAGAAGCAAAGGCCATTCGTGCATTTTGCTACTACAACCTGATCAGAGTGTATGGTGATGTACCAGCAATTTGGATTCCTTTGGAAGAGGCAGATCCTAATGATCCAAGTACATTGTATCCTAAACGTAGTTCGCGTGATGTGATTTATGACAAAGTGATTGCGGATATACAGGAATCCATAAACAATATGCCTGCTTCTAACGGTACACCGGAGAGATTAAACAAGCAGTCAACAAATGCTCTTTTAGCAAAAATTGCTTTGTATGCAGGAGGATATTCTCTTCGTTGGGATCTGAATACAAATTCGCCGGGGATAATGTCTCGTCGTCCTGATAATGCCAGAGTTCAGCAATTATATCAGATTGCAGATGCTGCATTAGATTCTGTAATTAAAGGCGGAACCAATAGTTTGGTACAGGCTCAGGGAGGAAAAAGTGGTTTTGAAGCTTTGTGGTTTAATTTCGACAGAAGAAACTTTTCAACAGTAAATCAGGAAATGATGTGGCACATCGCAGAATACGGTCCAAATACCAATTCAGCATTTGGAGTATATGCTCATCCTGGTTCTAGAGGAGGTACTTACGGCTCTCGTAAAGCGTTACAGTTTATACTACCAAGTTATTATCTGTCTTTTAATGCGGCAGATAAGCGCAGAGATGTTGCGACTACTTCTTATAGTATTTACTTCTTGAACTCTGGTAATGCAAGTGATACTTGGGTAGATGTCGGAACTACCTATTCTTGCATTATGCCTGGTAAATTCAGAATTTCTTGGTGTGTAGAGCCTCAGGCTGCAGATGCACGTAACCTGAATATTCCTATCATCAGATACGCAGATGTATTATTAATGTATGCTGAAACACAAAATTATTTAAATAACGGACCTACCGCTGCAGGAATTGCTGCTTTAATGGAAGTAAGAAACAGAGCGGGAATCGGTTCATTACCGATACCAAGCGGGCAGCAGGCTTTTGAATCAGCACTTGTTCAGGAGCGTAAGTGGGAATTTTCTGACGAATTTATGCTTCGTACTGATTTAATCAGAATGAATCGTATCGCAAGCGAAATTGAAGCGACAAAACAAGCTATGAAAAACTTATCAAACCGTACAGGTCAGTTTGCGTCAACACCGGTTTATCGTTTGTATAAATTTCATAAAAATGCTCAGATTTACGGAGATCCGTTCTTGGCAGTTACTTACATTGATTTAACTAATCCTGCACAGATTGCACAGGTTCAGGCAGTTCCTACCAATTCTGCAGGTTATGCGGCGTATCAAACGACTTTAAAGGCTATTGCATTAGCGAACGGACAAACTTCAACAGCTGATGACAAATGGTATCCTGTAAATATGTTCCAGGCTTATACAAGTACATTCAATGGTAATGCAAGAAAAGCTGTAGGATTTACAGGAGGATTTAATACCCTTCAGGTTGGTAATATTATTTATACAAAACCAACGGGTTCAGCTGAAAATGGAGGAACATATCCAAACTGGATCGAAGGTGGCGGAGACGGTCTTTTCTACGGATTTGTACCTAACAAAACAGAATTACTTCCTTTTGCAGCAGCTTCTGCGGGGCATCCGTTAATTGATAATCCGAATTTGACCCAGCTTCCTGGTTATTAATCGATAATAAACACCAAATCACAATATTAACTAATAATTAACCTTAATGAATTGACTGTACAGCTGAATCGAAATGTGATAAATATCAGTGTTAATTTATCTTTAAATAATCGATTCAGCAGTATAGTACGGGATGCTGTACAAAATACTACAGTCTAAATTTGGGTTAAAATTCAGAAAACAAAAAGAAAACAAATGGAAAACGTAAAAACATTTAAATACGTAGATTATTTATGGGATGAAGAAAAAGCAGCATCTTTCGGAGATGATCAAGTGGCTTTATTTTTATACCGTTCAAACATATTAGGAGCAGATCTTAGAATTACCAATTATGGTGGTGGTAACACAAGTTGCAAAACCATCGAAAAAGACCCGCTAACCAACGAAGAAGTTGAGGTAATGTGGGTAAAAGGTTCTGGCGGAGACATCGGAACTTTGACTAGAAAAGGAATCGCCGGATTATATACTGAAAGATTAAGAAACCTTAAAAACGTTTACGGAGGTTTAGCAGACGAAGACAGAATGGTAGGTTTATTCGATCACTGTATTTTCGATTTAGACAGCAAAGCACCTTCTATTGATACGCCTCTTCACGGTTTACTTCCATTTAAACATATCGATCACCTTCATCCTGATGCATTAATTGCAGTTGCAGCAGCAAAAGACAGCGAAGCAATTACCAAAGAAATCTGGGGAGACACAATGGGTTGGGTGCCTTGGCAAAGACCTGGCTTTGATTTAGGTTTACAGTTAGAAAAATGTTTAGCTGACAATCCCGGAATCAGAGGAATCGTTTTAGGAAGCCACGGATTATTCACTTGGGGAGACACTTCTTACGAATGTTACATCAACAGTTTGGACGTAATCGAAACTGCTTCTGAATATATTGCTAAAAAAATTGAAGAAAACGGACAGGTTTTTGGCGGACAAAAAGTAGAATCTTTACCAGCTGAAGAACGTAAAAATAAAGCGGCTCAATTGATGCCTTTATTGAGAGGTTTAGCTTCTTCTGAAAACAGAATGGTGGGTCATTTTACAGACAGCGATGTTGTGTTGGAATACATCAACAGTAACGATTTGGAAAGATTAGCTCCGCTTGGAACTTCTTGTCCGGACCACTTTTTAAGAACAAAGATTCAACCTTTAGTGTTGACTTTAGATAAAAATGAAGATTTATCTGATTCTAAAGCTATTTTAGATAAATTAAATCCACTTTTCGAACAGTACAGACAAGAATATAAAGAATATTACGAAACGTGTAAGCATCCAAACAGCCCTGCAATGCGTGACCCGAATCCGGTGATCATCATCTATCCGGGAGTGGGAATGTTCAGTTTCTCAAAAGATAAGCAGACAACTCGTGTTGCGAACGAATTTTACGTCAATGCAATCAATGTAATGCGTGGTGCAGAAGCCATTTCTGAATACACTTCATTACCAAGACAGGAAGCATTCGATATCGAATATTGGCTACTTGAAGAAGCTAAATTGCAGAGAATGCCTAAAGAAAAACCTCTTTCAAGAAAAGTTGCGATCGTAACCGGTGCAGGAGGCGGAATCGGGCAGGCTATTGCTGACAAAATGGTTGCTGAAGGCGCAGTGGTTGTTTTTACAGACCTTAATCAGGAAGCGGTAGAATCTGTTACCGCAAAATACAACAAAGATCAGGCAGTGTCTGTTCCGTGTGATGTGACGAGCGAAGAATCTATTGCCAATGCTTTTAAGGAAGCTGTTTTAGCATTCGGTGGAGTAGATATCATCGTTCATTCTGCAGGTTTGGCTATTTCTAAATCTTTGGAAGATACAACTACGAAAGACTGGGATTTATTGGAGAATGTATTGGTAAAAGGTCAGTTTATGATGGCTAAAAGCGGTACTGAAATTATGAAAAAGCAAAATTTAGGTGGAGACATCGTGAATATTGCAAGTAAAAACGGATTGGTTGCCGGACCAAATAACGTAGCGTACGGAACTGCAAAAGCAGCTCAACAGCACATGACAAGATTATTGGCAGCAGAATTGGCAGCAGATAAGATCCGTGTGAATGTGGTAAATCCTGACGGAGTGATCGTTGGAAGTAAAATCTGGGAAGGTTCTTGGGCAGAAGGTCGTGCAAAAGCAAACGGAATTTCTGTAGAAGAATTACCTGCATTTTACGCAAAGAGAAATTTATTAAACGAAATTATACTTCCTGAAGACATTGCAAACGGAGTTTTCGCTTGTGTTGCGATTTTAGATAAAACAACAGGAAATATCATCAATGTAGATGGCGGAATGGCTAATGCTTTCCCAAGATAAAATTTTAAAATAGATAATTATTAAATTGCGATTTAATCTTGAATAAATTTAAGCCATTAAGAACAATTTAGAAGTTAAGGAAGATTAAGAATTTGCGAGGAAATTTAAGTCTTATTCTTAAGAAATTTATTTCCCTTAATTAGCCTAAACAACTTAATAAATCTTAATGGTTTAAAATAAACATCAATTTAATATTTTAAAAATCAAACTATGATTATAGGAAAAGATATCATTGAACAATACAATAAAAACGAAGTCGAAAACTTTAATTCAGACTTTGATTTTCTTCAAAATAAATTAACAAAAGCAGGCGCAAATGTTGCTGAAATCGTCAACAAAATTGCCGATTTCCAGGTAGCGATTCCAAGTTGGGCTTTAGGAGCAGGTGGAACCCGTTTCGGGAGATTTTCTTACGGTGGCGAACCTTCTTCTTTGGAGCAGAAATTAGACGATGTAGGATTGATTCACGCTTTAACGCATTCTGCGGGAGCTGTTTCATTGCATATTCCTTGGGATATTCCTAGTGACGTGAAAGCGATTAAAGAAAAAGCAGTTTCTCACGGACTTGTTTTTGATGCGATGAATTCAAACACGTTTCAGGATCAGCCAGGAGCAAAACAATCGTATAAATTCGGCTCTTTAAACGCTGCAAATGAAGATTCCAGAGCGTATGCGGTTGAACATAACAAAGAAGTAATAAGAATCGGAAAAGAATTAGATTCAAAAAGTTTAACCGTTTGGTTGGCAGACGGATCAAGTTTTCCGGGACAGCTGAATTTCCAGACCGCTTTATCAAATACTGAAAAAAGTTTAAAAGAAATCTACGCAGGAATGCCTGAAGACTGGAAGCTTTTTATTGAATATAAACCTTACGAGCCGAATTTCTATTCAACAACCATTCAGGATTGGGGAACTTCTTTTATGCTGGCAAATGCTTGTGGCGACAGAGCTTATACTTTAGTTGATCTTGGTCATCATTTACCGAATTCAAATATTGAGCAAATCGTTGCAACCTTGATGTATAAAGGAAAATTAGGAGGTTTCCACTTTAATGACAGCAAATATGGAGATGATGATTTAACGGTTGGCTCTATTAAACCTTATGCTTTGTTCTTGATTTTCAATGAATTGGTGTACGGAATGGAAAACAATCCAAACAATCCTTATCCGGCTTGGATGATTGATGCAAGTCACAATATCAAAGATCCGTTGGAAGATTTGTTACAATCTCTGGAAGCTATTTTAATTGCTTATGCGACAGCACTTTTAGTTGATCAAAAAGCACTGAAAGAAGCACAGCAAAATAATGATGTTGTGTTGGCGCAGGATATTTTGCAGAACGCATACAGAACCGATGTTCGTCCGTTACTGAGAGCAGCAAGATTACAGACAGGTGCCGCTTTAGACCCAATCGCTACATATAGAAACCTAAAAGTAAGAGAGCAATTGATTTCCGAAAGAGGTCTTAATGTTAAAGCAACAGGATTATAAAACCTGTTTTAAAAGTGATAATTTCAGCTTTCAAGTGCAATTGAAAGTTTAATTATATGTATCCTTATATAGTTTCGTTAAGGGAAAAGTGTTTAGATTATTAGGTTTTTCTTATTGTCTAAACACTCCTTAATGATTTAATTAAAAAACTCTGACAAGATTTAAAATCTTCCAGATCTTTGCTGAGTGAAACGCTTTTAGATGAAAATATGTAAAGTATTTTAAAAGAAATCTTTGCGGACTTTTCGTTAAAAAGATTGCTTCATTTCGCAATCACAATAATAAAAAATAATTCATCTTAAGAATGTCCAAGAAAAAGGTAACCATAGTTTTTGATATTGGAAAGACCAATAAAAAATTCTTTTTATTTGATAAAAATTATAAAGAAGTCGTGCGCGAATATACAGAATTACAGCTTACGACAGATGAAGACGGTTATCCGACAGAAGATCTTTCCGCATTACAAAATTGGATAAAAGATAACTTTAATGCCATTCTTGATGATGAAAATTTTGAAGTAAAAGCAATCAATTTTTCTACTTACGGAGCAAGTTTTGTACATCTTGATCAGAAAGGAAATGTTCTGACGCCTTTGTACAATTACACAAAACCGATGGATCAGGAAATTCTTGATCTGTTCTACGAAAAACACGGCAGCAAACTGAAAATTGCGCGTGAAACAGCTTCGCCACAAGCCGGAATGCTGAATTCTGGGTTACAATTGTTCTGGATGAAATACAAACACCCGGAAATATTCAAAAAAATACGTTACAGTCTTCATTTACCGCAATATTTATCGTATTTGTTTACTGGAATTTGTGTGTCAGAATTCACCTCAATTGGTTGTCATACCAATCTTTGGGATTATGACAAAGCAGATTACCACGATTGGGTTTACGAAGAAGAAATTGATGCTTTATTACCTCCAATCGTTCCAACGTCTGCAAGTATCAACACTTCTTACAGAAATAAAAAAATTAAAATCGGTGTTGGAATTCATGACAGTTCATCAGCATTATTGCCTTATATCTTAAGTAAAAAAGAACCGTTTTTATTGCTTTCAACAGGAACCTGGAGCATTTCTTTAAACCCATTTAATGATGAAAGCTTGACTGACGAAGATATAGAAAACAACTGCCTGAATTATATGCGGATCGACGGAAAACGTGTGAAAGCATCACGCTTTTTTATGGGAAATGAATATAAAATCCAGGTTGAAAAATTATGTGATTATTACAGAAAAGAATATGGTTTCCATAGAGAAGTAAAATTCGATCAGGATCTGTACCTTCGTTTGATGAAGCACAAAGCGATATATTTCCGCTTTGAAGGGATTATTTTAAAACGAAAAATGATTACCGCTACTGATCTCAATTCATTCGCTACCTTTGAAGAAGCCTATCATCAGCTGATGATTGAATTGATGGATCTGCAGATTCATACCATTACCAATGCCATCGGAAATTCAGAAATTAAAAATATTTACATTGACGGCGGTTTTACAGACAATGACGTCTTTATGAAATTGATGTCTCATCATTTTCAGCATTACAATGTGATGTCTACACATTCTCCGTTGGGATCGGCTTTGGGAGCATCAATGGTGATTTCAAACAAAAAAATAGACGAAACTTTTTTACAGCAGCATTATCAGATGAAAGTGCTTCAGCCTTTAATTTTTAATTTATAATTAATTAGTTAATGCGTAGAAAGTTTTAGCCCTAAAACTAAAAACCATTGACTAAAAACCAACAACCAACAACTAGTTATGTCATTTCCATTTGATACCCGTTACGCTTCGCTTGAACTTTTAATCGAAAAAGCAAAAAAAAGAATGCCTCGTTTCGCTTTCGAATATCTCGATGGCGGATGTAACGAAAACATCAACCGAGACAGAAATACAAGCGAATTGAGAGAAGTTCTGCTTCGCCCACAATATCTGAATAATAATTATGCGGAAGCCAATATGGAAACCGAATTGTTTGGTGTAAAATATTCTGCACCTTTCGGAATTTCTCCTGTAGGTTTGCAAGGATTGATGTGGCCCAATGCTCCGGAAATTTTAGCGAAAGCAGCCTTTAAACATAATATTCCTTTTATTTTAAGTACCGTAACGACAAGCAGCCTTGAAAGAATTTCTGAATTAACAGAAGGAAAAGCCTGGTATCAATTGTATCATCCGAGAGAAGAGTGGTTACGTGACGATATTCTAGACCGTTGCGAAGCTTCTGGGTATGATGTTTTGGTAGTTTTAGCAGACGTTCCAACTTTTGGTTACAGAGCAAAAGAAATCAGAAATGGTTTGGCAATGCCTCCTCAATTGAATTTCAGGAACGTTTCACAAGCTTTGGTAAAACCGGAATGGTGTCTGGAAATACTGAAACACGGAGTTCCAAGTTTTAAGACCATGGAAAAATACATGGACAAAAATATGGGCGTGAAACAATTGGGACAGTTCATGAATTCTACATTTTCCGGTAGATTAAATTCAGACAGAATAAAAGCTATTCGCGATAAATGGAAAGGAAAATTAGTCATTAAAGGGGTGGCTTCTGATGAAGATGCTGCAGAAGCAGTTCGTTTAGGATTCGACGGAATGATTATATCAAATCACGGAGGAAGGCAGCTTGATGCAGGAGAATCCACGATTGCTGTAGTGAAAGACATTAGTGAAAAATACAAAGGTCAAATCAAAATAATGATGGATAGCGGTGTAAGAACCGGTCCGGATGTTGCCCGCGCTTTGAGTTGTGGAGCAGAATTTACCTTTATGGGAAGAACCTTTATGTATGCAGTCGGTGCTTTAGGTGATAAAGGCGGTGATCATATTATTGAGATGCTGAAAATGCAGTTCAGACAAGTGATGGAGCAGGTTTGTTGTGAAAAAACAACAGATCTACAGAACTTTAGAGTGAAGTAATACGATCTTAAATTTTAATAAATCAATTCACAATTATAATTATGATTAAGAAATTAATTTTTACCATCAGTTTTTTAATGGCGTTCGTTGTATTCGGACAGAAAAAGAACGACAAAGATGTTGTTGCTGATGCTGCCGAAAAACTTCGCTTAGCAATGGTAAGCGGTGATAAAGCAATGTTGGAATCTTTGATTTTACCGGAATTAACATATGGTCATTCGGGAGGACATATTGATGACGCAAAAGAGTTTGTCGAAAAATTAGTAAGTAAAAAATCAGATTTTGTAACCATTGATATTACCAACCAAACGGTAAATATTGTAGGAAATACGGCAATTGTTCGTCACCATTTCTACGCAACGACTGCTGATCTGGGAAAAGCTCCGGGTGATGTAACATTGGATATTGTATTGGTTTGGGTGAAAACCGGAAAAAATTGGAAATTACTGGCCCGACAAGCCGTAAAATCTGAAAAGAAGAAATAAATTATTTAAATTATAAAAACAAAATTCGTAAAGTGAGCTTTACGAATTTTTTTATGAACAATTTCTACAGAGAATCTCTTTCAATATATTTAAAGACATTATTCACCTGCTCTTTCTTATTTTTTAAAACCATATAGGCTGCAGATTCTGCCATTGCTTTAAAATCTGTCGTGATTACGGTAATTCCCAACAATTCCTTCAAAGGTGTTTCGTTGTAAGAAATAATGCCGATGTCTTTTCCCAGTTCAAGATTTTTCTGCCTGATTTGCTTTACCAAATTCACCAGATCACGCTCCCGAATGGTGATGAATATATCTTTGTCCTGAAGTTCCATGTCTGGATAAATTTCATCCAAAATTTCGTAATCCAGCTTAAAATCTTCACAAAACTTCTCAAAACCACGTACGATTCTGAAAGGATAGGGGTGAATTGACTTATCGGGATAAACTAAAATGATCTTCTCATATTTTTTTATTTTTTCTAAGCCTTCCTTCAAAGCATTATAGATATCATGCTCAAAATCCTGAAAAATTGTACCGTATTCTCCCGAAATATTAGGTTTGGTATTATCAAGCAACAACAATTTATTCTTCGGAATTTTTTCAATCATTTCAATGACCTCTTTTGTCGAACTCGTATGCTTCGACTGTTCGTCACGGAAGTGAGGCATGATGACATAATAATCAAATCCGCCAAGATTTTTTTTCAAAGCATTAATGAAAAGCGTTTCATCACAGTGATAAATATACATCTCAACATTCCCTTTGGTACCGATTGCATTGACGAAATAATTGTAGATCATCATCTTGTAAGTACTCGGTTTGTTGATCAGAAAGAAGATATTAATGATGTCATTCTTATTGATGCGTGAAATATAATATCCTTTTCCTTTTACAGACTCTATAATTTGCCTTTTGCGCAGTTCTTTATAAGCTTTTTCAACGGTGTCCCTCGACAGAAAACATGATTCACTAAGCTCATTAATTGAAGGAATTTTTTCCCCGATCTTTATTTCCCCGCCATCGATTCCATTCAGGATAGAATCAACAATCTGTTTGTATTTAGGAACTCTGGAGTTTTCATTGATATTTATTTCGAACGTTTCAGCCATGACTTTTCGGTAAGAGAAATTATTTTAATTAAACTAAATCTAATTTGAAAAAAGATTAGTGCCAGAAGACAAGTTACAAAAATTTACATTAATTGATAAATGTCATTTATTTTTATTAAAACGTATTTAATTGTTTGATTTTTAATAGGTTTTTATCAGCCTTTATATGACTTATCTTTTTTGAAAATCACCAATTTCTTTACATAGAATTAAAATTGCTTTGTTTACATTAAAAAATAGTAATGCAGAAATTTAGTTTTGTGGATTATATTTTTGATAAAATAGTAAATATTACGTCATTTTTTACATTGTCTAAAATTTCTAAGAAACTCTAAAAATCTTAAACACAAACAAAAAGCCTGCTCCTTTCAGAACAGACTTCAATTAATATAAATGTGAAATTTTTTAAGGCATTTTTTTGAAACCTTCAGCTTTTATTTTCCAGCTTCCATCTTTTGGAAAGCCTGGGAATTCCCCGGTAGAATTATCCCAACCTTCAAGCATCATCGCCACGGTTGTTAAAACGCCACCGTTTCCTGGAAGGTAAATACGAAGACGTTTGTCTTGGAAATTATGCCCGTTTTTCAAATATGTATTGGTTTGAATATTCATAAAAAGAGCATCCAACGCTTTATTCGGAAGTCCAAGTCTTGCTGCATTCATTGCGGTCATAGGAAAATCCCAACCCCAAGTATGCTCCCAATTCCATCTGTCCCAAACAATATCCAACGTGTTTTTCATTATTTTTTTATCCAGTTTCTGAGATTCAGGAACCATTCCTAATGCTCCCAAAACTGCAGGGTGATCGGTCATCCATTTTGGAAATGTGAAAGAATCTTTTGCTGATTCTGTCGACAAATAAACACCATCCTGAACCGGAAGCGGAGCTAATTTATTGATCACATCATCCCATTTTTTATCTCTTGGCTGTCCCAATCTTTCTTTCCATTGTTGAGCAACTTTTAATGCCCAATCCCAATACGCAACTTCATAAGTTGGGTTGTATGTATCTTTCGCCGGGAAAACTTCCTGTGCAGGAATTACGCCTTTTCCTAAGTTATAACGGTTTTTCTCTTTATCATAAGTTGCAAAATCTGCCATAAAATCTGCCGTTGCAAAAATCAGATCTTTATATTTTTCCAATACTTTTTTATCATTGCTATTGCGGTACAAAAGTTCGGTCATATAAATGATATGCGGCTGTTCCCAGATCAAAAATGCAGCTACAGAAGACGGACTTTCATTTCCTTCATTATCAGACATTTTAATCCAACGAACTCCTTTGTAACCTTGCCTTTCAGCTAATTTTTTAGCTTTATCGAATGATCTGAAATAATAATCCAATTGTTTTTCCAAAATTTCAGGTCTTCCCCATAAAGCATAATGTACACCGTGCCACCAATGCATTTCTGTATGCGGTTTTCCGTACCAACTGTTGAAAGTTAAACCCGTTTCCTGTGGCGGATTGCTTCCTCCACATTGCACTTTTGTTAAATATTCTGACAATACAACTCTGCGTTCCAATTCATTGGCTCTCGGATCTGTACTTCCTTCAAAATCAACGGCAGCACCGCTTTTCCAGAACGATTCCCAGCCTGCTGCACTTTCTTTCTCAGCATCAGCGAATAAAGTTCTTCCGGACTTTGGATTTTTAGCTGAAAATTCAACGCTTAATTCTAATTTTTTATTTTTAGAAGAAGGTTCATACACGAAATAATGTTTTCCGGCTTCCCGAAGTTTTCCTTCTGTAAAATTAAATTGAGTATAATAATCGGTGCTTTGCAATTTATGCTGAATCAAACCTTGGGTTGATTGCGACGAAACAATTTTCGTGGTGTGATCGTTTTCATTTCCATAAAATGCTGCATCATCCAAAAACTGACCGGTTGGAGACGGGTAGCGTGCAAAAACCTTCAATCTGTTTTTAGAAATCAAATCAGATTCAATTTTAACTCCGATCTTATCTGAATTCTGGAAAGAAGCAGTCCATACTTTTACAGGGGTTCCTTCCAAAGAAAATTCACTGGTAATAATTCCGGTCCACAAATCTATTTTCTGATTGATGTTTGTGAGGTCTGAAATTTTTGCTTTCTGACCGTCTTTTTTAAGCAGTTCAATCCCGATATTTCCCAATTGCAAACGGTGTTGGTTCACACGGAAATAATCAACAGCACCTTTATTTCTCTCCGGTTCTTTAATCTGAACACTGTACAAAGCTTTTCTTCCGTCGTTATTGAAATCGTAAGCTCTTAAAGTTTCTTCGAATTTATAATTTTCTTTATTGGGAAAACTGTTCCAGCCCCATTCGGATTGTGTTCCCAATGAAACTCCATTTTTGTAATATTCAGGAAACGACTGCATTCCGGTAATATCAACCGTGTAGGCGAATTTCCCGTTTCCAACCGTCAAAGTAGAAAGCGTGTCTGCTTTTGTATTGACTACATTGTGACGCTGTACGACCTTCTTTCGGTCAATTTTCTGGGCATTAAGTGAAGAAAATCCAACGCAGAAAAGACTCAGATATATTGCAATTTTTTTCATTTTTAAATTTTTATTTTGCTTTTATTTACCGCAAAAGAGACAAAAGATTTGTTGTATTTTTTAGCTATTCAAAAGGTGGCGAAATGACAATAAAAAATCAGACATTTTGTAAACTTTTGAATTTCTTATTTTCAATAATTTCTTTTGAACCTTTTGCGGTTATATTATTTAATTATTTTATTTTTTGCCACGAATACACAAATATTTTTTTATTAGTCATCATTTAATTCGTGCATTCGTGGCATTAAACCTATTTCAAAACCGTCGCGCTCATTATTCCGATCACAACATCGTTGCTTACTGCAGTTAGTGTTATAGATTTTAATTCTTTATTCGGGTCAATCGGTAAATCCAAAATAGTGGCTGCTCCGCCTTCAACAGCACGGTTGCTTACTCCTTTAATTTCTGAATATTTACTTAAACTTCCTCCTTTATACAATTCTCCGGTTTTTAGTTTTACTCTGTACGGAATTTTATCATCCGGAATTTCAAATGCAAAGTTATCATCAAACAAATCCTGCTCAATCGGCCACCAGTTGGTTGGATTTTTCAGTTCTAATTCTGTATTTGAACCATCAGAATATTGAACCGTAATTTTTCCATTAATGATTTGCGACTGCATCGGATTGGTAGAACCCGCCAAAAGGAAATATATTTTTTTACCTTTTCCATTTAATGGAATTTCAACAGCATTCGGATAATTATCCCACTGACTTGCAAAAACAATATTTTTATCTTTATTATCAATTAAAAACGGAATTCCTAAAAATTCAAGTTTTCCATTTTTACGATTTGCCATCAATCCACTGTCGTCAATTTGAGTAGTTGCCAAAGGATAACACCAGTTCCCGATGCCCTGCCACGGAAGTTGTAGGGTAGGAACGGTTGGTCGTGGCGAAAGATATTTTTGATCGAAAATTTGGCTTACTCGGTCGTTGTATTTTGATGCTAATGAAATGGTATTAAATTCACTTTTATTTTCAATTTTCCAATCTCTGATTTCAATATTTTGCTTAATTCCATTGTAATCTAATTCTAAGTGATTGGTTCCTTTGCTTAAAATAATTGTCGGAGTTTCAATGGTTGAATTCTGATTTTTAGCAATTGAAAATGTTTTAGTTAAACCATTAACAGTCAGTTTTCCATTATAATCTTTCGAGGATTTATTTTGAATCTGAAGTTTATTATTTAACCATTTTGTTTGCAAAGGATGTTGAATATCAACGTTTACAGGTTGCCACCATTGGGTTCCGTTTTGCTCAAGCTGAACGAAAAAAGTTCCTTTTCTTTCTTCTTTAACCAACTCAAACTGATTACCATTTCTGGTTTTTATCAATTCCTGTGGATCATTGACTTGAAGTATTTTCTTTTTTGAATCAAAATCAAGTTGTAGATTTTCAGAAAGATAATTAATGTAATCAGTCTTTTCAATTTTTAATTCCTGTCCCGAAAAGGCGATTTCTATATTAAATTCTTTTCCGATTGGTGTTTCAAACTGAATAAAAGGCTGCAAAATGGAATTGGGTTTAATTTTCCAATCCACTTTTTTACCATTTACTTTTACGGATTTTATGTCGGTATGGTTTACCGGAATTTGCATTTGAAGCGTAACCGATTTCTGATTATTTGATTTAAACCAAAACGTTGATTTCTTCGAGGTTCTATTAAATTTATATTCCCAATCCTGAACTTTCAGTTCTGCAAAATTCCACTCTTTCGGGAATCCCGGTTTGATACTGATTTTATTCTCCAACAAATTAGGATAAACCCCAAAAAGTCCTTCCGTTAAAGTTCTTGCAGCAACGCCAATCGGGTCGGCAAAATCACGATACAATTCACCTCGAAAGGCATCATAATGTGATAATTGCTCAAAATTTCCGGGACTTATCCCGTAATACATACTTTCGGTAAGATTTCCTTTCCAAAGCAGGTATGCATCTTCATTTCTTCCGGCCTGCCAATATGCCAAAGCGGTTTGTAAATTCTCCGCCAAAGCGACATTGTTTATAGACCAAGTGTATGGTTGCCAGTTTGTTGTTGCTAATGTGTAATAGTTTTTGGAATCTTCGCCTTTTACTTTTACAGGAATGTGAGGAATTTGATTTCTAATGTATTGTGTGTTTTGATAATCCTCAAATTCATTCAGAATATAAGCATCCGAGACGTGATAAATAGACCATATCCCCGGCTTGTCGTGAAGGATTTGATTGCCTAAAGCATCTTTAAATTCAGCGAAATAACCGTTCTTTTTAATCCAAAGCTGTTTTTTCATTGCCTTTAAAATTGCTTCCGCTTCTTTTTCATAAGGAGCAGGATCTTCACCAATAATTTTCGCCAGTTTTGCCATTTCGCGGTTGGCTCTGTAATTATATGCTGAAGTATGGGTCACTTTTCCACCGGAATATTGCAATCCGTCACTTGCCCAAATCGCCGCATACGCATCATAAAGATCGCCACGTTTGAAGTTTCTTTTTTCCCAATCCATATGACGAACCATTGTTGGCCACATTTTCTTGAGGAATTCTTTGTCTCCCGTATAATTGAAATGCGAAAACATCTGATCAAAGAAAACCAGATTCATATCATAATGATGTGGCTTTGAATTATCATTCGGATTCCTCGAAATATATCCGCTTGAAAACACCGAAGTTCCCATCTTTTCTGCGTGTCTTGCTAAATGTAAAAGTGTATCCATCTCAACAGGTGCAAAATCTGGTTTTAAAACCTGAGAATTTGAATAGCTTTCAAAATGTTCTTTCGCTCTGTCGTGCCAACTCAAAACGTCAGCTGCATAAGCGCCACGCCAGGCATTGAGCCTCATTCTCCACGCAACGGCGCCGTGAAGAAAGGTGGGGCTTTCCCAAACTCCGTCTGCAGCAACTGCTAAACTGGCTCCGAAATTATTTAAATCTGAATCCGGAGTTTTTAACTGAATTCTGTTGGTTAATGTTAAACGTGATTGTTCAGCTTGATTAAAAATCTCGGCAAGCTTTTCATCAGACAAAGTAGAACTTGAATTTCCTTTGGCTATTTGAATATAAACCGGATTTTTTTGCGCCGAATAACCAGCGTAAAGAATAGGTGATTGTTCTGCTTTATTTTGTGTGAAATCAGACAGATTATCTAACGTTTTTGCATCTGTTAATTGTAATGAACTAACGTTTGAAAAATTTCCGTTAATGGTCTGAGTTTCCTTTTTTTTATTGAAATAAGAAAGCTGGAATTGGTTTTTATTGATTTGAAACTGATTGCCTTCACAATATTCGGGAAGCAGGTAAAATCCTGATTCAGGATCTGCACCGATGTCGCCATTTCTGCTAAATGTTTTTCCGCTTGCGCCACCGTAAACCGCATAGATTTTTGTATTGGAATCTATAGTTGAAGTTTCCATTTTTAAAACTAAACCTTCTTCTTTTGATTGTGCTAAAACAGTTAATTTTAAACTTCCATTTCCAAGAATAGGATCTTTGATTTCATACAACATTGAGCCCGGTCGGTAACGAGTTTCAATTTTATCAGCGTTAATCAGTTTTTTAATTGAATTTCCTTTTTGGATGACAAACTGAAGATTGCCGCCCATTCCGGGAAGATACAGCGCGAATTCAGGTAAATCTCCTGCTTCAACACGGGAAGCACGGTTATCGCCATACAAAGCACGGTTGAATCTGTATTTTCCGTTGACCAATAAAAAATCGCCTTTGTCTTCTGTGTAATGCAGTTCACGCTCGTTATTCTGCCAATGTTTAGACTGGGAAAACGAATATGAGAATGCCGATAAAACAATCAGTCCGGCGAAAATGGTTTTTCTTCGCATTTTATGGTTTTAACTCGGTTAAAGGCTGTCCGTTAACGGTTACATTTTTTAAAGTCACATTTTTCAGATAATCTACTTTGTAAGGAATCTGAACACCGGTCATTTTAGCATTAATCATCATGAAATCGGTTACCGGAGAAGATTCGTAGGCATCAGAAAATACAGCATATTTTCCACCTTTATCAACAGTTAAATTTTCAACCCAGATATTTCTGATGGTCGGAATATGATTTCCAGGCTTTTCATAGTGCATATTGAAACGTACCGCTGCTTCTTTGTAAGCACCCACTTTTGTGTTGTAGAAAAATACATTTTCAATTGTTCCACCCCGGCTTGAGCTGGTTTTTATTCTTAAAGCTCGGTCAAGATTTTTACTGTCCATCAAGTTTCCGATGGCATAAATATTTCTTGCTCCACCTGCAATTTCGCTTCCAATAACAACACCACCGTGACCGTCTTTCATTTCACAGTTTTCAATAATATGATTTTCAGCAGGTCTTCCGATGTCTCTTCCATCCTCATCTCTTCCAGATTTGATGGCGATACAGTCGTCTCCAGTATCAAAATAAGAATCTTTAATCCAGACGTTTTTACAAGCTTCCGGGTCGAAACCGTCATTGTTTGGTCCGTGACTGATTACTTTTACTCTTTCAATCAAAACATTTTCGCACAAAACAGGATTCAAATTCCACATTGGAGAATTTTTTACCAGAACATCTGCCATATAAAAGTTTTTAGACTTGTAAGGCTGAACGAAATTTGGTCTTAAATACCATCCGTCACCAAAAATTCTTTCTCTGGCAGGAGTTCTATTAGCCATATATTCGTGAAGCTTTGCACGGGCAGGATTTTGTCTTCCTGGACGAGAAGTGTTGTATCCATATTTTGTTGCACCACACCAAAACCACCAGTTGTCATTATCAGAATTTCCGTCTAATGTTCCTTTTCCGGTTACAGCAATATTTTCTTCTTCGTACGCATAAATTAAAGATGAGTAATTCATACATTCCATACCTTCCCAACGTGTGAAAACAATAGGGTAGTCGTTGCTATCTTGGCTGAATAAAATCGTTGAACCGTCAGTCAAATGCAGGTTAACGTTACTTTCTAAATAAATTGCTCCTGTCAAGAAAACTCCGTTCGGAACAACAACTCTTCCGCCACCTTCTGCACTACATTTTTCGATTGCTTTTTTGAAAGCTTCTGTATTTTTTGTTTTTCCGTCACCAACAGCTCCAAAATCAGTTATCAGATAATCAACTTTTCTGAATTCAGGTTTTTTGATCTGCTTCTTTAAAGCTTTAATTTCTTTTAAAGGTTGTTTTGCGGAAGTCCAAGGTTTGTATTGTGCCGATGCATTGATCGATAGGATGAATACAAAAATGAATAAAAAGTATTTTTTCATAATTCTAGAGAATTGTAAGTTTATAAGGCTGATCTTTTGAATTGTTTTCTTTCTAATCGCAATCTAAAATAATTGAAATTAAAAATTGTCCTGCACTGTCCGTTATTTTATTTTTTATGTAAACGATTGCATTGTTTCAATTTATAAATGTAAAATTAAACGAAGAATTACTTATTTATAGGCGCAAAAAAAGAGAAGTAACGATGTTATTTCTCTTTTATATATTTAAAAGTATTATAAAAATTTAAAGCTGATTTACATCTAAAATTTATAAACAAAAGCATTAATATTCATTCCTGCACCGACTGACGCGAATAAAACAATGTCGTTTTCTTTTATAGAATGTGAAGCCAGTTCATCATTTAAAATCATAGTCAATAATGATGGGATTGTTGCAACACTACTGTTTCCAAGTTTACTGATCACCATCGGCATAATACCTGCCGGCGGAGGAGTATCATATAATTGGTAGAATCGGTTGACAATCGCTTCATCCATCTTTTCGTTTGCCTGATGTATGATAATTTTATCCAGCTGATCTATTGAATAGCCACTTTGATCAAAGCATTTTTTCATCGCATCCGGAACATTGATGAGAGCAAATTCATAGATTTTTCTGCCATCCATCTTGATGTATCTTGTATCCGGGCAACTATCATTGTTATATGACTTACCAAAATTTAAGAAATCTTTCTCATTTAATGTGTGAGATGCAGATACGTGAGATTTTATACCAGAATCATCATCATTATCATTGGCCTCCAAAATAACTGCTCCTGCTCCGTCTGCATAGATCATGCTGTCTCTGTCGTGTTCATCAACAACTCTTGAAAGTGTTTCTGCACCGATAACCAAACATCTTTTTGCAATACCCGATTTGATAAATGCATTAGCCTGAATAACGCCTTCAATCCAGCCGGGGCATCCAAATAACAAATCATAACCAACGCAGAAATTATTTTTGATCTGCAATAAATTTTTAACTCTTGAAGCAAGACTCGGAACAGCGTCTGACTGTATGGTACCGAATTTTACATCGCCAAAATTGTGAGCGAAAATAATATAGTCTAAAGTTTCAGGATCAATTTTTGAATTTTCTATTGCATTCTTTGCCGCAATAAACCCTAAATCAGAAGTTACCTGATCATTGCTCGCATATCTTCTTTCTTCAATTCCTGTAATTTTTTTTAGCTTACTGGTAATTAAAGAATTATCATCTTTTAGATTTTCTCCCTGTTCATTAAGGAAAACATGCTTATCGAAAAACAGATTGGTAATGGTTTCTGATGGTATGTAGTTCCCTACACCTATAATTTTACTTTTCATATTGCGGGTATCTCATTGTTGAGATCAATAAAATATTATGAATAAATTAATATTTTTATACTAAAGGTAGTTTTTTAATGGCGAAAGATACTATAAAAAATAATTTATTACAACGATTTAACATTCGATACATACAAAATTATCCTGTTGAATGACATAAACAGAATGAAAGATATCCTTCAACGACTCGTAAATAACTGTGTAAAAATGCAGTATGCTGTTTTAATAACATTAAATGAAAAAAATCATGTTAAGTTTAAATGCTTGAGTCTCATTTTTTTACTATTTTCAATTTTCTTCAAATATCTATAATATACTTTTAGTGATTTAATTATTAAAAGTTTTTTTATTCACTTTTTTATCTTTCACTTTAATTATGAAATCCGGAACAACTACCATTTCTCCAGCTTTCACATTAATATCAAAGCTTTTGGTTTCACAATATGTGTTTGCAGGAAGGGTAGACTCATCAATAGCAATTGTATAAGTACCGGTTGGTAAAAAAGAATTGAATTTTCCTTCATCGTCGCTTCCTATTGTTTGTACGATATCGTTTTGTTTAATAATTTTAAATGCCACCGAAGATGCTCTGTGCTCAAAATCAAGAGCGGTTTTTGAATTGTAATCAAAAAATATTTTACCCTGAACTGTTCCGTTTTGATGGAGTGGAATATTTAAAGGATATGAGTAAGAATCAACAGTAAAATCATATTCATCATAATACCAGCCTTGCTGAATAAATTGTTTTAAGCTAAATTTTCCGAATGGTACATTTTTATAAAGTGCAGTTCCGTCTTCAGTAGTTTTCAGTGCTATATTATTGATATTGATAATATAATCGTGCGCAGGTTTTTCTCCCATATCAAAAACATTATTGTTGTTTTCGTCATAAAAGGCAAATGCCTGTATTTTTCCTTTTTTATCAGGACTTAGTACTGTATTTCTGAAATTTAACGTTAAACCAACTTCAAATGTCAGAATATTATTGGACAAAACTCCAACAGAATAATTATACCACGACGAATTCATAAATGCAGTAAAATTTTTACCGAGATACTTTGCATTTAAAAAAGCAGAAGGCGATTTGCCGTAGATTACATCATCTACATACGACAATCCCGTACTCAGATTCACTTTGTCTTTGATGAAATTATCATTATAGAAAAGTGAAACGGTGAGTTTTTTATAATCGGTATTTGCTGCTGCTAAATGAGAAAATGCATATTCGGATAAATAGTAACTTCCAGATTGGTAAATGGCATTGATATTAAAGTTTTTAAAACTGTAGTTTCCATTCAGTTTCATTTGAAAATTCTGCTCGTCATCAAGTGGATACTTTACAATTCCTGTTTCGAAGGCAAATACTGCAGATTGTCTGGTTTTGTAATTTGACCAAGAAATTTGTTCTACGATTCGGTACGCCGTTAAATCTCGCAATTGACTATTTTCCCAGCTTCCAAAAAAATTATTGTAGCTGTTTGAGTTTTCATTCTGAAACTGATAAAAAAGTCCAAAACTAAAGTCTTTTACTCTTGGAAATTTTGTTCCTATCTCAATTCTAGTGTTTTCAGAAACCTGGGGTCTGTCGAAAAAGTAATATTTTGGTGAGAAGTTGGAGAATATAACATTACCAAAAAAGTTGTAATTTTTGTAATTCTTTGAGATATTCTGCTGCAGAAGCAAACTTCCACGTCGGTTTCCCGGGTAATGTCCTGTACTGAAAAAATAGTTTCCGTTCAGATTATAGTCATTAATCGCACCAATATAATTAGATTCTGCCGACATCGACGGTTTTGTAATATCCTGAGATTCATAAGAACTTAAACCTGCATTTATCTTGGCATTCATGCTCCAGACTTTATCAAAAGCATAAGTAGCTTCTGTACCCAAAATATTGTGCTTACTTTTCTCAAAAGGGTCATAACGGTAAATGTAGGCTGCAGAAATATTTCTTGAGCTGTTGTTGGCGTTAAGCGTTCCTTTGGCAAAAAAACCGTAACCGTTTTTTAAAAAACTGTTTTTTTCAACAAGATTAAAGTTTTGATCGACAAAACCGATCTCCAGTTTGGTGTCTTTAGCAAAAGTACGACTGTATTCTGCACCTCTTCCTACCAGGGTCATTTCTAAAAGCTTATTGACACTTCCGACGGTGTACTGATTTTTACCCTGCTGCAGAACTACATTAGTATTGGTTACCAAAGGCTGTTGCTGGCTGTTTAGAAAAGCAATATTTCCTCTTATAAAAATGAATCCGGAAGGTAGATTAAAACCTCCTGAACCAATCAATTGATACATATCAATATTATCTCCTACCTTTCTGTATGAAGTGGTAATTTGATTTTTTGTCTCCTCAGCAAAATTATTGAATTGAGGATCCTGATATTTCTGAACACTCGAAATATTCTGTACAAAAACAGTCGCTGTATTGAATATTTCTTTGTCGGGATTTCTGAAACCCGAAATGTTGATAGAAAAGTTGGACAGTCTTGACAAACCTTTCGAAGGCTGATAAGTAAATATAAAAGTAGAATCTTTTTTTACATTGATAATAGCTTGTTGCTCTAAAAATTGATTTCCATTATCAGGATCAGGAATTTTGCAAACCAAAGTAATATCCTGAGATATATTTCCCGAGTTACTCACCCTTACTTTTACCGATATAGGTTCCAGGCTGGAAGATCTGTAAATAGGAGCATTCAGTAGAGATAAATTCAGGTCATTATTTACCTCAATCATATGTTCTTTTATTCTTTCGGTAATAAAAATGCCAAGTTGATCAAGCAATCTGACTTTTATAGGCGAAGATCCTGCTTTAGCATCAGATTCTACAATGATTCTTACAGGTAAATATTTTTTTTCGTTGGGCTTAAGTTCTATTAAAGGTTCTTCACCGGAGATTACTTTAAACCCTTTCGGGCATACAAACTGTATTTTTCCGGTGAAATTATTAGAACTATGATTCTGAATAGCAACAACAAGATTTAAAAGCCTCGAACGTGATGGCGAATTTCCCTGCTCGATCTCCATAGTGACATTAGATTCAGTTTTTTGTGCATTTATAAAAATACTACTGAATAAAACGATAAATAAGGTGAACAAAAATCTTCTGCTGAAAAAAGGCATCATTTAAAATTTATTGAGGAGTAATTTCGTACTGTAATGTTGTAGAATACTCGGTAGGCTTAGCATTAATTAATTGCTCATCTTGTGGCAATGTAAAATATTTGATGTCGTAGTTGTAGATGGTACTTTGGGATGCATTTCCCTTTGCAAGAGTTTGATTTGCAGTGCTCAAAGTTATCGGGAAAACAGTCTGATTACTTTGCCCAAGAGGTTGCAGAGCAAGATGCACTGCTCCCACAGGAATAGAATAATTACCTGTGTTTGATTGCAGATGACTTTGTAATGATCTTACTTTAATCTGGAAGTTAGTGTTTGTATTGATCTGCAAACCGCTCGGATAAACAACGCTGGTTCCGTTGTTGTAATCCTGCATGCTATTAAATTCAAGCAAGCCGTTTGCGGCATTCATGTTTATTTTTAAAGACATTTCCTGCGTTATTGGTGGTGTTCCCGTCAAATTAGCAATATGAAAATCAAAAGTATGATTTACTTTTCCTATCACATTATTGTATTGATCATATGCTGTAAATTCTACAGGAGCTACAAACCTCGTCCACGCCGGATATGTTCCCAAATAAGCGCCTCCCATTATCGTAATACCGTATTTAAGCTGAAGGTTGTAATAGCCATTGGGTGTAGAAGGCATATTGTATAAAGGAGCATTGGATTGAGGAACCAAAAAGACTTCTGCATTTTCCTGTAAAAATACATTTGGTGGTACTCCTATTTGTGCTAGTGATGGAGTAGGGTTAGGGTATGCCTGCCCGACTGAGGAGATGGGCTGAAAGGATATTTTATTGCCAGGAATGGTGTATTGGCCGTCTGTAGAAGTTATGGGCTGTTTCAGGTTTGCCGAAAGTTTCCAATAAGGCATGTTTAAATTGCCATTGGCTGCAAAGGTAACCGTATAGGCATCGGGATTATTGTTTCCGTTGTAAGAATTTACCTGCAAATAGCTGTTCGTCCATGAAGTGAATGAAACCTGAGCATTAAAGAGCATGGAAATTGTGATGAAGAAAGTGATTAATGCCTTACTCATAATTAAAATTCAATTCTCCCATTTCTAATGTCTCATTATCTCCGTAATCAATCAAAACAGACACATTATATGAGCCTTTTTCAGTTAAATCTTGTACCGGAATGGTTACCTTACGGATGTTTCCGGGGAGTGTATAAAAAACAATTGGCTCTACCGTAATTTTTTTACCTGTGTTTGTATTGATAATATCTGTAATTATCTTTCCATCAGTCCAAATATCTGATTGATTTTCAAATGTTATATTCAATAGTTTTTTTGAGCTGTCAAATTTCAAATCCTTAATTTCAATCTTTCTTTTCACGACTTCCGGTGTTCTATGGAATATTTTTATTCCAGAACGAATACTTACTTTAATTTTTGCTCCTTTTTTGTCTACATCATCTACAGGATTCATTTGGCTAACAAATAATACAGCAGTATGTGCAGAAAGTTTATCCTGATTTACTGTAGGTGAAGTAAGGGTTACTTCCAGTTCTTTTCTCTCTCCGGGAGCTAGACTGAAGTAATTATCGTTTTTCTTAATATTGATCCAGCTTGCACAAGAGTTTTTTAATGTGCCGGCTGCATACATCATATTTTCACCTTTTTCATCATAATCCCAATCACCCAAACTTACTGCAAGGTCTAGCGTATTTTCTGCACTCACATTGGTAACCGTTATTTTTTGCGTGTTACTAGATCCTGCTGCAGACTCAAAATATAATCTCGGTGGAGAAACCGAAATACCTGTCTGTGCACTGATTTGTATCATCAGAAATAAGAAAAGTAAGGTGAATTTGTTCATTGATGGTGTTTTTAATTACATAAAAAGTGTCACAAATAAATTGTGACACTATAATATGCTATAGTATAGTTTGTTATTTACTAACAATCGTATAAGTTAATTTTGTTGTATAAAGAGTAGGATCTTGATTGGCAATATAGTTGTTTATGTAAGTATCTCCTCCAGCTCCTCTATATTCAATGTTAATCTTTTTATTAGCTCCACCAGTTGTAGAAGTTACCAAAGTACTTTCGGTTCCAGCTAACTGCACGTTTTGAGAGTATTGAGCTCCATTAACAGCATCTGAACCAGCTGTAGCTGTTAATCTAATAGTGTTTGTTTGGATGCTTTTTCCGCCGTTCTGCATTGCAGCGTTTTCACTTTTCACTTTTACTTCAAAACCTCCTGTACTGTATATGTTTAAGTGATCTGGATTTGTTGATTTTACACCATTTGCATAGTCATCTTTTGTCACATAATCTAAGTTAACTTCTTCTTGAGATTTGTTAACTACTAGCGTTTGAATGGGTTTTAATCTAACGTTTAATGTTACATTTTGAGCGTTAGCTGTTGCGAAAGCAAGTAATCCTGCTGCCGACAATAAAAATTGTTTCATAATATCAATCAGTTTATTTTAGATAATATATATCTATTCTTTTCGAGTGCAAAGATATATACCATCTAGAGATTGGGATTTGCAAAAACACGCTTATTTTTTGTAAATTTTTACACAAATGAGTATGTTTTGCAATAATTGATATAATGAAAACTATTTTTAATACGAATATGTGATTAGAAACTGGTTCTTACAGAGTTGTAAGCACGATTACTTCGTTTTTTTAAAACAGGTAACCGGATCCATTGATTTTATTCAATACATCCAGTTACCATTGAAAACTGATGATGAAAAGTTTATTAATATGATGAATGTGTCGATTGAAAAGAATAAATATAATACTAATAATACTTTGTGATTTGATGTTCTTCGCTATTTTCTGATATGATAATTTTTATGTTGTTCTATTTAATACTGCAAATCTAGTCAGTATATATACGTAATACAATTTACTGTGGGTTTGATTTAATAATTTTTACGTAAAAATTTATAAATTATTACGTGAAAAAGAGATTTAACTCATTAATAATTAAATATTTATACTTTTTACCTTACAAAGTTCATACAAACAAAATTTGCTCTAAAAAATAGAGCAAAAAAGTGGTATAAAAAATAGAATTTTACAAACTTAGAAAGTCATTTCCCGCATATCGGAAGGTTTTTTTCCACTGTGTTTTTTTACAAAATTGGTGAAGTTACCTTCATCTTTAAATCCTAAATCAAATGCAATTTCAGATAAAGTTTTATTTGAAAATTTAATAGCTTTCTCACATTCGAATTTTACTTTTTCTATAATCATTTGCTTCGCAGATTTACCATAAACAAATTCTGTCATGTCGGTAAGTCTACGACTGGAAACCCTCAATTCGCTTGCATAATGAGAAACTTTTTTTTCTGTTTTATAATCTCTATGAAGAATCACAGTAAAACGATTAACTAAACTTACAGATTCCAACTGTTCTTTTGGATCGTTTTTGTGATCTATATGCAAATGAGCATCAAGAATTAAACTTTCTATTGCATTATGTGCCGCAGCAAAATAGATGTTTTTTTCATCAATTGCTGAAAATATTTTCAGCCTTTCTATTAAGATGATTTTATTGTATTCGGTATTTCCAAAATATGGCGCAACAAAAATGTGAGATTTACTGTTGAAAAAAATATTTGAATTGAGATATATGCTGTCTTTTGATGTCTTATCAAAAAATTCTTTAGAAAAAACAATGGCGTAAATTTCTTTACCCAATGCATTTCCAAATTCTACATTTTTTTGAGGACCAATAAAGACAGAGTTTCCACCGGGAATCTGATAAGGTTTATGCTCAACCGTTATATTGAGATCTTCAGCGACCAAATAAATAGCAAAATATTCTAATGTATTGAATTTTCTTGAAAAATTATTGCGTTTTATAATATCAGAAACGAGATTAATACTGAAGCCATTTTTTTTTAATTCATCGAATATTTGATTCATTGCCTAATTTGTGTTTATGAATGAATATATTCGTCAAAAATAAGTATAAGTTGGGTATAATTATCACTTTATTTTATGATTTTCTTACAAATTTTCAAAAAAAACAGAAAAGTGGTCTGATTATGTCATTTTAGCTTTGTTGAAAAATTAATTTTCCTTTATTTCATCATATATGTAGCTATTTTGATACAAATTAATTTCATTACTAATAATCGTCTTTTTATATTCTGAAATCTTACATGATCAGCGGTTAAATAATGAATAGTTGAAAAGTGCAAATTATTTTTTTGAGAAATAGTAGTATTGCCTTAAATACCATGTCGATTTCTATGACATAAGCAACTTATTTTCATACACAGAATTATTTTTTATCAAAGCATAAACTCTGTGTATGATTTTATTTCTAATTGCATTTAAGACAGACATTTTATTCTTTCCCTCTAAAAC
>Ga0308157_10000303_pt1 | contig 180260 bp, 137 predicted proteins | sample PhyBR1_FD_201035 | JGI IMG/M metagenome (GOLD analysis project Ga0308157, IMG submission 201035) | Phyllosphere microbial communities from UC Gill Tract Community Farm, Albany, California, United States - DLSLB.R1 | ecosystem: Host-associated > Plants > Phyllosphere > Unclassified | place... | reverse complement strand
TCCGTATCCGCTATATTCCGATAGGCATTGCGCCTGTCTTTATCTTTTTTGTTTTCCCTCCGTTTCCGTTGGGACTGCAAAGGTAGAAATCTTTTTTGAACTTCCAAAAAACTTTTGAAGTTTTTTTTCTTTTTCTTTTTTTTGATTTCCGTGTTTAAAATAAACTGAACGGGATTTTAAATCCTGTCGAACTCACTTAAACCCTTCTTTTTTTCATGGTTCCTTCTTTCAGAGCAACCGTCCCTCCCTTGCGGAGTGGTGCAAAGATAGGGAGTTTTTATAATCAATTCCAAGACTTTTGTTTTATTTTCTTTCAATATACCCTTAACTGCCTGTGAACTTGACCGATTGTTTTTGCCGGCAGCTGACCTGAGGGTCTTAGGGGCCGGCAATGCGGGGAAAAGTCGGCTGACAGCAGGAGAAATGCGAAGGCAGCAAACAGCTCCGGGATAGAAATCTGCAGCAGAAAGGTTGGGAATGGGGCAGCTTCCGGGCAGGAAAAACGAGGATGCTTCGCTGCAGGCATGATTCTATGGCAGTCAATCGCATAGGCGGGGCCGAAGAATGACAGGCAGCCCCCTGGGATACACCCGGAATCTGGAAAGGGCATGGACCTGGAGACTTAGCGGGGATACGGTGATCCGGAGCGAAGCGGTGACCGGGAAAGACTGCGCCACGGACGGTGCTGGCGAACAACGGAAAAACAGATGCCCCCCTGCGGACAGGGCGCTCCGAGGGGATAGGAGGAATAACCCGAAGATTTCCATTCGATAGCCTATGGAGAACATTATTCTTAACTGGCGGACAAATTATCCATTTATTTAGGTTTTAGTTAGGGTTTGTTTAGGTTTAGTTTAGGTTTTCATTAGGTAAAAGCTAAACTATACCTAATGGATCGCTAACTTAAATCTAACTTATCACTAAATTAAAATCGAACTTGTCCATAACAACGAGTAACAATGGGGCGATCACAGGTAGTATTTGTGATTTTAGGGCTATGGAATGACCGGGATCATATAATATTGTGTGGTATCCTGCGGTTCCCCCTTGGCTAGGGGGGTGAACGGCGTTATATCCCAGTTGGAACATTGACATGAATCCATACTGTTTCCGTACTGGCTCCGAGTCAAGCACATTAAAACGGCACTGGCATTCACGCCGAACTAGACTAACATCTGCATTCAGGTACTTTTAAAGCCTGATTCGGAGTCGAACAGTTCGCCAACCGCAGCCGAAAAAAAACCAAAAACAGGCCAAATACTCGGACTCACTGGCTGGAAAAGGAATCAAACGATTGATAAATTTTGTGTTAATCGTTACCTTACTTCATACTTGTATTAGGGGAACTCCACCACGTAGATCCTATTATCTCGCCAGGTATTGTATGTACTTTTTTGAATCTGATTAATCACATAACCGTATCCCCGATTTGGGCCATTGGATAGGCTGTTGTTGCAAATATGTCTGAACTTAATGCCGGGTTTTACTGGAGTCTCCACCGAACTTTCAATCCTGATCGCATTTACCAATACATCATATATCCCAAATGCATAAGCTTCATGTTGCTCTACCTGCTCGGCTATTTTATAGGCTGCAAATCCGTCTCGTGTCCCATTATCGCTTCGATATGCAGCCTGATTGGGTGCGTCATAAGGGCTTTCACATTGAAAAAAATACGTGCGACCATGATTTCCGGTCCAATAGGTCTGATACTCCTGAAAATGTTCGTTAAACAAGGCATACATCGTCATATAATCGCCATTAACAACGAGTCCATTCCGTGTAGTGTTGGTATCCCAGCCCACACTGCCCTTTACACCATGATCTGCACGCCATAGCCAAAAGTGGTCGCCGATCACATCATTGCTATTAATAATAACCGACTGGTCCACATGCACTTTATCTGCCCTAAAACCTCCGATGCGCAGAAACAGATCCGCCAACAAGGTCGGATTACGATCATGTCTAACTGACGTTTTTCGCCCGCCGACTTGAATCAGACTATGTGAACTATAATGTGCATCGAACATCAGTGAGGCAACAGTCACTCCATCAACATCGTCAACCAATATCGCTGTAGATGGATTTTCGGCTCCCGGGATCAATGTTGCCAGACCAAGCCCCAATATAATTGTACTCGCCCGGGTAATATGCAATGGCTCAGACAAATTGTACATTCCCGGTGTAATCAGCAGGTGCTTTCCTATCCGCAACTGTCGGTTCATATCCTGCGCTGAAGTTCCTGGCTTCACCACATAAAAATCTTTTTCGATGTCAATCACTTCACCTGCTCCCATATCATTCCGCGAATAGGACACCCCTTTATGCTTGTGTTTCAGTGCCGGACGAAAAACCTTATATCTCCCGTCCTTATCAAAAAAGACAAAAGGTTTTTCGCGAATAACAGGTGTTGTCGGAATCATGGTCACATTTCCGCCCTTTGCCCAATTATTTTGATACGTACTTGTGTCAACAGATGGACCAAAGTCAACACCTTGAAAACAATAATTGTATTTAATTTCCTCAAACTTTCCTCTGCCTTTATTCAAAAATGAATTTCGCGTATACCATTGTTGTTGATTTTTTGAACCTGCGGCTGCCTCAAAATAACAATCAGCGGTATATCCGCCGCTCACCCAGCCATTTTCCCATTGATTGCGCACAACACGTGTGGAATAAATACGGCGTAGAGGAGCCGCCTGTGAGACGGCCCATTTAAATGTCTCTTCTTCCTCGTAGCTCTCCGGGCCAATGACAGACAGGTTTTCTGCCGACCGCCAAAAGGTGCACGTACCATTTCCCTCCGCAAGATGTGGCGGTGTATGGATATTTGAAACCTCAACGTCATATGGAACCTGTCCTAAACCCGCTATCTGCACGTAAAAAGGGATTTTCAATATTCCTGCGTCCCGGTAATCTCCCGACTTAAAGAGCAGGGCATAACGATTGGGGCTGAATTCTTTTCCGAACATCTGGTCATGGAGCTGATTTATCTCCATACCTACACGTTGCTTATCGTCTGTAGGGCTATAAATAAAAGTATTTTCCCCAAAGAGCTGTAGTTCCATGGCCAAGCGTGCAATAGGATCACCACTTACTGTCTGTATCTCATAGTAATAATCATATGGGCTTCCTTCGATATTTTTATCAATAAACCCGGGTTCAGTGACTTTGGCTATTGTTTGATAATCCCCAAGCCTGCCCTTTGCCCGTCGAATTAAAAAGGGGGCTTTTATTTTTTTTGCAGTCACTCGCTTGCTAAAGTCTAGACTTACATTTCCCTTACTCATGAAGATTTCCTGGCCACCGTCTTTCACAATTGAATTCGCTTCTCTTGATTGACCAAAACGGATTAGGCTCTTATTTTTATCGCTCCGACCTGCAGCAAGGCTTTTGTGAGATGTTTTGTTTTTCGCCAATGGCCTCGGATTTCCTAGGATTGACTGTGTAACCAACAACGTTAAAACGGGAATAATATAGTTTTTAAATCTTAGCATAAGTCTATTTCTTTATAGATGGAGTATTTTCGACTCTTTTAAGTCGTATTGCATTTAGTATCGTTTCTCCTTTTTTGGGAATAAATGAAATCGTCAGATTGTTTTTGTCTATCACCTGCACTAGATATTTTTGCCGCAGTACCCTAAATGCTCCGACTTCATCCAGTACATTAAGGGAACTAACCACTGTTTGCCCATCAATTTGAATGTCAAAAATGCGATTGATAGCTATCTGTTCCTGTTCCTTCTCGCGTTGTTCGAGATCGTAAACAAGGTTTTCTTTGTGATTTGGTCCCTGTAATTCAGCAAAAGTCAATTCGATTTCATAATCACCTTTAGGCAGGTCAAACCGATAATACTCCAATCCCTGCAGTTGCGTCTGGAAAAGCGGATCTTCCCAAGTACCGCGAATATTGGTATCACTCCCGAGGTTTTCTCGTCCAGTATTTTTTAAGCGATACTGTTTACCGCCATGATATCCCCAGCTTCCCGCTCGAAAAGGCTGGTCCGGAAACCATCTATCGCCTTTGGAGTCCGTATACTGACGGTTATCTCCAACATTGATCAATAGCTGCTGCCAACCCCGATCTTTGCTCAGGTCATAAGGCATAACCTCACAGTCGAGAACCATCTTGTCCGTGCCAGTGATTTTGCCCGCGTGAAAGGCCTCCACCTCTACCTTATGCACACCCCGGTTTAAATTTACAGGCCACATCATTACCCTGTCTACGGGAACTTTCACGCCCATAACGATACCATCCAACAACAACTTAACCGAATCGGCATTACTAAATATAGGTATCTTTAACCATCCCGAACCTACCATGGAGGTGCTCGAATCAGACCTCGCACTCCATTTGTTACCATTAGTTACCCCGATTTTTACAAAGGGCTCCTTATTTAAATATGCCTGATATAAAAAATAGGTGTTTTTTGGCTTTCTACCCCACGTTAATAAACCTTTGGTATTGATATGTGGCATACTTTCTTCCCGTGTCTCCGAGTTAAAATCTGAAAGATTCCACGCAGCGCCACCAGAAACAAACGGTTTGTGCAAAATTTCGTTGAGATAACCCTGATGGTACATCAATGCATATTCCACACTCTTATCAAACCGAATCGGTCTATCTGCAGATATCCTATAATCGGCATCAGCACCATATTCAGTCACCAATAGTGGTTTATCGGGGAGTTGTTGGTGGATATGCTCCAATTGCTTCCCAAAATCAGTAATCTTGCCACCATACCATCCCGGATAGAGATTCCAGCCGACAAGCATCGGGACTTTGGTCAGGCCCGTCCGATGGTAGAGATCAAAATTACCGTGGTTGGCGATCATGGTATAGCGCGTTGAATCTTCGGCACGCGTAAGTGTTTCCAATTCCTGTGCCAGTGCTACGACAGATTTGAAATAGGTCTCTTGCCGCTCTTTATCTTTTGGAAAATGGGGGCGAAGAAAAATCTCGTTCATATAGCCCCAGACGATAATGCTTGGATGATTAAAATATTGCCGGATCATTTCTCTTTGCATCTGGAAACTATGTTCAGCAAAGGCAGCACTTTCCGTAATTTCATTGACGAGCGGAATTTCTACGGATGCCAAAAGACCTAAACTGTCGCAGGCTTTCAATATGGCGGGATCTTGAGGATAATGTGCAACACGTAAAAAATTACCCCCCATTGCTTTTAATTTAACAAGGTCTTGTACTTGTAGCGTATCCGGGACAGCAATGCCCATTCCTTCAAAATCCTGGTGTCTGCTTGCTCCGATCAATTTCAGTGGATGCCCATTTAGAAAGAATCCTTTTTGAGGATCAAATGAAAACCAGCGAAAACCAATGGGGTTGTCCAGTCGGTCCAGCAGCTTACCGCTACAATCGTAAATACTCGTCGATAGGCGATAGAGATAGGGCGATTCAGGTGACCATAGACTTGGGGTCTGAATACCTGTGATGTCCATGCGGAAATTGCTCTGTGCATTCGGGTTTAATTTTTCCTTTTGACGCATTTTTTTAATCACTGCCCCTTTGGCATCGACAAGTATACTTTCTACCAATACATTCTGTTCGGATGAGCATGAATTTTGGAGATCTCCATGAAGATTGATCGTGCCTTTTCCATTTGCATCTACCTTTGCACTAACGCGCAAACCACTACTTCCGTAGATTGGATCTGTAAAATGAATCTGATCCAACAACAGCAAAAACACCTTCCTATAAACACCCCCAAAAAAAGTAAAATCCCCACTTAGTGGCGCAATATCCTGATTGTAGCGGTTGTTAACCTTAAGGACTATATTATTTTTTTCATTTGCACGCCGATTGAGATAATCGGTAATGTCGACATTGAAAGCAGTATAACCACCAACGTGCTCTTTCACCTGCTTACCATTGACAAATATTATCGATTCCTGATTGGCCGCCCCAACGTGAAGTAAAATCCTTTTATGCGCCCATTCGGTCTTCCAGGTTAGGGTATTTTGATATTGGGCGGCGTCGCGATAATAACCTGGAATATCATCCATAACGTCATGAATATTCCAACTATGGGGGAGGTTGACAGTTTGCCATTTTTGTATTTGCCGAGGGGAACGATCCTGGGAGGCTTTATCTTTCTTAAATTGCCAATTCGACGAGAAATCAATCGAACCTCTACCATCCTGTAGTGTCTGGGCACTGGCATTCCAAGAGGAAAGTATAAACCCTATACAAAATAAAGTAATAATTTGTTTTAATATAATCTTCATGCATTCTATTTATGTTGGTCAATCCAATACATTTAACACTAATTTTGTCCAACCTGATTTTTCATTTTTTTTATATTTTTTACTATGCGTTGTAAGTATACTTTTCACTTTGCTCGCATAATTCCAACAGGTACTTTGTCTGATACCCAATTTTTGGGAAAGCTTATAGGAAGAAATCTCCCCCTGATGAAAATGTACCAGGTAAACGAGGTAAAAAGCTTTGTTGATCGGTATGCGTACATTTTCGAAAATCGTATTGTTCAACACAGACTCTTCATAGGTACATTTGGTACATCGACGGCTATAAGGCGTTTTACCGGCGCAATAATTATCGTAACCACATTTCATGCAGCAATATTCTTTTTTCCACTTCAATTCCGCCAATATCCTATAACAAGTTTCTTTATCCGGGTATTTTGCCCCGAATTCTTCAAAGTTCATTTCCTTGGAAAGCACGCGATCGTCCGTAATCCGTTCAATATTGGTCTGCAGATTTTTATTATCCTTGGCCAACAATTGATTCATGCGGCGTATTTCTTCCGACTGAGCCATTAAGAGGTTATTCATTTCCTTTAGCTCGCGATTTTGCCCTGTAATGATCTCCGATTTTTCAACCAATTCTTCCGATTTCTGCATGACTTCCAATGTTCGCTCCTTCACTTTCTTTTCCAAATCCCTGTTATGCATTTCATGGAGTTTCTCATTGATCTGCATTTGCTCAATGACTCTTTTTTGTGCCCGCTCTTTTTTATTTTTCAATAGGCGGACTTTATCGCGAATGGCAAATGACAGGAAAGTCATCTCCATAACAAAACCAAATGTTATGCTGTAATGACCAATTGAGCTAGGTAGAAAACGTGCATAACCCAGGACATAAATTACTTTCAGTACAAATCCCAAAAAGAGGAAGGCATAAGCAAGGACGAAATAACGAGCGGGACGGTATTTTTTTCTCCATAGCCATATTCCTGAAAAAAAAGCGACCGATAGCGGAACGATTTCTACAAATTTGTAGATAAACCAATTTTGATTGAAGCACAGGCAATACACAAAAAATAGTATCCTTAAAATAATTACCGCATCCAACAGCTTATTAAGTCTAGGTTCCTTTTGTTTGACATGTAGCAGAGACTTCGTAAACAACAGCGCAAAGACACTGACACAACACACAAAAACCGCGGTTGCATATTGATTGAACCACGGGTTCTCAGGCCATAGGTACTGAAATGCGATCCCATCCGAAGACATCTCATATAGGCCGACACACAATATATATAAGACATAATAGAGGTATTGGCGCCCCCCTACAGCAAAATACATCAGTAGATTATTGAAACTAAAGAGGATAATCATTCCATAGAACAGACCAAAAGTAAAATATTCGGTCAGGGTGTACTGCACAAATCGCTCCATGGTACGATAGACCAAAATCACATTGACCATCTGTCTTGAGCGTACCTTAAAGTAAGCTTCGTAGGTTCCTTTTTCCAATGCAGGAATCAAAAACTCAAAGTTCTTGTGCATAAAATGCCGGTTCCCAAAATGAATGGAGGCCCCGGTCTGATCGTGCACAAAACCACCCTTTCCATTTGGAATAAATGCTTCCACGAGATCCGCAGTCTGATCGAATAACTCAATGACCCGTTCTCCAGATAACTGTTGTCCAAAATGGATCTTCACCCTAAACCAATAGGTCGAAGACCGATTAAAGTTTTTGGGGTAATACCGTTCGTTAGGAACGAACTGTTGTGATCGCCCTGCCGATTTAATTTCCTCAAATGACAGCCTATTGGTACTGTCTTCCATATAGAATACTTCGGCTGTCTTAAAGATGTGTTCGGCTGTATTGGGATATATCGCAATAGGATTTTGCCCAAATAACCATCCTATCTTAAATAAGAATAGTACAATTACACCTGTTCGTATTTTCGTGCTGTTTTTGGTGCACATAATTCGCCTTCCCCTTTTTCTTTTGGTTATTTATAGCCGGATAGGTATCAGCGACCAGCGGCTGCCCCTATCCGGAATCATTCTAGATGATCAAAATAACAAAATTATCCTAAAGCATATGATTCGAGATTATCATCTCAAGGTTATATACTTATTCAACAATTTTATCTAACGCCGGCACATTATTTTCTGCTCCTGCGTAGCCCTGATTCTGATTAATCATACCATTTGTATTGAAGCGTTGTGCTGATGCTGGCACCGGCCATAGTACATGGTAGGGGGCAATCTCATAATGAACACCTTGAACAGTAGGAACCTTATTGCGATAAAATGAATTTTTTTCGATAATGCGATCGTAGAAGAAATTGTTCTGTGCGAAATTAGCCATGCTATAGGTCTTACCGTTATAAGCAGCAATACCAGTCTGCGCAAAAATATAGGCAATCCGTGTCAATTCCGTTTTTCGTGGTTCTTCCCAAAACAGTTCCCGTGCTCTTTCATCCAGTACTGTACCGATATTGATCCGGGCGGCATTTTGCAGCAGTTCCGCATTCGCGCGTCCGCGTACCGCATTGATATCGGCCATGGCCTGTGCCTGTTGTCCTTTCCAGATATAAGCCTCGGCCCGTAGTAGATAGGTCTCCGCTAAGCGGAATACATACCAGTCCGTATTCGTTCCACGCGGTGGATTCCAGTTTGGATCCTCGGCATATTGGTTGGTCGAGTTGATGAACACCTTATAATGAGGCCAGCCAAACCAGTGACGAATGGTATCCAATGAGCCATTGGTAAAGACCTTATTGATGTTTTCCGCGGTATACGGTTGGATTGGCTGCCCATAAAGTTTACTGATTTCCGGATCTTTAGAATTTTTTATTGCGGGATTATTATAGACAAGATCTGTCATGTCCATCCACATCCCTTTGGCATGACGATAATCTGTCTGATCTGTCCATATTTCTTTGGTACTGTAATACGTTCCGCGGTACCGCCCTATTCCCCGTCCATACATGCGTGTCAGGGGAATTTCAGCATTTACAGCATCTACAATAGCCTGTAAGCCGCCTTGGGGTATTTTGAGGTTTGCAAAGTGCCAGGCAGGTACGGTGTTGCGCATCAATTGGGAGCCCAGATCCGTCCGACCTTGCAATGTTTGACGATCGATCACCAAAAATAATGCTTCTTTATTTGCAGGAATCGCTTTGTTATCCATGCGATGGAGATCCCATATAACATTTTTGGAAAGATCCGCAGCTGTACTTCCGAAACGGTTTTTCATCAATGTATACTTCCCGCCGTCAATAACCTTACTTGCCGCTGCAATGGCACCGTCAAAATCACCCAGCGCCAAATCAATTTTTGCCAGCAAATGATTAACGGCTCCATTAGTAACCTCCCCTTTATTCACACCATCCTTTACCCATTGCTGTGCAAATTCAAGATCATCTTTCATCTTTTTCAAAATCACTTCTCTTTTGGTCGAATAGAAATCATATTTCGGCGCTGTAAGGTCTTTCAACTGTAACGGTACATCTCCAAACTCATGCACCAGACGATAATAGAAATAAGCCCGATAGAAATATGCCGATCCGAGGATTTCATTTTTTTGCGCTTCTGAGCTGTAAGTTGGTCGATCTATATTGCTTATTATCGTATTAGCTGAACGTACAGCAGCAAAAAAATTAGTCCAGTACCAGCCTATTTTATTAAAGTCATCACTATTGAGATTGGCATCCGGCGTAATCAGGGATACAAGATTCTGCGCCGGAGTCGCTTTGTCCGTTGTCCCGTCTACTGCAACGTCTGAAAACAGTGATTCTGTTAATAATGGGGCCGAATCCCCGAAAAACTCCCCTCTTGAGGCTTTTCCCAGTGCATTGAGTACCCCTTTGAGTGCATCAACATTATCCAAATTATCAGGAGAATACTGGGATAACTGGTTTGAATCCAAAAAACTTTTTTTACATCCATGGGTGGTCATCAGTACCATGGATGCAATTATGGCCGTTATTTTAATATTTATCTTCTTCATGTTATCGTAAAAATTAAAGTGACACATTCAATCCAAGTGTGTAATACCTTGGGGTAGGGCCATCATTCTGCGGATCCCAATAGTTCCACACTGGCGCATATACCGCAGCATTATTGACATTCATATATACTTTTAGGTTCCTTACTTTAAATCGTTCTGCGAGTTGCATTGGCAGAGAATAGGCAAGCGATATATTGTTCAGGCGAATAAAGCTATTTTTCCAATAGATATTGAAACTGGTTCCATTAGCACCGCTACCCAAGCGCGCATAGTCATTTATTGGATTTTCTGGCGTCCAATAGGGTTGAATGTAGGACGTTGAGCGCATGAAGCCCACACTACCCGGATTGTTCTTTGCTTGGTTAAATTGTTTTTTCTGACCCCAATTGGAAATCAACTGGAAGGAGAAGTCTATATTCTTAAACAAATTGAATTCATTGCGGACAGACCAAGTGAAACGGGGTGAGGTATAACCGATAAACTGTTTGTCCTCATCGTTGTATATATAGTCACCATTTAGATCGTCCAGTTTAAAGTCACCTGGCCGAATGCTTGCCTTCGTGTACTTTTTAGCCTCTTCAATCTCATTTTCCTGCCACACACCCGATACCTTATAATCCCAGATAACATCGATATCCTGACCGATAAACCAGCCATTTCCACGATCATCACTCGGGGTCGCCAAACGGACGATCTTATTTCTATTGAGCGAAAGGATAAAATTAGAATTCCATTTTACGGGACCGTCCACCAAATTTCGGCTCGTTAAGCTCACTTCGAGGCCTTTATTTTTCACTTCGGCCAAGTTGGAATAAACAAATTGGTATCCCGAAACACTGGAAAGCGACTGCTTGACCAAGAGATCATTTGTCTTTTTGCTGTACACATCGATTGAACCGCTTAGCCGATCTTTTAATACCGAAAAGTCCAAACCGGCATTGAGCGAGGTTGTCTGCTCCCATTTTAAGTCGGGATTGCCCAACCTGGAATTAACCACTACCGTATTCACTTCCGCAGGCGCGCCATTCGCATCCACAGTCTGATATTTATTGATGGTCAGTTGTGATAAAGCAGCGTATGGATCTACCGTTCCGTTGTCTGGATTGCGTAGGTCCCGGTTCCCATTGATACCGTAAGAAAGTCTTAATTTACCATAATTAAGCCAAGATAAATTCTTCAAAAAAGATTCTTCGGTGAATGTCCATGCTGCTGCCACCGCTGGGAAAGTTGCGCGTTTGCTATTCATCCCAAAAACCGAGTAGCCATCCCTCCGCACAGAAAGGGTCAAATTGTAGCGGTCCATTAGGCTATAATTGACCCGGGCCATAAGTGCATCGCCAGTATACACCTTATCCTCGCTATTGACAGATGGCAGGGTTCCGCTGGCGAGATTATGATACCCCAGATAATCGTTTGGGACGAAGCCCTGATTGGCAGCCTGTGTCCACCAAGTTTGATACTTTTCGGCATTTGCCAATAGTGTTACATCCAGGCTGTGGATTTCAGCAAATTTGCGGTTCCACTTTAATAAGTTATCAATCTGCCAATTGTACCGAGTTTCTTGATCACGACTTGCGGTTCCTCCGACGATGGTGACATTTGGATTGGCCGAAGAACCATGGTTAAAGGTGCGATACATATCAATACCGGGGCTAAAATTAAATTGATAGGTAATTCCAAAAGGCAGGTTGACTTTGGCAAACAAACTTGCGAATAGGGTGTTTTGCTTATTCAACCGGTCGTTATAGGTCATATTGAGAAAGGGATTCCGTGCGTTCAGTCCACTATCATCGGTGGGAATACGTCTCAAAGTGCCATCTGCGTTATATTTATCACCATAGGGAGAAAGATTTGTCAATTGACCCCAATCTGCCTCAATAGCGCCTTCGTCACGATCCGCATACTGCACATTGGCTCCCATGCGCAAAAAATTAGTCACTTTACCCTCTAGGTTTAAGCGTGCCCGAAAGGTGCTAAACTCTCCGCCTTCGATCAGATTCTGGTTTTTATTGTAACCTAAAGACATATAATAGTTGACATCTTCCTTTCTTCCGCTCATACTGACGGTGTGGTCCTGACGTATTCCTGTTCTAAAAATTTCATCATACCAATCCACGGTCTTACCGGCTACATAATTTGCTTTTTCATTTGCCACCAATCCCAGTCTATCCAACCAGATATCGACAGGATCCAGATCTTTATTTCCTCCCGAAAGCCATTGATCTAAAGTTACACCAGCAGAAAGATTACGTGGGTCGTCATAAAAATAAGAAGGCCTAGTACCTCCAGCCCGGCCCACATCTGCACGCCATTTTAGGAACTCAGGTCCATTATATACCCGTTGATTACGTGCCAGCGTTGCCAGTCCCCAGTTTGTATTGGCGGTCAGTATAGGCTTGTCACTTGTACCCTTTTTGGTTGTAATAGCGACTACCCCTGTCGCAGCTTTGGCTCCATATACGGCCAGTGAACTCGCATCTTTGAGTACATCTATGGTTTGTATGTCATTTGGATTGATATCCGAGAGCTGTCCATTGTAAATGATTCCATCCAAGACAATCAACGGCGAGGTAGAGGCACTCAGCGTTGTTTTACCACGAACGAGTAGATCTCCACCACCCTTTGCCGAGGTATTTTGCGATACACTCAGACCTGCAATATTCCCTTTCAGCAGATCCGCTACACTCTGTGGGTTCTCATTTTCCAGCTGCTCAGCTTTCACACTGGCGATAGAACCTGTAACATCCTTTCGGGATGCCGTTCCATAACCGATAACAACAACTTCGGTCAATTCGGTATTCCCGGATTCCAAGGTAATACTCAGCGAAGACTGCTCGTTGACTTCCTGTTCTTTATTGAGGAACCCGACACTGGATAATACAAGCGTTGATTTGGGATAAACAGGAATAGAGAATCTACCCTGATCATCTGTAGTTGTTCCACCTGAGCGATTTTTAAGCTTGACGGAGACATGCGGTATCGGTTTCCCTTGGCTATCTACCACCGTACCACTGACCGTCCGATTTTGTGCATTTGCCATATAGGTACAGGCAAGTACACTTGAAATCAAGAGCGTTAATTTTTTGGCCATAATTTTTTGGAAATTTAGCGTTGAAATAATTGTTAATTGGTTTATTTATGGTTGCTAAATTAGTTCGATCAGATTAAAAAAACAACAAAAATAAAATATAAAACACTGTAAATTAGATGTTTACAATTAAATCCAATACACTTAAATACCAAGTATCACGAATCCTAACTCACTGATCTACAAAACATATAATGTGAAATCTGATACAACGCTAATACGGTATAAAAACAAGAAATATTTTTACAAATAGTTACCGAGTTGTCCAGGGATGGATCGTACTAACAAAGCGAGGAAGCTTTATGGGAATAGATTACCTGAGCTTGAAAAAGTAATATTAAAAATAGAAACGGGGATGGTCTTGCACGACCATCCCCGTTTCTACACACTATATTTCGTCTATTTAATGAATACCCTTAAAAATCCGGTTCCACCGTATTTTAGAAAATCCGTTTCCGTTTGTATTCCAGCTCATCCAGGTAAATAAAGCTTTACCGACAATATGGTCTTCGGGAACAAATCCCCAGTCTCTTGCATCGAGGGAATTGTGTCTATTATCTCCCATCATCCAATAGTAATCCATTTTAAACGTATAAGAATCTGTCTTGTTCCCATTCAGATATATACCGTCCGCTCTCTTTTCTAAGTGATTATTCTCATAAACACGGATAGCACGCTCATATAGGGGCCAAGTTTGAGCATTTAATGCTACTCTCATTCCTTTCTTTGGAATCACAAAAGGCCCAAAATTATCGTAGTTCCATTTATACTGTGGATCATTCGGAAATGTATTGGCTTCCGGTTCCCCTGCTTTGCGCAGGTTCATCTGCATGGATTTAACATTGGACCAAGATTTCACCATGTTCACCTGCTCAGGTGTTAGAAAGACCATATAAATTCCGGGCTGAATCTGTGCGATTTCGATCCCCATATCCCGCATTCGGTGTTCATCCAGTCCTGTCTCATCAGTCATCACGGTATAATCCATCTGATTTTCTGGAGCAATGAAACCGGGTTGATCGTTTACATAGAGTACAGCATCGCGCATGCTGATTTTATCACCCGGCATGCCGACACAGCGTTTGATCAAATGCTCCCGCTTGTCCACTGGACGCGTTTGAATAGTAAACTGTTGATGGACCGCTTCGTACCCCATGGAACGAACCAGATCGTAATAAGGTTGATCTTGATTCTCTACCGCAACAGTGTCTCCCGCAGGCGCATTAAATACGATGACATCATTCCGTTTAATCTCTTGAAAACCCGGCAGCCGTTTGTAAGGAATTCTGATCAGCTCCGAAAACGCTTTTCCGCCTATAACAGGCATGGTGTGATGTGCAAAAGGAAAGGCAATGGGTGTATTTGGAATACGTGGCCCATAATTCAGCTTACTAACGAATAGATAGTCACCGATCAAAAGCGATTGTTGCATTGAACCTGAAGGAATCATAAAAGCTTCCAGCAAGAAACCGCGGATCAGCGTTGCGGCAACCGTCGCAAAGACAATGGCATCCGCCCACTCGCGAACCATAGATTTTTTATAAGGATACTTGGTCTTAAACTCATTATACGATTCGTGTAGCAGTACCAGCCGATCATCTTTTGTCAATTGCTTATTTTCGGCAGTTGCTGTTTTCAGTTTTTTAGCATAAAGTCCATTTAGAAATTGGACATTTTTATCTCTCCCCCATAATGGTAATACGATAAAAGGGACCAGCACCGCAGCACAATTTTCCCAAAACCTTCTTTTACCAAAACAATGGATGAAATCCAGGTATAAATTATAAAAAACAAAGATATTCACGATCGGAATGATCAACAATACAATATACCAGACAGGCCGATTGGTTATCTGTCCTTGAATCCATTGGCTATAAACAGGAACAATACCCTCCCAGCCACGACGCCCCGCCTTCTCAAACAAAAGCCAAAAACCATAAGCAGCAATGATGGTCAGTACAATAAAAATAATAAGCGCCATATGTTGTTTTTTTTCGAAATGTAAATGGATGAATGTTAATAAATAAACAGTCTGGATTGGTCCGAAGGAGATTCTTTTGCCTGCTGTAGCTCATTATATCGCATAATATATTTAATAAATACATCATAATTATACTTTTGCTCTTTTTCAAATTCAGCAAGTAACGCTGGCTCATCATTGATTAACTGCGTGAAGGTAATCTGTCTTTTCTTTTTAGCATTGCTAAATAGGCCATTGTTGTTGCTATTGATTTCAGCGACCTCGCCAGTCCCTTTTTTCAGTGCATATGCATATTTATTCTTATTAACCATTATAGTTGGCATCATTCCGGCACCACCGCCACCAACATTTACTGCGGCACCGCCACTAAATTTTAGTTCTGAAACATAATAGGCCATTATTTCACCATCGGCGAGCACTTCCGCAAAAGTTGGATCCTGATCTGTTCCCTTCTGTATGCGATACATTTTTGGGCTTGTTCCGGGGACCACTTCCAATCCTTTTTCTACATAGGATGGTGCATATACTTTCTTTTTGGTCTGCCAGTACGCACGGTACACCTGTTCAGGTGTAAAAGTCAACTTTTCCTTTTGTTGATTTTCAAATTTAAGTTTATGGTCTTTAACAGAGATGATCTTCCCGTAAAGCGTATCAGCATTCATCAATATCAAATAATCTAACTTCTTTAGATCCCCCTGTGCCCAGAGCAATGTCGTTGAGAAGAAAAAACACAACATGAAAGCACTTGATAAAACCAATACAATTTTCATTACTTAATAATATATTAAATCATTCTTCGCCTAAATAGGGATTCTCCAAACCCATTCACAGGCATGATGGCATGCCCGCAACTATTCATGTATCGATCACACAGGGCAGGGCTTTCATCAGCTTTTATTGCATAAATCTACATAAAAATACAATACACAATGAAAAGTCCCTCAGCTTTAACATTTCATTTACATCTTTTTTATTTCTCTAGTTCCAAGCGAACCTGACTATTCCACATAAAAAAAGAAGCCGTATCAAAATATGATACGACTCCTTTGATTATTAATGATATGGCGTTTATCCCTTATATTTACCTTCAAATTCGGTAGAGGCTTTGTTGACCCCATTACTCATATTTTCGAAGGCTTTATTGATGTTGTCAAGCAGAGTTGATTCAGTAGCTGCATCAGGAGTCTTGCTTTTGCGCAACTCTATCAGCTTCGGATAATCTTCGGTTACGATCTTTTTATAACCATTGAGCCCATCAAGAACTGCTTTTTGGAAGCTTGCATCTCCTTTAAAATCACCGAGTTCCTCTACTTTTTTGATATCGTCGTTCAAGGATTTTTCCCAATCCGTACGGACCTGCTCAGCCTTGGCATAGTCAGAAGCATTCATGGCTGCATTCATATCTGTAATATGCTTTTCACTTCCATTGATGACCGTAATAATTGAATTGTTATATGCCGCAGGATCCTTCGTTCCTGAGCCACAACTTGACATCGTTAGCACCGCTACAGTTAGGATGCCTGTAATTAATTGTTTGATCATTGTTGTTCTATTTAAAGTTTATTTGTACACTTTGTTATAAATGTTCTTTTCTATCCATTCCGGATCAATCCGGAACGACCCGTATCAATTCAGCTTTAATTGACTTATCCAAAGATAGTTGAGCTTACAGTTTTTTTCAATCACTGATTTCAGGGATTTTATTGTCTCCAATTAATTTGCGGCTCAATTGCTTCTAAAATCTCTTTAATGGCGTTTAACGGATTAATTTCAATACATAATTTACAAACTATTCATGAACAAACGCACGATTTCACGTTCCTATTTACTGTAAATTTACCCCTATCATGACAACAAAGATTACGCGAGAAGAATCTAACTTAACAAACTACGCAACTAAAATTTGCGCGATAAGATGTCCTTTAAAAACAATCTATTAACAGAGAAAAAGCACCTTGCCAGCTCTGCTGACAAGGTGCTTTTTCTAATCTATACGAGCTATCTATCTTAATCTCTTCTTTTTCCCAAGATATTTCCTTGCGGATCGACAACAAGTTTCCATTCATCCGTACGACTTTTTACCTCGAATGCATATGTAATCTTTTGTTCCTCCGTAATTTTTTTCACATCTTCTATGCGATAGCCCGGAAAGTCCTTTTTCATTTTGATAATCACCCCTTTGGGCAAATCATTTTTGGCCAGTTCCTCTTTATGGCGCACAATTTTGCCGTTATTTTGAATCCAGACTTCATGGTCAGTTCCGAATAGGCCAGTTTCAAATTCCGCTTCATACAATCCCGCTTTCAATTCCCAATCTACCGCTTTAGCTTTTGGGAACTTCTGCTGCAAACTATTGACCACAACCGCTGGCACCTGATTTTGTGGAATATCCTGAGCAAAAGCTCCAATCGTTGAGAGTGCAAGGATACATGCACTTAATATCATGTTACGTTTCATATCTTTATCGCTTTAGTGTATTACAAAGTAAAGCATTGATTCTGTAAAGATTTGGGAATGAAAGTCATACTTAGCGAAAATTTATTTTAAATGTATGCTGACTATCAGCATAATTGTATGAAATCGAAAATCCATATAGATTACAGATTGCCTGCACGATCGCGAGCCCTAGCCCAGAGCCTTTGGAGGAGGTATCCGATTTATAAAACCTGGAAAATACCTGCTCCGCATCCAAAGCCCCCTGTACGCTTGTATTCGCTACCGCAAGTGAGTTTTCAGTGATCGCGATATTTACTTCACCACCTTCTTTATTATGGAATAAGGCATTACGAATCAAATTTGACACGATGATATTGGCTAATGAACTATCTAATCGAAGGTTCAGCTCCTGATGTTGATGAACCTTGATCACGATATTTTTAAATGCAGCAATCTCTTCAAGTTCATCGACAGTATGTGTCACAAGCTTATTGAGCGAAAGATCCTCGTTATTTAAGTACTGCCTATTCTCGATCTTAGTGAGCAGCAATAATGATTTATTCAAACGCACCAGTCTTTCTGCCGTGTTCAATACCTCTGCAATAGCATTTGACTGCTCAGGCTGCAAGCCTTCTGTTTCGGCTACCATTTCCAGTTTATTGATCATGATCGCCAAAGGAGTCTGCAATTCATGTGAGGCATTCCCAATAAACTGCTTCTGTTGTTCGTACGTTTCCTCATTGTGTCTGATTAAAGTACTTACAGCAAGCTGCAAATCCTTAAATTCCTGAATATTGGTATCCATAGCTGGTTTATCTCCCGATTTTCCAAGGCGAAATTTTGTGAGCTGATCTAAAAAGCGATACAAAGGGCTCCATAATCGTTCAATAACCACCTTATTGATCGAGACAATACTGACGACCAACAGGATAAATAGGATCACAACAGAGTAGAATAAATTTTTGATCAGGTCACTTTCCTCAATCGTGGAATTGATTATCGAAAGCTCGTAATAATGTCCTTTATGCTCAAATGCTGTCGTCAGCATACGCACAGGTTCCAATTCGGGTTCAGGATCGTCATCATCCTGCATAAGCAGCATGGTATCTTTGTAGACATTCTGCATTTTGATCGCCTGTTGTTCGGAAATCTCACGTACCTTATAATTGTTCACCCCAAATTCCAAATCTGGGGATACAATCGTCTCAGAAGCCAATTCCTGAATAATTAAGCGCTTTTGATTCTCAAGTTCCTCATCGATATTATCATGGATCACCTCCAGCATAAATAAATAAAAGATGGTCGACCACAGCGCAATGACGACCAGTACGGAAATAGAGAGATATTTGAGCGTCTGATTGGCTAATTTCATTTTTCAACAAGTTTATATCCTATTCCATAGACCGCCTCAAAATCAACATCTGCCTGTTTTGTCAAGAATTTCTTCCGTAAATTCTTTATCTGGGAATAGATAAAATCGAGGTTATCTGCCTGATCCGTATTATCACCCCAAACATGCTCCGCCAACGCATTCTTACTGACAAGACGGTTCTTATTCAGCAAAAAGTAATGGAGGATGTCAAATTCTTTTCGATTCAGTGCGACCAATTCACCCGCAATCGAAAGCGATCGTTCATTCAGGTCAAGTACGATATTTCCCATATCCAATGTATTTTTGCCATCCTGTTGCTTTCTCCGCAACACAGCTTTGATACGAGCATTTAACTCTGCAATATGGAAAGGCTTGGTCAGGTAGTCATCCGCTCCAAGTTCCAGTCCTCGCAGCTTATCATCCAAGGAGTCCTTTGCGGAGATAATAATTACATTATCCGATTTGCCTTCCTTTTTTAGCAGATCCAACACCTCTAGCCCACTCCCGCCCGGAAGCATGATATCCAGCAAGATACAATCATAATTATAAACCGAGACTTTATCCAGTGCCGATCTAAAGTCATATGCTGTCTCTACGATATAACCTTCTTTGACAAGAGAGTCTTTCACGATTTCCCTTAATTCCGCCTCATCTTCGATTACAAGTACTTTCATTGGACAATTGTTTTTTTTAAATCAGATTTCACCTCTTTTCCCTACTTCAATTCTTCGCTATGCGTTACAAATGTATTCCGAATTTAGGAAAGAATTAGGAAAATGACTATTGTTAATTGCGACAGTGAGACAGCAGAAATCGAATAGCCGGTTTATCGTGACGATTACCTAAAATTTAACCTATCGTCTAAAATGCTATGGGCTTTTCGTATTTTAGGTCTGATTATATGCTACTATGGATAGACGAACTGCCAATATCTGGGCTCCTGTCATTGGACTGGAGGGTTTCCGCAAAGAACAGACCGCCGGGCGCGAAGAACTTCTCTTCAATGAATTACATGGAGAAAGGCTGATAGACAAGCCCCATAAGCACGATTTTTTTATTATCAATTTATTTGATACAGCATCTGGTACACATACAATTGATTCTATTGACTACACCATCAAAGATCATCAGGTACATGTGTTATTCCCCGGCCAGATGCACAAATGGCATATCCATGCTGGTACAATTGGCTACCAATTGATGATCGAACGTTCATTTTTTGAGCATTTCGCGCCCTTTTTTCGTTTTTCCTTTACCAATTACCAAAACCATCCCGTGATTGATCTCACCAAAGAGGCCTTCATACAGTTGCATTATGAATTTGAATCCGTTAAAAAAGAATTAGAACGGGAGCGTTCGTTAATTCCCTTGATTACAGCACGTGCCGGAGTAATCGCCGCCATTGTCAGCCGGGAAGCAGAGCATGTATTTACCGAATTCAAAGTCTATCAATCCGTTCCCCGTCTTGCCAAATTTAACATGTTGATAGATGAATTTTTCAGAGAACAAAAACAAGTTGCTTTTTATGCGGAAAAACTTCACATCTCACCCAACTACCTCAATATTCTGTGTAAAAAATATTTGAAAATATCTGCCACCCAGCTTATTCATCAACGGATTTGTATTGAGGCAAAGCGCCTTCTCCAGAGCTCCGAATCATCCATTAAAGAAATTACATTTGAATTAGGTTTCGCAGATCAAGCCTATTTTTCCAATTTCTTTAAGCAACAGACCGGTGTAAGTCCAAGTGACTTTAGGGAAAAAAGATAAATCGCACAAGAAATAGCAGAAATTACCCAGTATTATTAAAGTCTTCAGTAGTTAATTTTGTAAAAGGCCGGTCCATTTTATGGATCGGCTAGATCGCAACGTAAATAGGAATAAAATGAAACCAATAGCCCTTTCGCGCAAAGAATTTATACGCAACTCCGCTCTGGCACTTGCCGGAACAACGTTAATCCCAAACATGCTTGTTGCAGAAGAGCGCAACGAACTTGCCTCTCATGAGCTGTTGGTTGGGCATCAAGGCAAAAAAAGTTATACCCTAAAGAATGTTTTATTAGAAACAGGCTTTGAATATGATGAAAATGGCAGTGTCATTGCGACAAAAACTGGTCTTTTCGCGGTGCAGATTGAAGCCGGAAAAATCAAAAAAATCGGACCCAATAGTACCGATGCCAACGCCATAGATGCGAAGGGGAGATTGATGCTTCCATCGTTTAGCGATATGCATATCCACCTAGACAAGACATTTTATGGCGAAAAATGGCAGGCTGTGCGCCGAGGTGCAGGTGGTGTCAAAGGCATGATTGCACTCGAGCAGCAGATCCTTCCTGAACTGTTAAAGAATTCAACCTATAAAGCAGAAAAGCTGATAGAATTACTTCAATCCAAGGGGACAGCCTTTGCACGCAGCCACGTCAATATAGAGCCTACGTCTAAGTTAGATTCACTACACCACCTCCAACTTGCACTGGAAAATAAGAAAAACAGTTTCGGGGCCGAACTGGTTGCCTTCCCACAACATGGGGTATACTATACAGATTCCGTACCCTATCTTAAAGAAGCCGCGAAAACCAATATTGATTTTATCGGCGGCGTGGATCCTTTTACCATTGATGGTGCCATTGAGAAAACAATGGATTTCACCGTTCAATTGGCATTGGATCACAACAAAGGTATCGATATCCATTTACATGAGTCTGGTGAGTCCGGACTGAAAACAGTCGAGTACCTGATCAAAAAAGTAAATGAAAACCCCGCATTGAAAGGCAAGACCTACCTCAGTCATTGCTTTGTTCTGGCAAGACTGGAGAAAGCCAAACAACAGGAAATCGCAGAACAACTTGGTGCAGCACAGATCGGTATTGTTTCGACCATTCCTTTCGCCGGGCTGATTATGCCTATTCCGACACTCCTAGAAAACAAAGTCACCGTGATGACCGGGAACGACAGTATTGTCGATCACTGGAATACATTCGGGTCAGGAAGTGTTCTGCAAAAAGCCAATATGGCTGCCCAAGTATATGGACAGGTTACGGAGTATGGCCTATCACGTATGCTAAAACTAGCAACAGCAGGCCCGATTCCATTGGACGATAAAGGGCAACAGCAATGGCCAAAACCTGGCGACGACGCAAACATCGTCCTCATCGATGCAAGTTGTTCGGCAGAAGCTATTTCACGGATTTCACCAGTCGGATCTCTTATCTATCAAGGAAATATTGTCTACTAAGCATCTGACAAACGAGGCACAGCGCAACAGATTTTTTTACACAATGGCATTCAATTTCTTTTTCTAAGCTTTTGAATGCCATTGTGTAAACGTTGTGGTGACTCAAAGAAATTGAAATTAGTATGTGATGGATTTCATCATCGCTTAAAGAGCCTCATTACACGCGGCTCTACCCAATCGCTCAAGATATAGGCAACAGCAAGCATTGACAGTGTAACTGCAGAAACAAGTACATATTTATTTAAATAGCCATGAAGTTGATTGAAAACGATGAATCCGATATGCTGATGAATGAGGTATAAGGGATAGGTAAGCATCCCAATTTTAATAAATTTGGGCGAGTTGAGGCATTGTAGCTTTCTGCAAGAAACAAGCAACATGAGGATATAAAATACAACGATGGTGCCCCCAATAATATAGGGTGAAAAATCGCTATGAAAAGTCCTTGCCAACCAATGAATCCGACCAATAGCGCCATCGATGGATAAATAAAGGCACCAAGGCAATATAATAAAATGCTTTAATGTAGGTCCATGAATAAAAATTTGGCAAAACACTATTCCTGCAATAAAATAAGCACTCCAATCCAGAATAAAGAGGTGATGGATGGCATCATAGGTTGTTGAGGGCCCAACAAACAGACGCAAGCTCGACAAAAATAGCCAAAAGTAGATCAGATAGTCTAGGCTGACCTGTTTGAATCGGTTTGTAATAAGAAATACCGCAATAATGAGATAAAATTTCAATTCAACATAGAGTGACCAATAGGCACCGTCGATATTTCCCTGACCAAGGAACTCCTGAATCATGGTCAAGTTGGCTAAGAGCTGTTCGAAGGTGACGAGATACCGAGGTGCTCCCAAAAAATAAGTTACGACAAACGTGATAACCAAACAGATCCAATACATTGATAAAGCCTTTTAAACCGAGAATAGCAAAATTTGGGCAGTGAACGATGTTTTATGGAAAAGGCGATCACAAAACCGCTGATGATAAAAAAAAGGTCTACTCCAAGATATCCATATTTGAAATAGTCGCCGATTTCATCAAAACGCAGCAGTGACATGTCTCCATTTTTATACCCCCGATACAAATAGTGATATAGCAATACAGCCGATGCCGCTATAAAGCGAAACAGATCGATTTGGTAAATTCTTTTTGTCTGGGACATTTGAGCGCAAATATAGGCTGTTTCATTTATAGTTTCAGGTAAAGTCGTAAAGAATGCTTTAAATGCTATCATCTCCATGGTGAAATTGCTGCTAGACTTGAAATCTAAAATATTCCGTCGAATTTATAACATCATTATGTGACTGTTAGCCTATTGCCAATCAACACCAACCTTGCTAAATTTATGTTATACTAGTAAAAAACGAGGAAATTATGAGAAAGAACCTAATAATAGTCTTTATTGCCATCGCCGCCATATGCTTTGGTCATCACACGAAAGCTCAGACGGTTACTTCAGCTCCAGTCACTGTCAACATCAATTTGACAGACGCCATCTCAATTACGCTGGGTGCAACTCCAACTGTTGATTTTGTCTATGATGACGCCGCCGATTATGCTGCTTCTAAAACTGTCACGAAAGCGAGCCATTTTACCGTGGTCAGCAATAGAGCTTACGATATCACAGTCGCTGCGACTGCGGCATTTGCACCTGCCGGAGGTCCTGCCTTGAGCATTGTTACTGTCAATGTGGACCCTACAACTGCCAATGGCGGAACTTTAGTGGCCAATGTTCCGCTAAGTACCACGGCTGCTGCTTTGGTCAACGGCGCGACAGCCTCTACTGGAGCAGTATATAATGTCGATTACACTATTCCGGATGCAGCACCATTATTGGACCTTCCGGCCGCCGCCTATAGCACTACCGTAACGTATACAGCAACACAGTTATAAGATCCGATAAAAATATTGTCATTTGTGAGATATTATCTAGCAATACTATTTACTTACATATTTAATACCCTGACCTATGGCCAGGGTATTTCAGTTTCCCCTTCGCGCATATTTTTTACAGGTGCAGCTGGGCAGACAGCTAGTCAGGCGATCACATTCAGCAATACCTCGACCAACGAATTTTATTTTGTAGCCAATATCAAAGATTGGGATCGTGATTCCTTGGGGATTAAACGGTACTATCCAACAGCTAATAAGCCCCTGTCCAATGCTTCCTGGCTTTCGCTCTCGGATAATACTGTACTTTTAGCCCCAGGAGAAACCAAAAGCATTAATCTTACTATGACAGTTCCCCGCAGCGAACAAAATAAATTGACCAATAGCATGTTATTTTTTACGCAAGTCAAGGAACAGAAAAAAGATCTCGCGCAGGGTCTGAACATGAATGTATTGCTTGAAGTGGGCATCCAAATTTACCATACCCCGACGGGCTTAAAAACGGGAGATCTGGAATTTCTTGCATTTGAGGATAGGGGGATTATAAAAAACACGAATGGAGTCGCTGTCCGTCGCATGGATGTAAAAGTCAAGAATACGGGTCAGGTCAATAAAGATGCATATGTCCGTTTTGAGTTGACCAATACCCAGACAGGAGAAGAAATACCAATTAAAGCTATTGCAATCGCGATGCTTCCCGAAGCCGAGCAATGGGTGCAGGTCGATCTCCCGGAGAAACTCTCCCCCGCTCCTTACCTCGCGGTTGCTATACTCGACGCCGGCAGCCAATATGATTTAAAAATTGCAGAGAAAGAGATTAAATATTAACTTGGCAATCCTATCGCTGTGCCTTGCTCTATGTGTCCGTACGACAGTGGCCCAGGTCACTATTACACTTCCTCAGGCAAACATTCAAAGTAGGACCGACTATAACCAGATCTTTAATGTTGGCCAGTACGCCAGCGTACTTACCTTATTGCCAACATTTAGGGTTAAGGCCAATACCACGAGTTTTAGCAGCACTGCTGGGGGCAGTATCCCGCTCAGTATCGCTCATATTAAACTGAACTCAATTGGTAGTCTATCCTTACTCGGGGCCAGTAGCGAAGTCACCCTATCGGTTAACAATGGAAATTTATATAGTTCACTGGCGACTGTCTCTTCCGGAGCCATTACGGCCAACGTTCGTTTATCTACCGGGAGCCAAACCTGGATTGCAGGAATTTATGATAGTAACCTGAGCTTTTCTACACAAGGTGTCTTGGCCGGTTCCATTACACCAACGACATTGCCTTTTAGCATAAATGTTCCCGGATTTATCAGTCCTCCAGTTCAGGTAGGTACAACAAGTATTCTGGTCAACAACTTAAGCTTTTATCGCTCAACCAATGGCATCAGCACGGAAAAAGTAATTCCCTTAACGACGACCGTACCCTATATTCCCAGTTTAAAGACCACAAACACACAGTTTAGCTTTAATACGCCTTTACCCTACAATACCTTGCCTATTTCTCCCGTTTCGGCAATAAATACCACATTAACAGGCGTATCCAATTCTACCACTGTCGCTTTATCTACGACCGACCAAGCACTGACCAATACGACGGGGATTGCAGTACCTGCCAATAATGCGCAATCGCTAACAGCGAACTACAGTATCAGTGCCAGCCAGTTAAAAATGAGCTTTATCCAAGCCGGCACCTATTCCGTCCCATTGACTCACACCTGGAGTAAATTGGCAACCGCATATCCCACAGGCGCACTACAGGCACAAAGCAGTGGAAACCTCGAAATTGTCGTGAGTGATCTAGCCGAATTGGTCGCCAACCAACAGGCCGTCAACCTGGACTTCAGTACCACCGCCGATTATAAAAATGGCGTAAGCAAAGATATGCCCACTCACCTTCGCATCAGTAAGACAACACCCTATAATCTCTATGTACGCGCTTCCTCCTCCTCCTTTATATCAGGGATAAACAGTATTCCCCTGAATGCGCTTCGCATTGGTCCTATGGCTAATCAGACGGGCATGAATACCATCACACTTTCCGCTACTGCACAGCAGCTTATCCAAAGTGCGGATCCAGTAATCGACCGCAACTTGAATATACGTTACAGTATACCTGCGTCCGAGACCAGCAAACTTCTTAACAAACCTGCAGGTACCTATACGGCAAATATCATATTTAGCTTTGTAGCCCCCTAAAATCGCTTGATCTCAACCTTACGGCGTTCGTCCCTGTATCTAAAGTCAGGGATTTCAGTTGCCTCACCTTCTTTCACTTCAATCTCACAACTTGGGTTTTCGATTGAAAATGACATTCCTTCAGTAACAACATCGACCTTGTAGTGCCCGATCGGCAGATAAATTACATAATTTCCATCTTCATTCGTTAACGTGCTGTATTCTTTATCTTGGAGATCCCTTGCAACAATACGTATACCACCAAGCTGAGGTCTTGATTCCAGGTATTTATTTGTTACGGATTTGATGCGCCCTTTTAAGGCTCGGGTTATGATCAGTGGAATTTCCATGGACCGGTTTTTTGTCAGCACGACACTGATCGTGCCGCGAGAGACCCAACCGCGATTGTTTTCTACCTGAATGTTATACACCCCAGGATCCATATCAACAAACTTCACTCTTCCCTTGTCATCCGTCACCGCCGCTTCCTTTCCTATCTTTACCAATACTGATCTAGCCTGGGATTCATCGTTGTCCCGTACCCCATTGCTGTTGCGGTCTTCAAAAAAGAGCAATTGCAGTTTATGTCCCCGTCGGCCTCCCCTATGTCCGAAACTCTTTTCTATGCCAAGCCGCAACTGCCTATTATTAAAGGCATAACTATACGGCATATTTTCGTTAAGTTGAGGATCTGTTACCACACCAAATACTAAATTTCCCCTAATCAAGGTATAATAGAGATCAGCAGTAAGATTCCAGCCGCCTTTCATTCGCCAACGTGCATTGCCTGTAACAGAAAAATTATTGCTGCGCGAGAATCCGTAATAACTATACATGGTCGCAATCTGAGCCTGCAGCCTGTTGTCAAACAAATCGAGCTGTGAGCTTGGTCCGAAGGAATATATCCTGTATTTGCCATTCCCTGATGATGCCAATAAATCACTCAGGTAATAAGGGTTGACCTGAATAAACGTATTAAAGCCAAACCAGCGGTTGTTATAATTGCCCGTTATCCGTAGCGAGTGAAAAGGAGCAATTGGTCTGTTCGATGTATTTCTATACGTATAACCGTAATCGGTCTGTATTGAAAAGCGATGCGCAGCTGTAAAAAAATTCAGATCACCCACTATTCGCATGGAGCTTGACTTCCAGCTCACCTGCGATTCTGCGAGTCCGTACCAATCCTGATAGGTACCGCGTTGTCCCATAAAATAGGGACGAAGATCAAACTGTAATTTTTCTTTTCCCGTATGGTAGCCAAACTCATAGATCTGAATACGGTTGGCATTATTAAAATAGTAATCTCGATCACCAGGTAGATATTTTGGATCATTATCCATGTAACTTGCCCGGACGGATACACTTTTATTCTTTTTCAACAATTTACTAATACGCGTATCAGATTGTATCAATCCCCGACGTAAGCCCACGTAATATGGCGTACTATAATAATTAATGCTGCTTATCTGATAGTGTTCATCGGCATAGTTATAGTTAAATCCTAACGCGGCAGCCATTTTTGCGGCCCCCTTTTGGAGACGTTCCACACTGTATCCACCCTCTACCCCAAGTTGTTGTTTGGCCCCTAGCTTCATAACTCCCTTGCCACTGATCAGGTCACTGTTCACAGCACGGTAGTCATTGTTCGTGTGGAGATAGCTTACACTATTTTCCTGGGGCCGATCCGAACGAAAGGTATATTTGGCGCCAATGATTTTACCACGGCTAAGCAGACTATTCATCTGGTTGATCAACATGTAGCTATTTTCAACAGCATAAAGACTGATCGATCGTTCCTTATCCAATTTATAGCTTGCTTTTGCTCCGCGTCCGTTGATCGGTTGATCCAGATTTTCATAGATATTACCGATTTTTACTCCCCAGTCCTTTGTCTGATAATCTATGTACGTATCGTACATATTCAAAGCCTTTTGTTTTTGATAATAATCCGTATTCAAGCGATAAGTCAGTTTACGTCCTTTAGGCATGTCCATTTCACCGAATAGCTGAACTTGATATACGGACATATCTTGCCCCATATTGAGGTAACGCAATGCTAGCATATTATTATAAGGCAGATTCTGCAGATTTAGGTCAGCTCCAAAACGCTTTACACTACCCACCGTCATCATCCGCACCCTGTTATTGGCGACTACCTTTCCGCCGGCTTCAACAGCTTCCAAAGTAAGATCTACATCTATGGCTGTTTTTTTTGAACGCATCGTTGCCGTGAAAGACAATAGTGATTGTCCACCTGCTGCCAGCGTAACAGGTAAAGTCTCCCCCCTTATTTCCAACTCGCCCGGTAAATTTGGGAAACGCACCTGAATGGTAAGCGGCACCAAACCAATATTCACTGCTCGCACCAGAAATTGTACCTGGCCCGTTGATTGATCAATGTAATATTCAGGAAGCTCGGTTTGCAGAAGTAACGACTGCGCTTCGTTTAACCGCGTAGAGAAAGATTGCGGGGGCTGTATTTTTACGGTTGGATCATTTGATTGAAACCCAATTGTAAATGTCTGGGTTCCCTTAGCAATTGTCCGACGATCGGCCATATATTTTAATGGAAAGCTTTTGCTTTCTTTAGCCATTAACGTAATCGAGTGGGGTAATTTTATTAAGCCCTGCAGCGCAGATGTATTATTAGCGCTCGGCTTTAGCTCAATTATTTTATCGCTGTGATTTGTAATTCTTAATTTATTGGCAAACGATTTGGAAACAGCAATTGGGATCGTGTCATGATCGAATTTAATGGCAATATCGTACTGTTGCTGACTTTTCGCTTCGGATAACAAAACAGCAAAATAAAAAAGAAACAGGAAAATCCAGCGGCTTCTAATCGGCATATCGTACGATTCAACTATCCATAAAAATCAGGCTTAATTCTGTGAGATAAAAATATACATCGTCACATTTTCATGTAACAAAATGTTAAGCAGTCAGTTGTGCGATCAGTTCCCCTTTGCTATTGATTTGAAGCTTTCGATAGATCCGTTTTATATAAATACGTACCGTATCCAATGAAATGGTATACTTTTGAGCGATCATTTTATAGCTCAATCCCTCCATAATTCCGTTTGCTACCTGGAGCTCCCGGGCAGTGAGCAGATCCACGTATTTTTTTGAACTGAAGCTTTGATCAATCAGTGCCCTATTCACTCCTGGGCTTACAAAAGAGCCATCATTCAACGTGATACTGATCGCCGAAAGGAGTGAATCCATACAGGTTTGCTTTAACAAATAGCCCACAGCACCATGTCTAAAGCAAGCACGTACAGTCTTGACATCACAGATATTGGTTAATATCACAATATCTGTATTAGGAAAAGTAGTTTTAACATGCTCAACAATTAGTGACTCCTGGTGTTCAATGTCCAGAATGATTACATCTGGAGCAACTACGGCCTTGTCAATGCGCTCTTTGCCCATGTCAAAAAGAACCTCAACTTTTTGCGTGGGCCCTTTCTCTTGAAGTATGCCTAAGGTAATCTGTCGTGCCTGTTCGTTACTATCAATTATCCCTACAGTAATCATGTGCTTGTTATTATTTCGTGTAATAATCGATCCTACTTCACTTATAGTTAGGTTACATTATTTCCATCGCAATTTTAGGTTTAATTGTACCATCATAAAAAAAATGAAGAACCTATATTTTCCCTATCTATTTAAAGACAACTATTAAACAACAATTGTTTTTAAAAAATAAAATTTTATCAAAATTTGGCTAATATTTTCCATAAAAAACAGCATATCTTACCTTATTCCTGAAATCATTTAAAGCTTCAGGAAGTATGCTGCATATAAATTGAAATAAGAAAATATTATGAAGGGAATAATATTATGTGCTGTGATTGGATAGCCTTGATACGAAAAAGTATAACAAAGGTAAACTATATATTGAAATAGTAGTTTTGAAAGCTTTATAAAACTTCTGCAAAACTCAAATTACCTTAAAGTTTCGCAGTCAAATTAAACTATTAGATCGGAAGTATATTTCTACTAAATATGATTACTTAAATTGCTGCAGCGTCCTGCGATTAACTTCTTCCCTTTTCTTATCAAAAAACCATCCCCACTTCTTAAAATACGTCTTATACGAACGAAGATGTACCTTAAATAATCTGAAATTTTTATTAGAGCCAGACGCATATCCATGGATGATCGAAACCTTTGGGAAATAAACGGTCCGGTACTTCTCGTTCATTCTCCGAGAAAGGTCCCAATCTTCTAAATACATAAAAAATCGATCATCATATAAACCAACCTCTTTTAAAGATGATATCCGAAATAATGTAAAACATCCGGAAACAACAGCCGTATCGTAAATGATATCGGTAGACACCCTTCTCAGCTCATATTGTTCTACAAAAGATGAGAAAAGATTAAACCTACGATTGAGCATTCGCTTTACAATTGAAAAAGGTGAAGGCAATAGTTTTGGCAAAAATTGAATAGATCCATCCGTGTTTAAAATTTTAGGCATTGCCATTCCAATAGCAGGATTATCCTCCATATAAAGGACCATGGTTTTTATTGTTTGATCTTTAAGCAACACATCAGGATTAATAACAAAATGATACTTGCTTCCTCCGGCTATTGCTCTCTCGAAACCAATATTATGAGCTGCACCAAAACCTGGGTTATTAGGCTGATGAATATACTCAAAATGAGGATGACGATCAACGATTTTTCTCTCTATAGCGTTTGAAGGAGAGTTATCAATAATAAAAAGGAGATCAATATCAGACCCAGCCAGCCCTATTAATAAATTCTCGATTTCACTATATGTCTGTTTGTATAATACTATTGAAGCTGTAGTCATTGTTATCCATTTACACTTTATAAGAAAGCGATATACTCTAAGGCTTATATTATGTCTTTCTTATACCTTCCTATCTTTTGAATTATCAACTAATTCTTATTTAAAAAAACTGATCCGTATTAAAGAGCATATGATTTCCTAGTTATAGCATATCATATATTGGCTATTTTTCCGAAAGTCTCTTTCCTATAGCAGATTAGTTTCCTTCCTCAATTCGTAAAAATTTAAAGCTAAACCTTAATCTTTACAAAAATACTAAAATCACTTAATTATACTACATAAGTATTCACCATATCCAGATTTACGCAGGGGTGTTGCAATTTTTAATAATTGCTGATCGTCAATATATCCCATACGAAAAGCGACTTCCTCGATTGCACCGATTTTCATACCTTGGCGTTCCTCGATGACCTGTACAAATTGAGCGGCCTGCATCAATGACTGTATGGTACCCGTATCCAACCAGGCGGTTCCCCGATCAAAGATTCCTACTTTTAGTTTTCCTTGACTTAAATACGCTTTGTTGATATCCGTAATCTCCAGCTCCCCCCGTGTTGAAGGTTTGATACTTTTGGCTATGCCAACGACATCATTATCGTAAAAATAAATTCCCGGAACAGCATAGCTAGATTTTGGTTGGAGTGGTTTTTCTTCAATGGATATCACCCTTTTGCTTGCATCAAATTCCACTACCCCATAGCGTTCGGGATCATGTACCGGATAAGCGAATACCACCCCCCCGTCAGGATCCGCGCAAGATTGCAGCAATTTTGACAAGCCCGAGCCATAGAAAATATTATCACCCAGAATAAGTGCTACTTTATCATCACCGATAAACTCTTCGCCCAATATAAATGCCTGTGCTAGACCATCCGGACTTGGCTGCTCCTTATATTCAAACCGACAGCCCAGTTGAGAGCCATCTCCCAACAACTTACGAAAGTTGGGCAAATCCTGTGGAGTCGATATAATCAATATCTCGCGAATACCAGCCAACATCAGCGTAGATAGCGGATAGTATATCATTGGTTTATCATATACAGGCATTAATTGCTTACTCACGGCAAGCGTTAAAGGGTGCAAACGAGTTCCCGATCCTCCGGCCAATATAATTCCTTTCATTCGTATTAAGTCTTAGCGTTATTTTAGTTTCTAATTTCCTCTGCCAGCATGTTCGCTAGGCTTGTCTTCCAGTCCGGCACAGCTACACCAAAGGCTGCTTTAATTTTCGATTTGTCAAGCAGTGAATACTTTGGTCGTTGCGCTGGAGTCGGATAAGCAGAAGTAGGAATTGGACTTACCTGACAGTCAAACGAACGGAAATCACGTATTGCTACAGCAAAGTCATACCAGGATATTTCCCCTTCATTGCTGTAGTTATATATTCCAGCTTTCCAATCCGGTGCATCAGCAATTTTCAAAATCGCGAGCGCCAGATCCTTTGCATAAGTTGGGCTTCCAATCTGATCATTGATAACACTGACCTCATCACGTTCAGCCATGAGGCGACACATGGTCTTAACAAAATTCTTTCCATAAGCCGAGTATACCCAGGATGTCCGGATAATAATTGCCTCCGGGCACCATTTTTGAATAGCCCTCTCCCCTGCGAGCTTGGTCTGTCCATAGACATTAATTGGCGCAGTAGCAGCGCTCTCGGTTAGTGGAACAGCGGAATTGCCATCAAACACATAATCGGTCGAAAGAGCAATCAGCTTTGCCCCATGTACATGACAATATAGCGCAATCTCCTCGCAGGCTAAATGATTGACCACATTAGCTGTTTCAGCATCTTCCTCCGCCTTATCCACGGCGGTATAAGCTCCAGCATGAATAATTAAATCAGGCTGATACATGGCCAAAATATCCTGAATCAGGGGAATCTGATCCAACGGTAATTGCTTACGATCCAAAAAATAACAGTCTTTTTTGCTGTCATTCATCAATAAATCATATAACTCGGACCCTAATTGTCCAGTAGCACCAGTAATGACAATTCTCATCAATATCTTTTTATGGTGAAAGCAATATGGTCTGCTTATTGCTCCAATAAAGGTGGCTTTAAGCACATCATACCTCCTAGAATTTAGTTATAGTATAAGGCAGCGAAGCTTTGTGCCTCTTTATCCTTTTGTGACAAAATCATTTGATCTACCGGGATTTGCCAGTCAATCGCCAATTGCGGATCTAAAGGATGTACGCCATTCTCCGCTTCTTTGTTATAATTATTATCACATTTATAAGAGAATACCGCCTGCTCAGACAATACAGAAAAACCATGCAAAAATCCACGTGGCACAAATAATTGCTTTTTATTTTCGGCAGAAAGCTCCACGGCAACATGTTGTCCATAGGTCGGCGAATTCGGCCGAACATCGACAGCCACATCCAGCACACGACCTTCAAGTACACGCACCAGTTTTGCCTGCGCATGCTCACCAGCTTGCATATGCAATCCCCTGACAACACCAAATTGGGATTTCGATTGATTATCCTGCACAAAATGAGGATTATGCCCCAATATCGCGGTCAGCCTATTTTCATTATAAGACTCAAAGAAATAGCCTCTATCATCTTCAAATACGGCCGGCTCCAAAATAAAACAACCCGACAGTTTCGTTTCTGTATATTTCATGGTTAAGCGCCGTTATATTGGTTGTTATAATAATGTTGATAGTCACCGGAGGTCACATGATCCAGCCATTCTTGATTGGACAAGAACCAATCTATTGTAAGTGATAATCCCTCTTCAAATGTCACCGATGGTCTCCAGCCCAGCTCAGTATTTATTTTACTTGCGTCAATAGCGTAACGCAAATCATGGCCAGGGCGATCTTTGACAAAAGTAATCAGGGACGCAGCTGTACCGTCCTCCCGGCCTAATTTAGCATCCATCTGCCGGCAAAGTTCTTTGATCAAGTCTATATTCTGCCACTCATTAAAACCACCTATATTGTAAGAATCCCCATTTTTACCCTCATGAAAAACCAAATCTATCGCTTTTGCATGATCGATCACAAAAAGCCAGTCCCGGGTATATTTTCCGTCACCATACACTGGCAGCGGTTTATTGTTTAAAATATTGTGAATACACAATGGAATGAGCTTTTCCGGAAAATGATTAGGCCCGTAATTATTGGAACAATTAGTTAAGACAATCGGTAAGCCATAGGTATCGTGATAGGCCCGTACAAAATGATCCGAACTTGCTTTGGAGGCCGAGTAGGGTGAATGCGGGTCATATTTGGTATCCTCTGTAAAAAAGCCAGACTCGCCCAAAGCACCAAATACCTCATCCGTAGAAACATGGTGAAAACGTTTTCCCTCTAAATTATCCTTCCAGATTGCCCGAGCGGCATTTAACAAGTTCACCGTTCCAATCACATTAGTCAGTACAAATGCTGTAGGGTCTGCAATGGAACGATCCACATGCGATTCCGCAGCTAAATGAATCACTCCGTCAGGTTGATATTGTTCGAATACCGAAGTTATCGCCGCCTGATCGGTAATATCCGCTTTGACAAAGGTGTAATTTGGACGATCCTCAATATCTTTCAAATTTTCAAGATTGCCCGCATACGTCAAGGCATCTAAATTAATAACCTGATAATGTGGATATTTAGTAACAAACTCACGAACGACATGGGATCCAATAAACCCAGCGCCGCCAGTGATTAAGATTTTTTTATTCATATATAGTGCTTTTGACGGAAATCTTTTGCGTTAATCTGTCTAAATTTATTAACTAATAATTCGCTAAAATTAGTTTGATTTTTGCGAATTGGCAAGTTTTAAACGATGGAGAATGCATAATAAACACAAAAATCCCATCAAAGGGACTTTTGAGAAATAAAATAGGGGTAAATTTTTGATTCCCCTTAAGCTTTTTTTACGATTGAATAAACAGGGACCTCATCTACAAACTCCTGTTCAGTATTATTGTCCAATGTTTCGTACTCCGAATTCTGAGATTTAAATTCCGGAACGATCCGTTTCATCGCAGCAACCAGGTCCATAAAATCTGGCAAATGCTGATCAGCATCTACAATTTGTTGACAGACAGCATTGATTCGCTCCGCTTTTAAGATTAAATCATCGTGTCTTACTTTTGCAATCATAATTTTCGGATGATGCGTTTTGACCGTATTCTCGTTATTGGCCAACAGTTCCTCGTAGATCTTTTCTCCCGGACGCAGACCAACAATTTTGATATCAATATCTTCCGGATAGCGGTAACCTTTCAATTTAATCATCCGTTTTGCCAGGTCCATTATTTTAACCGATTTACCCATATCGAAGACAAAAATCTCGCCGCCTTTTCCCATGACACCAGCTTCCTGTACCAGCTGGCAAGCTTCAGGAATCGTCATAAAGAAACGTGTAATTTCAGGATGAGTCAGGGTCAGCGGACCACCGTTAGCCATTTGCTTTTCAAAAAGTGGTATGACCGAGCCATTCGAGCCAAGTACATTTCCAAAACGGGTAATAATAAAACCTGTTTCAGACTTACCACTGCAGCTACTTACGTAAATTTCAGCCATCCGTTTGGTGGCGCCCATCACATTTGTAGGGTTTACGGCTTTATCTGTCGAAACCATGACCATTTTCTTGGTGCCATGCTGCATGCAAAGATCGGCGATATTTTTACTTCCAAGCACATTTGTCTGAATGGATTCATACGGATTTGCCTCCATCAATGGCACATGTTTATATGCCGCAGCATGAAACACAAGCTCCGGTTTATACTGTGCAAATATATTTTGCATAAAGGCATAGTTGCGTACATCTCCGACAATACAGTGCAGATGATCAGGCTGTGTTGCCTTGATCGACTGTTGGATATCATAGAGTGCAGACTCTGCCTGATCCACAAGTATCAATTTTTTATAATAGCGCCTTGCTATCTGACGGGCCAGTTCCGAACCAATGGAACCAGCGGCACCCGTAATAAGAATCACTTTGTCCTTCATCTCCTCTTCAATCTCCGGATGGTCCAATTTGATCGGCTTACGACCAAGCAAATCCTCAATTTTTAATGGTCGGATCTCTCGCTTGGCACCGGAGTTGAGCAAGATACGAGCCGACGGCATAATTTTAAGCTCAAGGCCAATGTTTTGAAACCAATCAGATACATACTGTAACCGCTCGGGATCATTATTTTCGACAGCAATAATGACCTGCGTAATTTGACATTTCTCTACAAATTCCTTCGTAATTTCTGTAATATCCCTGATTTTCAATCCCGCAAGCCGCTTGCCGATACGTGATATCTTGTCCTCTACAAAGGCGACCACTTGAAATTTGATCCTTGGATCCTCCTTTAATAAGGAAAAAGCCACCAGCCCCGGGCGTGAAGCTCCAAAGATCAGTACATTTTCAACTTTCCGTGCTGGCAAGAAAAGATACTCGTAAATGGTCCGGTACACGACACGTGCTCCTACCATTGTCACAATCAGGATACAAGCCTGCATGGTCAATACCCCGTAAGACAGACGGAGCAAATCCCCCACAACTGTTCCTTCATCGACGGTAGCCTTGATCACAAAAGTAAGTAGCATCAACAGCAAATAGGCTGATGCAACTGTTTTAAAGATTTTGATTGTATCCCGTATTCCTGTCTGGCGAACAATACCTTTAAATGTATTGTAAAACAAGAACATAAGTAAATATACCGGCAAGACCAATACCAGCTTTTTTAACATTAAAGAAACGTCAAAGACACCCTTGAAATTATTGATAACATAATTTGAAAACACATAGCTTGCAAATACAAACCACATATCAATCAATAGAATGACCCATCGTGGATTATCTTTACGTAGACGCTTTCTTAAATCCAATAGAGATCCCATCATAGCTTTCTTCCCTTTTCTAGTAGTTTATTGTTAATTGTTGCTGCATCCATATTTACATGAGACACAACAGCTATGGCCTTTTCATATTTCATATTGAAAAGACCAAGATACTTAAAATTTAACAATGCTTTGTCCTTTTAATTTAGATTTAAACAACAATAAGCATTGGATATCATTAGCATATCACCGTGGACTAAGCAACTATTATACCGAAGTTGTTACAATCATCTATAAAATTTAAAAATTACAAACTCAAGAGTCATTCGATTGCATTATACTTGAATCAACCTTTTACCTGTCCTCAGTATCTATTTTCTTTCAACATTAAAACTGGCATATTGTTTGTAAACATTTGGAAAGAAAGTCAATACCATGTACTTGAATTATATATTATGAATTTTTTGACCAATTTATTCAAACATAAAAAGTCATCATCCATCAGGCCTTTGGCGCAATTGGAATTTCTCGAAGTGGATATGCACAATCACCTTTTGCCTGGGATTGACGACGGAAGTAGCTCGGTAAAAAATTCGATAAGTTATATTCAAGCATTACAACGGCTAGGGTTGAAGAAGTTTATCTGCACGCCGCATATTATGGCCGGTGTACATCCAAATAACAAATCAACTATTGACGAAGCACAGGTTGCCTTAGTTAAGGGACTGAAAGATAGCGGCAACGAAACCCCTATTTTTGCTGCAGCCGAACACATGATTGATGATGGCCTAAGCTCGCTTATCCAACATGACGAACTTTGTGTAATGCCCGGCGGTTATGTGTTGATCGAAATGTCTTATTTATCCGAATCCAAAGCCCTCTTTCATACTATTTTAGAGATTCAAAATCTCGGATACAAACCAATTCTCGCACATCCTGAACGTTACGGTTATTACCACAATAATTTTAATATCTATAAACAGATTAAGGATGCAGGCTGTCTATTACAACTCAATTTACTTTCCCTAAGTCGGTATTATGGAGTAGATACCAAAGCCATTGCAATGACCTTATTAAAATCAGGCATGTATGATTTTGTAGGAACAGACTTGCATCATGAGCGTCATCTCGAAGCGTTACAGAACATTGCGGAAAAATATCCAATTCGCGAAATGTTAAAGACCTCCCCCATCTTAAATCAAAGTTTGTCAGACTATTTCGACAACAGCAAATCTCAAGGTATAGCTGGTTAAGATGCCTTACTGTCCTATTTTGTATCCAGCAAAGGATGGGTAATAGACCGCGAATAGCACACAAGAAAATCGCATAAAAAACGCCTTCCCCAAACTTGGAAAGACGTCTCCATTAAATTTATGACCCAATAAACGATCTCCCTATCGCTAAAAAACTATCTTTTAACACATCGGATTTGATAAGCCGTTGTTGATCTAGCAGCACTTGTTTGCGTTCCCCAGACTGTTGTCAAATGGAGCTCCTGAAGATTCTCCAACAAGTAATACCCTTGCTCCCCTTTTGCGTTTCCAGTATTATTGTTGTGATACGCTCCACCGTATGGCAAGTACAAATATTTATCACGTTGTGCCCCGGGGTTTACCTGAGTTCCAAAGAACATCCCAACATTTGTCGCTTTTGTTCCATCCCAAGATCCCACATATCTTCCGACCCTATATTGATTCGGGTATTTCGGGTTATCAACACCGTTTTGTCCGGTATTAGCAATTAATTTATCAAACTCTGCCTTCGTAGGAAGTTTCCAAGTATTCAATGGCAACACCAACGAACATGGATCCGTTGATCCCCCATTAAGCGCCCGTGAAGCCTCTTGATTATTATGGGTAGCCGGATCAGTTATCCCAAAAACCTTTGGCTTTTCATAACCAGGAAACCAATAATTACCATAAGCATCGTTTGTAGCAGCAAAACCATATACACCATTATTATAGACCAAGTTACCCAGAGCCCACACTTCGCCGCCAATATTGACCGCTATCGGTTTTTTCAGCTTAAACTCCAAAAGGTATTTTACCCCAGGCCTCAAGTTCCAATTACCACTTGAGATAGGTTTAGCAGCACTTCCAGCAATCGAAACACCCGACAGAGAAATTCTTCCGCTCGTTGTAGCTGCCGTAGTGATGAAGGTAGAATCTGAATTGATGACAGTCCCAGTTGTATTCCTCAATTTAAATGCGACCGGACTTACATTACCTTTATAGGTAAGACCACCATTAGACAAACTTACATCCACCGCTGCATTGGATGGCTCAATTGTCGCCCCGGCGATACTGCTTACCGCCCCAATGGCAGAAGCATCGAATTTCAAAGTCACCTGTGTAAACAAATGTTCTAAATCAACATTTAACAGGTTTTGCCCATCCTTTACGTCGAATGCAACTTGATCTAACATAAAATCCTGATCAGCAGTTAAACCTTCGAAGTTTACTTCACCAAGTTTTGTTCCGACAGCGATAGATGGTAGCGTTTTATTAGCACCTGATGCATAAATCAAAAATGTGTATTTCCCTTTTTCAATAGCAAAGTCCTGTACGTTGCTTCCCTGAGTAAACGACTTAGTCTCTTTATATTCACCCGCTGCATCAAAAATCGCAACGTAATAAACCGTCCCTGCCTTTAATGCTTTTTGCTCGCTACCGGTAGGGCCAGTTGCCGCACGATTCGAAGCTTTGAGACCTGGAGCCGGCGCCTCCTCTGCGGTTAAGCTTGCGACCAATGTATACTGATCATTAAAAGGAATCTCTACTGTTTGTGTTGATGACGTATAACTACGACCTACTGCAGCCGTCTTAGCAGGGCCATTCTCCGCATACGCTTCACCTATATGTAAACGTACGGTTGTACCTTCTGTAATCATAGCACCGTTATTATCCTTACTACATGAAGAAATAAATAATGCACATGCTAGCATAGCGGATAAACCAAATTTTGTTGTAAATCTATTCATGAAAATAATTGTTTATATCACTAATTAATTGACCATTATAACTACCACTCCACATCTTGACTTTGGGTTTCTGTCTGCCAAGACTCTGTCATCGAGCCATTCACAGAACCAGTTGTAGAACCAGCAGCAACACTATATTCCAATTCTATTTTCTGCACATCCACGCGAGGAGCTTCATAAGTCAATCGGTCATTTAGTTTAATCAAATTTTCTTTTAGCGTTTTCATTTTTATATTTTAAGTGATTTAAAGCAAAGTTATGTTCGTGTATCTAATACACCCTAAATAAACAGACACTAAAAATCTGATAAATAGATATTTAAACACGAAATAATATGGCACTTCCTAATCAGAAGTTGCACGAAAGTAGATAATATTTAAAAGGTGGGGAAGGAATTCATCCGATCTATATTTTTCTGTAGCTAAGGCACTACAAGTAGGCTTGAATGAGGCTTTTTCTATGACATTTCCCTGAAGAATAGCTCAAATTTGGACCTATATATACATCAGAGAAGAAGTAGAAATCATTTTTTAAAGTTCTCGGCACGCGTCACTTTATTTAGCTATATAGGAAACTGAAAAATCTATTAATTGCTTAAACACTTTAATTATAATATAAACAGAAGTGCAAAACGTAAAAAAACAACTCACAGACTAAAAAGATATATATTTTTCTAAAAAAATAAATCAAGCATACAATTACTGTTTATCAATAAATTAGAAATATGAAAAGTCAACAAGATTTTATTTAAGATAGATGAGAATAGTATTAAGAAATTAGCTATCGCACATAAGTAAATATAACCAGACATAAAAAACATGACAGTCGTTGTCGAAATTGAAGTGCTAAAAACAAATTGTTCAAACATCTTAATTATAAAACAAAAAATTACCAAAAAAATCATTAAAGCTTAAAACAAAACCCAAACAACTTTGTTCAAGCTAAGTACAATTATCAATAATAAGTTTTTATGAGACCGATCAATATAGCATAGGTTTTGCATTAAAAGACAGTTGTACACTAATTATGAAATAATAAAAGGATGAAAAGAAAACATATTTAAATATCAAGCGAATTTTATATCAAAAAATAATTTACAATTTTTTTTTGCACAAGTTGATATTTAGTCGTAATATTACAATTCGAATGGAATAGTGTAGTTAGCCGAATAAAAAAAGAGTATAGACATATATAATTTATATTACATTAACAGAGGTATAACATCAAAGTTGACACAGCGGTAACCGAGACGTTTGTCTGTACGCAGAGACAAACAGTGTATCAAAATGTCAATTTTTAAATTTTAATAATGAGGTATTAAATTGTCCATTAAATTTTAAACCCCACGTTCGCAAAAGCGTGGAATTATCCAAATAATATTATCATGAATAAGAACGCAAAAAAAATGTACGTTGCTCCGTCCATCAAGGAGAACGTAGTGGAATTGGAACAAGGCATTGCTGCCGGTTCAGGTGTAACCCCAGGTGGCTCTCCAGGAGTCAATGACCCAACCGAAGGTACGGGTGGTGTTGGAAATGGAGAAGGATAACCATTAGCCAAGAGATTTAAACAAAAGATTTTAAATTAACGATTTCAAGAAATTTATGAACTTTTTAACAATTAAGAAGGCTAATTGGATTGTCGCCACTGTTATATTAGCCACTTCTGGGATGCTCGTGACGAGTTGTTCCAAAGACAAAAATGCTGCTGTTGAGCAGACAGATGAACATGAAGGAACAAATCTTGTATTATCCATTAATGGGATAAACGAAGGTTCAAATAGTTCCATCAAGCAAGCTTCATCAACTACCGGTAAGACTAAACTAAATGTAAAGTCTTACGCTGATGTCGATGTAGTAACTTCAGTAGACAATAATGTACCTTTCACAGCTGCTTCAGGTATTACTGTAAAAAACAGTAGCTCAGGCCAAGCAACTGCTGCTAATACAAGTTTACGTGCAGCGGCGCTACCGAGCGGCGTGACTTATCGCCTATATTTACTCTCATCTGATGGTAGTCAGGTGATTTCATCACAACAATTTACTGTCGGCGAAACAGTTATTACAGTACCAGTAAGTGCAGGACAAACCTACAAATGGGTCGCATTATCTTACAATAATCAAGATGCTATACCAACTATAACAACAGGTAACCCATCTTTAGTATTACCAGAAAACAAAGATGTATTGTATGCATCTGGTAATGTCACCGTCCCAAGTACACCGGGATCAGATGTTCCCTTGCCTATCACTTTTGACCATGTATTCTCTCGCATAGCGATCGAATTAAACTCTATGGGGGTTTTTGGTCCAATGAACTCAGGGGCTGTATCTGTATCGGGTTTGACATTGAGAACAGGAACACTTAATTTAGCGACAGGCGCACTTACACCTGCAGCAACAACATTTACACCAACTATTAACTGGTCTAGCTTTACAAATATAGATCCGGTTTATTCGGATGCTAAGATTGCGTATGCTTATACAGCGAGTACATCAACGTTAAACAATATTGTCGTGTCGGTATCTAACTTGGCCGTTGCTCACGTTGATAATGTGAATCGTACATTTGGTTCTACAACGCCAATCAACATCTCATTTAACATCACACCTGAATTGGGCAAAAGCCATCGTTTGTTAGCAAACATTGTGGAGTCACCTTTAACTTCGAGTCTTAATGGCACAAAATGGGCTAGATCAAATCTATATTATGATCCGAGCGTAAATAATGGCCACAATCCTTACAGGTTCTACGGTACTAATACACAAACCGCGCAGACAGATGGTAGAGGTTATTTTGCTTTCGGCAGTGCAATCCCACGTAAATTCGTTTCAAGTAGCACTCCAGCACAAGATCCATGTGCGCTAGTTTATCCTCAAGGACTTTGGAAGCAGCCATCTAATATCAATTTTTCAGATTACACGACTGGTGATGGTTTGTTGACAAATGTTTTAGGAAATATTTTACAACTATTAGTTCCTGCGCCAGCACCAAGTGCAACTGGACTTGGTACGAATTATATTCAATATCCACTTGCTGCCTCAAACGGCGGAGGTGGCAATCCTGCCTTTGGGGCAGAATCAAACGTGCTAAGATTCTATCACAATGGTCAAATTACCAATGTGAACGTATTATCAGATTTCGGCTCAGATGGATTGGTTAATTTGAGTTTAGGAAACAGTTATGGAAACGAGACTGCTTATTGGACAAATGTACAAGGAATTAACTTACTTGGCCTAGCAGGAGTTGGCGGCTGGGGTTACCATGCAGCAAACAAAAGAACTGTACTCGGCGCAAATTTCGTTGGAGCTCAAGGAACTGCAGAGCTTTTGGCAAACGTTAATCTTTTGGGCCTAAATGTATTAAGCTCAACATTCAAAAACGTTCGCTGCGTACGCGCAAACTAAAAATAAACTGATAATTTTCAGTAATCCAATTTCTTAGCGGCTAGATTTTATCTAGCCGCTTTTCGATTGTAGCTTCTTTTCTACAAATTATTTTTTCACATTTTTTAACACGATTATCGTCATTTTTCACACGGAAAGTCCCAATTATATTTTCTACTTTTGAAACATCAAGTCATTTTTTTTGCGTTCGACTTGACAATATTAATGGATAAAATGGAACGAAGGCGTTCGTTCCATTATTTTTTTTATTACTGATAATCAATTTGTTATCACTAAAACCACTCTACCTAATGCCAGTCTCTGTACAATAAGAAGCTGACGATTTACCCAAACCACTTCTTAGAATATCGATGGACCAGCATTCAATCGTGGTGAAAGTACGACAATTGGACAGCTGCGCTACAGCATATCATTTATAAAGTATTATGGGAAAAGTTACAGACAATGCATTAGCAACATTGATTTCATCACGGATTACCGCGATTATGAATCAGACGGGACTTTCACTCAGCGGTCTCGCCAGCTTCTCCGGGTTAACTGCAGGGCCACTTCGCAGCCACTACAACAAGACCCTTACGATCACTGTCGAACATGTTGCAAAAATATGCCAGCCTTTTTCCATTCCTCTTCCAGATTTTTTCAATCCTGAAATAGCACTCGTTATCGATATCGACAACGTTCCTGGCTTAAGCACGTTTAAGGAAACAACTTTCGGCCAAGAGCAAAACCTCCTATTAAAACATAAAATCGAACCAGTAAGTGAATCTGTCAATGAAGATCTGAGACGTCAACGCGAACTGATCGCCCAGGTCGTATATGCATCCGATTATTTTGCCGAACCCAAAACACTTGAACAGATGGCCGATGATTTTCAAGAAAATTATAATATTAATTTCAGCACCAAAAGGATCTATAGCTTGCTGCGAAAATATGTAGGCCGCGAAGTATTGCAACGCAAGCCCTTACCCAGACCCAAGTGTAAGGGCAGCATAAGCAGAAGACCCTTTTTATATTTTAAGTCAACCGTCGAAACCCAACATCTATAAGATTTATTTCACCATACTTCGGCACCTGCACTTTCCCTAAGATCAAAACGCTCCCCTTCTATCGACAACTCAAACGGCAAAAAAACTAACGGCCAATGCTATCCGTAGAGAGTAACCGAATATTATTTGCTAAAAAATTCATTGCATCCGAAATACGCGAGGAATATGGCCAGTCTGTTTCTTGACAAAATTTCGGAAGTTGGATTCATCATTAAATCCCATTTCATAGGATATCTGTGAAATAGACAAATTTGTATGTTTGATATATCGTACAGCTTGCTGTACCAAAACAGCTAAAATCATCGATTTTGCCGTTTTGCCAGTCATTGCCAAACAGGCTTCCGTCAGTCTGCGCGCAGTGACGTGAAGTTGATCTGCATAAAACTGTACGTGTGTATATTCTCTACAATATTTATGAACTAAAATCGAAAAACGATTTACCAAACCAATATCTGTCGTATTCTTCAATTGCAACTTACTATCAGCAGCAGACGCCTCATGATACGCATCCAATAAAAGTGATTCCACACAATGATGTGCAACAAGCTCAAATACATGATCGCTCTGCATACGCGCCCGGCTAAGACGATCCACAATCAACTGGTTAAAAGTATGTTCAACAAAACTAGTATCATGATACAATAGCGGGCGTTCTCCAAAAAACAAGGGTGAATTAATGGTAGCTGCATCCTCCACCGAGCGTTCGTAAAATGCAGCGGTAAAACAAAAAGCATAACCTTTACCTGCGTTTGTATCCGACATCTCAATGTATCTACCGGGACCTACAAAAACCATTTGGTCTTTCGTAAGATGATATCTTTCTGTATCAATCCGGATATCAATTGGCTCAAAGGCCTTCATAATAGTGAAAAAATTCTGCTCATTTTGTTCAACAGTTCGATCCGCAAAGCTGCGAAAACTGAATAACTGAAAGCCAACAGTTGTTATATTGCCAAATTTACTGAGCGTTGCCATGTCTGATTGTTGAAAAACTTTTTTTTACAATTGAAGGGCTGTTGTATTCTTTTCCCTTCTTACTATCGCTGCAAATTGCCTGCAACATGCGTCTAGGATTGCATTTTGAAAATACCTGCACTGCACCGCTCCGCCTGAAATCACGTATTTCGATCAAACTCTCAGTTGCCGTGTACCCAAATATTTTAATGGCAGGAAACCGGCGGCTCATTTCACCGGCTGCATTTATCCCGTTCATAACGGGCATGTGCAAATCTAATATGCAAGCTTGAGGAAGTACTTTACAGGAATCAAGATACCGCAACAATTCACTCCCGTTATTCGCTATAAACTGCAAATCAAACAGATCGAATTGCTTCAATAGCAGCTCAACAATGTTCTGCTGCAGTTTGCAGTCATCCGCAAAAACTAATTTTATCTTATTTCCCACCTGTACTTAATTGTTGTTTTGGTTTGTATAACACAGTTCTAAATCACTCCAGATCACGAAGGAAGGCGTTTCGCCTCTCTTGACCTATTATTGTTACAATTCTTTTGCATTCTTTTTTTGAGGGGCTCTGGAAAAATATTACTGAAACAATTCTCCAATTCGACAAGTATTATGTCAACTTTCGGCTGAATATAATTTTGCTTGACTTTCATTATTTTGGTGTTTATTGATTTCCTAAACGTTTTTTTAATAAGCGCTTGAGCTTAAATTATTAGTCTAATTCAGACTAGAAAAAAAATATTTCTCGCTGATTATAAGGCAGATAATTTTTAATAAATTTCTACTGCTTGGAATTATATAGAAAACTGGATACTTTTTTTAATCTCGTGGTTATTTTAAAGCAATCTCTTGTACGCTTTTAAAATAAAAATGGTATATTTGATTAAGGAAAATTGTAGTCTGAATTAGACTAATTCGCATATACTATTATCTTTATACTCAGATAATACTAAAAAGTGTACGCGATGATTTTCAATTTTACACTGTTGAGTACAGGCTCAACTTCCCTAATAGCCTTAAAATTTATTGATGAACAACAAAAGGAGTTTATTGTAAAAACTACTTTAAAGATCAATCCTACCAGATGGGACGCAGATAGACAGCGTCCGGAGAACATTTATCTAAAAATCTATAAAAAGCTTAATGCAAAATTAGATTCGATCAAAATCGGTGTATCCGAATACCTTAAGGAGGTCACTTCTAAACAACGTAAATTCTCCCTAAATGTTTTAACCCGACTTATAAAAAAATGCTGTAGTATAAACGAAAAATTGTTTGCCGAAGGCAGCCTACTTGAGGCCACACAAAACTTTATTCAAAGCCGTTTGCACCTTATATCCGGCAATACACATAGGCGGTACAAGGTATTCTTTAGCATGCTCAGGCGCTTCGAAGGTTTCCAGCAAAAACACCTGATGATCAATGAAGTAAATAGCAATTTTGTGAAAGACTTCATTAAATTTGGAGAGCTGGAGGCTTATAGTTGTAGTACCATCTATCGCACTATTTATTTTGTCCGGACCATCCTTAACTTTTTAGAAAAAAGAGGTATACGTACCTTTGTCTATGAACTTGAACTCCCTAAAGTAAAAAAACACAACCGTGTCATTAGTCTCACGGAGGATGAACTCATCCGTATCAAAGAAACAGATGTTCCGTCACAATTGAAAGCGGCCAAAGACTGGTTGGTCATTAGCTGTTATACAGGCCAACGGGTTTCAGATTTTATGAATTTCAACCTCGATATGATGGAACTTCTCGACGGAAAACCTTGCCTTTCATTTACACAGCAGAAAACACAAAAGACAATTTTACTCCCCCTCCATCCAACAGCTATACACATCATGTCGGATAATGGAAACAACTTTCCTTCAAAACTTTCCGCTCAGAAATATAACGAACAGATTAAAGAAATAGCTCGTCTAGCTGGCATCGATAGCCTGATTAAAGTCCGAACTAGAAACGGCTTCAGATCGACTGAAAAACTCATCCAAAAATGGGAAGCCATTACCAGTCATATTGGCCGGCGCAGCTTTGCATCCAATTTTTACGGCAAAATACCCACACCGTTGCTTATGCAAGCAACCGGACACAGTACCGAACTTATGTTTCAGCGCTATATCAGCAATACAGATACCGAACGCACCCGTTCCTTGGGGGCGTATCTTGACGAAGTTTATAAAAGTAAGTTTTTAGAGTAGGCAAAAGTGATCATGCAAAACAAACGCCTGACTAAAAGTAAAAAGCACTTTATACTTTAATGCTGCTATAAAACTTAATGAATTACTTATAGCAAATAATAAGTTGCAAAAACAATTAAAATACATTGTAGTAATAAAATTCATTTTGCGGCCAATGCTCATACCGCGGAACTTAGTGCATTTACAGTTGATAAATCAAACGAAAAAATGAACTTATCGCATTTTCCTTACCCCCAACCGGAAACCCAACGGCCATACCGATAGCCAACTTATCATTTAAGCCCAATTTCACTTGTGGGCGAAGTGTTGTTTCTAAGGTGCCAGAGGCAATCTCCTGATTGACCTCTAATCCTATAAAATGGTCGGTCTGGGGCAAGGTATAATGAAAAGAGGTATTGATCTGCCAATTCACCTCCGTTTTATGCGATTTATAACGATATTCGATTTCTGGGCCAGAATAAATTAAGGTATGCCAGTTGCTATGCCAACTTTTTGCGGCCACAATAAAGGGATTAAAAGCTGTCCCACCCTCTACAAAATTAAAAATCTGCGTATAACCGACAGCTAAAGTTGTCGCATGTTTCTTGGACACAAAAAAAGAATATTGTGATGATAACCTCAACCGTTCGAGTTCATTGCCCGAGGAAACATTGGCCATTTTGCTTTTTGAATAAGCAAAATCTGTTTCCACTTCCAGGCCCAGACGATCTATCGGTGCAAACTCATATTCCATTAAATAGCCGTATTCATCGGTGTTCTGCATTTTTTTTATATCTGCTCCGACATTAAATTCCTTCTCACCCTTCCTGGCCCCCAAGTCACGAACGAGATCGTTATACAACGGTTCAGCATGATGCACCTTATCCGGTAGGGGTTTATTTTCCTGCGCATTGACTGCATCTGCAAGAAATAAAATTCCAATCAATAAAAAAATTCCAAATAGTCGTTTCGTGTGATTTTCGTAGCTCATACGACAAATCACCTATACAATTATGGAAACATTTGGGAATTTCTGAGCAGTAGTCTCCTAAATTTTTAGCCTAGCTCGCAAGAGCGGATTGAGTGCATCCTTATGCAGCATCAAAGTAATCGTCTTGTACTTGACAAATTCTTTGGTGACATACATATACCCTTTAAACTCGTTGGCCTTACCCCAGGAATTTTTAGCAAGGTAGTATTCCTTCCCATGCTGATCTTTGGCAAGTCCAACAATATGCATGGCATGATCGTCTGTGGTACTCCAATCGTCAAAAGCTTGTTGCCTTTCTTCGGCTGTGACCTTCTTTTCAGCCATTGGTTTTACAAACATGGTGTTTCTTTCTTCGTTCGACATGCTGTCAAATGGTTTTTCGGGAACATATGCAATTCCATAAGGCCAGGAGAATCCTTTTTCAGAAACATCCGTGGTCCAGGCTACCGTATACCCTTGCTGCAATGCCCGATCAATAATGTCTGATAGATCTTGCATGGGCACATTATAAAAGCTATCGAATGACCAGTTGTCCGGTACCATTAGCACAAAAGGCTTATAATAGGGCTGATCTGTGACAGAAGCAAAGCCAATGTAATCCTCGGGGTCAATGCCAATCACCTGATCAGCGAACGTACGTGCCGTGTAGGTTTTGCCCTTAAATTCAAAATCTTCGGGCACTTCACCAAGATGTGCATCGAGTGCGCTACTGTAGGCATCTTCCCAGTTGGGCGTTAATGGCTTAGTTTTGACCAGCACTTTGAGCATCGCATTGAGCATAGGGGTCATTTTCTTAAAATCATTATAAGTTTGATTGCCCCGCAGGCCCGAATAAGCAGAGCGGGGTATCGCACCGTACCTACGAAACACATTCAATACATCATGCAATTGTCCCCCTTCCCCCATCGTCAGTCCACCATGGAGGCGTACAAAGTTATGGGCTTTATCCAGATAGGCCTGCCGCGCGGTATACACCTGCGAGATCTCCACAGGTTCTTTTCCCATCCGGATCATTTCCGACTCCAAAAATGAATTGCCGGTATAAGACCAACAGGTATTCGATGCCCCTTGTTGCTTTACCGACGTGCAGCCCAGGTTGATAACAGCTGTAAATACATATTCCGTGTTGATCCGCTTGTACTTATTTTTATTGAGCATCTTGCGTCCATACATCACAAGGATTGCCCCAATAACCAATACAAAAATAATAAGGATAAGCCTTTTATACTTTTTCATAATATCCTATTAACGTCCGCCACTGATGATCGCTGTAAACCGTGGCCAAAACTGCTTTAACAAGCTGTAAATCAACAAACCCAATACAATAACAATAATCGGGCAGGCAAAATATAAAAATAGCAATAGCGCCTCAGATTGTGGGCGAAGTACCTTAAATAAAAATTTGATAACAAAGACTAAAGGTAATCGATGGTATGCGAATATAAAGAAACTGCTATTGGCTAAAAATACGTTTGTAGTCCAGCGTTCTTGGTCTATAAAATGAGCAGATACAGATACTATGGTAACAAGGCCTACAATAATTCCGGCACAATATAAATCTACCCACCAGCTTTGACCAAGAAAAAAAAGCTGTGCCACTACGAGCAGGACATATAGCGGTACAACGATCCCTAACATCGGCCGCATACTAATGACAAAATTTTTTGTGTTGATGCTAAAATAAGCCCCCGCGGTGAAAAAAAAGAAAGAGACGGTACTCAGCCCGGGCAAATAAAAAAAAGGATTACAAACCCAGAGCAGGCCAAATATAATGACCGCATACGTACCTAACTTTTTGATCAGGAAATAGACAACCGGAGAAAAAAGCACCACCACCATCAAGTCACGGATAAACCAAAATGGCGAGTTAATGGGCAAGGATTTATTCAAATGCGGGTTCACTTTAGAAGTATCCCAAAAAGACCATAACCAATCCATTAGGCTATAATCCAGTATTAGTTTATTTCTTCCAGAAACTAGGCTGCCCGATAGAAATGTTTGCGCAAGCAAAAGGAATATGATCACCAAGAGATTCCAGAAAATATAGGGGACGAAAAGCGATCGGACACGATTTTTTAATTTTTGCAAATAAATTTCTGTGGAAAAACCAGCGGTTTTATAAAAAAATAGGAACCCTGAAATAAAAAAGAAAAGTGGTACACAGACCTCAAAAATAACTTTCGAAAACAAGAAAAAAACAGACGAGAAAATAGGATAATCCCTAAAGCTGATCTGTTTTGCTCCGGCCATGACAATATCAGAAAAATCGGTATGGATAAATACCACACCCACAATCAGGGGAAAGCGCAAAAAATCAATGGTCATTGATTGCAGCTTTTCTTCAGGCATTTTAAAATGATAATCTTTATCCATTAGTTAGATTTACAATATGAATTAGCGCCATTAAATTACACATTTATAAGTAAATATCCCGCACATTGTTTTTAATCGTACAGATCAATCTCATACATTAAATTAACTTAATGCTTTAATAACAGGTTTCGAACAATATTTAATGTAGCAAAAGCGTTACATACTAACTAAACCAGAGAAAAAAATGAAACAATTATCAGCACAGCAGCGCTTAAACTATAGCAACAAATATTAACACAAGATTAATATAAAGTACTTAATTTATTTATAAAAAAGATCACCCAGACCAGTACTAAAAATGAGCTCAATCATTCCGTATATTTTTTCCCTCACTATTGTACTATCCCCTTTCCTCGTTTCGGCACAGCAAACATTTCTAAGCGGTACTATCCGTGATGCTACGACCGGAAAACCACTGAGCGGAGCCATTATTAAAAGGACAAAGGACAGCATCGGTACGACCACAAACCCACAGGGACATTATCACATCATGTTGCCTACGGGCATTCAGCAGTTAACGGTCAGTTACATCGGCTATCAGCAACAGACCGTTACGATCGAATTGCAGCAGGGCCTTGCAAAGGACTTTGCATTAAAGCCCTTAGCCAACCGAATCGATGAAGTTGTTGTATCGGCCAAAGAGAAGGGCAAAGCTATCGATGACCCGCAGATGAGTACAGTTCATCTCAACATGAAGGATATTAAGGATGTACCCGTACTTTTTGGGGAGAAAGACCTCGTCAAGACCATACAGCTATTACCAGGTGTACAAAGTGGCGGCGAAGGTTCTACCAATTTCCATGTACGTGGTGGAGACGGCGGGCAAAATTTAATCTTGCTGGATCAGGCCACCGTATATAATGCCTCACATCTGCTTGGTTTTTTCTCCACCTTTAATTCCGATGCGATTAAGGATGTACAACTCTACAAAGGTGGTATACCAGCCCAGTTTGGTGGACGCATATCTTCTGTATTGGACATTTCCATGTTGGATGGCAACAAAGAACGTTTTTCCGGTGAGGGCGGACTAGGGATTATTGCTTCCCGGCTCAAACTTGAGGGGCCACTTGCAAAAGATAAGAGCTCCTTTCTATTCAGTGCCCGCCGCTCCTATGCGGATTCGTTTTTAAAACTGGCCAAAAGTAAAGATATGGACAACAATAGCCTGTATTTCTATGATTTGAATGCCAAGCTCAGTTTTAATCTGGGGAAGAAAACCAACCTCTACCTATCGGGCTATCATGGCAAAGACAAGTTAAAGTATAGCGACCTATTTAATATCGCTTGGGGCAATACCACGGCAACGGCACGGTTGCACCACCAATTTAGTGAAAAAATATCCAGCAACACTTCCCTTATTTACAGTGGTTTCAATTATCAGGCAGGTGTCTCCAGCGAGCAGATCGATTTCCAGGTCGCGTCCAAAATCCGTAATGTCAATGCCAAGCAGGATTTTTCCTACTATGCGAATGCCAATAATATCATCCGACTGGGCATAGGGGCCTTGGCACAAGCTATCCGGCCGGCCAATCTTTCTTCCGATGAAAATCAGTCCGTCAACCCGACAGCGATTGAAAGTCAGCGCGGTGTTGATCTGGGTGGCTATATAGCCCATGAATGGAAGCCTACCGCAGACCTTTCTATACACTATGGCATCCATGTACATGATTTTATGGTGCTGGGCAAACGGACTTTCTATCAGTTCGACAACAAAGGCAACCCTATTTCCGAAAAGCGAGATAACAGCCAGATTGCTAAACATTACATTAATCTCGAACCACGCCTGTCGGCCAGTCTGATGCTTGATGAACAGAGCAGTCTTAAAGCTTCCTACAACCGCATCGTGCAGAATCTCCATCAGCTGACCAATACCACGGCAAGCCTCCCTACCGATCAGTATGTACTAAGTAGTCTCAATATCAAACCACAACGTGTGGACCAAGCTGTCTTGGGCTATTTTCGTACTTTCGCCAATAAACAATATGACTTTTCGGTCGAGGCCTATTATAAACGCCTGGGCAATCAGATTGATGTGCGCAATGGCGCCACCTTGCAAGCCAATGCCCATTTTGAGGGAGAGCTGCTCTATGGCATCGGCCGGGCGTATGGACTGGAAGGCTACCTCCGCAAAAACAGCGGCCGTCTTAAGGGCTGGATCAGCTATACCCTATCCAAAAGCCGACGTAAATTTAACGGTATCAATGAAGGGAAATGGTTCAATGCACGTCAGGACCGTACGCACGATCTTGCCATTGTAGCCAATTACGCACTGTCAAAAAGCTGGACACTCAGCGGTACATTTGTATTTAATACCGGAAATGCCGTTACCTTTCCAAGTGGGAAATACCTAGTCAATGGCAAATCAGTGTTTTACTATACTGAGCGAAATGGCTACCGTATGCCAGACTATCACCGCTTAGATTTATCAGCTACATATGACCCAAATAAGACCAGCAAACGTTTTCATTCAAGCTGGACAATTGGCGTATACAATGCCTACAACCGCAAAAATGCCTATACCATTGACTTTCGGGAGAACGAGCACAATCCGAATCTGACAGAAGCTTACAAAATTGTTTTATTCGGAATTATTCCTTCCGTCACCTGGAACTTTAAATTTTAAATAGCATGAATACTAGACAATATCTTCTTCTATCCAGTCTTTTGTTGCTGATTTCATCCTGTGAGGAAAAAATGGACCTCGATCTCAACGAGGCCGCAGCGCGTGTAGTCATTGATGCCCAGCTGTCTGATGCGAGTGCCGTTCAGCGGATACGGATTTCACGGTCGGTCGGATTTGATGACCCCGTCAATACTTCGGGGATCAAAGGGGCAACAGTTTCCGTCAAAGACAATGAAAATAGAAGCTATTCCTTTCAATATGAGAAGGACGGTTATTACATCCATCGTAACTTTAAGCCCATGGCAGGCCGGAGATATACACTTACAGCAAACGTGCAAAAAACGCTATATACATCTACCTGCCAGATGCCAGCCTATGTTGCCGTGGAATCCAGCGGGATTTCGGAGAAAAATATTGCTGGAGAAAACTATTTTTTTGCGACTTTGACCTTCCAGGATCCGGCCAAGGTCTCCAATTATTATATCTATACACTATCCATCAATGGCGGACCTTTTCGTTTTGCAAGCGCACAGTCTGATCAGTTCAATAATGGACTCAAAGTGACACATTATATCGCCGATCTGGATACAGACCTATCCCGCGGTGACAATGTCATTGTACGCCGCTACTGTGTGGACGAGAAAACGTACCAATACTGGAATGAATACCAAAACAACAACCTCAGCAATGCTGCGCCAAGCAATCCGAAATCCAATATCTCTAACAGTGCGCTGGGTTACTTCTCCGTTGCACCGGTAAAAGAGTATCCGTTCAAGATCGGACAATAATGGAGAAAAACTTGCGTCCAGAAGCTATTCGCGATTATCACTCTCTTCCTGACGGCCTTCGTGAATGAGCTCGTCCACCTCAGCCATTTCACCCTGTTCGAGCTGTTCGATATCTTCGGCCTGTTCGTCCGAATAACGGTCAATAAAAAAGGTGCATCCCATCGGGAAGTGGTCCGAACCTACCGACGGATAAATAAACAACTTATCGATGAATACATTGGGGCTATGAAACAGCAAATCCAGGGGAACCCGAAAAAACCAATAGTTAGCATGGAAGGTCGATAAGATTCCCCGCCCAATGCGGGCATCAATCAGTTTACTGGTTTTCTTAAACAGAATAGAAGATCTGGCCCAGGCCACATTGTTAAAGTCGCCCGTTACCACCACAGGCATTTTATAATCGCGTACACGTTTTGCAACGCTGAGCAGGTCACCATCCCGTTCTTTGGAATTCTCTTCCTCTGTAGGGCTCGGCGGCGGCGGATGTACAGCAAAAAAGATAAAACGATGGCCATCCGCTGTTTCCAGTTCGGCCTCGATACTCGGAATATCCTCTGCTACGAAATAATGCACCTGACGTTTATTGACCTGCAAGTTGGTATAGAAATGCATACCATACGTATTATCTAAGGTAACCTTAACAACATTGGGGTAATCGGACTCCAATACGCGCAAAGCCTTCTCCCAGGCCGCGTCACTTTCCATGGTCAGAAAGATCTGCGGTTGTTCTTTCCGGATCAGATCAACAAAGCGGCTATATTCTTTATTGAACTGTAACACATTGCAGGATATAATTTTAATGCTATCAGAAGCATCGTTCCCTTTTTGATACTTTTCCTTACGCCAAAACTTGGTATAGCGCACCAGGATAAATACATGATAACCGATCAGCAGCGCCTGCGCAATCTGAATGCTCCAGATCCAGGGTGATTCCGCGACGAGGTAAAAACCCCAGGCCAAAACCGGAACCTGAAAAACCAACAGCTGCAGTTTGACAAACTCGGCCACACGAAACACCCAATGCTGGCTCCGGATAAACGGTAACAGACTGAGGACGATCAATAATCCTGATAAAATAAGAAAGAAGATTTGCATATAAATTTCAAAAGTACACTACAAAGATATTGCTTGGGCAAGACATTTCTGTATCTAATAATTGATGGCAGAAAGATCCAATAAGGCTTGTTATGTTTTGACTTCTTTTGCAGTAAAATCTACCCGCGTTTTGGACAGCGCATCCGGAAAATAGTTTCGGATATACGCGATCATCTGTTCACGTATGTAACAGCGTAAGTCAAAAGCTTGCCCCGAATTGCGGCAACTCATCAGGCAATGAATTTCCATGGTATACTCCTTAAGATCAGTGACCTGCAGTACATTTACTTTACCATCCCATAGGGGATGTCCAGTGAGTAAATCCGTCAGCTTGTCCCGAAGCTGCTGCACGGGGATGGTAAAATCGGTGTAGATAAAAACTGTTCCCAATATCTCGGCCGTCGTCCGGGTCCAGTTCTGAAAAGGTTTCTCAATAAAATAGGTTATTGGCAGTACCAAACGTCGTTTGTCCCATATATTCACCACCACATACGTGAGGTTAATTTCTTCTACCTTTCCCCATTCCCCTTCGACCACCAGCACATCATCCATCCGTATCGGTTGCGTGAAAGCAATCTGAAAGCCGGCCAATAGATTGCCCAGCGATTTCTGGGCCGCAAAACCAATGATAATACCGCCGACACCGACACCTGTCAGCAGCCCCGCACCAATCTTTTGCATGCTTTCAAAACTCAATAAAACAATCGCCAGTGCGACCACAATAATGATGGTCACCACCACTTTGCGGATAAAAACGATCTGTGTCCTGACCTTCCGCTCACGTAAGTTATTCTCCTTGTTGACATCAAACCGATGGTACAGATAATCTTCAAATACTTTGATCGTCTGAATCAAAGCCAAGGCGAAAAAGCTGACCAACAATATCTCGTTGATTTTGGTCACCACCTGTAATGTTCTGGCATTAAAATGCGCAAAAGGAAGTAAACTGTTAAAGACCAGCAATGGAATAAAAATACTCAATATCCTGTTGAATCGGCGAATGAATGAACGAAACAGGGAATAAGAAGACTGCTCGATCGCCTGCCTTCGCAACAAGGGTATAAACAACATTTTTAGGAGAATACCAATCAGGAATGAAAATAGGATTAATGCCATATTCCAGAGCCATGCAGGCCAATTCTGTGAAAGTTGGATTAATGCTTCGGTCATAACGTTATTTTTCTATTGCACTACATTTAAATTACTACTATGTATAACTGTTGGGCGGAGGTAACGTTTGTTTTATTTTGAGAAAATACCATTTGCTATCACAAATGGATCACCTAAGAGCATAAAATTAGATCAAGATTCATCTTTGGTATATTTTTTGAACAAAGCTGGTCGTTTCAACTAGACACTAATCCGCTTGCGATATACGGCAAGTATATACTATTAAACAGACAAATCCGTTTTATACAAAAAACTGAATTAAAACTATCCGAAAATAGAATTAAACCAAACACACACATAAAAACTATGAGCAAGAAAAAAGACAATTCAAGATGGCTGAATGTGGCCATATCCTGGGGTGCGAGTATCGTCATTATCGGCGTATTGTTCAAGATCCTCCACATTGGCGGCAGCACAGCCAACTACATGATCGGTATCGGACTTGGTGTTGAGGCACTCCTCTTCTTTCTAATGGGTTTCAATCCCCCACCGCCGGAACCCGACTGGAGCCGGGTCTATCCTGAATTGGACGATAATTTCAATGGTGAGCTTCCTGCTCGTGGTAAAACAGTGGTCGCACAGCCCGCAGGGCCATCCGCTACAGCCGCCCTGGACAAAATGTTTGCCGACGCCCATATTGAGCCTGCAAGCATCGAAAACCTCGGCCGTGGATTACGTGATTTTAGCGAAAAAGTATCTGCTATTAACAAATTGTCTGATGTCTCCCTGGCGACAGATGAATTCACACAAAAATTGCGGACAGCAACCTCCAAATTTGACAACTTAAGTTTAGCCTTTGAAAAAGCATCACAAAATCTCGTAGCGATGTCCAACACCTCCGGTGATACAGCCAACTACCACGATCAGGTAAAAAATCTGACCAGCAATCTTGGTCAGCTGAACGCTATGTATGAGCGCGAGCTACGCGATTCCGCTTCTCACCTGCAATCCATGAATAAGTTTTATGAGAACTTAAGCTATACCATGCAAAACTTCAACGAATCGCTGGATGATTCCAAAGCGTTTAAAGAAGAAGTGGGCAAATTGGCTAAAAATCTGAACGCATTAAATGCCATCTACGGCAATATGCTCAGTGCCATGAATCAGCCACGTGTATAATTTACTCTTGTATCACTTAAATTAAAAAAAATGGCATTAGGAAGAGAAACGCCAAGACAGCGGATGATCGGCATCCTCTATCTGGTCTTGCTTGCTTTATTGGCACTCAATGTACCAGATTCCATCTTGGATGCATTCAAAAATATCAACAATAGTCTCGAAACATCCAAGTCAAATGTCAACACCGCTGTGCAGCAGCTATTCACGGCATTTGAAAACACCAAATTAAAGGAAGAACCCGCGAGGGCCAAGCCTATTTACGATAAGGCTAAAAAAGCACAGGCCATTATCGGCGATCTTGATAAATATATCCTCTCCCTGAAAGAAGAGTTGGCCAAACAAGGCGGTGGCTATGATGAAGAGAAAGGTGATCTGGTCAAGCGGGAAAATGAGGATATCTCCCCCAACTTGATGATCAACGAGAAAAAGGGAACCCTTCTCAAGGATAAGATTAATGATACGCGTGCGAAGCTATTGGCGCTATTAACACCCGAAGAACAAAAAATGGTTTCCTTTTCCCTGGAAGCTAAGAATCCCGAAAAGTCAGTGAATGGCAAAAAATCCTGGGAAGAGATTAATTTCGGTAGTGGCACGCCATTGACCGCGGCAATGACCATCCTGACAAAAATCCAGACTGATGCCAAAAATGCGGAATCAGATGTCGTCAAGATTATTCTGGGTAAAATGGATCAGGCCGTAGTCAATCTGGATAAGTTTGCCGCTGTAGCCGTCGCCCCCACTTCATATCTAGTCCAAGGCCAACCTTATAAAGCCGAAGTGTTTTTGACCGCTTCCGATTCAAAATCGGAGCCAGCGATTTCCGTCAACGGATCAGCCCTACAGATTGTAGACGGTAAAGGTGTTTATTCCGTACCGACAAACCGCGAGGGTATTTTCTCTTGGACGGGGGTCATTAAAGTCAAACAGACCGACGGTTCCTATAAGGAATACCGCACCCCACAACAGACCTACCAGGTGGCCCGTCCTTCGGCGGTGGTATCACCTGATAAAATGAATGTACTCTATATCGGTGTCAATAACCCGATTTCGGTTTCCGCTCCAGGCACACCTACCGATAAAGTCCGTGTGAGCATGAGTGGCGGTAGCATATCCAGTGCCGGTGGTGGCAAGTATAATGTACGCGTAAGTTCACCGGGCACTGCCCGCATTGCCGTATCCGCCGAAGTGGCACCAGGCAAAACGCAGACCTTGAGTTCGACCGAATTCCGTGTCAAAAGAATCCCAGATCCGATTGCCAAATTTGCAGGAAAGACAGGCGGCTCTATGGCTACTGTAGCCATTAAAGCCCAAAATGCACTATTTGCGAAACTGGATAACTTCGATTTTGACGCCACGTTTAAAGTAACCAAGTTTACAATGATCATTGCCAAACCACGCGCAGATGCGATTGTACTATCCACCTCAGGCGGTCAGCTAAGTTCGAGCATGTCCTCAGCCCTGAAGGGTATAGTTCCGGGCACACGCGTCATTTTCGATAATATCGTTGCTGTAGGTCCTGATGGGACTTCTAGGCAGCTCAATGCTGTAGCATTGACGGCAAATTAATCAAAATACCCTACTCTACCTTTATACATCAGGCCTTCTCCTTTATTGGAGAAGGCTTTTTTTTGGCACCTCACCAACAGTTCAGGACAGTTGAATAAAAATTTATTTTCATTATTGCAACATAAGCCTCTTATAAACGTATATCTCAACACTACAGTCCTATCATTAGATACATCGGTGTACCATACAGCAGGAGAGGCATTCGAATGACCAATTATTTTAAGCCGTAACGCCAATTTCTTAAGACCTATAATAAACATAACCATATACGCATGAATAATCGATTATTGACAAAATCACTTCTGAAAAGTAGTATTAAGTTGCTTTGCCCTTTGATGGCGCTCTCCCCCATCACACTTTACGCCCACAGCTTCACCGAAAGACCTATTTTATTGACCACTAAGTATGCCGGTATAACAGGTCGTGTACTCGACCCCGAAGGTAAACCTGTCTACGGTGCGACCATCCTGGTCAAAGGCAGTAAAGCCGGGGTCAAGACTGGCGAAGATGGGGTATTCCATATCAATCTTCCTGCCGACAACCAGGTCATCATTGTCAGCTACATCGGCTATAAAGTACAGGAGATAGACATGACCGGAAGAACAAGCATCACCATCCGGCTTGAATCCAATACAAGTATTGATGAAGTCGTCGTCGTAGGCTATGGTACAAAAAAACGTGGCGAAGTACTGGGCGCTGTGGCTTCGGTCGATCCCAAAGAAATCCAGGATATTCCCGCAGCAAATATTGCTGCAGCCCTTCGTGACCGTGTCGCGGGCTTAGGTGTCAGCGAATCATCCGGCCGACCAGGAGCAGCAGTTACTTTAAATGTTCGGAATGCCTTTGCTTCAGATCAGGCAAAATTGCAGGGTGTTACCAACGAGCCCCTATATGTCATCGATGGAATCATCTCTACTTCGGATGTATTTGAAAACCTAGACGCTTCCATGGTCGAAAATATATCGATCTTAAAAGATGCTTCAGCAGCTATTTATGGGGCTTCGGGCGCAAAGGGAGTTATCCTTGTCACGACCAAGAGAGGACAAGCCGGCAAGACCCAATTGAGCTACAACGGCTATATTGGCATCTCAGATGCCACCGTCAAACCCAAAATGCTCTCGGCCTATCAGCATGCCAAATTATTGAACGAAAGCTACGCTCTGAACAATGCGCAGCCCACTTCGTTCTTTTCGGATGAAGACCTCGCCTACCTCAAAACCAATCCCTACAAAAGCTGGTATGACGAACTGTGGAAATCCTCCAAAATGGAACGGCATAATCTATCTATTTCCGGGGGAAGTGAAAAAGTCACCTTTTTTGCCGGCGGCAGTTACCAAAAAGAAGATGGCAATTATGCTGGCATGAACCAGCAAAAATACTCTTTCCGATCGGGCTTCAATGCCGAAATCATCGATTGACTGAAAGCAGATGTAGCTTTTAACGTCAATAATACCAAAACCAACAGCCAAAATAGTCTGTCCGATGACCGCGACCAGAATTTCTACCAGACCCTGATTACCACCCCGCAATGGGTACCCATTCAGATCGATGGTCTGCCTGTCAACTTTAATAACATCAACGCCAATAGCAACACCAATCCATTGGCCATTATTAATTCAGGTTATTATCAGAAGCAAAACAATTCAAACTATAGCATCAATGCTTCGCTAAATTATGCTCCGAAGGCCTTAAAAGGCTTTAATGCACGTATCCAGGTGTCGCATTCCGGCACATCATCCAGTGGTCAGGAATACCTTCCAGCCTATGACCTATACGACTTTGTACGCACGGGCAATAACAACTTACTCTATACCAATACCGTCAATACCACCTTTCGTATGGATGGGAACAAAACAAAAATTGCTCCGTCACTGGGCAAGGGAAGCAGTTATCAGGGTAATCTCGTGTTACAATATGCCAATAGCTTCGGCGATCACAATATGGCTGTGATGCTTGGCGCGGAGCAGTCAGCATCCAACTCCGAGGGATTATCGGCCTATTGGACCAACCAACAGCTATTGAATCTGGATGAATATTGGGCTTTCGACCAATCTACTTTTACCAATAATGGCCGCACCATTGAAGAAGCCGTAAAACGTTCTGTCTTTGGTCGTTTCAATTATGACTATAAGAAAAAATACCTCGTGGAGGTGATCACCCGTCTGGACGCATCCTCCCGCTTTGCCAAGGGCAATATTTGGGGCTTGTTCCCGACAGTCGCAACAGGCTGGGTAGTCAGCGAAGAAAACTTCTTTAAAGACCTGAACTACATCAGCTATCTAAAAGTGCGGGCCAATTACGGGCTTGTGGGCGAGGATCGCGTCAACGCCCGTCTATGGCAGGACCGCTTTAGTGTAGACCTGGTCAATACAGGTTACCTCTATGGCGAAACCCCAGTGGCATCCCTCAACCCGACCATTATTGCCAATCCGGATATCTCCTGGGAAAAACACCGCACGTTTAACTTTGGTATTGAATCGCGCTGGTTTGATAATAAATTGAGCTTCGGATTCGAGTATTACTTCCGCGATTCTTACGATGTATTTGACAAAGGGAATGATGAGAACTTCCCCATGTATGCCGGATTCAAAGCACCGGTGGTGAATTATCAAAAACGCAAAGGCTGGGGGACCGAATTCTCCCTGGGTTACCAGAATACATTTTCCAACGGGCTTAAGCTATCCACCAACATGAACTTTGGCTACTCGGGGAGCTATACCACGCAGATGTTTTTCAACAAATTCCAGCTGTATGATTTCTCCTATCCCGACTGGAAGGTCGAAATGGGTACCGACTCCCGCAAATACAATACCGGCAATTATGGACTGATTTATGTGGATATGCTACGTACACAGCAGGATGTGGATAATTTTCTAGCTAAAAACCCCAACTATACAATCGATGGGAAAGTGCCACAGGTCGGCTGGACGGTATACGAAGATACCAATGGCGACGGAAAAATTACCGAAAAAGATCTCACCACCATGTTTGAGAATACATCGCCTATTTTCTCTACGGGTGTTACCATTAGTTTAGCCTATAAATCTTTTTCATTGAACACCAACTTCCGTGCAGTTTTTGGCGGCAAAGCGTTTTATGAATCACAGGCTATGACTGCCCCTACCGATAAAGTCAATGTACCCAGCTTCTGGGAAGACCATTGGTCATTGGATAATCCCGATGGTAGATTCCCCCGTTACGATGATGCAGCCATGATGAGAAAATGGAACTCGACATTCTGGGCGAAGGACGGGACGACGATCCGGATCAACAATATGGTGTTTAACTGGAGTGTACCCAAAAATTTTACCGATAAGATCAATGTACGTTCACTCAAGTTGATGCTATCCGGCAATAACTTATGGACGATCGTAGCCCCCTTTAAACACCGCGATCCCTATTCCTCATCCTTATACAACTATCCGACCATCCGGACGATATCCTTTGGTTTAAACTTTGGCATTTAATATACAAAGACATGAAAAGACATTTTAACTATATCATAGCCCTACTGATGGCATCCAGTACCGTCCTTATGACCCAAAGCTGTAAAGATGATTTTTTTGAGCTGGTCGATCACGGAGGTCTTGATGCCCGTATCTGGGACAACGAAGGCGCAATAGAATTCTATTTGGCAGGCACTTATGCCATGATTATGCCGACCCATCCCCATGAGATCACCCCCAATGACATGCAGATGCACTATGCCAGTGACGAAAACTATTTCTCGGGAACCAATGGCCCCAGCAAAAAAGTATTGGGATTAAGTGGTGAAATTACGCTCAATGATGTTAAATACATTGCAAGCAAATACCAGGGCACCAATGTGGGTGACAACCGTTATTTTGACATCGCCCGTTGCAACAATGCCATTGCCTATATCCCAACAGGCACACTCGCGGCTGATGTAAAGAAAAAATTTTTAGGTCAGTTTTATGCGTTGCGGGCCATGGTTTATTTTGAGCTCACCCGGCTGTACGGCGGCGTACCTTTGGTTCTTGACCCTCAAAATCCTGATAACCTGAAATTGGAGGGCCGAGCTTCGGCAAAGGCTTGTTTTGGGCAGATCGTAAACGATCTGGATTCGGCCATGGTCAATCTTAACGGTGTGTCCTGGGACGATGCCACAGGTCGCGGAAAAATAACAACAGCAGCCGCGGCGGCACTGAAAGCCAAAGCACTACTGTATTGGGCAAGTCCGCAGTTCAACCCCACAGATAACCCGGCACACCCCTATGAGGCGCAACGTTGGGAAACAGCCCTGCAGGCCAGCAAAGAGGCCTATGACCTGTGCAAAGCCGCCGGCCGTGCACTGTTGCCCAATTATAACGAGATCTTTCTCAAAGAAGGCATTGCGAATACTGAGGCCGTGATTGTCCGTTCCTATTCAGCGACATCACCAAAGCGGTTCACGGTTGTTGAACGCGCTTCACGTCCTGCATCCGAGGGCGGGTCACCAGCAGATTATTATGTGCCTACGACCCTATTGCTAGGCGCCTACCCCATGCAAGACGGCACCCCGGCCAACAGCAGCAATACAAGTTATGACGACGCATTGTTTTGGAAAAACCGCGATCCCAGATTTAAACATACCATTGTCTATAACGGTGCCGAATGGCCTTTAAGCGGTAAGAGTGGAAGAAGGCAATGGAATTACAGTAATGCCGAAGATGAATCCTCCATTAAATCTTTTTATTGTAAAAAATTTGTCAATCCGGCACTTTCGTCCGCAGCGGTTGGGATTGCCAACGATATGGGCGGCAATGGCATGGACTGGATCGAAATCCGTTTTGCTGAGGTAATGTTGGATTATGCTGAATCAGCCAATGAAACGGGCAACCTCTCCCTTGCCAAGGAGCTTGTCCGTAGCATCCGCCAGCGCGCCGGAATAGAACAGGGAAGCTTTGACTATGGGTTGTCGCTGGCATCCAACAGAGAGCAGATGCGCGATCTTATGATGAACGAGCGGCAGATTGAATTTGCCTTTGAAGGCAAACGCTATCATGACCTACGCCGGACACGGCGTATGCATACCTTGCAGGGGACCATACAGACCTATTTATTCGAAGCAAAATCCGATGCTGTAAAAAAGGTGCTCGAATCGAAAAACGCGGCTGGTATTCGCCATCGGGAAAGCCTGGATATGAACAACCGCGATACGGTACTGACCTATTTCAAGTATCCTTACAACCTGCGTGCAGAGAGTTCCAATGGTGCCTTTGCCTTCCGTGACTATTATTATTTCTATCCCCTTCCCAATACCTTTATGAACTCCTCCCCTTTGTTGGAGCAGACTATAGGTTATGAAGGCGGTACATTTGACCCATTAAATAATTAGTTATGAACCGTTCCTATTTAACAGCTATTATACCTCATTACTTACAGATGAAAGCAAACTATTTATTCGTTGTGCTCCTATTGGGCACATTACTTTCCTGTAAACGTGAAGGTGACAATATTTTCAATTTATTTGAAGATGTATCAGTCACGCTTCATATGGAAAACGAACACAATATTGGTACCTATAAGGATGTTGCCGTGGGCGACTCCATCTTCGTTGATTTTACCATCAGCTCCAAATCCAAAGACATGCACCAGGTCTGGATCTTTTATAATGGAGCTGGTGCCGCTGTCCTAAAAATACCTTTAGGCGAAACAGAAAAAAGAAATTTTCGCTATGTATACAAGATCCGGGCCGATAAAGTCGGCGAGAGCACCTTCCGGATTATGGCCGTTGATAAAGAGGGTGTATTTATGGGAGATGGTTACACCTCTGTCACCTACAATGTACTGTCCGATTACGTTCATCTCAACAACCGTGTGCTTTATATGCCTGATAGCGTAAACCGGAGCAGTGCCTGCTTTATCGACCTGATGGAAGGTAAAACCTATACCTATGCCGAGGCCAAACTTCATCCGGAGAAAATAGACCTGGGCATATACCGGACGTACACTGTGGAACCCAACGGAAGCCTCACTTTTAGATACAACATCTATTCGCTTCAGGCCAGTCCCATTCCATTTGGTGCCTTTGATTTTACCGACCTTGCCGGTAAAGGCCGCGCAACCTACTTTTCAGGCATACAAAACAACCAGGCAAGCGCATTTTTAAATACATTGACCTCCGGCGATGTCATAAAAACTAATGCGATCTCGCGTAAAACTGCTAGTCTCAAATTAGACGACCTGAAGGTGGGAAGCCTATTTTACTTTAAGACTCCGGACGAAAAATATGGCGTCGTTATCGTCAATGCCCTGAGTGGTTTCGACAACAACCGTTACCTGAACATCAGTATCAAACGTCAAAATTAAAACTGATCCCTTTTTCCCTTAATAACTGGGGTACCACATCCCTGTGCGTACCCCTTTCTCCTTATTCATGCGTCAAGAGGAGTCTTTGGTAGATCAGGACAACGAGGCATAGATTTTGCCATTATAGAGAAAATTATTATCTTTAGTCGAATTTATCACAGCCAAGATAAACCAATAATATAGATAATTTTAAGAAATGCAAGAAGAGCTCATTGAAAATGCCTTTTCTAAAGTCCGTGAATTTTACAGTAAACATGGCAGAACTCCAGTCCGCCGTGAAATGGAACAAGTCAATACCATCGCACGCCGCTATTTTGGTTCTTGGAACAATTTTATCAAAACTGCTGGGCTCAAACCAAATGTAAATAAAACAAAAGCTGAAGTTGAGGCCGAGCTGTTAGCCCTCATCAATGAGTTTTACGGCACCCACGGACGCATTCCTATGCGCAGGGAATTTTCAGCAAAGTCAACCAGTATAAATAAGTATTTCGGATCCTGGAACAAGTTTATTGCCGCTGCAGGCTTTGAGCCAAATGACCGCCGAATCCCTTCCCTTGGGAAGCTAAAAAATTCACTGGTCAAGTTTTATATCAAACATGGTCGATCCCCCTCGATTGCAGATTGTATCAGAAAGAATGGTCTCTATAATCCAGTATCCTATTACAGGCATTTGAACGTCAATAGCTGGGCTGATGTACTGGAGCATGTGAAGTTAAAATCACATTTCCGGATTACCACGATGACAGCATCTGAGGCCAAAGAAAAAGTGATCAAGTTGATCAAAAAGCACCGCATCAAATATTATAAAGATTACCAGCGGCTAAAGCCTGCCAATTATCCCTCGAGCTGGTATCTCAAGGAAAAATTTGGCTGGAACAACCTCTGTTATCTTGCCGGCACGAAAGTTCCCGTGACCAAATTCAGCATTAAGGATTATTACCTCAGTCTTGCAAGGGAACTCGGGAGAACACCGACGACGAAAGAACTGGAAGCCAAAATGGGTGTCACCGCCGGCGCTATGACCTGGAAAACTGGCCAGCGCTTAAATCATTTTATCCAATCTTTCGGCCAGACACCAGCCAATAGCACACCAGCGCGTTGCAAGCTCAGTAAAAAGCAGTTGGCCGAAATCTATAAAGCCAAAAGTATCGAACATGGTTATCCAAAAGGAATGCCCCGTGGTAAACTGAAAGAACTTACCGGATATTCCAGGGAGGTATACGAACACCGCTTTTTCTCGATGAATGGGTTAAGGCTTTTCTGCGGATTTCAATTGCATCAAGGCGGTAGTAAACAATACACAGAAGAACAATTACGCGAACTATTAAAAAAGCCAAAGCATGCCAAGAAACGTTAAAAGCCAAAATATTATCTTTATATTAATATTAATAATTTTCTTTACATTACGCAATAATAGACCTATTTCATTACCATACTATTTATGATACAAATTAAAAAGCATGAACTTTCGCAAGCGGTATCCCAGCGTATCGATGAGATCCTAAGCCTGACTAGACTTCCAATTCAAGAACTCGCTAATTTAGCAGGTATCAATCCCCGGTCACTAAATGGTTATCATCGGGGGACGCTCCCCATTACCCTGGAGTCCACCCTAAAAATTTGCGCCGTGCTATCTCTTGACCTAGATACGTTCTGTGACTTTAACAAAAAGTTAAGTTTAAAAAAGCAGCGATTTACCCCTGTAACTGCTACCAAAAAACAAAAACCCGAAAGACCACTGGATAAAGAAATGGATGCCATCCAACTCCAACAGCGAGAAAAAAAGGAGAAGGACAGCATACTTCGCGACCAAATAATCACTTTTGTCCATACCAGCGATTATTTTCTATATCCCCGCACCTTGTCTCAGATGGTCCTCGATTTTGCCAAGGATTACCACCTCAATGTAAGCGAACAAAGGTTGCAAGGCATTTTGCAACGCTGCATAGCAGATGGTACTATCAAAAGACAAACAACCCCATGGGATTATGGTATAGGTTACTATTTACCGAAACGCACTTGGGTCTATTTTAAGGATGAAAAAGATCTTTTAAATGATCCTAAGAAGCTTGTTGGCTATAATTGGATCCGCAATAGCATCATCGTGTAGCAGAAATCCGCCGTATTTACGGCACCCGCTGCCGCAAGCAATAGGGATACTGGAGTCCTAGCGCGGCACATTACAGCGTTTCAATCCTAAGGAGCCACTTTATGTGCATTTTTCTGAAACTCGCTAGGCGTCATGCCAAATACGGCCTTGAAGCAAGTGGCAAAGTAGCGCGGATCTGTAAATCCGGTTTCATAAGCGACTTCACTTACGGTGATAGACTTGTCCCGCTCCATCAGCAAGCAAGCATGTTTTAGCCTAATATTTTTGATAAACTCACTTGGGGAGATGTTCAATAAAACTTTTGTTTTTCTATACAAAGTGGACTTGGACAAACCAAGCAGGTCACCAAGCCGAAGCACATCAAATTGGTCATCTGCCAAATGCTGTTCGATGATAGTAACCATCTTCTGGATAAATTTTTCGTCCAACGGTGTATAGTCCAGCGCGGCAATATTGATCTGTGTATTGTTGTGAAAACTCAACTGTTTGCATCGCTTATTGATGATAAAGCTCTGGATCTTTGCTTCCAGCACCTTGATTTCAAAGGGCTTGCTGATGTAACCGTCCGCACCAGCCTGATAGCATTCGATACGATCTTCCAGGCTACTTTTGGCGGTCAACAGCAGCACGGGAATATGATTATATTCGGCATTGGACTTAATTGCCCTGCAAAAACTCAGCCCATCCATTTCGGGCATCATAATATCACTGACGACGATGTCTATTTCCTCCTGCTGAATTTTTTCCAGCCCCTGTCTTCCATGTCCGGCCAGGTGCACATGATAGCTTCTGGAAAGGATATTGAACATGGTACTGCTCAGTTCTTCATTATCTTCCACAAGGAGTAGCCGAAGCCTGTTTTCTGTTGTATAGGCATCTGGTATGACTGCGTCTTCCAGCGCTGCTCCGAATGAGTTTTCCTGCAGGGAAGTGGAAAATGACCCGTCGATAATCTGCATATCCTGATCAGCGTAGTAACTTCTGTTTACAGGTATCGCCACAGTAAACGTACTCCCCTGCTGTGGTGTGCTTTCGACCGCAATATAACCATGATGAATATCGATGAGCTGTTTACTGACAGACAGCCCTATCCCATTGCTTTCCAAATGATTGGGGGATTTATTTGCATAAAAGGGCGTAAATATTTTTTTCAATTCTTCCGGGTGAATGCCTTCGCCGTTGTCGCGCACAAAAATATGAAGAAAGTCGTTCTCTCCCTTTGGTGCGACATAATAAGATAGTGACACCGTTCCGCCGGGCATTGTGTACTTAAATGCATTGGAAAGCAAGTTAAACAGGACTTTGTCCAATTTATCTTCATCATAGAAAACCAGGGCAGGGCATTCGCCATGCACAATTTCAAATTGTATATTTTTCTTTTTGGCAATGGGACTGAAATAAGCCCGCCCAAGCCGCTCCACAAAAGTGGGAAAATGAGCCTGACTGACCTGCAGTTTAATCGTATTGTGTTCTATTTTTCTGAAGTCAAGGATCTGCTGAAGCAGCCTTTTGAGGCGGCTGAGGTTGAGCCGCATATTGTCAAACTGCGCTAGGTTATTTTTAGTCGTCATCTGCACATCATCCACCAGACAGGAAATAATCGTAAGAGGAGTCAGCAAATCATGGGATACATTGGTAAAATAGCTCAATTTGGACTGGGCCAGTTCGTCGGCTTTTTCTTTCTCTATCTGAGCGACTTTCAGGTCGCTACGCAACCGGATGCGATTGAACGAATAATTGATGAAAAAGAATAATACTGCCCCCACGAGCAATGCATAACATACATAGGCAATATTGCTCTCATAGAATGCTGGTACTTTTGTGATTTCAACAGCTGTAATGTCGTTGTTCCATTGATTATGTAGGTCAGTAGCTTTCACCAGAAAACGGTAACTTCCCTTACCCAAATTATTATAGGTAGCAAATAAGCGATCTCTGGGTGCCATGATCCAGTCCTTATCTACGCCTTCCAGTTTGTACATGTAGCGGATCTTGTCGTGCTGTGTAAACGGCAGAGCCGAAAAAGATATCTCCAAATTTTGGTCTTCAGGTGCCAAGGTCAGCTGCCGGAAATCTTGGCTAAACTTTTTACCCTTGGCGGATAAAATCACCGACTTATTATTTACTTTGACATCTGCGATGAGTACCTTTTCTTTAAAGTTGCTGATCGTACTATGATCGTCGACCCTTACCACACCATTGTATCCGCCAAAGAAAACAGCATGGCGTTTATCATCAGCCGCAAACGCCCGTTTGGAAAACATATTGACCTGTAGGCTGTCAGAAGCAGAGAATTCAATAACGTCTTTATTTAAAGGATTGATCTTATATAAATTACGCGTAGTCGAAAGCCAGGTATAATTGCGCAGGCAGACTACATCGAGTACTTGGTTTTTACCGAAAAGGGCGGTGTTGGCAATTTCTTCGATCCTCTTGCTGCCGGTCCGATAATATACCAGCCGGTTACTTTTGGTGCCGATCCAAAGGTTTCCGTACCGATCAATGTCCATTGTTTCGATCTGATCCGTCTTTAAGCCAGCTGTTTCCTTACCGAGGTGTAGTGTTACCGACTGATGCTCTTTATCGCGCAGGTAAAAGATGCCTTTACTTTTTGTCGCTATCCAGATACCATTTTGATTGTCTTCGGCTATACTGACGGGTTCATCAGGAATACTTGTCACCTGTTGGAGTCGTTCCGAATGCGGCTTTTTACACAACAGCCCCTGGCTGGTGGCTACCCAAATGTATTGCGTGCTGTCTTTATAAAAAAAAGAAGGGATCCCGTTGTGCGACAGCTGTTGCTGTAATTCTATTTTATGCGACAATAGGATACCATTTTGTGTGCGCTTAAATACGTTGATCGATGCTTCATAGGCGGAGCCTACCCACAGCTGGCCTTGCACATCGATGGCCGCAGTAACTGCGCGTATCGAAATGAGATCCTTATAGGTGGAATTACTATATGTGCTTAACCGATTGCCGCCCAGCTGGAGGCTTCCAAACCCCAGACGTTCCAGGTTAAACCAGAGCGTTCCTTGAGGGTCATGATAAAGCATCTTGAGATTAGGTGTAATACTGTAATTTTCTTTGATCTGGTTAAAGGCATAGCTTCTGATCAAAGGCCTGTCGAAATGCAGCATGGACATCCCTTCCCCACCAACAGCCAACCATAAGGTGCCATTTCGATCGGCATAAATGTCGTTAAAGATATTTGTCGTATGGTTGAAATAAGCCGATAGATCAACTTCCTCCAGACGGTCACCGTTGTACCGCAATGTAGAGATCCCCGAAAAGGACAACACCCATATATAATGACGGTGGGGATCCTGCATCACATTGTAAAACAAATCTTCTTTGTCAACCTGGCGCCGTTTGTTCTTTATTTTGATTTCCTGATACGGATTGCTGGCTCGCTCGGGGTTGAAGAGGTACAAGCCGTCCCCCCAGGTACAGATCCATCGCTGTCCCCTATCATCCTGCATCAGCTTAAAAGGCGCATTGCGTGCTCCGATCCGTGGGTAGGCTTTCAGCTTACGTTTGCCTGGCGCTAGTTGAAATAGTCCCTGGTTCCAGACGCCAATCCAGATATTGTGTTCATTATCTTCAAAAACAGTGTTGACAGTCAACCCGCGCATATTTCGATCGAGGATCATACTGAGCTGACGATCTGGTATCGGGTTGAGATCTTTATCATAGATAAATAGCCCATCATCCGTGGCGATCCAAAGACGCTGGCGATGATCCACCAATAGGCTATGGATGCGCACCTTTTCCAATCGTCTGTCTTTGAGCGGGGCGATCGTATAATTGCGTTTATCGAGGATATAAACACCTTCTTCGCCTCCTAATACCAGGTTGTGCCCATAGACGGCCATGGTCCTTATATTTTGGTCAGCGGCAGCCTTACCCTCAGCATTTTTCAGCTTAAAGTTAAGGACATTATAGGCATCAAAACGGCTAAGCCCTTGGGAAGATGCAAACCAGATATAACCTTCTAGATCTTGTATGGTCTGATTAATGGTCAAGGATGGAAGCTCATAATTTTTGGCCATTGGGTTGAGGGCCATCTGCTGACCATACCCCAATACAGCGGTAAAAATAGACAAGTAAAGTAAAATGAAAATTTGCGTTATACGTCCCATAGTCCCTCCGTTTACCGCACTGGCTAAATATTGGTTATCCTCCTGTTTAAAGATAGGGAATGTTTTGGATAGAATATATGTTTATTTTACATTTATACATTCAGGTGGTGGTCATCGCGGTCAGCCTAGTTTAACGGCTACAGCGATGCACAATCATGCTTCTCCTTCACCAAGAGTGGAAAAATGATCCGATTTTAGGACATGAATAACCTTATTTTAAACATTGGCTGCCCACATAAAAAGTAGCTTTGTTTTTCTCAAAAAGAGATCACAGAAATTTTTAAATCTAACAACATGCGTAGCTATTTTATTCTATGTTTATTCCTTATTGGACAGCTGTCTTTCGCGCAGAACATCAAGCAAAAGGCCGTGCTTGATCAACTCAATCTTGTCAATGGGTACTGGCAATCACAGCACAAGCCACAAGTATGGGCTTTCTGGGATCAGGCGGCCTATCATACCGGCAATATGGCGCTGTACCAGATCCAGCCGTCCAAAACCTATTTGAACTATACAGAAGACTGGGCAAAATTCAATGCCTGGAAAGGGGCAAAATCCGATGATAAGCCCAACTGGAAATATAGCTACGGTGAAACCGACGATCATGTCCTTTTCGGTGATTGGCAGATCTGTTTTCAGGTCTATATTGATCTTTACCATTTATCGCCCCAGCCGCATAAGATCGCCCGTGCCAAGGAGGTGATGGATTATCAGATCCATACCACCAATAACGACTATTGGTGGTGGGCGGATGGTCTGTATATGGTGATGCCTGTCATGACCAAAATGTATAAGCTGACCAAAGACTCTTTATATCTGCACAAGTTATGCACTTATTTGTCCTACGCCGATAGCATCATGTACGACAAAACAGAAAAACTCTATTACCGGGATGCAAAATATGTGTATCCGAAACATAAGACCACATCAGGCAAAAAAGATTTTTGGGCCCGGGGTGATGGATGGGTATTTGCCGGGCTGGCCAAAGTGCTACAGGAGCTGCCCACCGACTCCCCTCATTATGCCCATTACAAAACCCGCTTTGTTGAGATGGCTGCTGCCATTATCGCTTGCCAGCAGCCTGAGGGCTATTGGACCCGCAGTATGCTGGATCCCAATCATGCGCCGGGACGGGAGACCAGCGGCACGGCATTTTTTACCTACGGCTTACTCTGGGGAATAAACCAGGGCCTACTGACCGAGCAGCCTTATCACGATGCAGCATTACGGGGCTGGCAATACCTCAGTGAGACGGCCGTACAGCCCGATGGACGGCTAGGCTATGTACAGCCCATCGGTGAAAAAGCCATTCCGGGACAGGTCGTGGATGCCAGCTCCACAGCCCCCTTCGGTGTTGGTGCATATCTGCTGGCCGGAACGGAGATGTACCGTTATCTAGATCGAAAATAAACCCTATAGGATGAAAAAACGATTATTATGCTACTTATGGTTGCTCCCCTTGCTGTGCAGCAGGGGATACGCACAAAACACAAAAAAACAAACAGTCCAACTGGCGGAAACCAAACGGGAATACTGGTTGCTGCAGATGGACCAATTGGTACGCCCTGTACTTCGCAGCTTGGCGCATGATAGCTTGCGCCAGACCATGCCCCAGACAACTGCACCAAAGGTAGACGATAAAGCACAACGGATCAAGGTCCAATATGTTGAGGTCTTGGGCCGTGTACTAGCCGGCATTGCTCCCTGGCTGGGGCAGGAAGATGGCTCAGCCGCTGAAATCGAGCTGCGCAGGCAATATCGGGACTGGACACTGGCAGGGTTAAAAAATGCCCTGGATAGCAATGCCCGTGATTTTATGCGTTTTGACATTGGCGGACAGCAGCTGGTCGACGCCGCATTTATCGCCTTGGCTTTTGTACGCAGCCCCTGGCTTTGGGAACACCTGGATGCCAGCTCCAAAGAACGCCTGGTGGCCTCCATACGCAGTACCCGCAAATTTCGTCCTGTCTTTTCCAACTGGCTGCTCTTTTCGGCCATGAATGAAGCTTTTCTGGCGAAATATGCCAGCGGCTGGGATGTGATGCGCGTGGATTACGCGTTACAACAACTGGAACAATGGTACATTGGGGATGGCATGTATAAAGACGGCCCCCATTATGCCTTCGACTATTACAATAGCTACGTCATCCACCCTTTTCTCGCCGGCATCATGGACGTCATCCAGAACAAGACAAAAAGTTATGACGCCATGTTTGCCAAAATAAGGCTGCGCAACGAGCGCTATGCCAGCATCCAAGAACGGTTGATCAACGCGGACGGAAGCTTCCCCCCTACTGGCCGCTCGCTGATCTATCGCGCTGGCGCCTTTCATCATCTGGCCGATATGGCATTCAAAAAACGCCTACCTAAGACACTTAGCGAAGGGCAGGTGCGATCTGCACTGTCTGCAGTATTGAAAAAAACAACGGAGAGCGCCGATACCTACCGCAATGGCTGGCTCAGTCTAGGGTTATATGGTGAACAGCCCGGCCTCACCGATTTTTACAATAACCAAGGAAGCCCCTACTTATGTAGTACGATATTTTTGCCCTTAGGCCTTCCCGCCGACGACAGTTTTTGGACTGCCGAGGCCCAGGACTGGAGTGCAAAACGCATCTGGTCGGGTCAAGATTGGGCCAAGGACCATAGTCAGGCTATTCCATAAAAAATTAGCAAAGCTGTCCCTATGCTGGACGAGAAACAATCCAGCACAGCAGCAATAAGTACATGTATTTCAATACGCAATGGACAAACCCAGTATACTAATTTAGCGATGAACATACACACAATGATAACCCGAATTTTGATCTATGCCTACTTTCTGCTTGGCATATATCCGGCGGTAGCCCAACAGCCCCAGGTCAAAGCGCTATTCGTCGGGAATGGCTGGGCAAAAAACACCGTGAATACCGCGGTATTCCGTAAAAACGCTTTAGTCAGCAATGACAAGTACCAATATATTGCGTATTATGATGATGCGGGCTACGTAGTGCTGGGCAAGCGCCCAATATCCAGCGAGCATTGGGAAATTACCCGGACAGCCTATCAGGGAAATGCGCAGGATGCCCACAACGTCATTAGCATCATGGTCGACAAGACCGGCTACCTGCATGTCAGCTGGGATCAGCACAACAGTAAATTACGGTATGCGCGTACCCTAGCCCCCAATAGCTTGCTGCTTGGTCCCGAAAGGGCAATGACCGGCGACAACGAAATAGCAGTTACCTATCCCGAATTTTTAAAATTACCCAATGGTCAGTTGCTTTTTCTATATCGCGACGGCGGATCAGGCAATGGCAACCTTGTCGTCAATAGCTATGATGTACAGCAGGATAAATGGAAACGGTTGCACAACAACTTGATTGACGGTCAGGGAAAGCGGAATGCCTATTGGCAGAGCTGCGTGGACGACCGGGGAACTATCCACCTGTCCTGGGTTTGGCGGGAGAGCCCTGATGTAGCCAGCAATCATGACATGGCCTACGCCTGCTCCAAAGATGGCGGACAGACCTGGCAAAACAGTGCCGGAGCAAGCTATGCATTACCGATGAATGCAGCCACAGTAGAATATGCTGCCTACATCCCGCAAGACCATGAATTGATCAACCAGACCTCCATGGCCGCCGACGAACGAGGGAATCCTTATATAGCGACCTATTGGCGCGATACGCAAAGCCGCATTCCACAGTACAAAATTATCTATCGCCAGCAGGGGGCATGGCATATTCGTTCGTTTGATTTCAGAAAAACAGCCTTTAGTCTAAGTGGCCATGGCACCAAGGAGATCCCCATTGCCCGCCCCCAGTTGCTCATACGCGGAAAAGACGAGCAGCTGACCTTGACCTTGATCCTGAGAGATCAGGAACGCGGCTCGCGCCCCAGTATATTGCAAGTAAAGGGGCTGAATGACGTTACCGGAACACTTTATGACCTCAGTGAGACCAGCGTGGGGTCCTGGGAACCCAATTATGACAGCGAACTGTGGCGGCGGAAGCGCAAAATCGCCCTGTTTGTTCAGGCTACCCTACAGAAGGACGGTGAGGGGCTCACGAGCAATGCCCCCACAGCAGTAAACGTGATGGAGTGGACACCACATGCAACCAAATAAGCTAAAAAAAGATGAAAAAACGCATACAATCGGCCATATGGGCCATCTGTCTGGCTATGCTGCCTGCCTTACAGGCCTCGGCTCAGGAGAATAAGAAATCAGTTTTTGAGATCGTCAATCCGGATTTTAAGCAAAGCCCCTATACGGGGATGACACGACAGCACTGGCTGGATGCGGCATCTTATCTGCTGGAAGGCGCATTTTCGGTCGTGCAGGACCTCAACAGCCCCATGCAATTTGCCAAACAGCCTGGCCGGAGCTATCCGCGGGATGGCGTGCATACGGAGACCGAAAAACTGGAGGGGCTCTGCCGTACCCTTTTTGTCGCATTGCCACTGCTCAAGGAGAATCCCAATTATACGATCCGGGGTATCCGTGTTGTCGATTATTACCGGCATCAATTGCAACGCCTACTCGACCCCAAAACAGACAGCTACATCGCCCCCTTACCGGATAAGGGCGGACCTAGCCAAAAGCTTGTTGAGTTTGGCGGCCTGGCAGTGTCTCTTATAGCCGCCCCCGAAGTGTTGTGGGATCCCCTACCCCAACCGGTAAAGGACAGCCTGGCACATACCATGCTGAGCTATGGACAAGGACCCACCATCGAAATGAACTGGCGGTTTTTCAATATCATGATCATGAGCTTCTTTAAAAGCCGTGGTTATGCGATATCCGAAAACTACCTCAAAGGCTTGCTCGAAAAATGCCTCGGTGATTATAAAGGCGAGGGCTGGTATAGTGACAGTCCCTATTATGATTACTACAGCATGTGGGCCTTTCAGCTCTACGGGTCGCTTTGGGCCAAGTATTACGCTGCAACCATGTATCCAGAGTTTGCAGCGCAGTTTCGGTCCAATTTGCGGGATCTGGCAAAAAGTTATCCCTATCAATACAGCAGGGATGGCGAAATGATCATGTGGGGACGCAGCATATCCTATCGCATGGGCGCGGCCGTGCCTTTCGCTTTATTGGGTGAATTGGAAGATCCGACGGTCAATTATGGCTGGATGCGGCGCATTGCCTCTGGCTGCCTGCTCCAATTTGTGCAACATCCGGATTTTCTCCAAGATGGCATACCCACCTTGGGTTTTTACGGCGCATTTGATCCAGCGGTACAGGAGTATAGCTGCCGCGGCAGCGCCTATTGGTTGGGTAAATTTTTCCTCGGCTTGCTTATTTCCGACGACAGCAGTTTCTGGACCACCTCGGAAAACCTGGGGGCATGGGAAAAAGAAATTCCCCAAAGTAAAGTATACAATACCTATGTCAGTGGCGCCGAACTCCTGATTACTGACTACGCAGGCATCGGTGCATCCGAGATCCGCTCCTGTAACAGCAGTAAGACAATTGGCTACTATCAGGGCACCGAAAATTACAACAAATTGGCTTACAATAGTGCTTTTCCCTGGCAGGCAGACGGAAAACATGGTCTGGTGTCGATGAACTATGCTTTCGAAATCAAAACCGGTGAATGGGAATCCCTGCGCCATTACCAATTCAAAGGTTATAAGGAGCAGATCTATAGCCGGATGGGTTCCCTCGTAGGAGATTCCACTGTGCAGATCGAGCTGCATGAAAAACCATTGCCGCAGGGTATTTTGCGCTGTGACAGGTTGCACACTAGCCGTCCGATTGCACTGCGTTTGGGACACCATGCACTCCCCCAATGGGATAATTTACCGATCAAAACATCCGAGCGTCGTTATAAAGGTCTAAAAGCGACGATTATCGATAATGGACAATACCAATTGGCCATGGTCCCTTTGTTAGGTTGGCAAAGCCTGGAAGATATCGCCTGCGAGGGGCTTCATCCCGCTGCAACGAAAAGCACAATCCTTAGCAGCTACCTAAAAGCTAGTCCGCTATCTCAACCCTGGCTTGTCACCCTGCAGCTTTGGAAAAAATCGGGGGAACATTGGCGCAATGAAGAACTGTTTCCAACGGTAAAACAAAGCCATGGGAGCATTCAAGTGCTTTGGAAAGGAAAGGAAAAAGACCAATTTGACACCAATTTCAACTGAATTGACCCCTAATTAAACACCTTAAATTTCATTCTCGACGATCTTTGTATTAGGCTTTACACCATGTAGCGCCCAGAGAATATATTTTCCAATCAATTATTAAATCTATTATGTTACAGCATTACTACAGCAAGTATGCCAGAAAAGGCCTTTTGTTAAATAGTCTTTTTTTAATTGCCCTGTCCAGCTATGGACAGGAGTCTGGCTTGAAAGGAACTGTCCGGGATGGGGCGGGCAAAGGCATTGCCGGCGTCACGATCCGTGTAAAGGGTGGTACCGCAAGCGTACAGACCAACGCAGAAGGCAGTTTTTCCATTCAGGCAGCAACCGGCAGTACCTTGATCATCACATCGGTCGGCTATCAGGAAAAACAGCTGATTATCGGAGCGCAAAAAATTATTGACATTGCCCTGATGCCAGCAGATAATGTGCTGGAAGAGCTGGTCGTGGTCGGATATGGCAGCCAAAAGCGTTCCGATATTACCGGTTCGGTCGCTTCGGTGCCCAAGGATCGTCTTTCCAAAATTCCGGTCAACAATGTCATGCAAGCGATCCAGGGTGCGGTGTCGAATGTTACCGTATCGCAGGCATCATCCATCCCAGGCGATGCCCCCTCGGCACAGGTACGTGGTAAAAATTCGATCAATGCCACTTCCGAACCCTACATTGTGGTCGACGGTATTCCGCTGACCCGCACAGACGGCTCCATCAATGATATTAATCCCAACGATATTGAATCAGTAGAGGTACTTAAAGATCCATCTGCTGTGGCCATCTATGGGGTAAATGGTTCTAACGGCGTTATCCTGATTACGACCAAGAGAGGTATCACCGGAAAACCTTCGATCCGTTATAGCGGTTACGGTGGGATAGAGCAGGCTGCCCATATTCCAGAACCTGTATCAGGCGAAGAATTGCTCAAGCGCTATGCCGAGTATGCACGCATCACCAATACCAGCCTCTTCAATGGCGGGCCGGTGCGCAATGAATATGAGTTCGACAATTACAAAAATGGCGCGACCACCAACTGGCTGGATGCCGTGATGCAGACGGGCGTGGTGCAGAATCATAACGTCAGCCTATCCGGAGGAAGTGAAAATGCCAAATATTTTGTATCGGGCGACTACCTTGACCAAAAAGGCGTAGTAAAAGGGTACAATTACAAACGCTATTCCTTCCGGACCAATACCGACTTTAAAGCCACCAGATATTTGTCGGTGGGAACCTCTTCATTTATCGTTGCACACAATAAAGACGGCGGACGTGCAAATTTGCTGCAAGCCGCGGCCATGAGCCCCTATGCGCGGATGTACAATGCCGATGGCACGCTGACACAGTATCCGATGTATTCCGAGCAGCTCTGGGCCAATCCATTGCTGCCAACGACATTGGATCCGCAGCGCCGGCAGTTCAATATTTCGTTGAATGGCTATGCCGAGCTGAATTTTGGCGAGCTCTTTAAGCCACTGGCCGGATTAAAATATAAATTGAATGCGGGCTATTCCTACGTCCCGGTACGCAACAATGAATACGAGGGCGAATCAGTCTATAATTTTGCCGGGCTGGGTCGCATTACCAACCGCGAGACCCAATCCTATACCGTGGAGAACATCCTGACCTATAGCAAAGATATCGAAAAGCATCATTTTGATTTTACGGGCCTCTATGCCGCCAAGAGCAAGTACTGGCAAGAATCCATAGCCACGGGGGAGGTATTCCCGAATGATGCACTGGGATGGGGTAATCTAGGTGCTGCAAACACACAAAAGGTCAGTTCACGCGCCGATCTATACCGGACTATCTCCCAGATGGGACGACTCAATTATGGCTATGACAGCCGGTATATGTTTACCTTCACCGTACGAAGGGACGGTTCGTCCGTCTTCGGTCGTAACAATAAATATGGCGTTTTCCCATCCGCAGCTGCGGCCTGGAATATCCATAACGAAGCATTTATGCAAAATAGCAAAGATATCGTCAGCAACCTGAAATGGCGGATCTCCTATGGCCTATCCGGAAATGAAGCGATCAGTATCTATCAGACCCAATTTTTGATGAATTCCTTTCCCATGGCGATGAATGGGCTATCCAATACTGCACTGCAGATCCGCACGCAGATGGGCAACGATGACCTACAATGGGAAAAAACCAAAGGCTTGAACACCGGGATTGATTTTGGCCTACTCAACAACCGGATTTCAGGTAGTATCGATGTGTACAAGTCGAGCACCTATGACATGTTGCTCAGACAGTTGCTACCCAAATTAACTGGATTCGTGGACGTTTTCTCCAACATGGGCAAACTCGAAAATACCGGTATTGACCTAACGCTTAACACCAAAAATATTGTAAAAGAAAACTTTAACTGGTCATCTACCTTGGTTTTCTCGCGCAATAAAAATAAAATCAAGGAAGTCTACGGCAATGGGCAGGAAGACCTGGGCAACCGCTGGTTTATCGGTCAGCCGGTAGGCGTTATTTACGATTATACGAAGGTCGGCATCTGGCAGGAAGACGAGATTGCTTCAGGCGCCAATAAGGGCTGGGATGATGCGGCACAAGCCGGAGACCTTAAACTCGCCGATCTGAACGGCGATGGCAAGATCAGTGATGCTGACCGCTCGGTACTCGGACAGACAGCACCTAAATGGACTGCCGGACTGACCAATACCTTTAGCTATAAAGATTTTACACTCAATATTTTTATCAATACGGTACAGGGCGCACTCCGCAATAACCCACAGATCGGCGCGGCTTCGGACGAAATGGGCCGCCGGAGCACACCAGCAGCATTGGGCTATTGGACTCCAGAGAATAAAAGCAATGAATGGCGCTCCCTAGGCAACCACTCCAACGTGTATGGCTATGGCTTTCCTTCTAAGGCAAGCTTTACCCGCCTGAAAGATGTGACGTTAAGCTACAGCATGCCACAGCAACTGGCCAATAAGCTGGGCGTCGGAGGGCTCACCGTCTATGCCAGTGGCCGCAACCTGTACACCTGGACCAATTGGTTGGGCTGGGACCCAGAAGCCCGCGACATTACACGTGGATCAGAAAATGATGCGATCAATTACCCTATGGTACGTACCTATGTTTTAGGTGTTAACCTTAATTTTTAACGATTAAAGAAAAAGATGATGAAAAAATATACCGTGATCTATTCGCTACTGGCAATGGCTACGCTAGGAGCCAGTTCCTGTGGCAAGGACTATTTGACCGAAAAACCCTATTCCAATTATGACGCCAATACGGTGGACCCTACGACAGTAGAAAATAGGCTATTGGGCTTACACTATAACTTTGGGCAATTATGGGGCATGAGCAGCCGTCAGGGATTCCTTTCCTGCTGGCAGATCGGTACAGACATTACCAGTGCGGGCTCTACGGAGGGTGTGGAAAATCCCTTCTACCAATATGCGGATTTAAATTCAGAAAATGGCGGCGTCAATTATTTATGGGAACGTTGTTATGCCTTTATCAATAATGCCAACCTGATCATTGATGGTGTCGGTGACAGCAATCCACAGGCCAGTGCCGAGGCGCGTTTTTTCCGTGCATACGCCTATAATATGCTGGTTACCCTCTGGGGCGATGTTCCTTTGCTGACCAGCTCGATCAAAGTACCGACCTTTAACTATACGCGTACCGCTGTGGCCGAGGTCGACAAATTAATTGCTGCGGATTTAGCGCATGCCGTTAAAGAGCTGCCCGATCTGGGCAAAGCAGCTGCCCCAAGCCGCATCAACAAAGATATGGCCAGACAGCTTGCGGCCGAAGCCTATTTACGCATGGGCATGCGTGATGCGGAGTACCTGACCCAGGCTGAGGCCATGGCCACCGCCATTATCGACGGAAGCAATTATAAATTGGTGGATGCCCGCTATGGCAAGTATCTCACCGAAGGCGGCGACTACTATCGGGACATGTTCCGGCAAGGCAATATGCGCCGAAACCAGGGGAATACCGAAGCGATCTGGACCTTTGAGGTCGAGTTTAACCGGTCTATCAATGGCGGTACGATCGACAATCCACAGCATCGCCGGGTATGGCAGCCCGCCTATCATAAATGGGATGGGATGGTGAATGCAGACTCCCTGGGTGGACGTGGCAATGGCCGGTTACGGCTGAGCAATTTTATGAAGTATACAGTCTGGAAAGGCCTCAACGGAGATATCCGGAACAGCAATTTTAATATACGACGAACCACAAACTACAATAGACCCGGCTTTAGCAAGACCATCGGCGTTGACGCTGACGGGTACCGCGTAGCGGAAGGTGCCGGTGTAAAGAATATTACAATAGAAACCGGAGATAAGGTCATCCCCTTCCGTAATGATAGCCTCGAAGTCTGGTATCCATTTCCGACTAAATGGGGTGGATACGATCCGATCGACGATTTTGGCTATGCACTCGTCAAGGACTGGCCGGTAATGCGGTTGGGCGAAACCTACCTACTACGCGCCGAGGCACGATTGCGTAAGGGGAATGTAGCAGCTGCGGCCGATGACATTAACAAACTGCGGGACCGCTCGTTCAAATCTGCGCGTGCCGAATCCGGGAACACTACATTGGGCCGGGTAAGCGCAAGCGATTTATCCATCGACTTTATTCTTGATGAACGTGCCCGGGAGCTGCTGTCGGAAGAAAACCGTCGAATGACCCTGGTACGCATGAATAAGCTGAAAGAGCGCATCTCACGCAACGGAGATGCGGGGCCCGCCAATAAGATTATCACAGGCTTCCAGGACCACAACCTCCTGTTGCCTATTCCATTAACGGAAATCCAGCTGAACAACAAAGAGGGCGAACCGTTGAAGCAAAATCCGGGTTATAAATAGGCTGTGAAAAAATAACTGGAGAAAAACCGATTACAGCAGTGTTAATAATTGCCTCCGTGTTCTAAACAGTAAAGGGCCTCTGCACAAACAGAGGCCCTTTTCCTTATATACGTTTAACGAGCCGTGTTAATAGCCGGCTCAGTAGGAAATTTACCAGCGTGTCGACTACAGCTGTGAGCACAAAATCGGTCAAACTGGAAAGAAAATGAATTTGGTTTAAACAACGATGATACATTAATTTAAATCGCAGGTAGTAGGAAAAAATAAACGCACGATTGTACCTTTGCCCAGTTCACTGGACAAGTTTATCGTCCCACCCATGCGTTCCATCAGCCGTTTGACCAAAGTCAGCCCTATTCCGGAGCCCGAAGCGGGCTCTGTGTTGCTACCGCGTTCATTTGCCAGAAAGACCTGGAGCAGTTCATCTTCTGGAATCCCGATCCCATTATCTTCGATAAAATAAACTGTTCCCTTATCAATTTTTTCACTGTAAATTTTTAAAACTGCCTTTTCGGTTCTTTTTGCATATTTTACGGCATTTCCGATCAAATTCATAAAAATCTGATAAACTACGCCCCGTTCCGCATACAGTGCGTGCAAATCACCAAGTTCAAATGCGACAGCCTGATCCGGATAAATTAGTTTGACCTCATCAATACAATTTGCGATCTTCTTATCCATGGCGATGCATTCGCTCAGATTACTGGCACTACGTATCCGGCCAAGTTGCAAGGTCTGATTGATAATAGACTCTATATTCACTATGGCTGCGCGGATTGTCTCGAACCACCTTTGGCTTATATTTACCTGTAGATCAATATTCCTGCTTAAAAAATCACTCCCCATTTTTAAGACCGCAAGCGGATTTTTTATATCGTGGGCAAGCGTATTTGCCAGCAAGTCCAGCTCATAGTTAAATGAAAGTTGCTCTTCCTGTTGTTTTAAACGTGTGTATGCAAGATAGTGCTCCGTCACATCACTCGCTGTATGAAGGATAGCGTAGGTGTTTCCCGCTTCATCAACCAATGCTTTGTATTCAAAATTAAAATACCGTAATGTTTTGGTACCATGTTGTATAATGTTGGCCGGCGTATCTGTTGCCCGATAGGTAATCCCTGTTTTCCATACGTTTTTTAAAATAGAAGAAAAGCCCTCCGCTTTGAAACCCGGGAAACAGGCACAAAAAGTACGCCCCAGGATTGAGTCATCTGCACACCACATCTCCAACATGGCTTGATTCGCAAAAGCGATATTTAGATCGGCACTGTCATAAATCGCTGTCGCATGCGGCGACTGCTGGAGAACGGACAACAAAAAACTTTCACGCACTTTCATTGATTCTTTCAGAAAAAATAATTGGAAATAGCTCCTGGTATTGTAAGAATTGAACTGTATCAGTAACATAAATGATGCCAGTTTTTCATTAAACTTAAATTACTTCTTCGGGGTTAATTCGTGCTATGCTATTCGTTGAGCGCGACCTTGGCAAGCTATTATAATGACAAGCTAGTTGGTATGAAGTGTGCATATTGGGCTGTTTTGGCTTAGGGAAAGAGGAGCATTATATGGGATTTTCAGCGCGGAAGCAAAGCATGCTTTAAATATAGGTCACCTTCCGGAGAAGGTGACCTATATTGCCTGTTAGTAACCTGGATTTTGTGTCAGGTTGCTATTACCCGCAATAGCCTGATTGGGCACAGGAAAGCGGTTTAGATGAGCAGCATTGCTGGGGCTATGATCCCACCATTGCTCCGAAGTAAATGCTTTCCATCGGATAAGGTCCGTGCGACGTCGTCCTTCACCGATAAATTCAATGCTCCATTCGTCCAAAATACGGTATTTGTCGATATTTGTTGCGTTCACAGGATTAGGATCCGCGTTATTGGCAAAATTGCGTTTGCGCACTGCGTTAAACAGGTCTGCTGCTTGCTGCTTGTTGCCGATTCTATAGTTGCATTCTGCAAGCATGTAGAAGATCTCGGCCAAGCGAATGGCGGGTAGGTCTGCTCCCCAACGGAGCGTGTTGTTCCCCAGATTCGGGATCGGCACCTTCACCAGCCGTATGCCCGTATTTTCTTCCCCTTCAGACATCTTGGAAGGAAGCTGATCGATTGAACTGTATTTTTTGCCTGGACCAACTTCCGAAAAACGCCCCACCTGATCTACAAAAGTCAGCGGTTTGTCCTTGTATTCCTCTCCACCGACAATCGCCTCACCAGACGGTGTTTTGTGCGGGCCAACGATAAACATGCCATCGTATTGGTCTGTACCATGATAAACATAAGGTGTTTTGCGTAGATCGCCTTGGTCAAAAGTCTCAAATGGAGCACCTAATTTGAAGTCGGCCGTGTAGAGCGCACCATTGGGCTTGCGCGAAGGAGTCAAATGCGCACCATTGTTTCCGCCCATATCCTGATCAAAAAATTGACGGGTATTATAATGGTAGAAATCTGCGTAAAACCAGTTATACTCCAGCATTTTAAATTCAGAAGGCATAGACCAGATGATCTCGGGGGATTCGTTGTTCTTAAATCCATGTACGCCATTCCATTTGGCATCCAGCTGGTAAGCACCATACACGTTGTTGATAATGTCCTGGGCAATTTTACGACTTTCTTCGTACATCGGCTTTCCGATATACGCTTCTGCATTAAAATAAAGCTGAGCGAGCATGGCAGCAGCGGCCGCCTTTCGAATCGCGCCTTCCTCCTTGTCACCCGCTTTTTTTGCCGGCAGGTTTTCGATCGCAGCTTTTAACAATTTTTCGATGTGATCAAACAGTTCCTGGTCCGTGTTGCGTGGTAAAGATTCTTGCTCAAGAGAGTCAAAGATGGGCATTCCCCCAAAATAATCCAGACCCCGGAGATAAAAGTAAGCAATCAAAGCATCGAGCTGGGCCAGATCGGCAGCTTTTCGCTCTTCCGTTAGTGTAAATTTGGTATAATCCAATTTGCTGAGGTCACTTTTTGTATCAAGGGCCAAAGCAACACCCATCAATGTGCCGCGCCAGCTGCCCCAGATCCAATTGTCATCAGCTGTCCATTTATGATAATGATAGCGTTCGTTTTCGCCACCATTGTACCAGTGCCGGCCTTTGGTCGTCACGGCAAAATTATCTGCGGTATATTCCTGTAACCGCCAACGGTCTTCGCCTAAATACCATTTGGCATGTGTGAAAGGCCTAAACAGGGCAGCTTTAATGTCTTTTTCACTTTTAAAGAAGGTATCCGGTGTGACCGAATTATAAAATTCCTGGTCTAATTTGGTGCAGCCTGACACCAGCAATGCCAAGGATATTGTCGCTATAGAGATGTATTTTTTCATGTTGTTAACAGTTAAAAGTTTACTTGAAGTCCCATCATAAAAGTCCGTGTCTTGGGGTAGACATTGCGTTCCTCAAACCCGGGTTCCAATCCGTTGATATTCACTTCCGGATCCAGTCCACTGTAATTGGTAAACACAAAAAGATCACGTGCCGTCGCATAAACCCGCATCGATTTAAGTGGTTTGATCCAATGTTGATTGAACCGGTAGCCGATATTGAGCGCATCGACTTTGAGGAACGTACCTTTTTCAAGCCAGTAATCGCTCAGTTCTTTTTCACCTTTGATATTTTTATGCTTATCATAAGCCTCTTCTAGCACATTTTGGCCTTTCACATTGGGAAGACTGTAATACATATTGATCATATTAAAGACATCATGCCCGATCCAGCTACGCATATAGATGCTGGCATCCCAGTTTTTATAGGTAAACTGGTTATTCCAGGAGAGTTGAATCGTGGGTATTGCATTGCCGACAAAAGCCTTGTCTCCAACTGTTTTATTACGGTCACGTACGTCAAAAGCATTCCCCTCTTTGTCAAAGAGTTTCCAATAGCCATCGTCTGTGAATCCTGCAAATTTCCAGATAAAAAATTGCCCGATATCCTGGCCGGGATATAATCTAACGGCCGAACCCGGGGAACCCGGTGCGGGAAAATCCTTACGATCGGTAAATGTCTGACTGCCCCATAAGGTATTTAACCTACTTTTATTATGGGAGCCGACGATGCTGGTGGTGTAACTAAAGTTGTCATTGTCGACCGCCCTAAAATTAAGCTCAAACTCATAACCTGTATTCTGCATGCTGCCCACATTCATTGTTGTTTTGTCGTGGATAGCAGGCGGCTGCGATACACTGATATCATAAATAAGGTCATCTATTTTTCGTTTATAGACATCAAAACGGCCGCTCAAGCGGTTGTTCAGCACAGCAAAGTCCAACCCGAGGTTATACTCCTTTTTGACTTCCCATTTAATATTTGGATTTTGGTTGTGCATGACGCCATAGGTTCTAAACCATTTACCGTCCTGCAGAAACCAGGTGTCAGCACTATACATCCGTGTAGCCACCTTGGCATCAAAGCCTTCATTTCCTGTCTCACCATAGCCCGCACGTAGTTTAAGATCATTGATAAATTGGATATCCTTTAGGAAAGGTTCCTGCGAGACACGCCATCCCGCGGATAGGCCAGGAAAAAATCCCCATCTATTCTTAGGTGCAAACTTGCTCGAGCCTTCGTAACGTGCCGTGGCTGTCAGGATATAACGGTCGAGATACGAATAATTAACCCGGCCAAAGAAAGCAGCGAGTTTGACCCAGGGGTTTTTCCATGATCCGAGGCCTGCACGGCCGTCGGGCAGATAGGTACCTGTACCCATATCATGTTCATTAATCCCATCGACAGGGAAATTGGAGTTCTCCGCTGAAAATCCCTGTCCATTAAAATCCTGATAACTATACCCCACAACAGCATTGAGGGAATGTTTGTCCCAACGGTTGGTATAATTGGCTGTCCATTCAAAGACACGGTCATTGAATCTACTGTAATATTGTTTGGCGAAGCCATCCACATTATTTTCTCTGGAGATACGGTGCTGAGCTGAGCGATAATAGTTGCCATGCTCCGTATTATTCTTTATACCGATTGTAGCACTTGTGGTCAGGTGCTCGGTCAGGTTTAGTTTTAAGGTCGTATTGGCCAATAGATATTTAAACTGCTTTTGATCCGATCGCAATCGCGCTTCCGCAACAGGATTATAAGTATCATAACCACCTTCCAGTACATTGTAACCGCTGATGTCATTGGCATCATAGGGCGTTTCGGTCGGATTCATCACCAATGCCATATTGAAGATATCGTTGTTGTTAAAGATATCGCCGTTGGCACCAAAGGCTTTCACCTCATTGTAGCTTACATTGGTATTTAATTCGGCAAAGCCATCAAAAAATTTGAAGGCACTGTTGATACGGCCGCCGATCTCATCCCTTTTTGACGTGATGGCCATACCGTTGGCATTTCTTTTGGTAAATGTCGTATAGACATTGGCATTCTCCGAACCACCACTGATATTAACCACCTGCCGATGGCTAAATGGATTGTTGTTGGTCACTTCATCATACCAATCTGTCCGGTGCCCCAGATCTTGACCCAAGCCATATTCCACAAATTTCTCTGCAGAGAGTACTTCCGGCCGTTTTCGGATGCTTTCGATAAAATATTCAGACGTAAAGTTGACTTGCGCTTTACCTACCTGAGGGCGTTTTGTCGTGATCAAGATGACCCCACCCGAAGCCCTTGTACCATAGATTGCGGCTGCCGAAGCGTCACGTAATACGTTGATCGTTTCAATATCTTCTTTAGCGACCGAATTAATATCGCCGCCAGGCACACCATCGATAACGACTAAAGGACCCTGTGAAGCATTGACCGAATTGACACCGCGCAATTGCAAGGATACACCGGCATTTGGATCAGTACCATTTGTCGAAATGACGCTCAATCCTGGGACTTTGCCTTGAATGGCAAGCAGCGGTGAGACCGCTCCGGATACCATGTCCTTTTGCTTGATACTGGTCACGACACTGGTCACTTCCCGCTTCTCCAGCGAACCATAGCCGACCACAACAGCCTCTTCCAGGTTCTGCGTATCTGAGGTAACCTGAATTGCCAGCGTGGTCCCACCACTGTAGACAACTTCTTTGGTGGCAAATCCAATCATACGGACGATGAGGATGTCGTTTTTCTTAACACTTGACAGACTAAAACTGCCGTTGGCATCAGTAGATGTGCTTGCAGGGCTACCTTTGACGGATACCGTTGCGCCAACGACGGGACTGCCCTGTTCATCCTTGACCGTACCTTTTAGGCTGGGCTGTGCGTCCTGTGCATAAAGCGCAGTCGGCATAGCCAAAGTGGCTCCAGCAGCGAGACTGCTACTGAATAGCAATAATTTAGTAGCCACTTTAAAACTGTTGATTTTAAAATTCATGAGCTAAATGTTTATTAAGGGATATTGATTGTATATAAAGGCGTACTAAAAGAGTACCTGAAGAGACGCTGTCAATTGCCTATGGCGCCAAAAAAAATTGAAATAGTTATTTTCCCGATACTGCATATAATTGGTGTGATTGATCCGGGTAAAATTAAAATATTCTATCACTTTAAATTAACCCTGAGACAATTTGATGTTATTTTGAGACAAATTGGAATCTCATTAAGATTGCATACGACAACCCGTCGAAAATCCATATCTGTTAGGGGTTTCTTTGCATGTCCAATATTGGTAAGCATGATCTTCGACCATAGTTTAATCTATCGGACATGAAATGATAAACCCTGAAAGAAAAAATTTCCATACTAATTCAGCTATAAAAACCGTTTAATATTTAGTGAATTAATTTGTAAACTTACTTTATACGATTGGATACATCTATCTTCGGAAATACACCACTACATCGATGCGACTATCTTTCAACAAAATACCAGTGTCACGTCTCTATTAAAAAGGAATATTTTAATCCAAATCAAACAGTAAAAGATCGAGCGGCCTGGTATATGGTAAAAGATGCAATTGTCAAAAAGCTTTTAAAACCCAATGATATCCTTGTGGAAGCAAGCAGTGGCAACACCGGGATTGGAATTGCCTATCTGGCCAAGCAATTAGGTTACAGGGCTTGTATATTTGTCACACAAAATTGTTCCAAAGAAAAGCTCAGGAGTTTGGAAAACTTGGGCGCAAAGATTGTACACTGCGACAATTCCAATGGCATACGGGATAAAAATTCCACACAATATCAGGCATGGTCATTTACACAAATGAATCATAACAGTTACTATACCGATCAGTATAACAATCCTGAAAACAGCCGTGCGCACTATGAAACAACAGGGCCAGAAATATGGCATCAGACATCCGGAAAAATTACACATTTTTTTGGAGGGCTCGGCACCACCGGTACTGTATCAGGAATTGGGAAATATTTAAAAGAAAAAGATAATGGCATTAAAGTATTGGGGATTGAACCAAAGGGTTCCATTCTCGCTCCATATAAAGCAACAGGCAACGTACCCGCATCAGACACAGTAATGGAGAAAATCGAAGGTATAGGGCGCAAATTTGTACCAGGTATTTTTAACCCTATGGCTGTAGACCAAATTCTTCAAGTCGAACGTAGCCCTACGGTGCAAGCAGCTTTAGCCTATTATCAGCATACAGGAATACTAGCCGGTTTTTCCAGTGCAGCAGTCCTGGCAGGATTGGAAGACTATTGTAGGAACAACACTGTTGACATGCGCGATCATATTGTATTATTATTTGCTGATTATGGAGATCGCTATATGCATAGTTTATACCATTCATTGACTACTAAAAACACCGTGTATGACCAAAAATTTTCATGATTTCGCTATTCCATTGGCCTGGCCGGATGTTACTGCCTATGGAGACGAAAAATGGATGAGTTTTTTAAAACGTTGCGGACTCGTAAAGAATCTGAATTTCAAAGTTGGCCATGCAGCCATCTTACTGGTGTCGCAGCATAGCGGAGAGGTCACATACTATGATTTTGGCCGTTATGTCTGTCAACGTGGTTTTGGCCGTGCCCGTTCAAAAGGTTTTGATCCTAGGCTAACCATCCACACATCGGCTATTTTTGACCCTTCGTACTCCACCATCACCAATATCAAGGAAATATTACGGGATTTGGCGACTATTGAATATGCTACTCATGGCGGTGGGCGATTATTATTTTCCATCGTACCCGATATAGACTATGGGCTAGCCACAGCGTATGGAAACGACCTCTGTAGCATGGGACCGATTCCCTACGGCGCATTAGCAGCCGGAAACAACAGTTGCTCCCGCTTTGTCGCTCAGATGCTCAAAGCCGGCATGCATCCAACAGATAAACGTATACGAAAGATATGCAATCCTGAGACCATCTTTCCCAGTCCAACAAGTAATATCGTCAATACCCATCAAAACAAACAGATATACTGTTATACAGACGGACAGCTGACAAATTGGAACATGGACCGCACACAATCTTTAAAGTTCCAATGGCATTTACTTAAAGAGAATTTAGACCGCAGATCGGCGTCAAACTTAGGATGTGACCAAACCAAAGGCCATTTGGAAATGCCATTAAGACCGCCTAATGTTCCAATAGATGCACAATGGTTGGGCGGGATAGGCGAAGGCATGTGGTTTCATCTTTCAGCCTGTACCATGCAGGATGCTCAATACATCATGTCCAGCTATAGCTATATTGGTGAAAATATAAACCAAGTTTGGGCATCATGTCCGCAACAACGATTTATCATCAACGCTCCTTTTGAGATCTTAGCCCAGATGGACGGGACATATTTCACCTTACTACAGGATAATCAAAAATTCCTGTTCAAGAAAATCGCACACACATATTTAAACAAATCAGCAAAAGCAATTTAACATGGAAGTAACACTATTAAAAGCTAAGATACATACGGTCACCGTGACGGAAGCTAACGTCGCCTATAACGGATCCATTACCATCGATGCCGAATTACTGGAGGCCGCAGGAATACAAAAATATGAGCAAGTATATATTAATAATGCTGTCAATGGAAGCAGAATAATGACATACGTCCTACCCGGAAAAAGGGGCAGTGGCGAGGTGTGTATGAACGGAGGTGCAGCACTTCATGCACAAGTTGGCGATACCGTCCATATCCTATCTTTTGTAACGATGTCTCCCGAAGAAGCTGATCAATATCAGCCCACTTTGGTATTCACCGAAGGCAATAACCAGATCAAGTCTATAGCGAAATATGAATATTAATTGCGATCAGCTACATTGGGATTTACGATCACAGGATTAGATAATCTTTTCGCTGCGCCGGTAAATAAGTTATAAAAGAGAATCCCCAGTACCTTTTAGTACCGGAGATCTTTTTAATGGGCTTTTAGCGGCCCTTGATCAACTGTAGGTTAATAAAATGATAATCGGTATTTGTACCACCCTTATCATTATTTTTTATGCGTAATCCGTTATGGATTCAATGGTGAATGTTGCTATCTATCTAAAAACTAAACCTATATCAATCAGTATTAAAATATAGTCTCCAATGGGCCTTGTTCCGGTTTAGCAAGCAAGCTTCTCTGCGTCTGTTCCCGCATCCAGTTGTTAAAATCAATATCAGAAGCGATATTAAATTTTTTTCGCAGCCTGTTCTTCCGTACCTGAACGGCACGTATCGTGACGGAAGTATATTCTGCAATGTTTTTGGTCGAAAAATTCAGAAAGGTCATGGCACAGAATTCCAGCTCACTGCTCCGGATTTTGGGATTTATAGCCTTTAATGATTCAACAAATTCAGGATACAACTCGTTGAATAAAGTCAAAAATTCTGCATTATTGTTCTTAGCCAAAGTGATTAAGTTATTGAATTTATCGGTTTCCATTTTGCATATCGTTTTTCAGTAAATTGTTATTTCTAATTCTGTCTTTCGCTCATAGGTGTCACTGCTAGCAAGCAGAAGATTATATTCATTTTTTAAATGGAATATGAACTGCTAGCAATTAAACTCGATGAGGTTCAAACTGCCCCATCGAGTAATCCAAGTATATTATCATAGAACCTTCACGCAAATTAGGCCCCATCGATAATTCAGTAAAATCCGGTTTTCAAATTTCTTCACAAAAACAACTCCACCATGCTCTTGCTTCAATAACTTCTCAACCAGAATATCTTACCTATCTTGCTGACAAATATTGTCATTTGAAGAAAGAATAAAGAAAAAGCGCATTTCACATTGATATCACATCTTTATAAACAACTGAAAAACAACCATTTATAACAATACAGTCCTAACAATATGCAGAGCGTAAGGATGAAGATTAAGAAATCCGCGGGTTAATTGAACTGCATTTCTCTTCGTATCTAGCTATTAAAATTCTCCGTCCGAAGAAATGATGTCCAACTTTTTGCGCGAACAACACGCAGTCAAGAGGGTATAATCAGCACTATTTTTAATTGAAAAGTTGAGAAAGCTATGGCGCAAAATTCCAATTCAGTACTTCGAATTTCCGGGTCAAACTCGCTAAGCGCGACAGTAAATTCGAGTAATATTTAGCAAAAAAAACTCGACAGGTTTGTATACCTGTCGAGCAATTGCTGCCTATGAATTGCAGCATTATGTAATAGGATAAATTACCAGTTAATCGTACGGTTGTCATCATCCGCTTGATCCCATGATTGTTGCGGATCATTGCTGGTAGTACTTGCAGAACCTGCAGCGATACCTTGCTCCAATTCGACATTTGTAGCCTCAATCTTTGGGCTTACATATATTTTTTTTGACTGATTAGTTTTCATATCTTAATTTTTAGACGCTATTATTTTCAATTTATTGCGAAATTTTACGCTGATTATTATGGACAAGCAACTTTCTTTCTACCGCTTCCTGATCCCACCATTTTGGTTGCTCCCTGAACAACTTGTGTAATTTTAACGTTATTGTCCGTCGTAGACCATTGAACAGTATTGAAAGAACCTTGTGTCAGTACCAATGGATACAATGCTCCGCCAGAGCTTTTGCTACCAAACATTGTCACTTTACCATCACGGCTAATAACCACACGGATGATTGGGTTTGCTGCAGTACCTGTCATACTGTAGATCTGAGGCACATTAGCACCGCCCTCTGTATTGACACCATTATATATACTTCCATCCTCAAACTGTACATTCCTAGGCGCAATTGCAATACCTGATTCAAACTGGATTTCCTGAGTTGCCAATTTCACACCATTTATCTCCATATTAAAGGAGTTGTCCAATTGAAGAATATCAAATACAAATCCATAGTCTGCTCCCGGAGCAGTAAGGTCTTTCTCCACTACACCACCTGCTGGTACGACCACTCCGTCTACCACCGCGCCGCCACCAGAAGCAGCATAGTTCCAATTAAGATCCGCTCCACCAGTAACGGGTTGTGTACAGGTCTTGAAGTTCAGGTTTAAGTTGTAACGTTGTCCGGGCAATATTTGTAAACCGGCAACAGAAACATTTGTTTTCGTCTCACCATCGATCGTGATCGAGCCAAAGTTGAACGAGCCGTTTGTTTCTCCTGGATGAATCAATACTGTAGGAACGCTGGATACTGTACGCAAGCCAGCTCCCAAAAGCGGGAATTGTACCGTAGCAGTTGAAGTCGTGCCGTTATACGTTATGGTACCATCTGCCAGTTTTAAACTTGCGCTAGGATGCGTAGGATTTATCGTTGGGGAAACCAAACTTGTTATTGCTCCGGTCATTTCAGTTGCCATAGTCAAGTTTGTCGTCACTTCACTGTATTTATGTTTTAAGACAACATCCAGGTTATTATCGCCAGAATGAACTGTTAGATCTTTCTTGAAATACATCAGGTCAGCACTGATGTTATCAAGGCTGGCATTACTTAGGGTGGTCTGAGCCGTTACAGCTGGGACCGACGCTGTACTGTTTACGGAATAGGCAACAAAGGTATACGTCTGTTCAGCATCCAACGCGATCTCATCACTATTGGTGCTCGAATTTGTATAGGTTTTCTCGGTTACATACTCACCATTGCTGTTATAAACAACGATTTTATACTTAACGTTCGCAGCCAAAGGTGTTATTTCTTCGGTGACAGCAGCGCGGCTACCGGATGATGCACGCAACAGGTTGCCACTTGTTGCAGACGATCCGTTCGTCAACGTTGCTTCAAAAGAACTTGTACGGGTAAAAGGTACAACGACTGTCTGTGCTGTAGTCGAGGAACTAGTTCCATTACCCGCTTTCTTGGTTGTTACTACTGGGTTTTCCACCCCAAGCAACTGAATGTTAACGCTAGCCTTGCCGCTGGTCGCTACACTATCCTTACTTTCTTTACAGGAATACAAAGATCCGCAAATCAAAGTTGATAGCGCTAAAGCGCTCCAACTTTTTCTTATTTGCACTTGTAGATTCATTTCTTTAATTAGTTTGATGATGAATAAATATTTTAATTGGCAGCAAATATTGCGATAATTTCTCATAAAGAAATTACACATAGATATCACAGATGTATCACATCTTAATTTTTGAAAAAATTTCTAAAATAAATAAACAAATAAATATAATAGAAAATATATATCGAATAATAAAGGAAAACAATCTTTTAACAATATAATTTTAGAATAAAAGTAAATTCAATCTATTAATAAAGAAATAGATTGAAAAGTTTAGAGAAAAGCCTATATAAAACAATAATTAACTGATTATCAATCAACTACAAAAGTGTGATATCAATGTGATATCTGTATTTTAAGGATTCTTTCGGTTCTCCACTATCTTTGACAGAGGAAATGGATATGTTACAATGTATCAAGGTTCTACATTATCAATGTAATGAATAATCAAAACAACGGATAATTATTTTTACAGAACAGGCCATAGACTAAATGAAGAGAAATTAAAATCGAAGCACTAATTTTTTTAATCGTCAGGATTCAACACCAGCAACAGAAGGATAACAACAAGAATTTTTCCGCTAGATCCTGCTGGTTTTCAATCTTTCAACGGATGCTGGATAATTATAGGAGACTTAATTAATAAGATAAACCAAATAATAAAATACACATGAAAAAAAGAACTGAAAAAAACATCTACTTGAAACCCGCAATCGAGCGGTTACATGTAGAGATGGAACAGGGCATTGCCGCGGGCTCTGCCGTAAACCCAGGCGTAGACGATGGTGGCTTCACACCAGGCGGCAGTGAGATCAAAGATCCGAATGCAGGCACAGATAATGGCGAATGGTGGACACCATAATTTTATAACCTTACACATGAAAAGAACAATGTTTAAATTTACAAGAACAAAAATATCATTCGCTATGGTGCTATTATTGATAGCCTCTTCCTGTAGCAAGGACAGCGAACCTACGCCCGTCGAAAACAAGACAGACGGTATCACCTTTAAGGCCTTAGGTGCCGAGTTTGCGCAAAGTCCTGTTACCAAAGCGCAAAATAATCGGACAAGCAGTCCTATTATTGCCGTTAAAGAAATTCAGTCCGGTCCGTTTACAATCACTGCCGAACTAGCTGAAGACCTAAGCGCTACTTCACAGCCTTCGTTAAAAGCAGGTACAAATGTGAAAGCAGCCGTACCATTTGCTACTGAGGTTAAATACCGGGTAGTCGCCTACCAACTCGATGGCACATACATCGACCAGGCGATCGGTAGCAGTGCCCAGCCAGACGCCGTAATGTTTTCCGGACAGCTGACCGCAGGACAAACCTATAAATTTGCGATTTATTCTCTAGGATCCGCCACAGATGCGCCACCAGCAGCACCAACTTCAAACATCAATGCTGCCGGAGACCTAAATAAAGCACTGACTTTGACCTTTGACTCGTTCGAAGAACAAGGAGCTGATTTTATGTATGCACTTGTGGAAAAGGAAATCGAAGCGACCGGGCAACCTACAGCTTTAGCGGCTACTTTGCAGCATAAATTTTCCAAAGTAAGCATTCAGCTGCACACGGCAGATGCCACTGGCACATTCGGCACAAGCAACTACGTCAGGGGAGGATACCTATCCGAAACTCCTGTTAACGCTGAAGTATCCAATGCAGGTGGCCTAAACAAAAAATCGTCCATAGACCTCAGCACAGGCGCTGTCATTGGTGGCGAGGCCGCAACTCCTTTCCGCGTTTCAGGTATCAATGCTACAGCCAAGTCGTATATCCTGAATACAGCTGCAACTACAGGAACAACCAGTTTTGCTGTCGCAATTGACGCAGGAAGTATTAAAATAGGACATGACGTCAATACAAGAGTCACTCCTTTTGAATTTACAGCGAGTACATTAGAACCGGGAAAAGCTTATACACTTCGCATCCGTCTGAACAGCGACCGTTATGTGAATGCAGCCAATGAGACAAGAAGCGCCACGGCAGCTGATGCCCGCTACGCTGTGATCGGTGGTTACCGTTGGGATCGCTACAACCTGGGTGTAACAAATGTAAACCCGGCGACCAATAATCCAGATGCCGTTCCTTCTGTACAAGCACTATACGGTAATTATTATCAATGGGGCCGTCAATTACCTGTAGCAAATGCATATAGCGGTGATGGCGCCATCGCAGGATGGAATACAACACCTGCTGCTGATGGTTCCTGGAACAGCGGTACAGCTGCCGCTCCGGTCAAAGCGGCATTGGACCCATGTGGCTTGGGCGATAGGGTACCTAGTCAGGCGGAATATACCGCTTTGGGATCTAATACCCGCCACACATCAATCGGAAACTGGATTCCAAATACAGGAACTTCATCTGGATTATCCGACTTTACAGCTGCACATATTATGACCAGTAAAAAAAGTAGCGATGTTAAATTAAGCTTTCCGGCTGCTGGCCATAGAGAAACAGTTGACGGATCACAGCGCCTCAGACAAGCCACTGCTATTTACTGGCTAAATACCGAAGTAGGGGGCAATGATAGAGCACTCCAAGGCCGTGGCTTTCAATCTTCTTGGGATACACAAAACTATTTTAAACGTGCAGGCTATCCAGTACGTTGTATCCAGAATAAATAATTATTAAAAAAGTATGGCTTCTACCACTTGATTCGGTAGAAGTCATATTCTTACGTATTGCACTTTAGACGGCACACTCCCCTAGCTTGTCTTTGCTTTTAAATATCGGCTCGATTTTGGGCACAGCAATTAACCAATTAATAGAAATCTATTTATACTTCTAAATTTAGAAATAGCAAAACAGATCAATAGGATTTGATACTATCAGATCGACGACTAAACAAAAGAATTGAAAAATATGGGAAAGATAACGGATCATGATGTGGCGGCACTTGTATCAAGAAGGATAGCAGAACTTATTGATTTAACAGGATTGCCTTTAGAAGGTTTAGCAAATTTTACGGGAATATCCTTTTCAACCCTACGGAGCGCCCTCAAAAAGTCCTCATCACTTTCCATTGATAGTTTCGCAAGGCTCTGTACACCCTTCGCCTTTACACTTTCGGATTTTTTCAACTCAAAAAAGCAATTGCCGCTCAAAACGAGAGACCTACCAGAACTGGTCAAGTTTAAGGCGGTATTTTTATCTTCTTACGAACAACCGCGTCCTAAAGAAAGACCGGGGGCCAAACCAGATGGAATCAATGCCGACCTTAAGCAGCAGCGAAAATTTCTTGCGCAGCTGATCTATACTTCGGACTACTTTTTAACAGCACGCACGATTGATCAAATCGCTGCTGATTTGGAGGAGACACATCACATCGTGATCAGGCCCGAGCGCCTCTATGCACTACTCAAAAAATATGTTGGCATTGAGGTCTTGGAGAAAAAAGTTGTACCGAGAACAGAACGCAAGCCGGACGATTCACGCAGGCCATACCGCTATTATAAGAAGGGCGCATAGTTTTATCGTATTGATCTGTTCATATCATCCTAATTTTTTCGATCCGTCTCAACAAGGGTTGTTTCCTCTTTCAGGCAAAAAATAGCACGCACCGCTGTCATGATAGTAAATATCGGTTAAAACATCCACAATTAAATTATTAACCAGCAGTATTGGGACAGTTTCCAACCTAAGAGAACACTGTATAGTCATAAAATCGTTAATTACCAGTGCTATATGCGACGGGAGCTGGATACCCCTTATCCTTGAGCGCTGCTATCGGCACAGCAATATCCTGCTGTCCAAGGACCTTCCGAGTGACCTGTCCCTTTTCCTTACGGTTCTCTTTGGCGGCCTCTCTTTTCTCGGCACTTTCCCCCTCGTGGCCCTGATTTGGATGATCAACTCCAGCAATCTTATTGCCACGCGCGTCCTGGTTCATCTCATCCAGTGCCTGGGTCAGGCTGCTTTTCTCCTGCTCGCTGAGTTTTTCAAATTTAATCCCGTAGGCATCAAGCACACGGGTGGCGTTTTCAATGGTATTGGTACCCCGTTCGTATACATCGCGATAGATATGCAGCTGGCCATCCTGTGCGACGATGGTTTCATAACGCAACTCCACCAACACTGGTTGCTTTAACTTGACCGATTCAGTTTTGGTATTTTTCTTTTCGTAGTCAGCGATTTCTTGGGCCGAAATTGGACTGCCCGATACCTGGGTCAGCATTTTGGTAAAATCCTGCACCTGCCCATCCGTAAGCCCCACGCAACCGTGGGACGCAAAGGCCCCTAGCTTGGATGCGTCTTTTCCGCCATGAATCAACGAAGGCATGCCAATAGGGATTTTAATTGGCCCCAAAGGATTTAATTTGCTTCCGGCGGGCACCTTCTCACCGGCTGTTACCTTGCCTTTTACCCATGGTTCATCCGGCGGCGTCCAGGTGGGATTAAAGATTACATTGATCGCCTTGCGCACACCCGTTGGCAAGGGGAACTCGGGGTAACCAACGCCGATCTTATAGGTTTTGATCAATTTTCCCTGCTGAAATACATCCATCCGAAAAGCGGGCGCATTGACAATGATCCGTGTATCTTCGGGAACCTGGTTTGGCTGCAAGGGCAGCTTATTCTGCTCATCCGCATAACGTGCTGCTATAAAATGAAAGAATTGCCCAGCTTTCTGTTCGCCCAGAATCCGTACAATTTCTGTCGTCGCCTGTTTGATTGACGCTTTAAACGACTTGGTAGAGGGTTCCTCATCCTCACTTAACTTCCCGACAGCCGCACTTGCCGCCGACTTTAGGGCACTGATCTGTTTTTTATTGAGCTGCAGATCAGATTTTAATGTGTGCTCAAAATCTTCTTCATAGAACAAAGCATTAAGCCAGGCGAGTGTAAAATCGGTATTTTCAGCCTGCTCGATCAGATCCGCTTCCCTGTCACTTGGCGATTGCGTCTTACTGTTGCGGTCGCGACAACCTGTTAACACAAGTACTGCCAACAAGATTCCGAATAAATAAGTGTTGATGTATTTCATATACCTTATCAACAAGTCTGCAACACAAAAAGTTTAGCAGCACGTTTAACAATAAGCCATAATCATTCAATACAGCAACATGATTTAGGTCCAACCCCGAGGCATAAATCCAAAATATCAAAATTAAAACATGCGTTTTTTTGCAAAGCATATTCACAATTACATAATTATATATTTAGATTGATTAAAAATAATTTTAAAAAACGGGTTTTTTGAGTTAATTTTGACCATACAAAATTAAGCACTTATCACTCGGGCAGAGTTTTGCGTTTTTCTCCGTACTTATGAAAAAAGAATTAATGGTAACTGTTTTATGCAGTCTGGCTTTTATCGCCAATGCACAAAAACGGTTTTATGGCATAGTAAAAGATGAGCAGGGATTACCTTTACCCTTCGCATCGGTCACTTTCCTCAACAGCAATACCAGTTACATGACCGACCGTTCGGGCAATTTTGACTTTGCTGTTCAAGCCCCCGATTCCGTCCGGGTTAAAGTGGCTTACCTCGGAAAGCAGGCCGTCAGCCGCTCCTTTCCGCCGAAACAGTCAAAAACGCCACAAATCATCGTACTCCGTGATCTGTCACTAACCTTAGACGAGGTCAATATCTTACCCGATGTAAATGCCAATGGGCGCTCCAATTCATCCATTCAAATTGATAAGCAGGCGATCGATCAGCTGCAAGCCTTTAGTCTGGTCGATGTGATGAATTCATTACCCGGAAAAAAAACACTTCCCCTGGATCTCAATAGCCTATCGATGCTCACCTTACGCGGTGGCGGGCTCTCCAATTCTGCGTTTGACTTAAATAATTCGCAGGGCATTGCCATTATAGTTGACGATATGCGAATTTCCAATGATGCCAATCTACAAACCAGAGGGTTTGCCCGCGATGGCCTCCGTGGAAGCACAATCTCCATGAACGGCTACCGTGACAGCTATTTCGGAACGCAGGAATCAAAGCATTATGACACCCCTTTTCAAGGAATAGATTTGCGTGATATCCCCGTTAATAACATTGAGAAAATTGAAGTAATCCAGGGAATTGCTCCCGCACGGTATGGCGAAGTGACCAACGGTGCAGTCATTGTAGACCGACAAGCCGGAAGGAGCCCTTATGTCGCCAGTTTTAATATTAATGGCGGTTCCACCAGCAGCTCGATCAGCAAGGGCTTGCTGTTATCGCCCAAATGGGGCGCCTTAAATTTCAGCACCAACTGGACTTACAGCAATGCCGACCCCAAAGACAAAGTCAAATCTTTTCATCGTTACTCACAAAGCCTGATGTGGACCAATGTTTTTGGAAAAATTAAAAACACGCTTTCACTGGATTATTCAGGTCGGAATGATAATAAGCGCCAGGACCCCGACGATGTAACACTCCGAACCTCCAAATTTACCAACAATAAATTCTCACTCAACAACCGGATGGGGATCCAGATGGGGAAACAATGGATGGACAGGCTACAGGTCAATACCAGTATCTCAATGGGTAAACAAGAGTCCTATTCCAGCTATGCACTTAACCGTGGCCTTACACCGATCGCCTATTTGGATACAACTGGCATCTATGAAGGCAAGTATGTGTACTTGTCAACAATGACGGAGGAACTGATCATCGGAAAGCCCATTACCGCAGCAGCAAGCCTATCCTCCAACGGTCAGATAACGTTGGGAGCTGTCAATCATAACTTTAGTTACGGTGTAGGCTTTAATTATTCAAACAATGGTGGACAGGGGGTGGTTTCTGATCCCGAGCGGCCCAGATTAGTAGGCCACAATCAACAGAATCTACGCCCCTATTCCTTTGAACATATTCCATCGGCCAAAAACTGGAGCCTTTATCTCGAAGACCAGTTTGATCTGAAATTGGGCCGACGCACCGTTTCCAACAATTTAGGTCTGCGCTATGATGTTCAAAACGGCTACGGCACCCTACAGCCCCGTATCAATTCGCGACTGCAATGGAACAAGCGATGGACATTCACAGGAGCGCTGGGCATAGCGACCAAGGCCCCCTCCCTTGCCCAATTATACCCCGGGCCTACTTTCATCGATTATGACCTGATTACCGCTAGTGCCGGAGGCATTGATCCATCGCTGTATCTCCTGTATACGGATAAAATACAGATCGATAACAGCAGACTCAAACCTTCCAAATCATTTCAGGTAGAGTTGGGCCTGGAACGCAAAAGTCGCTGGGTCAATTCATCGCTCTTTGCGTATTACAAAAAAAACAGTAATGGTTTTTACGCCATGACCAACTTGCGTCGTTATGAACTGCCCAAATATGCAGTTTGGTTAAACGAAGCAACAAATAAATTCGAATATGCCCCTACAGGAGAAACTATTGTTAATGGCGGCTTCATCGACCAGCAACTGACCAATGGATTAGCATCAGAAAGCTTCGGATTCGAATGGTACCTATCTACCCCTAAAATCCCGGTTATCGCCACCTCATTTTCACTGAATACCTCTTATAGTTACACAAAAGCGGAAAATGCAATTAACGAAGCCTTTAGTCCAGCGACAAAAACTTACGTGACTGATAGTCGCTACATCAAAACGCTTTACTATAAGCCCCTGCATTATTCGTCAAAATCGCTCATGTCAAAGCTGAATACCGTAACTCATTTTTCGCGGATTGGATTTGTCATCAACCTTTCGCTGGATATCAATATCCTGAGCGAAGACCAGACACTCAGCAGCCTAGAACCGGTAGCCTATCTTGACGACGATATCAAATACCATACGCTTACAGCAGCTGAGACACAAGCTGCACCATTCAATACATTGGTCAAACAGACCAAAGACAGTAAAACGGAAAATAACCCTTTTGTTTATACAACGATGAATATGGGTTTTGAGAAGGAGATCCGAAAAAATTTCAGGATCAATATGCGTGTCTACAATCTCCTGGACCTAAGACCTTATAAGCTCATGACGCTCGATAATGGTACCGACCGGATATTCAACCCAAATCACAAGCCCAGCTTGACCATAGGAACAACAATCAAATTTTAACAGATAACACCATGAACAGAAATCTAATCATCATCGTCCTGCTCCTCATGAGCACCGCATTCGGCTGTAAAAAGTCTGAAGAGGACCGTGTACGCCCTGTCTCGCTCAACCTGACGGTAAAAGCTGTAGAAGGGGATATTTCCTTTGACGTCTCAAAAACAGTCGTTAAAATTACCAACCGTACCACGAGTGGCTCTTACAGCGCCACGGGATCGGCTAGCGGAAAAGTCGCCTTTGCCAGTGTCACCCCCGGTGCGTACGATGTCGCCGCCGTGCTTGTGGTCAGCGCACAGGAATACACCCAAAAAACAGGCATTTATACCGAAGAAGACGTCACCTTCAATGGTGCCATAGAGCGATTGGACGTCAGTACGGATACGGAGAAACAACTCGACCTTGTCATTGGTAAAGTTGGCAACTGGGTCTTCAAGCAAATCTATTATGCCGGATCAGATATCACAAAAGGCGCGACTTTCAGGGATCAATTTGTGGAAATTTACAACAATTCCAACGCAGTAATGTATGCCGACAGCCTTTACATTGGTCAGGTAGAAGGCAAGAACAACAACAATAGCGGTCAGTATTTTCTACCGGGCAGCAATCAATACGACTGGAGCCAGTCCCTTGACATCCGTGTTGGCGCCGGAATGGATGCTAATAAGGACTATGTCTATGCCCATACGGTATTTATGGTACCCAGCGACGGCACAGGCAAGAAATACCCTGTTCAGCCCGGTCAAAGTATTATTATCGCGGCTACAGCTATAGACCATACCGCATCATATGCCGACAACAACAATACCAATGTGATTATTACTGATCCAAGCCTGACTGTCAACCTATCCAAAGCAGATTTTGAAACCAACCTCATCACCTATCTAGGTGGTACGCCTTACAAATATGACATTGATAACCCAAGTGTCCAGAATATGGATGTCACCTACTTTATCTCCGGTAATGACCTGGTATTAAAGGCCAATGGACGTGATGCCTTCATCTTGTTCAAAGCCAACGGAAATCTTCCAGCAGTAAAATCATTGCCAACTGTCGCCACACCGAATGAACGGGAGATTACCGCCACCACAAAAAAACTACTGCAGATTCCGGTCAGTTATATTGACGATGCTGTAGAAGTGATGCACCCAACAGAAAGCCAACGCGTACCGAAACGGTTGCCGACCGCACTGGATGCCGTACGTACTTTTGTTCCGGGCGGGCAATATTCAAGCCAGTCGCTGGTACGCAAGACTTTAAAAACGGTCAACGGCCGACGTATCCTAAAAGATACCAATAACTCCAGTGAAGACTTTGGTTACCTGAACAAAGCCGACGTATCCAAATCGGCAAGTTCCTTTATTGATTAATATTTTAACACATTGTGACAGCCCGGGCTGTCACAATACTATTTGCTATGCGATATTTTAGCTTTTTTATTTTGTTATGCTGCTTTTCTTTGGCCCATGCCCAAAGGAACTACCGTTCGGACTCTGTACTCTGGAGCAAATCCGGCGAACAAAAGATGCAGTATCTTTTTGGTCATAGCGCTTTATTGCAGGATACCGCACGACAAAATTTTGGGGACCTGACGGTGTATTATGACCGGAAAAACCTGAACTATCGTACAAGTCAGATGGCACAGAAAACTGGCGTTGCAGCCTTTGAAGCCAGAGGGATCAATTATCTTTCCGATAAGATCTTGGTATCAGGTTCATTTAGCTATGCGAAGACTTGGCAAGACAGTCTCGCCTATTTTTTGGGAGGCCTGGATGACAACAGTATTCCGGGGTATTTTTATACCCCAAAAGCCGGAGAATTCGAGCGCCAGACATACGATGCACAAGTGCATCTAGGCTATAAACTAAAGCCAAACTGGCATGCTGACCTACAGGCCAACTATACCCACCATTGGTCCACGCGTTCGGTTGACCCGCGGATGGAGCTATATAGCATGAAATTTTTATTGAAACCCAGCCTTTCTTATATTACCCCAAGCCAGCAGCATTTTTCTATTTCCGGCATCTGGGGATATGGCCGGGGACAGACCGATATTGCCTATAAAAACAGGAGGCTCAATGATGGAACAGCCCAGCCGGAGTACCATCATTTTACAAGTTTCGGCTATGGTTATATCAAAGAGCTTGATTCAACTTCTCTCCGGCAATACGATCAGTACCGCGGACTGGAATTGGCCGGAACCTGGGATCAGCCCCGCTGGACATTGTACTGGTCAGCCGGTTATCTGAAGCGTAACAATAAAAACACCAATGACGTCCGCTATATGCAGAATTACCAGGTCAAACAGACATTTGATCTCGATCAACTGGACGTGGATCTGCTCTTTACCGACAAACGGATCAATGGAAACCTAATACGCTTTAACTTAAAGAGCACAAGCGGTCATGATGGCGTCTACCATAAAGGAAAAAATTATTTTTTATCCCAATGGAACATGAGCCTATTGTACAGCAAAGCATTTGATTCGGCATCCCGATCGCCCAAGGAAGTTGGCATTTCCGTCCAAAGTGCATACGACAAACGAGATGACGCGTTAACCGAGCATCTCGCCGAACGCCGCTGGATTGATCTGGCAGCTCCCCTATCCTGGTCCAAAATAGGAAAGTCCGAAGACCGTTTTCGTCTTCAGCTCACACCTTCTTATCGAATCGGCTTGACAAACCGCCTGCAGGTACCAGACAGCCAGGTCAATTCGTTCACCCTGGGAATCGCTTATCCTGAATTTTATTACTTTGATTCCAATGTCTTTGCAGTGCAGACAAAGCTGTCTTACCTGACGAGCAAGCTATTCAACAAAACAAAAACGGCATTCTTTATCGATTTTCGATTTGAATCAGCCCCCAGATTAAAAACGCTCCCAGAGGGCCACCAGGCTTTTAGAGGGCAAAATACCAATTGGCGCATGGGTGTCAATTTCTATTTGTAAAAGAAAGAGAGAAATGAAAAAACGCATCGTATTATTCCTATTGGCGTTGGGCGCTATACTATCCTCCTTTGTATATTCCTATCAGGAGGAGCTGCGGCAATCCTACGCCCGTCCAGTAAGTGAATGGCCCCGCCCCACGATCGATCCTGGCGTGCAGTGGACCGAATTCAAGTCCTTACCGAAAATTGATTCGAGCTATTTTTCCTTAATGGAACGTCCCGACGTCAAATTGGGCAAGTTATTATTTTTTGACCCCATTTTATCCGGTAGCAACCAGATATCATGCAGCAGTTGTCATAACCCACAAACGTCCTGGGCAGACAAGCTGACCGTCCCTGTGGGCAACGATCATCTGGAGGGCAAGCGGAATACACCGTCTTTATTAAACGTCTATGCCCGCAAGGCGTTATTTTGGGATGGCAGGGCCGGCTCCTTAGAAGAACAGGCTTTAGGTCCGATCGAGGCCCATCATGAGATGAACATGGAGCTCACCCAACTGATCCCCAAATTGAAAGCTATTCCGGCCTACAACACGCTATTTAAAGCGGCATTCGATGAGGAAGATTATTCAATGCCCGAAGTGCTGAAAGCACTGGCCGCTTTTCAGCGAACCCTCACCAGCAGAAGAAGCCGCTTTGACGAGTTTTTAGATGGCAATTATAAGGTACTTACAAATGAGGAGATTCAGGGCTTACATCTCTTTCGCACCAAAGCACGCTGCATGAATTGCCACAATGGACAATTTTTCACAGATAATCTGTATCACAATATCGGTCTCACGTACTACAAGCGCAAATTTGAGGACCTGGGCCGCTATGAAGTCACCAAAGACCCCGACGATGTTGGCCGTTTTCAGACCCCCTCCCTCCGCGATGTCATGAATACAGATCCCTGGATGCATAATGGCTTATTTTGGAATATGACGGGGTTATTGAATTTATACAATAGCGGTATGCAGATGAATTCCGCAACAGCAGCGCAAAAAGCCAACGATCCGCTTTATCCTGTTACGGATCCGCTCATGCAACCACTCCAGTTAAGCAAAGCTGAAATCAAAGCTATTGAAGCTTTTTTACACACCATTACAGCCACCAGCTATCGCATGCGTAGACCGGAAAGTCTACCACGGTAATTTTTCAATACATCACCTTACGTAAAAGCTAAGATAATTACAATAAAAAAAACAGCAAAGAACTCAAATATTTCAACAAAACAAACACACAAGCCATTAAATTTGCATATTTTTAATAAAAATCCATTCATACTCATAAAATATGCTTATAAAAGCAAAATATTAACACCTAAAAACGAGAAATCAACAGAAAACTAATAAAAAAACAAAATAATACCCATAAAAAATAAATAAAATATGATTTCCATCATATTTTACACTATAAAAATGTTAAATTTATATTAAAAATAGATTTTTGTTGATAATTATTTAGGAAAATAAAATAAAAGTAAGTATATTTGCAATACCTTATTAGGTTTATAATTGGTTATTGAAGGTTTTCATTCTCCCCGTTTGAAAACCTTTTTTTTATTTTAATTTCTCTTATCCCCCACTATGCAAATCATAATTGACGCAAAAAAGCGGGTAACATGATTGCTACCCGCTTTTCTTATCACAAAAAAACACCTATCCTACAAACCGTTTAACCAGCTATTTACTTCATCTTGTGTTTTTCCAGTCTTCTTTTGAAGTTTACCGACCAATTCATCTTCTTTACCTTCTGCATACAATAAATCATCATCCGTAAGATCTGCATATTGTTGTTTTACTTTACCCTTGATTTCATTCCAACGGCCTTTCCATGTTAATTCACTCATACTATTTTCCTTTCGTTTTTTGTAAATAGAACAGCCTACAGCTCGAATCGTTTAAGAAAATATGTTATTATAATGTTAAATCATACTTTTCAATGAATTTTAGGTAATGTTCATCGAGCAAAACAATATTCTAGCTACCCTGTATCCCCTATTGGATGACATTCTATAGCATTAGGCGACAGTGGAAAAGGCAGTGCCCATGTCTTTTATAACCGGCAACGATTGCATAGAACTCGCTTGGAAGTGATACTCAAGTTTGCTATCCTTGTCTAACCAAATTATAAATCAATGAGCACAACCGCAGCAACCAACAAAGTACCGATAGTCCTCAAAGCTTCTATATTAGCCAGCCTGCTGCTATTTTCATCTTTTCTTAACAACAAGAAAGAGGTCGTTATCTACCTGATCGGAGACTCCACTGTCGCTGACTATTCGCTTGAAGAGGGCTATACGGAAAAGCGTTTTCCCTTGGTCGGATGGGGCCAGATGTTCCAATCATTCTTTGCAGTAGACAGCTTAGCGCAGCTACGTCATCTAATTGGCAAAACCGATGCAGTCCGGATTGACGATCGGGCGAAGGGCGGCCGTAGTACCCGTACTTTTTTTCAGGAAGGAAGATGGCATGAGGTATATGACAGACTAAACAAGGGTGATATTGTAATGATGCAGTTTGGACATAACGATGGTTCGGTATCCCATACCGAACGCTATGTACCCATTGAAGGCTATAAGGAGTTTTTGCGCTTATTTATCCTACAAACCAGACAAAAAGGAGCTATACCGATCCTATTGACACCAGTAGCACGCAATTATCCATGGAAAGAAGGCAAATTGTCTAATGTTCATGGCGATTACCCCGCCGCAGTACTAACAATCGCGAAAGAGCAAAGTGTACGCTGCATCGACCTGAATACACTTTCCATGACCCTGTTTACCAGTAAAGGCCAAGCATACGTGACTCAAAATTACTTTATGAATATTCCTCCCGACAAGTACAAGGCTTACCCTGAAGGGCAAAAGGACAATACGCACTTTCAAGCAGCTGGAGGCATCGCTGTGGCAACCCTTGTTTTCAATGCATTAAAAGAAAAACTGTAATCGATACAAAATTTCATATCAAGTGTTTTCATAGTTAGGTTAATTAAAGCGACTCCCCTTCATCGCTCGGTGATTGGGGAGTTTTTTGTGCATTCTTCCCGTGTGGGAAAACTGATGAAAGATAAGCGTATGGTTTACCAGCGCCGAAGTGCGGGGCAATAATCAGAGCTGCCTAAGAAAGTGCATCTTACCCGATACAGGGTCTACTTCTACGAGTACCTTTCGGTGGTTTTCATATTCATAGATATACCAATCAGGATGATCAGGGTCTCCAGCTGAATATGTATTCAATAAACGATCGTCAGATTCTGTTGATAAGTCTTGCGGATTATTATTATCCATTCGGGGCATTAGTATTAGTGTGCTCTAATTTACGATTTTCTATTTTAGTGTGCAATACTTTCTAGCGTCCATCAAAACAAAACGCCAGGAAAGCCATGCAGCGTCTATTTTTATTTATCCAATGTTTCAAAAAGAGAATTTTGGGACCTGTATTCCGGCACGATTTCTTTGACCAATCTGACCAAATTCATTTTATCCTCGTTGGAGTTTGCATTTTTTACAAATTCGCATAAACGTTCAACACGTGCTTTTTGCAGGACTAAATCCGGCGTGTTCACCTTCGCTATCATGATCTTTTCATGATAGGTTTTCTCCGTATTCTCACCATTGGCCAAAAGCTCTTCGTAGATTTTTTCTCCGGGCCGAAGGCCAACGATTTTAATGTCGATATCCTCAGGATAATGATATCCTTTGAGCCGGATCATCTGCTTGGCCAGGTCAATAATCTTGACAGGCTCACCCATATCAAAGACAAATATCTCGCCACCTTTTCCCATCACCGCAGCCTCCTGTACCAATTGACAAGCTTCGGGTATCGTCATAAAATATCGGGTTATGTTTGGATCGGTGATTGTCAATGGCCCGCCCTTGAGCATCTGCTTTTCAAACAATGGTATTACCGAACCATTAGACCCGAGCACATTGCCAAAGCGGGTCACAATAAAATTGGTCTTGGAGTGTATATTGATAGTTGATATCGCGATTTCGGCCACGCGTTTGGTAGCCCCCATGACGTTTGTGGGATTTACCGCTTTATCGGTAGAGACCATCACAAATTTGGACACCCCATATTTGTCAGCAAGCCTGGCGATATTGTAGGATCCCCATACATTCGTTAAAATGGACTCATAAGGATTAGCCTCCATCAAAGGTACATGTTTATAGGCTGCCGCATGGAATACATAGGTAGGACGATAAAACTGGAACAACGTATCCATAAAAGACTCATCCCGAACGTTCCCTACAATAAAAGTACAACGTGAAAAATGATCAGAGCCGCTGAGTTCCTGCTGGATATCATACAAGGCCGATTCAGCCTGATCCAACACAATAAGTTGCTTTAGATTCGTATGAGCGAGCTGGCGCACCAGTTCACCACCGATCGAACCAGCACCACCAGTGACGAGCACAATCTGGTCTTTCATCTCAGAGGCAATGGTAGGATTGTCCAGGTCAATTGCTTTACGTCCTAACAAATCCTCGATACGCAGGCTACGGATCTGCCTTGTCGCTACCTCCCCAGCCAAAAGCCGGGCCGTGTCCGGAATAATTTTTACAATTAAAGGAATCGGTTCAGCGAGTTTAAAAACCTTATTCAAGCGTTCCGGCTTACGGTCATCCACCGCAATGATAATTTCGGACGCATTCCCATGCCGTTGTGCAAAATCCTTATTCAAGGCATTAATATCGTGAATTTTAAACCCTTGAATACGGTTGCCGATCCGATGGGGATTATCGTCCATAATGGCTACGATCCGATATTTGTTGCGCGATGTGGTATGGATAAAATGAAAGGTAGTATTGCCCATATTGCCAGCACCAAAAAGAATCACAGGAATACGATTATCTTTATTGCCCCACATCAATGCATGGTACAGCGCACGATAAAGCACCCGACTCACAGTCAAGCCAAAACCAGCTATCAGTGCATGAAATAGAAGTTGTGTATCCGAGAAAGGAAGCATATCATCATAGGAAGGAAACAGCCATTCTATGGTCTTAGAAACGAGTTCGGTGGAAAAGTATGCTAACACAACCGTCAAGACAATACGTTGCAATTCGCGAATCCCGGTTTTATGGATGACTCCTTTATATGAACCAGAGATACAGAACCAAATCAAATAGATCAACGATACAAGTAGCAATTGTCTACCCATATTGTCCATCTCTACTGCCCCTCTATGCTTGAATATTAGTACATAACTGACCAAAAAAGCAGTAGCCACAACTGCCATGTCCAACAGTAGAATTATCCAACGCGGCTTGTTGGTGGACAAGCCCTCTTTCCATAAATTACTCATCTAACTATATAAGATATTATATACTTTAATCGCGAAATACGATAAAAAAGTATCCCTTTCAGTAATTAAATATTTTAAAGACAATCCTTACATTTATCGTACCTAAAATCGTCTTATCGGTCAAATTTCAAAAAAACATTTTTAAGCCAGCAGGTTTTTGTGATGATAGTGGAATTCATCGCGGTTCTTCAAAATAATTAATCGAGGGCGAAATTACTAAATTAAAAGATGAATAAAGGATAAAAAAGCTTGTTAGGTTTATTTTCGCTTTAGCTTTTAAAATTGTCACAGTAAAAATAAAAGAAAGCGTATTTATGCGTTTTTATACAAGACATTACGGGTTACATACTAAAAAAAGCAAAATAATTTTACAATTTTGCTTTTTTATGCTATATTTAAAACAAAACATATATAAACCGACTTAATTATCCTAATTTCAGTAGCCATGGAATAAAAAGATTAATCATTGCTCAAACACGAGGTGTATTGGCAAAATCCAAATTAAAAAAACCTAATTAAACACATTTTTTATTATGAAAAGAAGTATGCTCATACTAGTGGGCTTACTGAGTACGTATTGTGTCGCCCTGGCCCAAAAAATCGTTACCGGTAAGGTCACTACGACAGGTGGATCCGCCTTGGGAGGTGTTACAATTTTAGAAAAAGGCAAAAACACCCAATCCATCACCAACAACAGTGGAATGTACAAAATTACAGTTCAAGAAGATGCCACGTTAATTTTTAGACATGTCGGTTACAAACAGACGGAAAAAACAATTTTGGGACAAGCCGTCATCAACATCACACTCGCAGAAAACAGCTCATCACTGGATGAAGTGGTGGTAACCGCCTTTGGTGTCAAACGTGATCGAAAAACACTGGGATATTCTACTCCCGTCGTCGCCGGATCGGATGTTTCCGAGACCCAACGGGAATCTTTCTTTCAAGGACTTCAAGGCCGTGTCCCCGGGCTGTCGATCAACAGTACAAGTGGTATGCCTGGCGCATCGGCACAGATCGTACTCCGCGGATTTGCATCCATCTCTGGCGACAACAATGCGCTTATTGTCGTAGACGGAATCCCAATCAACAATTCTACCCTGAATGAAAATGACCTCGCCAGTAATGGCGCCAATAGAGACCTGGACTATTCTAATCGAGCGATGGATATTAATCCCGACGATATCGAGACCTATACCATTTTAAAAGGACCTGAAGCTACAGCTCAATTCGGAAGCCAAGGCGCTGGAGGAGCCATATTGATCACGACAAAGAAAGGTAAAGCAGGTAGGTTTACAGTCAACTATTCGCTTTCAGGCCGGGTAGAAACGGTCAATAAATACCCTGAGCGGCAGTATGCTTATGCACAAGGAACCAATGGCCTATATGCTGCCAATTCGGTATATTCCATGGGGCCTCGGTATGCAGAAGGCGCAACCCTCTACAAAGATAACGTGAACAACTTTTTCCGGACCGGGTACAACCAAAAGCACAACTTGTCTGTCGAAGGGGGATCCGAAAAAGTGACCTACCGCTGGTCAAATGAATATAGCAACAATACAGGTATCGTGCCCAATACGAGCTACAAGCGCTTTTCAACCCGTTTAAATGGAACGGCCAAATTTAATGAAAAACTCGAATTTAACACGTCTTTTAATTACATCAATGCGCAGAACGATAAAGCCAGAAAAGGTAATACCGGTTACTTAATTACCTTGATGCGCTTCAATCCGTTGTACGATGTCCGGGACTGGATCGATGAAAAAGGAAACCGTATCCTCCACAGTTCAGATATTTACAATGAGCTAGACAATCCATTTTGGGACGTCTATCGCAATACGGCCAATGACGATGTCAACCGCATCTTAGCGACCTCCAATATTACTTATCGCGCGACCAATTGGTTAAGCCTGAATGGCATCATTGGTATAGATTTTTCCAATACATTGGGACAAAGCGTATACCACCCTCAATCCTATTCGGGATCGGGATCCTCCACAAATGTGCGCAATGGATCCATGAATGTGTATCAGGTCAACGGGCGTGTGCTATCGGGTTCGTTTATGGCTACTGCCAATACGAAAATCGGTAGAGATATCAACTTCCGAGCCAACTTAGGAACCGAATTTAAAGATTACAATACGCTTACCAACTCCCAATACGGAGAGGATTTTTACGACCCTAACTTTTACAGCATCAACAACACTTTCCCGAGCACACGCCTTGCACGATCTGTTGCCAATAATTTTAGAACGGTAGGCTTCTTGGCGCAGGCAGGATTTGGCTACCTGGACAATTTACTTTACCTGAACCTAACTGGTCGATTAGATGCTGCCTCCCGTATGATGCCTAATAACCCTTATTTTGGCTACCCATCAGCTTCATTAGCTTTTAACTTTTCAGACCTGGCCTTCTTTAAAAACAAAGTCAACTGGCTCAATGACGGAAAGTACCGAATTTCTGTCGGAACAACGGGCAAAGCGCCATTCAAAAGCTATTATACCTTATCTAATTTAGAACCCAAACTTTCGACCGGAGGTGGCTTCGCCTACGGTGTCAATGGAGGTAATCCCGATCTAAAAGCCGAAAAAACGAGAGACTTCGAAACAGGCATCGAATTTGGGCTATTCAAGCGCCGGCTGACGTTTGATTTCAGTTATTTTAACCGATTAAGCACCGGACAGATCATCCTGCCGCGGTTGAGCTATGGCTCCGGCTTTGTCTTACGGATGATGAATGGCGGTGAAGTCAAAACCTACGGAACCGAGCTACAGGTTAATGTTAACCCCATCAAGAAAACTAATTTTAGCTGGGATATGACCTTCAACTTTACACAATACAAAGGAAAAGTACTTTCGCTAGCCGAAGAATTACCGGAATTATACGACTCGGACACCTGGGTGCTGAGTGGCGTACGATCTTCGGTGATGCCGGGCTACAGCATTGGCACCTTAACAGGTACACAATTTAAAAGAAACGAACGTGGAGACATCTTGATCAATCCACAGACGGGGCTACCCATTGCCGGCACAGATAAATATTATCCCATAGGTGACCGCATTCCAGACTATACACTTGGAATTGTCAACAAGTTCAATTACAAAGATTTTTACCTCACGTTCTTATGGGACCTTAGGAAAGGAGGCGATGTGCTTAACGGACTAGATTATAGGCTATATACCTATGGCCAATCTGTAAAAACATTGAATCGAGAAGACCCCCGCGTCATTGAAGGAGTACTAGAAGATGGACTGGAAAATACGGCCAATCCAACCGTGAACCGTATTGCCGTGACTCCGTATTCCGCCTCTACCTATTATATGACCAATATAGAACCGCAGATGTTTATCGAGAAAAACATCTACGCATTTAGACTCCGTGATGTCACACTGCGTTACACCTTGCCTAAACAGCTGACCCAACGCATCTCATCTCAATCTGCATTAAGTGTATTTTTTACGGCCACCGACCTTTTCCTTTTCACCAACTATACCGGACTTGACCCAGAGAGCAATAGCAATACAGCAGGGCTGGGTGGTATCGGCGGCTATGGTATCGATTACGGGAATATGGCCAAGCCAAGAGGCTTCAATTTTGGATTTAACTTGAGATTTTAAGAGGAATATATCATGAAAACAACGATTTATATACTAATATTTTCAGTCCTGGCCGGACTGAGCAGTTGTAAGAAATACCTGGACATCAATGAGAATCCGTCCAATCCACAGCTCGTTAAAGCCGAATTGCTTTTAGCTCCGATTATCTATCAAATGGCTAATGGCTATGCCAACGACCAGCGGCAGATGAATAAGTTCAATCAAACAATTTTTGGAGCCAGCACAGACGAGTCGTCCCGGATCTGGGAGCGTCATGGATTTCCGCAGCAAAGTGATGTCGGCGGAGTTATGTGGCGCATGGTCTATTTTGATCATGGACTCAATCTACAGTTAATGATCAACGATGCTATTGTCAATAAAAAATTTGAGTACGCAGCAATTGGGTACGCGGTAAAAGCATGGGGTTATCAAATGCTCACAGATTACCATGGACCAGTTATTCTCGATGAAGCATTGCGCACGCAGCAATTATCCTTCAAATACAATGACCAACCAGAGGTGTACGCAAAAGTCCGCCTATGGTGTGATTCTGCACTCTATTATCTTGATCAAAAGAGCCCTGTAGATTACAGCGCAAACCTGAATTCAAAAAAGGGCGACAATCTATTTCGAGGCAATATGGACCGCTGGCGAAAGTTTATCTATGGTATAAAAGCTCTTCAATATATCCACTTAGTCAACAAGCCGGATTTCAAAGAAAAGTATGCCGATTCAATTGCCTATTTCGTCGACCGTTCATTTGAGTCTCCCTCCGATGACGCCGGTGTCAAATTTGATGGCGATAAATCCGAAACAGCCAATGTCGTAAGTTCAAAATTCGGTCTTTACACTACATCCTATTATAACAGAGCCGGTAAGCCTATTGTGCGCTACCTAACTGGGGGACTGCGTGGCGAACCAATTGAAAACCCTAAAATATCTACCGACCCGAGGCTTTCGCGCATGCTTATGATCAACAATCCTGTTGACAGCATCTATATTGGAGGTGAGCCAAATGTTTCAAACACGACGGTCCCCAACATTCTGGGCGACGTAAGCAGTGGACAAGGCAAGTTTATTTTCAGAGATGCTGCTGATTTCCCATTGATGACCTATGCACAGCTGCAATTGGTCAAAGCCGAGGCGATGTTCATCAAAGGCGATCAGGCAAAAGCCTATGATGCTTATGTCAAAGGAATTTATGCACACATGAATTTCGTCAATAAGTACATCAATACGACAAACGAAAAATCAATCACTCCTGCCGAAGTAGAAAGTTATATAAAAGGCGGTGAAATACCACTGACGGCATCTGCGTTGACCTTAGCCGATATCATGGGCCAAAAATATATAGTCCAATGGGGCTGGGGAGGCATGGAGCAGTGGTGCGACTTAAGAAAGTATCATTATAGCACGGAGGTCTTCAGGCAGTTTATTCCCTTAGCCGGCAGTCAGCTCACCTATAATGACTATTGCTACCGTGTGAGACCACGTTACAATTCGGAGTACGTATGGAACGCTTCAGAGCTCGATCGCTGGGGCGCACTGGAACCAGAGTATATTATTAAACCAACCTGGTTTGTCACTACGACCTATTAACGTATTAACTGGAAAATTATGAAGAATTGCAAAAAAATAGTATTTCTTGCCTTAGGCGTTTTTGGCCTATATTCTTGCGAGAAATCAATACAAGACTTTGGGAAAGTAGATTTCCTCGGTACTGACGATGTCATTGTGAAGATCAATATGGCGTCTATCTACCCCGACGACCGCTATATGTATGTAAAATTTGACGGGCAGCGTGTGACATCGCTCATCCGCGGACGCGAACCTTTTCCCGGCGGCGGCTACAACACAAGGGGAGACTCGCGTCCAGATTTTTTAAAGTGGAAATCCGGAAACGTAAAGGTCCAGGTTGCACTTCCGCACAAGGCCGATGACGGTCGTGATTCCCTTATTCTAGCCGAATCATCCGTCAACCTAGCCGCCGGCAAACGCTATACCATCCATATTACCGATACAGCGCAGAATACAAAGATGATCCTGAATGAAGAAGATCTTTCACGGCCCGACAGTACACAAGCAAGGTATAGATTTACCAATCTGATGCCCAATGTCCCATCAATTGACCTCTATTACGGTGCTGCCGCTACCGGAAGTGCAGACGCCATCGCAATGCAAGATTCTTTGGTAGCCAAAGACATTAAATATTTGGAGACAAGCCCCTACTTCCAATTGAACCGCATTGCTACCCGCACCTGGAAGATCCGCAAAGCAGGATCCCCAGTGACAAATGGTACGGTAATCGCATCTTACAGCAATGCCGGCGCCATCTTAGATCGTAGATCCTACGTTGTTTATGCTTTGGGCTATGATGGATTTACTACCACCATTATGAAGCCTTATGTCTCATTTTTCTTAGTTCGATAGATATGAAAAGAAAAACATGTTTAAATCCTGTTATTCTTTGCCTTGCATGCGTTAGCATACTTTACTCCTGTAAGCAGAGAGACGACTATCCCTCATTTGATGATAAAGTGATAGAAACTACGCCGACAGACTCTATTCCTGATGACAAGGAAATCGAGCCAGTCACCAAGATTATTATGGATCGGACCGATTTGATCAAAAAATTCCAGGTAGATTCTTCCGTCACGCTAGCCACAGGCCTTGTCAGAACTCACATTCGTTATCTTAATAAGCTTGACCAGCCTGTGAGCGTACAACTGCTAAAAGCAGACCTTTCCACACACGCGGTATTCCCGACGGTCATGAGTGCGTTTGACGATTATCTCTATGTAAGCCAACCCATTGGTGACATGGCAAAATACAATGAACAACGCGCTGGCGGGGAGATCTTGGCCGCGATAAATGGAGCGCTATCCTCAACCTACTCCTACATTAAAAATGGCCGACAGATCAATGTGTCGACCAGCAATATCAAAACCAAGGAAAAGACAAGACCATTTTTTGCGATCCGGAAAGACGGCACAACCTATATTGGCAATTGTGTTGATACCACCAAGTTTGCTTTTGAACCTTATGATCTGAATCAATTTGGCGGACTAGTATCGGGGACAAACTGGATCCGCTATCGGGGTTATACTGTTTTAACCACCACAGCGGACGTTCAAGCCGTTACAGCGATTGGCCTATCTGCGGATAGAAAAACAATGTATGCTCTGGTTGTTGACGGTGGAGATATTAACTTTTCCGTAGGCATCAGCTTGAATGATGCCGCGGCTTTGATGGGGGCTTTAGATAGTTATGATGCTTTTGTCTTAAATAATGGCAGTACCAGTGTCATGGTGCAAAAGACTTTCCCAGCCGACAATCTAAATCCAGTTATTTGGAATACCGTTTCCAAGCCTCTAACCCCAGGCGGAGCTGCAAGTATTAGCGGCATTGGATTTTGTAAAGTGATAAAATAGTATTTTGTCAGGTTTGGAGTACATCTCCGACAAAATGAAAATCAGTTACTCAAATTGAAAACTTTGAGTAACTGATTTATATACACAAACACTGCCACAACCGTTTTTATTTTTATTTACACGAAGAGACTACCGAAACATGCAACTGACCTGAGGCATATTCACCGATCAGTACATCAGTCGAAACTAAAGTATAGTTTTTTTGACAAATGACGAGAGGAGCAATCCGATTAGCGGCAGAAATAAGAAATTACAGCCGAGCTCTTGGCTATTGTAGGCGATTGAATCTATTTATCATGCGGCACAATGCTGAAATTGAAAACTTAAGCAGACCGCTGTCCAAAAATAAAGACAGTCCAGCAGTTAAATTAAGCGCATATACCCAATGGATACCTTCCTAGCTATAACATTGGCAATAAAAACTAAAAAAACACATAGATTTCCAAAAAAAACAACTAAAAAAAATAAAAAACAGGAAATTAATCATTTTTATTATAAACAAATCAATAAAAATTTGATAAAAAATACATTTAAACAAATAAATAACATAATATTAATGAATAATAAATATATTATTCACTTATTAACAGATAATATAGACAAGAAAACAATATTAAACAATTATGATTCGCATTTTTTAGTGAATTTTAAAAATTAAACACAAAATAATACATAAATATCTATTTTTTTATACAATTTTTAAATAAATGACCTGTTTTCACTACAATATTACCAATAAAATTAAATAAAAAATCAAAATTTGATATTTTTAAAATAATTAAAGCATTATAAATCAATCAAAAAACATTATTTTTCAATAATTAACTATTTAAAAAATCAAATACACCTATAATTGGCCTGTGATTTGTACAGAAATGATCAAACTTAGATCTACAATCTACAAACAACACTGAGTACGCGGGAAACCGCAAATCACCTGTCACTAATAAATCAAAGAGGCAGGCTAAAAATTATTTTGGATAATATGGCTAACTAAGAAAATTAAAATCACGGAAACGAATCTTATTTTCAAAAACTAAGATGTTTAAAACATTAGTTTATTTAAATATGTTATAAGGAAATTTCGCATCCTTATACAACATTAAATACACTATTTGATCTATCTAACGTGATGGTTTTCAAAACGACCTTATCATCCATTGAATTTGACTAATCATTCAGTGTTATGCTAAAATATGTTCAAAACCGTGCGTTAACTTGTATTAAAATGTTACTTATAATAACAGACGCCATTTGCTTAAATTTGTCTTTTTTACTTGTAAATTCATGGAGCACCGCTAATGGATTCATTGACACAGAGGAGGTCATTTCAAGTAACTACTATTCATTCTGGGCCATGTTCAATCTGGCCGCGTTAACGCTATCGCTGATCCACCATCTGTATAATGATGCAACGATCGAGCACATTGAGCGCATCTACAGAGCCACCCTGAAAACTGCAATAGCCTTGATGATGGTCTTCTCGGGCTACGCACTTTTAGCACACCGATTTACTGGCATTGGATCCTTTCTGTTTTCCCTTACAATCATCGTCTTTCTGTATTGTTTGGTTTCCCGGTTTTTGCTCACCTACATTTATGTTAAATTGCCAAAACGATTTAACTGGAATAAAAAAGTAGCTTTGATCGGCCATTATGAAAATTTAGACAACATTGCAGCCGCTTTCTCCAGGCAAAATGCTTTCTACACAGTAGACACGATTCCCTTTGAATCGAACGAAAAAGACCTCAGTAAAGAAGAAAAGATTGACATCTTTAAGCGCTACTTTGAAGAAGTTTCCAAAGCGGGTATTCACGATGTATTTCTCATTGGTTCAAATGATATTACAGACTGCAGTCAAGAACTAATCCTAGCTGCAGATCACCAATGTGTACAGCTCAATTTTGTTCCTACTATTACCGCCAACATTGCGTATGGCAACGGTCGTCAAGAACCTTTGACCATGCAGCTTCCGGTACTAAAGTCGCATGAAGAACCCATGTCATCCATGGAAAACAGATTAAAAAAGCGTTTCGTTGACCTTTTGATTTCATCCCTTGTCATGGTCTTTATTTTAAGTTGGATGATTCCCTTAGTTGGCATTATTATTAAAATACAAAGTCCCGGCCCCATCTTTTTCAGACAGCCCCGCTCTGGCCGCAACAATAAATCTTTCGATTGTTTCAAATTCAGGAGTATGGTTCAGAATAAAGATTCCCATGCCAAACAGGCTTCAAAAGATGACAACCGCATCACGCCAATTGGACGCTTTCTCAGAAAGACCAATCTTGACGAATTTCCACAATTTATCAACGTCTTTTTGGGACAGATGAGTGTCGTCGGACCAAGACCGCATATGCTTTCACATACCGAACACTATAGCAAACTAATTCAGCATTATATGGTACGTCATTTTGTCAAACCCGGTATTACGGGCTGGGCACAGGTTAACGGATATCGTGGCGAAACAAAAGACCCACAGCTCATGGCAAAGAGAGTTGAATACGACTTGGACTACTTAAGCAACTGGTCTGCCATGCTGGATTTTAAGATTGTCTGTATGACAGCGATCAATATGATTAAAGGAGAAGAAAATGCATTTTAAAATGAATAAACAAATTAAAATATCAAAGAACTCAAGTGTTGACTTGTGATTGTAGGGAGATATTCCGGCCGGTCGCTCCGGCCGGGTATTTCTACAATCTTCAGATTCACGGAGTAATCAAAAACAAATAAACACATGTGGCATTTTTTCAAACGTAATACTTCGAAATACAATTTAGAATGGCTTGGGGTTGATATTCATTCGCATATACTCCCGGGAATAGACGATGGTAGTACATCCATTGCCCAGAGCGTTGCCTTAATAGATTCACTCATGCAACTAGGCATATCCACATTCTACTTTACGCCCCATATATATCAGGAAGTACATCCCAATACGCCCAAATCTATCGCAACTGCATACCAAATCCTACAGCAACTATATAACGTGAATGGGGGCTACGCAGCAGAATATATGGTTGACAGCCACTTTCATTCCATCTTATCCAACGCGAAAGAGCAGGATTTGCTGACACTCCCCGGAAATTTCATCTTGATAGAAATGTCCTACATCCACGAAAGCCGAACCATCGAAGCGGATATTTTTAAGCTGCTGACCTTGGGCTACAAACCCATATTGGCGCATCCAGAACGCTATATCTATTACCATGGTTCCATAGAAAATATCAAAAGATTGCGTGATCGCGGATGCTACCTGCAGCTTAACCTGCTCTCTCTCTCTGGGTACTATGGCTCCCGGGAAAAAACAGCCGCCCAACACTTGATTGATGTAGGACTAATCGATTTCGTTGGCACCGATGTGCACCATAGCAAACATACCAAGGTACTGGAACAGTACTATACAACCCACAATATCAACATCTTATTTAAAAATTGCAGGCTAAAAAACCAAGAATTAGGAGGACAGGTGCACGCTGTTCTACAACAATAAACTACAATTCTACAACTACAACACTATTAACATGAGTATTCCTAAAATCCATTTACACAACGCCCAGTATTTATTATATCTCCTACTTACCTTTTTTTCACTACAGTCCTGTTCAGTAAAAAAAACGGTTTACTTTAACGATCTTCCAGCCGATTCAACCCGCTTATTGCGTGCGTCGACAGCCTTTACGGATCCTACCATCCAACAGGATGATATATTAAATATTACCATCCAGACCTCAGACCCTACCTCGGCGGCCATTTCCAATCAGGCCACGCCTGTACAGGCTGTAGGTGCCAGTTCAGCTAGCAATGTGGGTAATCAACTGATATCGGGTTATCTGGTCGACAAAAACGGTTATATCAATATTACCCTGTTGGGCGATATTTACGTCAAGGGATTAACCACCTTTCAGGCAAGAGAAAAGATCACCAATCTGGCAAAAAAATATTATAATGATCCGAATGTGCTTGTGCGCTTCGCCAATTTCAAAGTCACCATCCTGGGGGAGGTCACTAGACCAGCGACCTATAGTTTACCCAATGAGAAAGTCACCATTCTTGACGCGATGGGACTAGCGGGGGATATGACCATTTATGGCCGTAGGGACAACGTGCTTCTGGCACGGGATCACGATGGACAAAAAGAGCTCGTCCGACTCAATCTTAACGACAGTAAGCTCTTTAGTTCTCCATATTTCTATCTGAAACAAAACGACGTAATCTATGTAGAGCCTGGAAAAGGCAAGGCGGCAATGAATAATGCTTCACGGACGCAAACCTTTGCACTGATAGGCTCATTTTTATCATTATTAGTCGTCGTATTCACCCGTATACATTGATGTATCCAAATCCATCATTGTATTTTCATTCAACTACTAAACTGACACGCTCTAACGATCTTTTATATGAAGAAAATAAACGACTGGGAAGACGAATTAACTTTTGAAGACACCAAATCGGACAACCGTGATTTGATCCAATTTATTCGGCGACTCTATAGCAACTGGTATTGGTTTGCCTTATGTGCACTCGTCGGTTTAAGCCTGGCTTATCTCTACCTTCGGTATACTAACCCGACCTACACCATTAAGGCAAAATTGCTTGTATCGGACGATAAAAAAGGCGGAATGGTGGAGCCCTCAGCCTTGCTTGATCTCTCAAGCCTTATGGGCGCAAAAAATTCTGTCGACAATGAAGTAGAGGTATTAAAAACGGCTGACCTCTTTCGGGAAGCGGTACTTGCCGAAAAAACCTATATCACCTATTTCAACGCCGGACAGGTACATAATGCTCCAGTCATGTTGGCTCCCATTGAACTTCAAATAGTTTCAAATCCGGACTCTATTCGTGACGGCATGAGCCTTAAGGCCCTTTTAATTGACAGCAAAACCGTCGAATTGTCCAATGCAGACACGAGCTTTCGCACCACCTATGATAAGGGCTTTCGCCTACCCGGCGTAGGCACCGTGATCCTGCACAAAAAAGAATATCCTACTGTTGAAGGAATGTCCTTTGGCTTTTCTGTTATCCCCATCAGAAAAGCGGTCGGAAGCCTAGCTGAATCGCTCAATATTGAAGTTACCAATAAAAATGTGTCCACTATAGACCTAACGCTAAATCACGGCATTGCCCAGCGCGGCGAACGGATCCTGCGTACCTTGATTCAAAAGTACATCGAACGAAACTTGCATGATAAAAATGCCGTTGCTGATTCGACCCTTTCTTTCATCAATGCACGCCTTAAATTTGTCACACAGGAACTGGCAGGGGTAGAAAATAAGATATCCGGTTATAAGAAGAATGCCCGCCTGTCTGACATCTCCGAGCAGAGCAAGATCCTCTTGCATACCTCTTCGGAGTATAGCAAATCCCTCGCCGAAGCTGAAACGCAGCTTGCCATACTAGATGATATAAGCAAGTATCTTAAGGACAGCAGCAATCCACGGGTAGTCCCCGCGTCTATTATCCCGCAAGATATATCCTTCAACACCCTGATCCCGCGCTTCAATGAGCTGGTTTTACAACGCGAAAGATTACTATTGGGCAATACAGTCAATAACCCGATTATTCAAAATATTGACAAACAATTGCAGGGCCTGCGTGCAGATATGATCGCCAATATTCAAAATACAAGGCAACAACTGGATCTATCACGGAATAAACAACAGCAAAGAAGCGACTTGCTGACAAATCAACTTTCAGAAGTACCTACCATCGAGCGCGGATTTATCGATCTTACGCGGATGCAGCAGATCAAACAGGAGCAATATATATTTCTACAACAAAAATGGGAAGAAACAGCTATCAGCCGAACAGCCAACGTCGCCAATGCCAAAGTAATTGATTCACCCAAGGCGGATGAATTTCCCATCGCCCCGAAAAAAAAGCTTATCTACGTATTAGGATTGTTGGCAGGCCTGATCACGCCATTAGGGATTATTTACGTCAAAGACCTGCTTAATGTACGTATACGTTCGATAGAAGACATTACGAGCCGGAGCAATCTACCAGTCCTGGGAGCGATTGCACACAACCAAAGCCATGAGCAGGTTGTGATCACCAAGACTTCAAGATCACCTATAGCCGAACAGTTTAGGGCCTTGCGGACCAATCTGGAGTTTGTATTGCAGGGCGGCAAAACCATCCTATTTACCTCATCCATGTCCGGCGAGGGGAAGTCGTACATTGCCTTGAACCTAGCCGTCACACTAGCCTTACTAAATAAACGCGTGGTATTGATGGAGCTCGATCTTCGGAAACCCACCTTAACTTCCAAATTATCTATTGAAGCAGGGGCTGGATTTTCGCACTATGTCGTCCGTCCCGACATGGAAATAGATGAAATCATTACCCCATCGGGTAAACATGAGCTTGTGGACCTTATTCAAGCCGGAATTATTCCCCCTAATCCGGCCGAATTATTGGTGCTTCAACGGACAGCAGACCTGATAAACAGCCTCAAAGACCGTTACGATTACATTCTCATCGATGCTCCGCCAGTGGGACTCGTTACTGACGCACAACTATTAAATCGCTATGCCGATGTCTGTCTTTATATCATCCGTCAAGACTTCACTTTCAAGGAGCAGTTATTTATTCCAAACGATCTGGAAAAGAAAGGAAAAATCAAACCCATCCAGTTTGTGGTCAATGATGTTCAGGCCAAAGGCAGCTATCAGCGAAATTATGGCTATGGTTACGGCTACGGTTATGGCGATTATGGGCAAGATGAGAAACAGCCCTGGTGGAAATTTTGGAACAAGAAATAAAAATAAAGCAATCACGCCATGAATAGCCCCGCTAAACGAATATTATTGAACACGAGTTTTCTATATGGCAAGCTTATCTTCTCGGCCTTTGTCACATTATACAGTACCCGGATCCTAATCGGTGCACTGGGCATTGCCGATTTTGGTATTTACAACCTGATCGCAGGCGTTATCCTGATGCTTGCTTTTATCAATGGAGCCATGACAATCACCACCCAGCGCTACCTTTCGTATCATCTCGGTAAAAATGATAGCCATACGTTAACGAAAATATTCAATTCGAGTGTGAGCATCCACTTTATGATCAGCCTTATCATTGTCTTCGTCCTTGAAGTACTTAGCATTTGGCTCTTGGGTGGTTTTCTTAAAATCCCTGCCGACAAGCAGTTTGAAGCTACCTGTTGCTACCATATGATGGTCATCAGCACCTTTTTTACTGTCAATGCTGTCCCATATGATTCACTGATCAATGCCAAAGAAGACATGCGATTTGACGCCATCATTGGCATCGTCGAGACGATGCTCAAGCTAGTGGCAGCGTATTATATCACCTTTTTCAGCGCGCATAAATTGATTGCTTACAGTGCCGGCATCGTGTTTACCACCATTGTGATCCGTATTGCAAAATCACTATGGTGCCGAATAAAATACCAGGAGTCCAGCATACAGATGAAATGGTTAAGAGAAGGATATCTCTTTCGTGAAATGCTATCCTATGCCACCTGGAATCTATTTGGATCGATTTGTTATGTCGCCTCCAGCCAAGGCATTGCGGTTGTGCTAAACCGCTTTTTGGGCGTTAATATAAATGGTACATATGCGATTTCACAGCAAATGAATTCCCAGCTCCAGTCTTTCTCTGTGATCATTTCCAAAGCCCTAAATCCACAGATCATGAAAAGTGAGGGAATTGGAGACCGGGCAAGGATGACCAAACTCTCTTTGCTGTCGTCCAAAAGTTCCACCCTATTGTTGCTATTTGTTGTCATTCCCCTCATTGCCGAGATGAATGGCGTCCTTCACCTTTGGCTTCCGAAAATACCACCAACAACCGGTCTTTTCTGTACAGTTATCCTGATCAATGCAGTCATCAACCAGCTATCAACGGGATTAAAATCCGCCGTGCAAGCCAGCGGAAACATCAAGCTGTATCAATCTATTGTGGGCAGCACTATTATTCTGATTGTCCCCATAACCTATATTTTGCTGCAATCCGGTTGTACTGTATTTCAGGTACTTTTGGCCATGAGCAGCATGGAAGTTGTATCGCTGACATTGCGTTTAATCATTTGTCATAAAGTCACCAAAATAGGCATCAATCGTTTTTTCAGTGAGGTCATTTTCAAGGTTATATTGGTATCGACTGTTGCCGTGTGTACCATGATTTTACTTCAATACTGTCTTAATTTCTCCATCCTCCGTCTGTTTCTTACTGTCATGCTCAATACCATCGTCATGGCCTTCAGCATCTACCTGTTGGGCATCAATGCATCGGAGCGGATGATGCTGAATGCGGCTATTAAAAAGATAAAGAAAAAAAATATAAGTCTTAGTGTATGAATCGTTTAAAAGCTATATTAGGTAAGAACGCATTAGTTTACATGCGTGTTTTCCGCATCTATTATTATGATCTGGTCAGATTTTACAACTATTCAAATGTAAAACAGCTATTTTCTAACGAGGATGCCTACAAAGGTCGTCTGACTATCCTATACCATGTGATCGAGAAAGGCTTAACCATGCCCGAGACTAGACTTGGATTTGGCCTACCTGTCATCAAGGATCTCATTGAACTCTTACAAAAATTTAAGAAGGAAGGTTATGACATCAGGTGTCTGGAGTATCAGCATAGCAAGAACGTGTTGGCAGAATATTTTTACTTTCATCAGGAACAAGCTTATACTTTGCCCAAAGAGATTACCCAGCAATATCAAGAATTCTCCAACGCCATTGTACAAACCCCTCAGGTTCACCAGCTACGATTTACACGGGAAGAATATTTCAAATACAAGGATCACCCTTTTGATCTATTCTCATCGTCACGCTATTCATGCCGCAATTATTCCAGCAGGCCCATTCCCGCAGAAATCTTAAAAAAATGTATTAGTCTCGCCATGAAATCACCAACATCCTGCAATCGGCAGCTCAATCGAATTTATGTGATCACTTCGCCCGAATTAAAAGAAGAAGTACTTAAACTTCAATATGGCAACCGGGGCTTTGGACATTTGGCGAGCACGCTATTTATTTTGACGGCCAATATATCCTATTTTCAAGGGCCAAATGACCGAAATGAATCCTACATAAATACAGGCATGTTTGCCATGTCATTACTCAACGCACTTCATCACCATGAGATTGGAGCCTGCCCGCTTAATTGGAGCGTAGACCATAAACGGGATACGCGTTTACGCAAGCTCCTTCATATACCCGATAATGAGCGGATTGGTTTAGTAATTTCGGCGGGCTATTTACCAGACACGCTAGAAATTGCCTCTTCACCACGGTTAGAAGTCGATCAAATCACTAAATTTTTTGCCTAATGAAAATCGGAATTGTTACTTTTCACAATGTATATAACTATGGCGGCATGTTGCAAGCCTATGCCTTGTGTCAATTTTTGAATCAGAAATACGCTAATTGCTATTGCATTGATTATCAACAGGAGGCACTAACCAAAAAATATAGCCATCAATTGTGGGATACGGAAAAAACGTCTGTGCAAAATGTCAAACATTTTATAAGCTATTATTTGCTCCGACGCAATTATAAAAAGGAAAAAAAGTTTAACGCTTTTTTACAGCACTATATTCCGCTCACATCGGCCATACATGATATCGGCGAATTTCGTGCAGTTTCATCCAGCTTTGACATTTTAGTGAGTGGCAGTGATCAGCTTTGGAACCCTCAGTTTACCGGCGGCCAGCTGGACCCGGTTTATCTCTTGGATACCAATCATTCACCCCGCAAATTTGCTTACGCATCGAGTGCGGGCGCCCGTGACTTTAATGCCTTGGAGCTCCAGCAACTGAAGCGGTATCTCGACAGTTATCAAGCAGTCGCCGTACGGGAAGAATATTTACGGCAGCAGCTTAACCCCATTAAACAGGATGTGCAAGTCGTCTTGGATCCAACCCTCTTACTTAACAAAAGCAATTGGCTAAGCATCCGCCAACCGGTAAAGGGGTTACCAAAAGAATTTATTTTGCTCTACACATTTGATAACGATAGCAAAACCATTGCAATTGCCCACCGTATCGCACAAGAATTATCCTTACCGATTGTTTCCCTTTTCAAAGTAAAAACAAAGCTGCCTATTCAGTATACCCTTGCAGACTTGGGACCCGCCGAATTTTTGGATGTACTCGACCAATCCCGTTTTGTTGTCTCCAATTCATTTCATGGGACAGCCTTCGCTATTAACTTTCAAAAAGACTTTTATAGTGTCTACAAGCCGTCTAACCCCCACCGTGTCCTCAATCTTGTAAAAAAACTGAGCCTCGAAAATAGGGTTATCAACAGTATTCAGGACCTCCCCCAAGTAACCCAGTGGACCATAGATTATAGCGTGCCCGTGGCAGCGCTGGAAGTAGAGCGTACTTTCGCTGACAACTTTTTGACCTTTCAGTACGATGGAGATCTTCAGCAGGCATAACAAACTTAGCTCCGCAGGCGCATTCGTGCTATTGTTCAGTTTACTTTATGTCCGTTTATTCCGGCCATTAGGGTTTACAGACGATATCTGGAAACTATTTTTTTATCCTGTTCTCCTATATCTGATGGGAGCAGTAGCATCTGGATTTTTCAACAGTCGCTACAAAGATGTATTTTCAAATCCCATTCGTTTATTTATTGGGATCATCTTCCTCTCCTCACTGGTCTGTATGATGACCTGGGGGCAGAGTATTATCGATACACTGCTCTCCTGCCTGCCCTTTTTTTCCTTCCTGCTTTATTTTTATTTGCTTCAGCGCAACCTTAAAACGAAGGAAGCGGAGAAATTATTATGGTGGTTTACAGTGCTCTTTATAGTCTGCTTTTACATCGCACTAGCTGTAGCGCCAACACGGTTATTTTTGGGTTATGGTGAAATAGGGAAGGAAATCGATACCGAAAGAGGCCTGTCGAGAATCCGCTTGACACTCATAGGCGGCGGCCCCTTGTATCTGGCCTTTTTCCTTGCCATAAATAAGTATAAGATACAGCGCAATAAGAACAAATGGCTCCTACTGATCGTGATCTTTTTTATCACCATCGTGCTTCAATTAGGCCGTCAGACCATTGTTATTAGCATACTACTCGGATTATTATTTTACCTAAAAGAATCGAGTTTAGCCAAAAAACTTAGTGTCCTTATTGTTCTGGGGAGCCTAGTATTTATACTACCCATTCTTGCTGCCAATATCTTTCAGGGGCTACAAGAACGAACCAATAAAGAGCTGGAATCCCAACAGGACGGGGATGACAATGTCCGGCTTGCGGCCTACAAATTTTATTTTAACGATGTTTCCCGGAGCTCGTTAAATGATATTTTTGGCAATGGCATGTTTTCCCTAGGCAAGTCACGCTATGGAGATTTTGTCGATAAAAACGGGCGTAGTCAGGGGCTGATCCCTGCCGATGTAGGTTATGCCTCCATCTTTCTCTATTTCGGTATTTTGGGTTTGCTATTTTTCGGCATCTTGCTCTTTAAAGTCATACGGCTAAAAGTCGCGCCGCAATACAGCTACCTTAAATATTACATTTATTTTCTGTTTATCGGGAATATTGCAGGCTCTACCCTATTGGGCACCATCCCCACGCTCTGTTTAGCACTATATATGTTAAGCAAAGGCAACTTATTATATCATTATCAACTTCAGCAAAAGTCCATTAGCCATGCAAAAACTTAAGATATTACATGTCGTTCACGATTTTCTCTTTGGGGGTATAGAAAGTTACCTGTATTACCTGGTTCAGGCTCAATTACAAAACCCGAGCCTCGAAGTAGCCATTTTATGCTGCCAGGCCAAAGATAAGGTAGCCAACAGAAGAATGCTGGATCTCGACGTTAAAATACACTTTCAAGTCCTTAAACCGTTTGACCTGCGCATTTCCCGCTATCAAAACATCCAGAACATTGTCAAGGACTACGATATTGCGCAGCTTCATATTTTCAAGCCACTCCTCTTGCGCACATTGGCACAGTCAGGTATACCTGTCATCTTCACTGTACATACTGCCGGCGCGATCCGGAGAAAGCAAAGCTATTACCATAAAATGAAAGCAGGATTACAAGTGTGGCAGATGAACAATCACTGCAAAGGTATCGTCAACAACTCCACATACTCCAAACAATATTGGGTGGACAAAGGGCTGCAAACCACCTACAATAAAGTCATTTACAATGGTGTACATTTTGTCCAACATGCTGACAGCAGTGTCGTATTTGAGCAGTATCCCGCATGCAAGGGCAAATATATCATTGGGACAAGCAGTAGGTTTATCAGCTGGAAGCGTGTAGACCTACTCATCCAGAGCTTTGCCAAAATAAGTACAAATTACCCAGAAGCCGTCCTACTTTTAGTTGGCGACGGCCCAGAAAGAGAAAAGCTCGAGCGGTTGGTTGAAGAGCTAAATTTAACCGATCGCATCTATTTTACCGGTTATCAAAAAAATGTGCGTGCCTATCAACAGGCTATGGATGTTTGTGTCTTCCCATCCGTTTCCGAACCTTTTGGGCTGGTAGCCATCGAGTGCCTCCATTTGGGGAAGCCCGTCCTGGTCATGCAAGATGGCGGCGGGCTGACCGAACTGATTGAGCAAATAGAACCAACATTCATTGCCAAAGATGAAGATCATCTCAGTGAATTGCTACGCCTACACCTCAACAATTCAGCTGTAAACGATCCATCGCTACAGCAAAAACGCAGGGACTATGCCGAGAATTTTAATATCCTGAAAATCGAAAAGCAATATTATACATTTTACCAAAGCCTAATTAGCCATGCCTAACATTTTGTTTTATAAAGGATATACACAATACCATAATATTGGCGACCAACTGATCAATAAAAGCCTGCTCAAATTCTTTCGGCAATTCAGTCAGGTCGTTGTGAGCGACAAAGGCATGCCCGATTATTATGCTGAGATTTTAGCCCTGCAAGAAACCGAAAAATCAAGTTCCCGACCGTTAGAATTCCATCTCCAATTACTAAAATGTGCTGTACAAACAATTTTCACGCCCCAACAACAGGTCTATTTTCTTGCCTCCCCCCCAGGAGATCAGTCAACCACATCAAATGTCACCGGATTAAAATATATACTATCAGGATTATTTTACCTGCTGCTCTATCTCTTAGGCGTACGGATTATTAAGATCGGCTTTTCGCTAGGTCCGTTAAGCCCCCTTGGCGACATCGGCGAACGCTTTAGGGCTCTTTTTGTACGCTATTATTATGTTCGGGATAGTCTATCACTTCAATATGCCCAAAGATTGGGCATATCACAAGCCAAGATTTTTCCTGATCTATGCTGGACATTCCAACCACAAACAACTCCAGTTCCAGCGCGAGATACCGGACAAGACAGCCGGCCAAAGATCCTGCTCTCTTTTCGGAGCGCTGTTCATCAAGGCAGCGCTGCTGGCTATCAGCAAGATCTGCTCCAACTTATTCAAGCCCTTGTACGTCAAAATGCCGATCAATACCAGTTTGAAATCGTCTATCAAGTAGCCTCGGATGCAGCCTTTAGCCAGCAACTCTATACAGCGATCCAAACCGATGCAACGATTCACTTCCATGAGCAGCAATTAGGGCTCGCAAATGCGCATTATTATCAATCCGCAGCAGCAGTGCTCACCAATCGATTACATGTTGCGCTCTTGGCGGTAAAATACGGTTGCCTGCCTATCATAGTAACCGATATCAATAAACATGTAAAGATTAAAGGGATATTTATTGACGCAGGCTTACAGTCACTCCTACTCGATACGCAGCAAGAAGCATCAGATATTACGCACCAGCTCAGCGATATCCTTGTTCGACGGCAAGCGCATTTCGAGCAACTTGAACGTGCCGAACAACAGTATAGCACCCTATCCAATCAAACGATTAACGATATTTTTATTACCTAGCTATGACTTACTCCATCATCATTCCCCACAAAAATTCAGCTGAATTGCTCCACCGGCTCATGAAGTCAATTCCCAAGCGCGAAGATCTAGAAATCATCGTTGTTGATGACGCCAGCCAAGCAAGCGAAAAGGAAAAATTACAGGATCTGCAAAAGTCCTACAACTTTAAGTTACACCTTAATAGCATCGGTAAAGGTGCCGGAGCCAGCCGCAATATCGGCCTGGAGATGGCACGTGGCACCTATGTTCTCTTTGCAGATTCAGATGACTACTTTACCCATGCACTTGCCCATGAGCTCGACCGTATTCCAGCCTATGATAAAGATTTAATATGTTACAAAGTAAATTCTGTCGATTCACAAAGCTATCAAACAAGTCATCGTCATCATTTTTTCAATGAGCTGATCACCAATTTTCAACAGCGGGGCAAGATGGATGTACGCTACAAATATTCAGTACCCTGGGGCAAAGTCTATCGGCGCAGTTTTATCGAACAACATCGGATCCGATTTGCTGAAGTCATCGCAGGAAATGACATGTGGTTTTCCTGCATGTGCGGTATCCTATGCAGCTCCTTCACCGTCAAAGAAGAACTCCTCTATACCGTAACCGTCCGAGAAGGCAGTATTGTCAATACCGTAAATCCAGACTATTTCAAATCCCGCTTTGATGAGACCATTCGGGTCAATGATTTACTAAGAAGCTACCACCTGTCCAGTTATCAATACTCTGTTTTGTACTTCGTATCCAATGCCCATAAGTTCGGGCTAAAAGCCTACGTTGCCAAGCAGTTACTCGCACATAGAAGCAATATTCTCATTGGTTTAGAAAAAATATTCAAATACAAACAAGTTTTGGTCGATAGAGAAAACAGAAGAGTTAAATAAGCGAATTTATACTATGTTATTAGACAATAAAAATATAAAACAACTTGATGGGATTAGAGGAATATCCATTCTCATTGTATATTTATCCCATGTCGGATTGGGGCACTTAATTCCAGGGGGATTTGGGGTCACGGTCTTCTTTTTCATCAGTGGATTTCTCATTGCCAAACTTCTTCTTCATGAAATTCAGACAACCCATACCATCAATTTTGTCAATTTTTATATCCGGAGAGCATTCCGGCTCTACCCGGCCCTATTATTCTTTACCCTTACCATAGTTATCATACTATTGATTCACCGGGTGCCACTCATTACTGCGCAGCTTGGAGCAGCGCTCTTCTATTTTGAAAATTACTTTTATGTTTATTTTATCAACTATCAACAAGAACATCCCCTTTGGAGCACATTTAAAATTTTATGGTCGCTATCCATTGAAGAACATTATTACCTCTTTTATCCCCTCATGCTTTTCTGGACCTACAAGCATAGCGCGGCCCATATCCTACTCTGTACATTCTTGTTGATTATCCCTTTACTATTCCGCTTCTATTACGTCATCCAATTAAAAGATCCAGCGATCTATGAAAAATACAATTATTCATTGACCCACACCCGTATAGATTCCATTCTATATGGTTCCCTACTGGCTTATTTGCTGTATATGAGCAAGCACAAAGAGCGGATTTATAGTATACTGAGCAGTAAACTTATTTTTTTTATTTCCCTTCTAGGGCTCCTCCTTACCTTCCTATGGCGTGACGAAGCGTTCAGAGAAACCCTACGGTATACGATTCAAGGCATATGCTTGGCCCCCTTGATTGTTCATATTGTTTACGCGACACAGCGTAAGATCAATTGGAGTCTTTTTGCCAATCCTATTCTGGTATATATTGGCAAGTTGAGCTATTCCATCTATTTATTTCATTGGCTAGCCATTCCCCTATCAACCTTGTACTTTGCAAAATACGGGCTGCAATGGCAGTTGTCTGTGACGATATTCACCATTGTATTTTCCCTTTTCTCTTTTTATAAAGTAGAAATGCCATTTGTAAAACTCCGCAAAAAATTTGGTTCCAACGTTTAAGCAATGCATATGAAAACACAACCTATCTTCAATATAGAGATGCTCGATATCCAGCTTCCACAACTCTTGGCACAAATGGATAGCGGTGTTCTGATTACCCCTAATGTAGACCATTTAATGAAACTACAGAAGGACCATGAATTTTACCAGCTTTATAATCAGGCCGAATGGATCATTTGCGACAGCAATATTGTACAACTAGGCTTACGTCTATTAGGAAGACCTGTGCAACAAGTCATTCCAGGATCCACCTTGTTTCCCATGTATTATCATTATCACAAAGCGCATGAAGACATTAGCCTATTCCTACTGGGAGCCGCACCAGGGATAGCCCATAAGGCAGCAGTTAATATCAACCAAAAGGTAGGCCGCCATATGGTGGTAGGAGCCCATTCTCCCAGTTTTGGTTTTGAAAAAAATGAAGCAGAATGTCAGGAAATCATTGCGCTGATTAATCAATCCGGAGCGAGCGTCCTGGTGGTTGGCGTTGGCGCCCCTAAACAAGAAAAATGGATATATAAATACAAAAGCCAACTTCCAGGCGTCAAACTATTTATGGCCTTGGGTGCCACAATAGATTTTGAAGCGGGCACACTAAAAAGAGCGCCACTTTGGATTCAGCGCCTGGGATTAGAATGGCTATACCGTCTTGTGAAAGAACCAAGACGCTTATGGAAACGGTACATCCTCGACGATATGCCCTTCTTTTATTTAATCCTAAAAGAAAAGCTTCGACGGTACCGCAATCCTTTTGCACCACAACCCGCAAGCGAACTCGTTGATTCACCTAAACCCTAATATGATGCGAAAAGACTATGTTATACAATTCACGCGATACTTTGCTCAATCGACAAGAGGGATCTGGCTGTATGCCTTACTGTTAATCCTCCTGCAGATTAGCTATCCGGGATTACAAATCCAGGCACAACAGGATAGTACAGGTAATTCCCATTTTTTTCTGGAAGTCAATGCCGGATATATCAATGATCAAGGCGTACCTTTATGGATGCGTGCCAACCAGTACGGATCCATCCCACTTGAAGGGGCCTCTTCCGGTGTTATTGGACGCGTCTTTAAAAATTATGCTAACCCAAAGCCGGGGCAGCGTCCACGTTCCTTTGATTGGGGTTATGCCCTGGAAGGAAGGGCCAATTTAGGCAAAAAAGTCAATGGCGATCTGATTGAAGCCCATGTCAAGCTCAAATATCATGCGGCCGAATTCCGTCTAGGTCGTAGTAAGGAAGTCATGGGATTAAACGGCGACAGCCTGCTCAGCTCCGGAAATTTCGCTGTTTCGGGGAATGCACTCGGTGTTCCGAAAGCGGAGATCAGTATCCCCGATTATTATCGTCTTCCTTGGTTTGGCGGAATATTCGCATTTAAAGGTAATTTTGCCATAGGTTACATGGGCAAATCGGAGATGAATCCCAGTGCATTTCTCGTACCCACTAAGGATTATGAGCTGGAAACCTATCTCCTTCAGAAATCATTTTACCTCAGTTTTGGTCAACCCAGCTGGAAATTGAATTTGATAGGCGGATTTAACCATCAGGCCCAATTTGGAGGCGAAAAGAAACGTTATGGAGAAGCCTTTGATCTCAATTTATTTCAAACCCTGAGCTATGTTTCTCTCGGGAAGGCCTTTGGAGGCAAAGGCAGTCCAGTACCTCGCTCAAAAATGGGCAATCACCAAGGGTCGATAGACCTTGGAGTCTCCTATGATTTTGGGAACATAAAACTCTTGGTCTATCGGCAAAATTTTTATGATGTAGGTGCCCTATCAAAACTGGCCAACATAAAAGATGGGCTAAACGGCATTACGCTCAGCAATAAGTCCTTTCACGACAAATCAGGTAAAGCTTTTGATTGGCAGAGCCTATTAATCGAGTTTTTTTATTCTAAAGATCAGGCCGGTTATCCCTGGTCCAAGCCTACCCAATCTGGCGACGAAGACTATTATAACAATTCAGAATATCTGGCGGGCTGGTCCTATAAGGGGCTAGGAATGGGCAGCCCATTAATTGCCACGGCACAATCCGTGAGGCCTGGCCAGGCCCATTATCCCAAAGATTTCTTTATTAGTAATAGGGTGGTTGCGGGCCATCTGGGATCTAAATTCAGCCTATATCAATGGTATATAATCAGTAAGCTAACGTTTGCCAGGCACTATGGTACATTTGCCACCAGTGAATTCGGAAAATCAACAGGGTCTCATTTTCATACTCCCTATAAAGATTCCTTTACACCCGTCAATCAATTTTCCTTCCTGCTCCGTGCCGAACGAGAATTCTTGCACAAAACCCGCATCGGTGCCACCTTTGCGACCGATCAGGGCAAGTTGTTCTATAGTGGATCAGGCCTCCTACTACATGTGAATCGTTATTTTTAACTATAAAATCAAAAGAAATGAAAATTGGAATTACATTCTCTGCTTTTGACCTTCTGCATGCAGGTCATATCAAAATGCTGGAAGATGCAAAAAACCACTGTGATTATTTAATCTGTGGCCTACAGACCGACCCGACTTTAGATAGACCAGAAAAAAACAAACCTACGCAGTCTATCGTCGAACGTTACATTCAGCTTAAAGGCTGCAAATATGTTGACCGGATTGTTCCCTATGCCACCGAGCAAGATCTCGAAGACGTCTTGCGATCTTTTAACATTGATGTCCGGATTTTAGGCGATGAATATCGGGAGAAAAATTTTACAGGTCGGCCCTATTGCGAAGAAAAGGGTATTATCCTCTATTATAACAGCCGCGACCATCGCTTTTCAAGCTCCGCATTAAGGCGTCTAGTTGCCGAAAAAGAGTGGACTAGTCCGACCATCCAAGACAACGAAGCCAGTGCATAGTGTCCATTGGTCATACTAGCTAACAATAAGCAACTAATCACCTTTAGACCATTAATAGATCAAAAAATGAAACCGAGCTTGCGAGCTCTCGTCAGCCATTAAAAAAGATAATTAGATGAAAATTGGAATAACCTTTGGAGTTTTCGATCTCCTACATGCCGGACACATTATGATGTTAGAAGAGGCCAAAGTCCACTGCGACTACCTCATTGTCGGTCTCAATACCGATCCTGCCGAGATCAATCCAACAAAAAATAAGCCGAGCCAGACCATTGTTGAACGCTATATCCAGTTAGAAGGCTGCCGCTATGTGGACGAAATTATTCCCTACGAGACAGAGCAGGATTTGATTGATATGCTCCTGGCCTTACCTATCCAGGTCCGTATCATTGGGGAAGAATACCGCGATTGTGATTTTACAGGAAGGCAACTTTGTATTCAGAAAGACATCAACATCCACTACAACAAACGTACCCATCGCTTTTCCAGCCATGGTCTACGGCAGGTCGTAGCCGAAAAAGAATCCTTTAAGAACAGTAGAGCAATGATTTAACATCCTACATTTTAACGATAAATTATGAATAAGATCAAACATGTCATCCTTAGTGGTGGCGTTGGCAGCCGCCTATGGCCGCTATCACGCAAAAATCAGCCTAAACAATATTTAAATCTGTTTAAAGAAGGTTCCCTTTTTGGAATGACCATCAAACGCAATCAATTCCTGACCGATAGCCTATTAGTCGTTGGCAACAGAGACAATTATAAATTGAGCGAAGAGACCTTAGACAGCATGCAGGTGGCCCATCAGCAGATTATCGAAGCCTCCCCACGCAATACCGCAGCAGCCATTGCCTTTGCTGCCCTGGCCTCTGATCCCAGCGATATCCTTTTAGTGACACCTTCCGATCATTTAATTATCGGCGACGAAGCGTATGCAGAGGCGATCACTGCCGGAATCGACAAAGCACGCTCAGGCTACCTGGTTACCTTCGGCATTCAGGCCACCAAGCCAGAGACCGGCTATGGATATATCGAATACGAAGACGATCAGGTACGTTCTTTTCGCGAAAAACCAAATCAGGATACGGCAGAATCATTTTTGGAACGCGGCAATTTCCTTTGGAACTCCGGGATGTTTTGCTTTCGGGCAGATACCTTACTGGAAGAATTAAAACTACATGCTCCCAACGTTTATTCCGCCGCCTTAAAAACATGGAAATCCAGTTCTGAAGGTTGGCTTGATGGAGCACTTTCCAAAGAAATACCCTCCATCAGTATCGATTACGCCGTGATGGAACGATCCACAAAAATTAGGGTTGTAAAGACCGCATTTGAATGGTCAGATTTGGGCTCATTCGAGTCCTTATATGACTATTTGGTTGATGTTGGTCATCCTGTGGATGAATTTGGCAACATGTCCATTGGAACAACGCAATATACTGCGTTCGTTGGGCTCAAAGATACCATACTCGTCTCCACAGCGGATGCTTTGCTGATGGTTCAAAAAGAAAAATCACAAGACGTGAAACATATCTACAATATATTAGAAAGACACCAAAGCAAATTAATTGAATAACACAGCTACTCAACGATATATATTCATTTTGCCGAGCTCATCCGCCAACAAAATCGGATGCGTTTTGAGCATTTCTAAAAAATCGCCTTGTTGCGGATCACCTGCATAAGTAACATAATAATTCTTAGCAGTATTGGCCCAAAAAATAAAGGCGATTATATCCTTATTAAAATAATGAACACATCTTTCCGTAAAATAATGTGCATCGCTATAATTTTTCAGACCACCTTCAGCAATGAAGCAACCCTTCTTTAACTGTTTCGAACAATGGACAAGGACATCCATTGACTTGTCAAGATTCTGCCGAAAAGCAGTCGTACTGTAGCGCGGGGAATCATAAAAATCTAGCGATAGCAAATCGATATAGGTATCACCCGGGTAGCGCTCCATAAAATCGGCCTCCGAAAAAACCTTATCGGTATTGTATACCCATAATAGATGATCTACCTTTTTCTCTTTCGTCAGATAATCATGCGTGAGTTGGTAGAGTTCGATATACTCTTTGGCCGAACAGGCCGTTTTGCCCCACCAAAACCACCTCCCATTGCATTCGTGGAATGGGCGGAATAAAACCGGAATTAAGTTGCCGTTCTCGTCCTGCAGCTGTCCGAAAAAATCAGCCAACATCGCTAACCAAGACAGATAAGTCTTTTTTACTGTTGGATCAGTAAGTATCTGAGCCACTGTATTTCCCAAATCTTTGATTTTTCCTTTGGCATTTCGGTTTTTTTGGTCATACACCTTATCGATGGGATTGCGCGTATGCCAAGACAAGCAGATGGGCAAGCCTATTTTCCGGCAATATTTGATGGCATCGATAAGATGAGCGACGCGGCCTTCTAGCCATACTGCACCATTATTCAGTTCCATCCAGCCCAGATCATAACTGACCATCCCCGGAAACTGACCACATACATCTTTAATATCCGAGTTTCCAATATTTGTAATACCCTTCCGCCCCAGCGTATTGGTACTTTGATGCCCCAATAGCACCTGTTCACTTTGCCCAATTTTATTAAGCTGATAGAGCAAATTCCGAGTCTGATGAGTGATATACGGATTAGATGGGGCAAGACTTTTATGCGCATGTTCAGGTGTAATATGTGTAATTTGGCTTGAGTACGTATCCATGTAGAACAAATAAAAGATTGATTTATATTAATTTACACTAAAAATCCGAAAAATAAAAGCAATTAGTAGAAAACAGATAATTGCTTCGTTTATGATGACGTATTGGTCATTCACCCCTCATATTGGTCACTCGTCCCTAAAACTGGAGCTTTTATCCCTGAAAATAGACCTTCCGTCCCTAAAGAAACCTATTCTGCCATCATAAAACAATACCATCTCGTGCCGGATACCAAGAAAAATAAAAGCCATTCCCTAGCGAGAATGGCTTTATTATATTATTTATAAACCTTAAAATTACGTTTATTACAGTTTTTCGATTTCTTCTACAGATAGCCCTGTACCTTTAGCAATATCAGCTATAGCAATGCCCATTTTTTTGAACTCTAATGCAATGGCAATAGCTTCTTCACGTTTACCTTTTTCAATTCCAGTTTTGAATCCTTTTTCAATTCCAGTCTTAAGTCCTTTTTCAATTCCAGTCTTAAGTCCTTTCTCTCGTTCCTGTCTTTTTATTGTTTCGATTACTCCCATTTCAATTGTGCCTCCAGTCACTTGATAAATGTATTGGTCAAATTTACTATTTATTTCCTTATCCCGTATAAAAAGAAAACTCTTCAAAAAAATTAAAAAGCTCATTATACGATCTTTACTATATTTATTTGTATGTATCAGTGCGCGTGCAATCGTGCTACGCTGCTCTGCCAGTTCTTCCTCAGGAAGCTTATCTTCCTGTAAAGACTTCTGACAGGCCAATACAATATACGCAAAAATATTGTCCATAACAAGCAACTCTTTCTCGCTGTGATCGAATATCTGATAACTCAGATAACGGAACTCTAATGAAGTACGGAACACAGAATAACTATATGTAGCAGGCCGGCGCTGGCCACGATCGCCCGTAAAAATGGCTATGGTCTCAACTGGAACACGATAACGGTCTAATAGACGGTAATGGTACTGAAATATCCGATGTGAAAACCCATGGTCATTGCCGCCTTCTATTTCCGTATGTACTAAAATCCATTTCTCGGTACCGTCTCGTAAAAAAACCTTGACCAAAAGATCCGCCATACGCTTACCTTTTTTGCGCTCTCGATCAGGAATAATCTCCAACAATTCCTTATCCATAAAGGTGAGCCCACGCTCCAGATCAAAAACAGCATCTGCATCAGGATACATAAACCGCAGAAAGTCCGGGAAATTATCTTCAAAAATAGCCTTCAGAAGCTCATCGTTCTTCTTGGCAGGCTTTAGCTGCTCCAGTGTACCCATACTTATATATTTTGTCTATAACTGAATATCATAACTTACTACCCCTCTATACTAATCCATAAATCAAAAACAGCATCCGAAAGGTCAACCGCAAAAAATGTGGCTCATAACAACTTATCAACTGGTTAATTTCACAAAGATAAGAAATTTTAGCATAAAATACTAATATAATTAGCAAAATATCTCGTCTTACTAATGCTATTTCTAGAAGTAAACTTATTCATGCTGCCGTTTCTCGTGATTTGTAAACATAAGGTTTTTTTGCAGTTCACCCCTCATATTGGTCACTCGTCCCTGAAACTGGAGCTTTTATCCCTGAAAATAGACCTTCCGTCCCTGGTATAGGGCACCTCTTTCCACTTATATTTTATATAGAGCGCACAAAAACCTATTATTAAAGATTGGCAATACACTATTTTTTTCCTAATTTGGTTACTACATAACTGTAGCCCGGTTTCTTTTCCTTTTGATCGGGAGGCGCCGGAAATCGGTACGCAAATATTAGCAGGCTCTGAAATAGGCTTAATCGTGCCTGAGTATCCTGAAATCAGGTACCATGGATGATATTTTTGTTGAAGGAAAACCATGACCTACTCTCTTAAACCTTGAAGTTTATTCAAATTTTCTATGAAAAAAATCTTAATTGCCCCCAATAGTTTTAAAGGGAGCCTTACTGCAGAAGAAGCCGCAGAGGCTATCGCCGAAGGTCTGAACCAAAGTCTATTAAAAGCGAAATTTATTAAATTCCCTATCGCTGATGGTGGCGATCATACTTCCTTTCTAATGACCAAGCATTTGAAAGGGAGCATGCATAAGCACGAAGTGAAAGGCGCCTACCTTCAAAAAACAGAGGCACACTATGGCCTACTCCATGACAAAAAAACTGCGATTATCGAAGTAGCCGAAACGTCAGGATTTAAGTCGATCAAAGGCAAGCTAAAAAGCCCACTGGAATCAAGTTCATGGGGGCTCGGTGAGCTTATAGCGCATAATATAGCGCAGGGAGTTCGCTCATTTATTATCTGCCTTGGCGGATCGGCTACGGTAGATGGGGGCTTAGGTATGTTGCAGGCTTTAGGATTAGCGTGCTTAGATAAGTCCGGTAAAGTTTTACAAGCCAGTCCACAAAACTACAAAGACATCGTACAGCTAGATTTAGAAAAACTTAATGAAAAGATTAACGGCATAAAGTTTACCATACTTTGCGATGTTGACAATAGATTATTAGGCGCACAAGGGGCTGCTGCTGTGTTTGGACCACAAAAAGGAGCAAGCAGCGCAGACGTTGTTGCTTTAGAAGCATTCCTGTCCCAACTCGAGCTTTTGACAAAGAAGACAACGGGACAATCATTGAATAAGGTCAATGGAGGAGGCGCTGCCGGAGGTTTGGGTGCAGCTTTCAGTGTATTTATGAAAGCAGACATGCAGAAAGGAGCCCCATATTTTTGTAAGCTAACCAAAATTGAGACGTTGATTAAACAGGCTGACTGGGTTATTACCGGTGAAGGCAGTATTGACTCACAATCCTTAGCAGGTAAAGCTCCCATAGTCTTGGCAGGCTTGACTAAGAAAGCCGGCAAACCTATCATCGGTCTTGCCGGTCGCATTCCGAGAACCATAGACAAACGATTACAAGACTATTTCACAACATTACTTGCTATTGGCAACAGGCCTGAGGAACTACAACAGGCCATTAAACATACTAGCTTAAATCTTCAGCGGACAGCAAAACAAATTGGTTTATTGATACAAACTATAAAATAAAATTCATCCCAAACTCACCTTTAAATATAGCGAAATGAAAACGATACTATTTTTAGTGCAGCTACTTATTTTCACAAATACTTATGCTCAGGAAATTAATAGAAAAATAATAACTTCAGATATCGAAAATTTTTGGAATGCCTATGATAGCATTCAAACAACTGAGAACTTTAATGCTAAAACACATTTTATAAACTCTTTATATATTGATAAGGCTTCAAAAGGATTAAAGGCATTTATGAAGTTACGCAACTATAATGACAGCCTTTATCTCCAGCTTATTGCTGAATACCCCAAATTTTGGAAATCAGTCAGGGCGAATACCTTGTCCATAAAAAGTAAAACGGAAGACCTAAATAATGCCGTGAATAAGCTTGCCCTACTTTATCCTGGAATGAAAGACTCTGAAATGTATTTTACTGTCGGAGGTTTACGTTCAGGGGGGACGACATTGGAAGATATGGTTTTGATTGGAGCAGAGATCGCTACCGCCAATGCGGAAACTGATGTTTCTGAATTTAAAAATGACTGGTTGAAAAATGTCTTTAAAGAACAATCCCTGGATAATATTATCTCCTTAAATATTCACGAATACATCCATACACAACAATCTCAAAAAGAAAGCCCCCTACTACTGAGTCAGGTAATCCGAGAAGGTGCATGTGATTTTATCACAGAGCTTGTACTAGAAAAACCATTGCAAAGAAAATATATATCTTACGGAAAACTTCATTACAGCCAACTTAAATCTGATTTTAAAAGAGAAATGTTATCCACGGATTATAAGAATTGGCTGTATAATGGTGGCCAGAAGGGAGAAAGCGCAGATTTAGGTTATTTTATAGGTTATGAAATTTGTAAATCTTTCTATAATAACGCAAAAAATAAATCCAAAGCAATTCAAGAAATTATTGAACTCGAGTATAGTGAGGAAGAAAAAGTGAGATCATTTCTTACAGCCTCCAGATTTTATAACTAACAAAGCATTAAACATGAATATCCTACCTGTTTTTAGTCATCCGAGTGAGCGATCGTATACATACGATGTCTTATGTCAATGGAATATTCAATTGTAAAGTCCTTGAAATAGTTCCATGCCAAAAATGGTACTACCCCGTTTGACACCATTGTCGAATGGGCTTTAGAAGGTATATATTTCTTTTGCTATCCACATAAAAAAGCCATTCCCTTGCGGAAATGGCTTTAACAATTATAAATTTTAAAATATGTATTCTGGCTTTTATGCTCCTTTGAAATATTTCTCGACCTCAGATTTGGCTAGACCGAGCTTTTGGCAGATTTCAGCAATAGTAAACCCCAATTCCCTAAGAATTTCTATTTTACCTTCTATCTTGCCTTCTATTTTACCCTTGGCAAGTCCTTCTGCCTTACCCTTAGCAAGACCTTCTGCTTTACCCTGGACAAGACCTTCTGCCAGACCTTTTTCAATGCCTTTTTCAATGCCTTTTTCAATGCCTTCTGCAATTTTGCGCTCTTGCTCCTCAATCTGCCATTGACGAACAACCTCTGCATCCCATTTGCGCTTTAAACTGATGTCATACATAGTCTGATCCTCCTTTGATAACTTAGCGTAGCGTGCCAGCTGGAAAAAACGTTGGAAAATCGCACTGTTCATGATCTTCGGTAGTTTCCTCAGCGTCGACAGATGCTTTAACATGTAAAATACCATATCAAGATCAGTTGACAACTCCGCTTCGCTTTTCACAAAATTAATCAATTGCAGGTAAATAAAACCAAATCCTTCGTAAAATATTTTCCCGTCCCCTCTGTCACACAGACAAATATCGTGAAAATAACAGCCATCGTCCACACCCTGCATCCTAAAATTGTCCATGACAACAATGGTATAAACCTCGGGAATGTCATATCCCCATCCCGCACGGTTGCCTCGTGGCGCTTTCTCAGAAACTACATTGCACCCATAGTACAGCATACGCTTTTTAAAGTTCCTATGATTGCTCGTTTGCATCTCGATGATCACTTCTTCGCCAGTGGTAGTCTCTACAACAAGGTCAAATATGACCGTCCCAGTTTCTTCACCACGCCCTATTCGCTCCGTGTTGCGGTAGCTAAGGTCCACGATCTCTTTTCTCCCCTGAAAAATGATGTTCAGAAAATTCAGCAGATTCTGCTTGTCCCCAAACAGGATCTTGAAGCCTACATCAACCGTGGGATCAATAAATACCGGTTTATCCTGAAAATCAGGGTTATTACTAAAATCCAAATTATCCATAATATTATTTAGTCTACTGGTTATAAAGCAAATATAACAAATAAGACTTACAAATACTAAAATAATTAGCAAGAAAGCCACTCCCTTGCGGAAATGGCTTTAACAATTATAAATTTTAAAAATTACCCTATCTATTTGTCTGAATCAGCGTACCTGCGATCGTACTTCGCTCCTGTGCCAGCTCTACCTTGGGAACCCTGGAAAGACTTTCGGTAGGGTTATGGCATTTTATTGTTTGCGCTTAAATATCCGGTTTAAAATACGGCTTAACGAGAAACTCACAAGCGTTCCGACCAATGCCGTCAATGCGCCGTTAATCAGGTCGCCTACTGAAAAAGAAACCCAGATACCACAGAGCGTACCACCGATTGCCGACAACCGCATATCACTAAGTTTCATTGATCGCTCCTTTCTCCACCGGGTTTACCCTTTGCCTATCTTGCGTCTGTTCCCCTAACTGGTCAACCTTATCTTCCGAGCCCGCTTCATCCGTCTCCCCATCACTTATCATCTGATCATCTTTGTTGATGACCGACTCGATGATTCCCAGCCCCAGCGCAAGATACCGTACAATATTTAATGCCTTTCCGGGCAGCTTTATCGGTGCTGCAAGTATTAGTCCCAGTACCTTTCCTATTTTATTGATTATCTGTTTCATTCGTAATAAATTTTTTATTATACGTTAGCTACCTTCGGTGATTTACACACCCCGGCTCAAACGGGCGTAGTTCCCTCCCGTCAGCCTATTTTCGATAGACAGGATGACCTTGCCACTTTTTACCTGGTCGATCACCGCTTGATATAAATTCAGGTAAGCTTCCTGTGATTTATATACTTCATAGTCTTCGTGGTTCCTGTCCTTATGGAAATAAGTCCCCACCAGCAGGCAGCCAGCCGTATCCGCATGCGTATTGCCGATATGGATATAGATATTGCTGAAAGCTGGGACATCCCGTATCTCGATCATCCCCTGATGCAGATCCGGAAAACGCTTTTTATAAGCGGTATTCATCCCGCCCCAATAGTTAATCCCTAGACAATACCTCCCGGCCGGAATACAAGTCTGTCCTTTGATTTTATGATCACGTATCCTGTCTTCGAGGACATAACATTGAAACAGGCCATCTATATACAATTCGGACAGGGTACTATTTTTCCCCTGTCTGACTCTTTTGAGCAACATATTCATTAGCGCACCAAGATATTGGCCGAATCACTCCAGTCGCCTACCCCTTGGGTGTTAATTGCACGCACCTGCACTTCGTAGAATTTGCCCACTTCCAGCGGAGCGATAATATTGCTCCGGGACGAAGTCGTCGTAAACCGATCTCCCCATTCGACCGGAATATCCGTTCGTATGCGATAGCGGTATTCGTAGATGGTCGCTATCTTTTGAGGCGCAAAGTCCAGCTTCACCTGCCCGGACTGCCGTCCGTCCGAGAGCCTTACATTGTCCATTTTTAGGGGCACCTGATTGGCAAAGGAGGTGCTATTGGTCGGGAATCCCGAACTCAGTAAGGTAGAGAGATGACCCTGGGCCACCGAATTGACGTAGTATCCCAGCTGCTGCATCACCACAACAAGGGGGCTGCGGCTCTCATCCTTAAGGGCGGTATCTTCGGGCGAACCACGTTTACGTGCAATAGCTAGTTTGGCCGTAAAATCCGCCAACAAGATCTGTATATCCGCCAACGCAGGCGTCGGTGTTGGGTACTTGACATTGTCCGTCATAGCACCGATAATCGTATTGCAGACAATGACCAGTTCATCATCTTTCATTTTTCCAAAGCCGATCAGGGCTTTCATTTTTGTTGCCATTTTCTTTGTATTATGACCTTCCATTTCTACTATGCACATGATCAGGTCTATTTAATAATCTGTTTGTTAATGGTTAAATCTTCCTCGCGAGATCATTTAATGACACAAACATAGTATGGGGATTGATCGAAAATGAAGTTTTGAGCCAGATTGAACTTCATTGAGCCAATTTGAGCCAACCTGATCGGCAATACGTCAGAAAAGGATGATTTTGCGGGGTGACTGCTCAGTTTCGCACAGTAAAATAGTGATTCCGTCACTAGGAATATTCGCATAATCCAATGACTGATCCGAGCAGAGCAGTGAAAAGTCCATTTGGCCAGGTGGGGAAATGAAACAGGCCAGTGTTTGTTCGAACTTTCCGGGTGACTGAACAGCAAATTCCCCCGACTGCACCAACCAGTCAGGGGGAATTTCTATTCAGTCCACTGACTGTTCGTTTTCCTCAAGCGGAAAAAACGAACGGTCACCGGTCTGTTTCATACTTTTGGTCGGGAAGATCGCAAAGTCACAGCGCGAAGTCACCAATCCTTAGCGCCTAATCAAACCGCTGGGGCCAGAAAATTATATTTTCCCCTTGAGTCGGCTCCTTTCGAGCGCTTCGGTCAGATCTTCCTCAAAGTAGCGGTCATCCCCGGTGAGCGTCATCGGATTGAGCAGCCCCTCCTGCACACGGCGCTTGTAAGTCGAGACGCTGATACCAAGGTATGCCGTCACTTCGGTATGTGTCCAGAGTTTACGTTCGCGCAGTGGTTTTTGTTCTACTTTCTTTACTTTAAGGATAAGGATCAGGGTCGACAGCAGGCGGTATATCGCGACTAAAATTTCAGTCAATTTTTCTATACGATCTATTAATGTATGTAAGAATATACTTAGGTTCATGGTCTATGGGTTTAAGACCATCGACGCACAGGTAGGGTTATTTCCATCGACAAAGAAAAATCAGCTCTATTTCAAGGTCTGCCAAGCCCTGCGAAACAAAGGAAAATACCCACGGATGGTAAAGGTTTATAATTACCTTAAGTTACACACATTTTGCCGATTAATTAATGAATTGTTGCTGATAATGAATCGTTGAAATCACCTGCCAGCAAGTTGGTGCGGCTAAAAACGATGGAAACTTTATAACTCCGCTCTGACGCAGAGACCTCCATACGGGCAGATTCGGGATCCAGCAGCTGAAACAAGGCTTCGATACGCTTTTGCGCGGTATGGGTTCCTGATGACCTCTTTTTTCTCGCTGAAATTGGATTTGTGACTTCGAGTTTTATCAATTGATCCAAATTTGACCCAACAGCAATTATTACCGGATCACCTTCAGGACAATAGTGGCCGTATTGAAAAGCATTTTCCATCAGCGTAATAAGTACCATGGGTGGAATATAAACTGGTGCTTCGGGTTTTATTGTAAAATCGATCTTTAAGGGAATAGCTTTATTTGTACGCAACTCATAAATCTGACGTAGGCACTCTACCTGCTGCAGTTCATCTGCAAAATCCACTAATTTTTGTCCGTGATGCGTTAAGTAATGCTTCAGTATCTTATTGCAAAGATCGATTGCTTTTATTGCATCGTGAGGCCTTCTTCGGATCAAGGGTACGATGATATTTAGCGTACCATTCAAAAAATGAGGCGAGAGCTCCTGTTGTACCAACTGCAGCTGTGCGATCTCCACTTCATTTTTCAGGTCGTGGTAGCGCTGTTCAGAATCCTTTATCAACAGCCAATGCTCCACACCTTTTTCCCATACGTACAATAGGATCCCTACAATACTTGGGAAGATAAAAGTCACGAGGATCTGCCAGAGATTACGAATATCCCAGCCCTCATCGGACCACTCCAATCCACCAAAAGCCCAGCTCAACCCGATCACGGCAATAAGGACGAGCAAATGAAAAGATAAAAAAAGCGTTCCTAAAATAAATACATTGAGCGCGGCTCGGCGAAAAACCCAAGGGGAAAAGACCTTGTTATAGAGTAGAAAGACTGCTGTATCGGTCAAGCACAAGTACATAAAATCCCAGCTTCTATCAAAATAGTCAGGTACGACAAAAAAGAAATAAATCACCGTAACGGTGATAAACATAGCAAAAAACAGCTGACGCAACTGGTTGAAAGTCTCTCTACTGCGATACATATGCACACAATTTATCAGTTATTGGGCAGGTGCTTTAGCAGCCAGCTGTTTATATATTTTATACCATGCCCATTGACAAAAAATGCTTGTTTCTCTATCGTGATAACCCCATCTGAATACATGTACATATGATTCATATTGACGATTTCTGAAGGATTGATACGGATCAGGTTTTCCATATGACCAAATTTGGCCATAAAATCCTTGATCGAGATATTGATCCGTCCGATAGGAGGAAATGCATTATTAGACTTCGCTCCATAAGCATAAAGGTAGTTTCCATTCATTTTCAGATATCTGATATCATGTATAGCCACCTGCAAAAGTATCCGCTTTTTTTTGCCGACCGATTGACCTAAAGCATTAATAGCATTGATATTGTCCAGTAATATCGTGCGCAAAGGCGGCTTTGAAATCTTTAAGTTGTTTGCCTGCAACTTATCTATCAAAGCCAAAAGTAAAGTCTCATCCACGGGTTTGACCAAAAAACCGTCGACGAGCTGTTTATGTGCATCCAGCGCATAGTGCGGATGCCCGGTGCAACAGACAAAAAAACTACAATGTTTTTTTAAGCTGGCAGCAGCTGCTAATCCGTCCGTATCCCCCAGTTCGATATCACAAAAGATAAAGTCGACAGGCTGGCGATGGCTTCTCAGAAAATACTGCGCATCGGCAACGGTATTGAAGCAGCCCAAAAGATCAAATAATTTTGTATTGCTCAACTTTCTTTCCATTTCATCACAAGCCAATTCCTCATCGTCGATCACAATAGCATGGTATAGGTTCATCATTGTCAGAAAATAATAAAAGCAATATAATAAATAATATAACACCGTCCGAAAATAGTCACAGCACATTTACAATTCGAGGCTCACTATATTACCTCAAGAAATCAATAATTAACTATGAACAGCAAGATGAAAAATTTAATTAAAGTCTGCCTATGCATTATGATCCTTTGGGCTTATCTGACCAACAACAAGCCTGCCGCCATGCAAACGAGCTCGTTTGAAACTGTTGAAATTAGCGCATTACAAATTCCGATTAGCGATGGTCTGAAGACAAAGATTTTCACCACCAGGGACAAACAACTAAAAGCAACACGATCCAATTAAGCCTTGAAAAGAGTACTGTACCATTGCCGGAACCATATATTGCGGGGGAGCTTATGCCTACATTTTGGTTTACTGATAGCGATCAATATGGAGCATCTCCACCGATATTGCGCCAGCATAAGCTTTCTTAGCTATCCCATCCAGTTGCTACATCCTCTTTTGGCAAACAGCCTATCGGAGACGTATACATCCTGGGCAGGCCTCCAGGGTGGCTATGCATTCTACAGTCCTACTGTCGGTAATGGCTATGAAATTCAGTTCCGACAGCAATTGGCAAACCACAAAGATACCACCGCAGCGACTTTATTCCAGGCTGCCACTGGTCTCATGCGGTACCAGAGTTTTTTGGACATTGGGGTATCGTTTGTTTATACAGACAGAAGGGATGAACAACAGACTGCTATCGCCATGATAAAACAGGCTCGAGAAATCTACCGGGTTTATCACCCTGACGCTTCCATTTGTGTTTCCCTGGTCAGCTTCGTAAGCCCTAGCCTCAGCCAATTAAAAACCCACCTGTTGTCGCAGCCCTTCTACTTATCACTCTATACTTATAATGACACAATTGCGTTATCCGATGAGTAAGTCGAACAACTACCAAGGCTTACAACTCTTTCCCAGGGGACTGGGTCTGTTGCTGAGTCTAGCGATGATCCAGCTTTGGCCAGATCTTGATCTACTCTACTCGTCTTTGTTGATGCCGGACGAACTATTGCCCCTGTATAGCGAAAAATGGATTATTATGTTATTTGACTGGGTGTCGCCACGACTCTATGCGGGCTTATATATCGTGAGCGGTCTCCTGCTTGCTGTCATCCGGCAAAATTGTGCCCCAGCAATGCTATTATTTGTGCTACATTACCTATTTTTTGTCGGCTACAGCCCATGGAGCTATGGCGCAGACTACATAGGACAGACGGCCCTATTTTTCTCAATATTTATTTGCATATGGGGGCCCAGCCACTATTTACAGCGATTTTTCAGGCTCCAGCTCACCGCTTTTTATTTTTTTGCGGGTTTAGGGAAGGCACTCGGTATTACCTGGTGGAATGGCGAAGCCGTCTGGAAAGCCCTACAGCAGCCTGTTATGCCCGCTGCTTTTACGGTTCCGTTGTCAGCACATCGATACGAATACCTTTGGGTCGGGCTGGGAATATTGACGATTATCATCGAATTGGGATATCCGCTGACGTGGACAAGGAGATTTCGCTTATTTTTCACCAACAGCATCATCTTGATGCACATCGGTATAGCCCTGACAATGGGCTTGATCCATTTCTCTTGTCTGATGATCTGGTACAACCTCTGTGCCTGGGATCATCCTCTCTTACATCGCATTGCCAAGCCAGTTATAAAACCTCTTGAGACCACCGAGCCAACGTTACAGGTGCGAACGGCGACAGCGGATCTCGATACAAGGGAAGGAGGTAAAAGCAGACACGTTAAATAACCAAAAGCCAATTATTTTATGAAAAAAACATTCCATTTTATGCTACCCGAAGTAGATCAATTTTGCGATCAGACGAAAGCCTTTTTGCCCAAGCTGCCAGATTCCGAGCTACAGCGTTATGAAGATACAGGTATCCAGTTTATTGAAGAATACATGGACTACCATAGTGTTATATTTTATCGGTTGCAGGCCCATGTGCAAGTACCCAACAGGCTATCCATCGAAACAACCAAAGCAGATTACCACCTGCTGTACAATCTCCATTCAGCTACCGAAATCATACTTGAGCAAGCATCAGGTAACAGCCGGGCAGCGCTTCCCTCCGCATGCGCCAGCTATATCTATATTCCCAATGGGGCGCTCCATACCGACCTAGCCCCCGGCGAGTATCTGGTATATGGCGTTTTGGTTGACATAGGCTATATTCGTCCCGCTATATACCAGGAACGCCATTTTCTATCAGAATTCAGATCCGCTCATCTACGGGATAAAGATCGGTTTTATCAGAGTGCCATCTGGCCTATCAAAGAGCGGACCCGCTATCAGCTTTCCCAGATCGAAACACGTTTTTTCAAGTATCATAAGGACAACGAAGCCTTGGCGGTCAAGCTCGTCTATGACCTGTACGATATTGCCATTTACAAAAATTTTGAGGGGCATGAAAAGATCAATCCGGATGAGCTGCTGGCCGAACGCGCCCTGCAGCTGATCAGCGATCAGGTACTGCAGACCTTTAGCTGCTGTTCGATTCGGGACATTGCCGATGCACTGGAGACGGATAGCAGTAAACTGGGCAAAGTCTACAAGTCGACGTACGGTGAAACGCCAAAGCAGACCTGGAATAAGCTCTTAATCCAAAAGGCCAAAGATCTGTTGCTCATGGGGTATTCTGTCAAAGAGGTTTCCAATTATTGTGGCTATGGACATCAGCAAAATTTCTCGACTTTTTTCCAGAAGCAGACAGGAGTTGCTCCGGGGCACTACGGTACCGATAAAAATGAGGGTGACCGATAGCTATTGATCGAAAAATCATACAATGGCCTACCGAAAAGTCATACATCCATGGAAGATTGCTGCGGTAACTTTGGTATAAGATAACAGATCGGCCGGCTTCGGAGAAATTGGCTGATCAATAGGGAATAACTCCACGGCCGATTCAGGAGGATAATAAGGATAGGTAAATTTAAAATTATAAACATAGAAACATGAACAAAGTAGTAAAAAGAATCATCGGCACCATGAGTATCGGTGTCATGACACTAGGAATTTCGTTGGGTGCGAATGCCCAAAGTATTAAAAGTGAAAATGAAGTAAAAGGTGAGAAAACGGTAAAAGTAGACAAAGAAGCTAAATCTTTTGCAACACAAGCTGTATGGTATGATGTTGTGAAAATTAATCCTTCTGGCAGTGATACTCCTTCAAATTACCGGATTGTAGGTATTGGATCGGCACCTTCGACAACGCCAAACCCGAACGATTGCGCTCAGCCTAACAGCTCGGGCCAGTACTGTTCCTTTCAACTGACATTCGACGAGAACGAAGATAGCAGTTCGGTACTGGAGAAAGATGTATCCACTGCGATGTCCGATCTCTCTGCAACTCAAACCGGACAGGCACGGAATCCTAGTCATCCTTAATTGCGCATTAAACAAAGGGGAGTCTCATATTAGACTCCCTTTTTGGTGTTTATCTGCTATTCTGATCATACCCTCCTATTGCTATCGCGTTCGGTGGAATTGGAAAGACATATCGAGGATCATTGGGTACAATTCTAATTAATCCGCCACTGATTGTTTTTTCCAATGTGACGGGATATTCCATTTCCTTGTTTAACCTTCGTAGGTCTTCCCAGCGGAGACCGCGAAAGACTAATTCACGCTGTCTCTCTTCAAAGACCCATTTTATCACTTCCTTTTTATCATTTGAATGAAGTTCGTATTCAACATTCTTTTCAAATCTATTTTTACGCAATTTATTGATCCATTCCAGGGCTTTGTTGAGATTTCCCGCACGCGCTTCACATTCCGCTGCGATCAGCTGCAATTCATCTACAGCTAAACCATATAAGGGGCCTCCGGAAAAGGAGGTGCTGCCGATAAATATTTTAAAGTTATTGAAGTCTTTAAAAAACAATTTTTTCCTCAGATCACCCTCCTGATATTTGTCAAAATACCTTTGATTGACGCAATACAATCCAATGCGTTGTATCTCGGGTATAGACGCCGAAAAATCAAAGATAATTTCAGGATTCACTGGCGCAAGAGGCTGCAATGTTGCAAAGCTATTGGGATCAAGGGGTACGGTATTAAAGTCAAGTAAGGTATTTTTCTGGTTGAGCACTCCGTTTGCCTCTGTCAATGCTAAATCATACTTTCGCAGCTGGAGGCATATCCTTGCCCGCAAGGCGCTGACAGCCAGCCGCGATGGCCGCTGTTTTATGGACGGTTCCATTGGCAAGAGTTCCTCAGCTTCGCTTAAATCCTTTAAGATCAAGTCATACGTTTGCTGTAATGTACTGCGTGAGATCTTTAAAGAGATATCAGGTTCGATTCGGAGCGGCAGACCAAGTTGCGCCTTTGCATTCTTCTCGTCGTAGACATCACAAAACAACTGTGCCAGCTGATAATAATTGAATGCACGAAAAAATAGCGCCGATCCTTTGACATTATTCCAGGCAACGAGCTGTCCATCATCTGGTTTAATCTTTTGAACACCCTCAATTACCTGATTTGCATAGAGGATTCTCCGGTAGCCGAAATTCCAGTCATCGGATTGTTCTCCTTCAAATAGATCTTCTTTTTTCCAAAGATAGGCATTACGTTGGTGCACTGGAGACAGATTTGCCAGTTGTTGTTCATCTACCTGAATTTCATCTGCAGCGATGGTACCCAGCATGATGCTTGCCTTTGTATTCATTGTTCGGAAAGCATCATCTAAGATAGCCTGGTAATCTTCAATACGGTAAGGAATCACGAGACTTTGATCTGTTTTCACTTCCAAAAAAGATCCGGAACAGCTACTTACCAATATTAAGACAGCTGTATATAGTAGCGTTTTCATCATACAAATAGTTTAAAGTTCTATATTCATTGAAAATGATGTTATTCTTGGATTTGGATATGGTGCCATGGGAATGTCTGGATCAAGCCCATATTTATTCCGCCGCCAGATGATGCCGATGTTTGCCATTGACCAGCCGAAGTTTACCGACTTTACTACCGCAGCCCTATTTTTGTTGATCCAATGATAAGACAGTGTTATATCCCGCAACCGCAGGTGATCGCCCCGCTCCCAGAGTAATGAAGACGACGATGCCATTGATCCAATAGCCCTAATTTCCGGTGAATTAGCCGTAGCCTTGGGCAGCACATCCGTAAAGGCCTCGTCACCCGGCTTTTGCCAGCGACGAAAATAGTCTTTGTGATAGGCACCTGTGGTCTCACCCAGCGGATCTATTGTACTACGCTGGAAGTAAAAACCAGATTTCCATACGATATTAGCCGATACCGACCACTGTCTCCATCGAAAGGTGTTCAGCATACCCGCCGTCAAGGTCGGTATCCGGCCCCCTATTTTAGTAAGTTCCTCTATAGGATAAGCATTATAGTAATTTATATAATCAGTGCTCAGCTCACCGTCCTTATAAATAATAGGTTTGCCCTCGTTATTCAGTCCATGCCATGGAAATGCGTAGATGACATCCAAGGACTGTCCCACCACCGGCGGCCTGCTATCTATAAATAAGGCCGCAGAGGTGATGTCGTTGGTATTGTAGTGTGTCACTTTATTGTTCACCTTAGCCAGCTGCACTCTTGTATCCCAGTTGAACGCTCCAACGAAATTCTTGCTGTTGAGCGTTATATCCCAGCCTTTTGTCTGCAAGTTGGCATAGTTGATCCGATTGAAAATTGTTGGATATACATTGTCGATAATACCAGTGGTCGGATCCATTAGATCAGCACCGATCAGGTTATTCCCTTTTTTCAGATAATATTCTAGAGAACCTGCCAAGCGGTTATTCAGCACCCCGAAATCTATCCCGACGTTAAACGTATTGACTCGTTCCCATTGCAGGGAAGGGTTGCCCACACTTGTCAGCACCGCAGCCGTATTATTCGTCAGGTCATCTATCGTATACGAGATGATCGGAAAAGTCGATACATTCGGATTCGTATTACCACTACTGCCATAGGTCGTCCTTAATTTCAGGGAGGAGACGATATCATTCTGGAAAAAACTCTCCTGTGCTATTTGCCACCCCAGACCGATAGACCAGAGAGGCACACCTTTTTGGTTAGTTTTGACCCCATAGATATTGGAAGCATCCCATCTCACACTTGCTGTTGCCAGGTATTTATCCCGATAGCTATAGCCCAGGTTGGAATAGTAGGACAGAAAGCGGTATGTATTACGTCCATAGCTTCCGCTTGCTGCTGATATCAAAGCGGTCCCGGTCGGCCTTGTTGTATACCTTTTTGTATAATCAAAATTCGCCCTTCCGGTGAGCAGATCCCGGTCGTAGCCGTAGGACCAAGCAAAGGGAGATGTTGTCGTTATCCGATCTAGCAGTTCGGCGCCTACCAGGTAGTTTAGGACATGCGTATTCTGGCGGCTCCATTCCCCCGACAATTGGGTACGGATGGAGTGAGATCTTGCCCCTGTGCGGCCGCCCTCCCTTCGGATAGCACCATAGGGAATTACCTTCGTCATATCCGCCTGCGTAAACTTATTGACCAGATCACGTGCATAATAGCCGTCTTTATCATACAGTGTACTTTGTCCGCTCAGGTTATTGAGGTATTGGTAAAAGACTTCCCAACGAATCAATTTAGAAAAATCATAAGAGAGCCCCATTTGCATGCGCAATTCTTGATCTGATGACCTGTTGTCATTTAGCTTTATCTCGTCCAAGGGCCTATACATCCAGTCGAGCAAACCAAGGCCCGTCGCGGATTCCTGATAGGCATAGCGCGGCCCTTTGACGATGGGTAAGCTCTGTCCGTTTTCATCCTGAAACCTATAATAAGGTACCACCGAAATTCCACCACCGGTAAAACTGCTATAGCCTATTCCATTCTGCACGTTAAATTGCTGCGTATACCAGATGGAGGGCATGATTTTAAATTTTTCACCCCAATGTATTGTCCCCTGCATATTGGCATTCCATCTTGTGTAAACGTCCCCTTTCAAAAAAGAACGATTTTTATCATAGGATGCCGAAGAGCGAAACGCATAGCTTTTTCCTCCACCGGTGAACGCGATGTCCTGATGCTGGTTAAATCCTTTCCGATAAAAATAGTTCAGGCTTTCATCGCGCGTATCCGTTGCAGCCAATTGGTCCCTAACGTTCATCAGTTCCTGATCCGAAATCTTTTTATCGCGGTGTTTTATCAGCCACTCTGTATAGAGCGGGATTGGTGTCTGATTACGCTCAAGGTAGTTTGCGCGGCTGAACATCTCATCTTCGATATCCAGCACTGTCGCTGCGGGAAGATAATTTGGGGCGTAGTATAAATCCGGTTTATCCTGCAATTGAAATACTGCCCCATATTGTATACGGGTCGGCTGGTCGGTCATGCCCTTTTTGGTCGAGATGACGATAACACCATTTCCAGCCCTTGCACCCCAGATCGAAGCAGCGGCAGCATCTTTGAGCACAGTTATGCTCGCGATATCCGAAGGATTAATCGTGGCCAGGCCCTGCTCGTAAGCAAAGCCATCCAAGATAATTAGCGGCTCGCTATTTGATTGAATTGTTGAGAGCCCACGAAGCCGCAATTTGGGATCAGCGGCACGCTCCCCGCTCGTGCTGGACCGATCCATGGTCAGGCTATTCACGATCCCGTCCAATCTATCTAAAATATTGGTAGCCGGCACACGTGCTATATCCTCCTTGCTTACAAATCCAAAAGATCCTGTCGCGCGCTCTTTAGGGATCTGATAATACCCTGTATTGAGCACTTCAACCTCTTCCAAAACAGTTGATCTCCTATTCAATTTGATCAACAGCTGGCGATCCCCTGGCTTCACAGCGATTGTATCGGATCTGTATCCCACATGAGAGAAGACCAATGTATTGACCGTAGCCGATAATAACACCTGAAATTGACCTAAGGAGTCAGATTTGGACAATATAATACCTCCGAGGGTCTGAACTGAAACATTACCTATTGGTTTCTCTGTTTTTCCATCGGCCACCCTGCCTTTAACGTTCACCGTTTGCTGCGCAAAAAGGAAAGTCGTTATTACCGAGTTAAAAATAAACAGTATGATTATTTTTATTTTCATGACTATTGGATTTGGTTGTCGAGATCCCAGTTAATAAAATCCGGTATATGATCGAGCTTGCCTTTCAGTATCTGAAATATATAATCAGGGGCAACAGGCTTTGAAGAAGTTCTTCCGAAAAGTTTTCCATCTTTGATCCATATTGACGGACCTACGCCGCCGTACAGTGTGAAATAACGGGCCAATATAGCGGCTGCCGACCCTATAATCTGTGGGCGCGTCCAATTCCTTTCATGCAATTTTACTATTCCCTTATACTCCGCATCATTGACTACGCCTACTACTTGTATTTTATCTCTAATTTTTGGATATAAGGCTTCCCATTTATCCATAGATTTTATACAGGGCGCACAATACTCCGCCCAAAGATCCAGCACCAGGAATTCTTTATTTGATAATTCACGCAATGTTGCTGTCGTCCGCCCATCGGGCATGTTTAACATTCTCAAGGGCAGATCTAAAATGCGGTCAGGGATAATCTCGCCTTTGCGTATATAGCCTATTTTAGTGCTGTCTACATTATATATATAAAATGGATATCTGTTAAAGTCTACATAAGGATACTTCACTCTTAATCTGACATCTGAATAACTTTTTTTTGAAATGGCGCTTTCAAAATCAAGTAAGTTCCTCCTTATAGAATCCGTTGTCGATTTCCGACTGGCTAGCCCATAGGCCCCGCTGTCCTTGCGGGGCGTCTGAGCCGATAAACTAAACATAGAAAACCATAGGATAGATAGTAGGGCACTATACAGTTTGATTGTCTTCGGATTGGGCAAGACCTCTCCTGCCCAAAAAAAATATCTCATTTTTTAGGTGTTTAAAGAGTGACCAAAACATATAGCGCTCCCTTCCGACTTAAATCAGTTTTTCCAGGTTCCTATGCCTTGCTTAGGTCACTCCAGTAAATAAATAGAACTATTAATAGGTTCTCAGATGCGGTGCTAGACAATTACAGGTGAATACATATGGACAATACCGCATCCGTTGGAAAAATGAAAAACCGACCTTTTTTATAGAAAATCTATATTTATTTTTTAGAATCTTTGCTTATGATTTGCAAAATCCGTACTTTTAAGCTGCTAAGAATAAAAGAAACGAGGATAGTCCAATGGTAGGGCATTGATCTTGAAAAAAACAGGTCGGCAAAACCAACAATGTTAATGCTATAAGCAGGCCTTACAGGCTTTTTTATGCGCATTCCGGCACCATATGGTATCGGTCGTTGTTGATTTTAAGCTCTTTGATACTACTCCGGAGGGCAATATTTATTCTTGATCAATAATGAAATGGTTGATAAACAGCTTTGAATAGCTAGCTGCTGTATCGGTACTGTAGGTGGCGTTCTTGGCTCATTTAGCATCATAATTTTAAAAATTGGGTTAACAAATAGAGTCTCGAGGAGGAAAACTAGAGCATCGTAAAAAGGAAAAGCTCCTACCTTCCACCGCCAAATGGTACCAGCAAGGACCTGACACGGCTTCCGATAGGAGCTTCTCCCAAAGATTGTACAAATATACAAAATTGGGACAATATGCTCCTAAAGGCCTCGTGTCATTAAAATTGCTGGTTTCTTTGACGAGACTCAATCAGCGAACTGATTATGATACAAATATATAACTTACATGCAAAATATGCAACAAAATTCTCACATTTCTAATCAAGAAAGCACTAATGATTATAAAAAGAATTATATAAACATATTTAAAAATGAACTAATACTGTTTATAGAAGAAAAAAACAAAAATGAAAGAAAACTATTAGAAGAAAAAGAATATGTTGAGAAAGCTCTAAGCGGTAAGGTATATTTAGTGGGAATATTGTTCTACGACTTTTGGGTTAGATATGGATTTGACTTCGAAGTTTTCTGCAAGAAAGTTTTTGCGTCTTCGAGAGCTTACAAATTAGATCTATTTATTGATTCAGAAAATCCTTTGCTAAGACTTTTAAACCCATTGCTGAACTCGCAATCGAAATTTTACGAAGCATCGGATATAGAAAAAACTAGATTTAGCAGAATTATTAAATCGAATAAACCATATGAACTCTATGCAGATGAGATTTATGGTATTGCAACAGCGCTAAATATCGAACAACTCAACATGTTCAAATACTTCTATCAGGAGAGTAATCAATCTGAGATAAATCTACTTTTACAAGTATTACAAGGAAGGACAAAAAAATAACACATTATTTAAGTACCTCGGGGCGAATGGATACGCCCGATGATTGTAATTATACCTGCCAAGTAGATTCATTCGCTGAAATTCAAAATTAAGTAAAAAACAAATTTCAAAAACTTTTTGATTTTAAATTTCTTATCACTATATTAGTAATGCCGGTTAAAGTAAAACCAACTCTAACTAAGCCTCCTGAGTTACATCTGGAGGCTTTATTTTAAATCATCGTTGAATTTTCAATAGAATACTTTTCATAAAATTAGGTTAATAAAAAAGGTAACTCCCCTTGCATCGCCCGATGATAGGGGAGTTTTTTTATATTAAAGGGCCTATTGATTTAAAACGTAATTGTAATAGGAATAGACTTGAATGTACTCATGTTAAAAGTTGTATTTTTATATAAAATAACAAGATTGTACTGACCAGATTGCCATTGTCTGTCGCCTGCAATTTGACTACCCAAACCATCTTTCTCCGCACCGATAATAATATCGTCACCGCTGAGGGCTCCATCGACCAACTTATAGGCATTGACTTTAGATGCTGGCCCCAAATCCTTATGCTCCACCTTAGATATAATGATGGCCTTTGTCAAGTCAAGTTTATCTATGGTTTCAGGAAAATAATTCAGTGTCCGTTTGATCAATGCTGTATATAAGATACCATCACCTTGTATTTGCTTAATCTGTGCCCGGGCTGTAAACTTATCCCCTTTTTTGAATAGCAAGGGGTTTTCGACATAGGTATTCATATAATAGATCATCTCGTCATTTCGGGAGAAAATATCACGGTCTACGATAGGATCGACAGGCATATTAGCCGCATCAAAGATCTGAAAATCTTCCTTTAGCTCTAGCTTCGATCCGTTTGCATCATGTACGACGAAGAAAAAATCAAATTTACCCTCAGGTGCTTCCAATGGAATGGTAAAATGCTTATGTACATTGGCATTTTTTAGTCCTTTAAACTCATCCCATGCAATTTTCATTTTCCATGATGAGGTGTAGGTCTCCCCTGCCCTGGGTAAAATCTTTACTTGAACGGATTCGATTTTGTCTCCCGCAAGGAGATCCGCATTAAAATGGAAGTCCCGTCCTCTGATCGCCTGCTTATTATTTGCATAACCGATTTCTACATTTTCAGCCTTCGGCTGAGTAATCCCGGGCGCTTCCCCGTCCTTTTTGCAGGATATAAATAACCCTGCTGTGAACATAAATGCCAAGATAATTTTTATTGGTCTGATCATATGGTATAGTTTTTTAATGCAATATGGTTGCAAATATAACAAACGTACAAACAAAAGCAATATAGTTGCATTAATAAATCAATCCGACACCTTAACTTTATTTGGAAGTATCCCAACATGTTCACAAAAAAAGCGGACAACATTACTGCTATCCGCTTTTCATTATCACAAAAAAACACTATTTCTACAAACCGTTCAACCAATTATTTACCTCATCTTGTGTTTTTCCGGTCTTCTTCTGAAGTTTACCGACCAATTCATCTTCTTTGCCTTCAGCATACAGTAAATCATCATCCGTAAGATCTGCGTATTGCTGTTTTACTTTACCTTTAATCTCATTCCAACGGCCTTTCCAAGTTAATTCACTCATAACATTTTCCTTTCTTTTTTATAAAAAAAAAAGCCTAGAGCTCGATTCGTTTAAAAGAAATTGTTATAAAATGTTAAAATCGTTCCGGCATTCCATAGCCCGCAATAGGGAGTAATAATTCATTCGATAAATAAAAAAATCATCCAATAATTATAATCCTTTTGTATCTTTAATAAGTCATTCAATTATAAATCTAAAACAAAGAATATGTTCAAAAACTCCCGGCTGTGAAAATGATCAAATTACTTAAATTCGGTTATTCGCATTCAGCAGGGGAACCTTATTTTGTAGACTTTAAGGCTATTTCCATAGACTGGAAATAGCCAAATTGACAAGCCTTTTGAAATTATTCCGAACACCGAAACGTATTCCACAATCCATCCAACTTTGACCATACTGGGGCAGATCTTTCCTGTGGCGAAAACTGATGGAAAATAATGGTATGATCTGTACCGGGACATTTTCTCAAATGTATTGTTGCTTGCAATGTTATGGGCTGTTTGCCCATATAATCCACCATTTGAATTGTACCTGTAAACGTCGATTCATCCTCTTCCTCGGACTCGGCTAATTTCTTGAATCTTGCCTTGGTTTTCTTGATCAGGTCTTTTGGAAGATGACGCTTCTCGATGTTACGATTGACTAATCCATCAAAATACATCGACAGATTATTTTCAATTGTTTTTGAATCGATTACTTGCTGGCCCTCTATATACCACAAGAAAGCATAAGACCAATACTCATCACTCTCAGGTTTGCTCCATCCTACCGTAAAACGCACATCCTCTACTCCCTTATAGGGAATCTTAGGCGCAAAATCTATCGGTATCGAAAATCGTTCGATCCCCCAGCCATCAAGACCAAGGCTATACGGAGCTTTCCAGGCTACAGGGTCAAACTTTTCCTGTGCCTGTAAGCCAATAGTGAAGACAAGAAAAAAAATTATTACAAATAAAGATCGTTTCATAATCAACTCATTTATTGCTGGTTAATCTAAGATAACAATAAATGTTTATTCGCGTATAAGCTAATTTTCTAAACCCATTTACTCAGGGAGTAAATCTCATAAAAAGAGAATCAAACTATAGAGAGCAAAAAAATAACAGCATTATATATTCTTTCTCCAAAAATTCAGGAAGCCATCACATGCCGTGTATTCCATATCAAAGCTCAATGGAATTTCGTCCCATCCACTCCAATACGTAACAACTTTGGTTCCGATAGGCATTTTTTGAAGCTGACCTCTGAGGTAATTTGTATAGGTATAATAGAGATCCTTGTTGGGAAGTACTGAATTATCAATCGGAAAGGATTGATCCAGGTTCTCGTAGAACGAATTGTAGAAATAAAAGCCATTGTAATCAGCGAAAGAAATCTGATCGATGTTGGCATGAATAAACTCTACATTTTGTATATCATGCTTTTGAGCCAAGTCTTTAGAAACACGGACAAGCGATTCGCGTTGTTCGACACCATAGAACCTTCCATTTGTGCAAGCAGCGCCCACCAAACAAAATTTGCCAGCACCGGCTCCGATATCGAGTACTTTGTCATTCGAATTTTCAACTAAATATTGTGACGCCATCCGGGCTACATTTACAGGTGTCCAATAGCGCTCTGCCAGCTCTCTAATCCTAGGAGAATAAAGGTCATTGAATGTACTATCATCTACATTCACATCGGATCGCAATAATTTAAAAACCATTTTTTTAATTTGTAAGGATTAAATAGCTCTGATTGAAGAGCTGGGTAACAATCAACGTTGTCTAAGAAAGTATATTTTCCCTGATTTGGGGTCTATTTCAACGATTACCTTTCGGTGATTTTCATGTTCTTAGATATACCAATCCGGATATTCAGGATCTCTAGCTGAATATGTTTTTAATACCTGGTCGTGAGTTGATATTCCTAGTGGATTATTATCCATTCAGGACATTCATATTAGTGTCTACTAATTTACAATTTTCTATTTTAGTGTGCAACAGCGTTGTTGTCCCTCCAAAAACATATCCAATGTTTCAAAAAGAGAATTTGGAGATTATAAAAACAAGTTTTAGGTCATCGTCCGATGGCATTGATTCCTATTTCAAACAGTTCGTGTAGCGTTTTTTATAACCTTTCGTTTAAATAATTTACAACATTTTAGCTAATTAAGCCCAGGCGAAGATGATTTTTTTTATATTTGATTTTAATCCGTAAATCTTTCGGTTTCAACTAGTATTATGGACACTAAACAACAGTCGAGAAAAAAATATCAAGGAGAAAAAAACAACAAAGAGCGAACCATGGGCAAGTTAATTGCTTCAGTTGGTAAAGTTCTTGAAGAAAAAGGCTATCCCGGACTTACGATAGCCAATATTTCAAAGGCGGCAGGTGTGGACCGTAAGCTCATTAGTTTATACTTTGGATCGTTGGACAAGTTGGTTGAAACTTACATAAGAGGAAAAGACTATTGGCTTTCTGCAACCGTGAACGCTGTTGAATACTTCGGCAATTCGCCTGAGGTGGGATCAAGAGGCTTTTTAGAATCTTTATTATTAAATCAATTCGAAGATTTTCTTACAAATACTGAAATGCAAAAGATATTGGCCTGGCAGATTTGTGAAGAGTCTGTACTCATGTCTGAGATGTCTCAGGAACGGGAAAAGATGAGTGCGCTATTCTTCGCTTTTGCGGATAAAGAACTTCAAGGTAAGGATCTCGACTTGAGGGCTGTCGTAACTATTCTCGTTGCAGGTATTTATTACATCGTCCTTCACTCGGCGCATACAAAAAGTACCGTTTGTGAAATCGATATCTCAACGCCAGAAGGATTGGACAGGATCAAAAATTCAATTAAGAACATCTTGGGATGGGCTTATAACTCGGTGGAACAGCCTGTCGCTTAACCCAATGCTCCAATTATAAAGCCGCCAGAAAATTTCAGAATTAATAAGGACATAAGGTCTCAGGTTACTGGAGAATTCGTTCTTATTCTTTTTCAGCGCTTTGTTCGTCAATGAATTCGCCGACCGCACGATCGTCTAATCGGGCTACGACCTTAAACGCATTATAGATCTGATCAACCGAATATTGATGCTCCTCCAAAGTTTCAAAAAATACTTCATTTAGCGTCCTAACCATGTTTTGGATCTGATCGTAGGATTGAAGTGTAGTGATCGTAAATCTTATCCCCGAATGATTTTTGGATACAGCGGGAAATACCCCGATGTTCAGCAAAAATCCGCGTTTGATCATCCTTTCCATAATGGTATATGCTAGCTCGGCTCTTGATGTGCCAACGAAGAATATTCCGGAATCAAAATTCGAAATTAGCGGCAGTGCGGTGTCCCTAAATAACGCGCTTGCATATTTTATCCTATTTGCCAGTTCTGTCTGCAGCTCCGAGATTTCGTCAGTTAAGTGGATCTTTGCAGAAGCTACCGCAGCACCTAAGGTCGCCGGCTGCAACGGACCGGAGGAGTTGAATGGAGCCCCACAGGCACGCACCCTTCTGGCTAATTCCTTATTCGGAAAAACCAAAATGCCGCCACCTGTAGCAAAGGCTTTGGCCATCGATGAGGCCACGATCATCCTTTCGTGTATAGTATGGTTGCTGAGTATATATCCTTTTCCATTTTTGCCTAATATACTCATACTATGTGCATCGTCTATGTAAGTATGAAATGAAGGATAGGACTCCAACAAATTAAAGATCTCATCAGCCGGGCAGCGGTCCCCAAACATGGAATAAATGCCGTCTGCAAAATACCAAACGCGCTTGTATGTTTTTTGGAGTGTTTCGATGCGTTCCTTGAGCAAATCTAAGCGGTTATGTCGAAGGACTTCAAAATGAATTGGCCAATTTGCCCTAAATACGTTGATGCCGCTCAATACCGAATTATGGAGTTGTTGATCAGCGATCACTGCATCTTCTGAATCCAAAATTACAGGTATGGCGGACAAGTGGGCAAGGGTGGTGGTAGGAGCAATAATGGTGGGGGCTTCGAAAATCTCGCTCATCAACTCTTCTAATTCCCTATATAATTCAATGGAAACATAGGCTCTTGATTCGGAAAACTGCACGCCATATTTTTCCACAGCAGCTATTGCCGCACGTTTTAAACGCTCGTCATGTTCTAATCCAAGGTAGCTACAAGAGGTAAAGTTCACTAATGCTGAGTCATTGATATGGATGAGATTGTCGGTTGTTAAATCACCTTCCTGAGTTAAATGAAGTATCCCTCTTTTAACGCCTTCAGAAATGCTCTGATCGATAGCGCTCATAAAATTATAATGGTTCATGGCTTTGTATTTATATTAATGTTCTCCATTAAAGTTATCGATTTTCCTAATAAAAAGTAGTGCTACCTTTGATTTATTTGAGCTGACCTCCCAAAAAATTGGAGTATTTAAAAGCAGAATTCGGTGATGAATTACTAATTTTAAAAGGGAATGGAAGGAAAATCCGCGGTTTAACTCTAGTCTAAAATTCATGGCTATTGAGGTTGAACAGGCAATCAAAGGAAGCGATTTCGTAGCTGTTTTGGAAGAACCTTTCCAAGGGGCAATACCAACCGGAAGACGCCAAGGAAAAAATTGAAGTCTGGAGTTAGTAATACTACACCTTCAGACTCCACAGCTATTTGGAGGATATGACGCCTGAAATGTTTATCGAAAAACAAGTCAAAACAGCGGAATTTTTTACTAATCAACTATGTTAATTTCGTTCGAATACTCTATAGAACTTAATGATATATTAAATAAAGTGGACTGTATAACTAATTAAGAAAAAATAACACCTACTACAGAACACAAAAGATAAAGAATGTTACACAACGGCAACAACTTTTTTTTATATTTAAATTGTTATTTTTTTTATTTCATATTTCAACTAATTTTTATGACTGTAATAGTAATTGGTGCTGGCTTAGCTGGTCTAGGTGCTGGCATCGCATTAAAAGAACGCGGTATAGAATTTAAAGTCCTTGAATCTGCCATTGAACCTGGCGGATTGGCGAGAACAGACTCTATCGACGATTGCTTTTTTGATTTTACGGGTCATTACTTGCATGTGAAGACTGACGAAGGATTAAAAGATCTGTTACAGGGTACTACAGAGTTTGCAAAAGTTAAAAAACGGACCGCTGTTCTTATTGACAAACAGGTTGTCCCCTATCCCGTTCAATACAATATTAAACATCTAGGAAAAGAGCTTACACATAAAATTATCAGCGAAATCGGGAAAGAAAGAAAAGAAAAATCAAATACATTAAGTCAGTTTATAAAAGGGCATTTTGGCGAGACATTATTTGAATTATTCTTTGAACCCTATAACGAAAAACTGTGGGGTAGACCGTTGGACGAACTACCGAAGGACTGTTTGGGAAATTATTTTCCAGCTATTGACACGGATTTACTGTTAAAAAGCGCAACTTCAGACGTCCCCTACCAGGGATATAATGATTTCTTTTATTATCCAAAATCAGGCAAGATCAGTTCTATGGCAGAAGCCCTAGCTGAAAAAATAAAAAAATATATTTTTTATGAGACAGAGATAACTTCTATCAATGTCAAAAAGAAAATTTGCTATGACCTTAAGGGGAAGGAGTATAAATATGATCACCTAATTAGCTCCGTTCCCCTTTCTCAGCTTTCTTCTTTAATTGATCCTTCAAATAAAATTATATCAAATTATGAATATACAAGCATAAAGAATATCAGAATTATTATAAAGGGTTCGTTATTACATAAATACCACTGGCTCTATGTTCCAGATAAAAGGGTTCCTTTCTACAGATTAGGCTTTCCCAAGAATGTCATTAATGATACTTGTCCTCCTGGGCATGTGTCCATTTCGGTGGAGGTTGAAACAAAGCATTGCCAAAACTACACCGATCAGCGTATTGCAGATCTTGTAATCCAATACTTATTAGATTATAAACTGATTGATTTTGGCAGCTTTTCTACAGTCAGTAGCATAATTATATCACCAGCATATACATATATTAGTGGAGGCCAAAAAATTATAATCAGCTCTTTGATGGATGAACTAACAGTAAATAATATTACGCCCATCGGCAGATACGGATTGTGGAAATATTTTTCTATGGAAGAAGCGTATTTATCTGGAAAGGATGCAGTACGATCGTTATTTTCTGATAAAAAACTATAATATTCTTATACAAAAAGCTATTATATTCGTAAGTAAAGTGATTACTATTGCATAAGTAACTATCGCTTGACTTTTAACTCCGTTCTTTAACAATATGGTACTGATATGAATACCATCTCCTATTAATGGAGATTTTCCTTTCATTATTCTTTTTAAAATAGTAAAAATAAACTCAAAAATCACTAAAAAGAAAATAAAAAGGTACTCTAGAATTGTAGGGATACCCATTGACGGACGCGCCGAAATTAGTAAAAATAAGAGTGAATATATAAGCCCAAATGAACCAAGGTCGCCCATAAATAGCTTTGCTGGCGTCCAATTAAATTTTAGAAAAGCGAAAATTCCACCAATAAAAGAAAAGACAAAAGAAATGTGTTGAACATCTTTTTGATAAATCATAACACCCCCCAGAGTAATAAATACGGTCAAAATATAAGCTCCAGCTAATCCATCCATCACATCAATAAAATTATACGCATTGATAATGACACAAGATACCGCTATAAAAATGCTCATATTAAACCAGTTAAAGTTAAGATGGTTTATTTCGTTCCAATGAAGATATAAAACAACTGATGCTGTAATTTGAAATATTAGCTGAAGAATTGGTGATAATGCAGACTGAAATCTATCCTTATAAAGACCCAAGAAAACGAGAGGTAGTAATCCAAAAATATAAGATTTCAAGTGAAAATTTTTATCTAAAAAGAGCAAAATAGAAGGCATAACTCCAATAAAAATCCCTATCCCCCCTATAAGCGGAGTAGGTAAAACATGGGTTACAGTATTCGCATTAGGTTGAGCAACCATTTTCAAGTTTATTCTTTTGTTAAGCAAAAAACTGAATAAAATAAATGTAATAAAATATGATAAAACTAGCGGTAACATTACCTCAACAATAATAAATGTAATATTAGTCAAATCAATATCTTTCATAATTTTGGAATTTAAGAGTTCAGGCGGAGCGCCTTCATTATATAATTGTTTATTTCGTTAACATCAAATTTTCTTACGGCAAATTCTCGGCCATTTAATCCGAATTCTATTATTTTCTCAGGATGAATGATAAAAAATTCCATTCTATTTGTTAAAGAATTTATATCCTGCTGATTGACCATAAATCCATTAATCTTCCCAGGAATGGATTCAATAGTTTCCCTACAACCAATAGCGTCGCTTGTTATCAATGGCCGCCCAATTGCCATACCTTCCAACAAACTTCTAGGCACCCCCTCTCTATAGGAGGGTAAAACAACTACAGATGAATCGATAATAACCGAACGAACATCATCTAACCAGCCAAGGTACTCTATCACTCGATTACTAATTATATCATTGTATAATGTCTTAGAAATACAATCAGTTCCATGTCCATCGTATTCGCCCAATAGTTTAAATGTTACATCCGGATATCTATTTTTTATAATTTTAGCTGATTCGTAAAATTCCCTTACTCCTTTTGAATTGACAAGCTTTGCTATCATAAGAAAGCTAACCTTAGATATGTCGGGCTTATTATAGGAAAACTTTTCCAAATCTACACCTGAACCATTAACAATCAAAACATTACTTCTTTTATTTAATATCTTAAGATTCGTTAATTCTTGATAATCATCTCGATTTTGAAAAAAAATTAATGTTGATCTATTTATTTTTAGACTTACCTTCAAGATTACTCGAAATAATTTATCAATAAATGTCTTATGACGTTTCTCTAGAAACATATAACCCATGCCGGTAAATAAATTAGCAATTTTGCGTATTCCGCAAATCCAAGAAACAATATTGCCATAAAGAATGGGTTTAATGGTATAAGCGAAAAAAATATCTGGCTGTACTTTGCTGAGTATATTTCTAATTTGGAAAATATACTTTAAATCAGATAAAAACGAAATTTTATTAGGATGCAGTGTGATTTCGTAAATAGAAACGCCCCATTTTTCTAACGTCTCCCTTATTTGATTATTATTTATTTGAGGACTTATAATGCTTACATGATATTTTTTGGATAATTCCTCTATTAGTTTCCCACGCAAATTTATTATTGAATTTGAATAACTACATGATATAATAATCTTTTTATTGAGAGATTTATGGTTAGCAAGTTTTCTCATAGCATTCCGGAATAAGATCAATTCAATAAATCAATTAAAAATGTTTAACTCATGCCTATAAAAACAAATTACAAAATTAAGTTGATTATTAAACAATTAAATTTTTTGAAACCTCCCCCAGAAAGGGCGTTTTAGAATTTATCCTGGCAATTTAAATTAAATTGCCAGGATAAAACATATTTTCTCTCAATTTTCATGATGGATTAAAAGATATCTTCAAAAAGACTAAAAATCTAAATAAATACTGTCATCTACCACTTTCTTAACTGGCCACAATCGTTGTGGATAATGCCCATCTACAATTAACTGTTGTATACTTTGCTGCACCTGTTCTTTATCTTCTTTGTACGTTACCCCAAACCATTTTGCATCTGTGGGTAGCACGGAGAAATTGGCTAGGCCCTGCTTAACCATATAGTCTGGTAGGTCTGGAATAAAGAACTCTGCTTTAGGGTTTTCGTAATTTTTCTCGACGAAACCAGGAAACAACCCCCGGGCAACTTCAAAGATCTTGGGTGTGAAACCCCAGAAATTCATCGAAACACGTGTATTATTTGGTAAGATTGTTTCATCTTCCTGCTGCGCATAAACAATGCTACCCTCTTTACGGTAAATATTGGTGCGTTCGGTAACACTTTGTAAGTGATCTGTCGCGTTGACTTCACATACCCCGCGGGATACATAGCCAAAATCAGACAATGTATTTCCTACTTCAAATCCAACCAGAGCCATTTCTTGATCAGTGGCTCTTTCCTTTAGAAAATCAGCCATCTTCTGGAATGCATCGTAACCATAGAAATCATCTGCATTGATCACACAAAATGGACGATCTACAGTCGGCTCAGCACTCATTACGGCATGTCCCGTACCCCATGGTTTCTGACGTTCGACTACGCGGTCTACACCAAATTTGCGTAAATCAAAATCTTGGTAGACGTACTCGACTTCAACTGTATCAGGGAGTTTATCACCTACATTACTCTTCATAACGTCCAAAAATTCCTCACGAATCACAAAAACAACTTTACCGAAGCCAGCACGTATTGCATCGTAAATGGAATAATCTATAATTTTTTCGCCAAATGGGCCAAAGCTTTCAACTTGTTTAGCTGAACCATAACGGCTTGCCATCCCGGCAGCCAGGATAACCAGAATTGGTTTTTGGTTATTCTCTTTGTTATTTATCATTGTTTGAATTGTTATCAATAAAAAAGACCTTATTCTACTGTGACAGATTTTGCAAGATTACGCGGCTTGTCAACATCCACTGCGCGTTCGACACCGATGTAATAGGATAGTAACTGTAATGGAATTACAGATAATAATGGAGCCAAAATCTCATCGGCCTGAGGAACTACAATATAATCTTCCGCCAATTCAGCAGCTTGCGTATCACCCTCAGAAACCACTGCGATCAAACGTCCCTTGCGTGCTTTAATCTCCTGCATATTGCTCACAATCTTCTCATAAAAAGGATCTTGTGTTGCAATAAATACCACCGGAAGCGTTTCATCCACCAAAGCAATCGGGCCATGCTTCATCTCTGCAGCAGGATAGCCTTCGGCGTGGATATATGAGATTTCTTTCAACTTCAGTGCACCCTCTAGGGCGATTGGAAAGTTGTATCCTCTACCTAAGTATAAGAAATCTGAAGATTCGCGATATTTATCAGCGATAGTCCTTATCGTTGCTTTTTGTGTTTTTAATATCCAATCGACTTGCTCAGGGATCTTTGCAAGCCCTTCAACCAATGTTTTAAAACGCTCATCCGATATTGCTCCTTTTAATTGGGCCAGTCGTAGGGCAAAAAGCTGCAATACGACCAGCTGTGCCGTAAAAGCCTTGGTACTTGCTACGCCAATCTCTGGTCCGGCATGTGTATAAGCACCTGCGTCCGCCAAGCGCGCAATAGAAGAGCCTACGACATTGACAATACCAAATATCGTCGCACCTTGTTTTTTCGCAGTCTCCAGTGCAACTAGTGTATCAGCTGTTTCACCGCTTTGGGAAATAGCCAGGATGACATCATTCTCATCAATGATTGGATTGCGATACCTAAATTCAGAAGCATATTCTACCTCAACATTCACCCGGCACAGTTCCTCGATAATATACTCGGCAACTAAGCCCGCATGCCAGCTCGTACCACAAGAGACAATAATAATACGACGTGCTTTCAGTAATTTATCAGCGATACTATCTAAACCGCTTAATGTAACACGTAACTGCTCGGCGTCTAAGCGGCCTCTGAAAGAATCAAAAATTGTCTGCGGCTGTTCAAAGATTTCCTTCAACATGAAATGTTCATAGCCGCCCTTTTCAATCGCTTCAAGATCAAGATCCAGCCGTTGTACAAAAGGCGTGATCGTTTCGTTGCCATAGTTCTTAAGAATCAATTCATCTGGGCGTACGATGGCCATTTCATAATCATTGATATAAACGACATCTTTTGTATAAGCCAGCATCGGTGAAGCATCTGAGCCCAAGAAGTGGCCTTTTTCTCCTACACCGATGACCAAAGGAGAGCCTTTACGGGCTGCGATGATCGTATTTGGTAATTGCGGATCGATGAGTAAGATCACATAAGCCCCTGTTACTCGCTTAAGAGCGATTCGCACGGCTTCTTCTAGTGAGCAGTTATTATTAATCTGGATATCCTCGATAAAATTAACCAGTACTTCGGAATCTGTATCACTTTTAAAATCATATCCTTTTTGCACTAAATCAGCTTTTAATTGACCATAATTTTCAATAATGCCATTATGGATCAATGCGATCCTTCCGGAGTCCGATAAATGCGGATGCGCATTTCGGTCACAGGGCTCTCCATGTGTTGCCCAACGGGTATGACCAATACCTACATTTCCACTTAGATTTTTCCCTAGAGCTTCTTGTTCCAGTGCTGCTACTTTACCTTCTTTTTTATAAAGATTGATTTTATTGTGATGTAAAAGAGCGACGCCAGCGCTATCATAGCCGCGATATTCGAGCCGCTTTAGGCCATCAATAAGGATTGGATAGGCCTCTTCCTGGCCTACATAACCAACGATTCCACACATAAAAGTTTAAGTTTAGTTTAAAATAAGTGATTTCTGTTTGTTTGCGTTAAGCTGTCGCCAGCTCAAACCTGTCTACCTAGACAAAATATATGCCAAGTGTCCGAATGACACGTTAACAAATCGTAAAATTTCTAAAAAGCAAAGACCTTCTCTGGGGAACAGAAAAGGTCTTCGCTTACTTAATAATTCTTTTTATAGCTTCTCGGAAGTTGTTTCCTCTTCGACCTTCTCTTCTTTCACTTCTTCCGTCTTGGATTGATTTTGCTGTTCCGTTTGGGATTGATTTTGCTGTTCCTGCGTTTTAGACTGGTTACCTTCCAATTCTTCCGCCTTCACACCTTTTGGATTACTCCACAATTTCTTCTTGTAAGCATCCAGTTTTTCCTCTACTTTCTTCCCATCCAATTGTTGCGCTCCATTTTCAGCTTCCTTTACATTTTGTAACATCCCTGGAGATGACTCGCGTACAATTGTGCTGGCAAATTTATTCTGTACAAAGAAATCGTCCATGGTCATATCATAAAGCCCTTTGTCCGGATCAGAAATATCCACTTGCACTAAGCTATAGCGCAATTGCGGAAAATAAAGCCAAAAAGCTGGCGTAGCGCCTACTGATTCGGCCAACTCCGCTGATGTGGTAATATTCATTAGCGGAGCAACACCAATAATACGTGTCTCCAATCTGCTGCGCTGTTTGTCAAAAAAGATATCTTCTTTCACCCGAAATTTGGTCACACGAGCAGGATCAAACTCATTCAGCGCCATTTTGGAGTCAATCTGGTTCCCCTCATCATCAAAGATTGGGACTAACACACTATCCGCAAAACGTGCCATCCCCTCTTGTGCGCTCAATCGTCCTTTGAAAGAATCGTCATCAGGGCTATAAAGCGAAAGCTTCCCTTTTTCGATCGCTTTCATTACAACTTCTATAAGAGAATTGCCTGGGATCGCCAATATATTATTTTTTTCATCCTTCAGATCAATATCACGCCATACGCGCTTGTAGAAACGGATATTCTTCTTATTCACCTCAGGATAAGCGAAAGGAACAGCGTCTTCCATACTATTGGCCTGATAAAATCCGTCTGTGGTAGGGATAGTATCGGGATTAATTTCCCCTGATTCAACCGGAATCCCGGAAATTACGTTATTTAACGTATCCTGTTGTCTAGGAACTGTATCTATTGTCGTCTCTTGCTGAGCGAACAACAACCCAACGACCAAGGTCATGGAAGCTGTCATTACTGTTTTCATTTTCATCGTAATCGTGTTTATATTTACAGCCAAGATTAATATTTACGTGTTTTACTTTGTACGGTCGGCATTTCAAATGCGGACATTACACAACGAAAGCCAATATAAGAATGCGGTTCGTAATCCACCGAATAATTCCGTGTCTCACTATTCAGCTGCTCGCCATTGTCTTTCCATGAACCACCACGTACAACTTTCCGTTTGAGCGCATCACCGTCCTTCGCATCGGCATCATACAATAATGCAGGATTAAGGTCATTGACAAATACGACTGCCGATGGGCTATAAGCATCCAATGTCCATTCAGAAACGTTACCAGCCATATTGTAGACACCAAAAGCATTTGGCATATACGATTTAACCGGCAAGGTGAATGTAGCACCATCGCGCGAGTAAGTACCCTCGCCTTGTTTAAAGTTGACAGCTAATTTCTTTTTACCTTCCGCACCGTCAATGGTCATACGAGAACCTGCTACGGTATCTTGCGGATCCAATTTACCGGATGCAGCATATTGCCATTGCGCCTCTGTTGGTAAACTCAGGCTTAGTTGATATCCATTAAGATAAGAGTTTTTCAATACTGTAGCCGCCATTTGGCTCGCACGCCAATCCGTGAACGCACGCGCTTGTCTCCATGTGACCCCAACAACGGGATAATAATCAAAAGAAGGATGGGAAAAATAATTTGCATCTAATGAGGCTAGTTGCGCATTTGGAAAATCCTTTGTCCAGATATCTTCCACCGGCATGACAGCAACGGAATCCGTCACATAGCCCTTTTTCAGATTACCCTTCGATTGTAAATAGGAAAAACGATATTTGATTACTTCTGGATTAAGTGCACGTCGATTACCTCGCATCTCCAACATTGGAGCAATGCGTTCCTGAATGCTCGGATCATTGCTCTTCCATAACGGAGATACCTTCTTAACTTTCGCCCAATTAATTCTCCGTTGTCCTACTTGTTCCCCAGCGATCTCTAAAAAGTACTGATCATCCTGTAGGTAATCTGTCACAGCAACCGAATCAGCCACCCAATTCACAAATTCACGGTACTGCTTATTTGTTACTTCAGCTTCATCAATAAAGAATGCACTGACACTGACATTCTTACCCACATTGCCACTATCCAAAGATCCTTTAAAAAGGATTGTTCCTGAAGGGACATACACCATACCTGGGGGCGCTGGCAGCTTACCGCCTCGAAAGGCATTTACTTTAGGTGCTTTATAGATTGCTGAATTTGATTTACAGGCAGAAAAGCCAATTACGATTGCCAAAACGCCAAAACCTAACAGACGATTTTTATAGACCTGTTTTAATATATTTACCATCATTTGTTATTTAAATTAGGTTGTTCGATTAGCTTATTTCCGATTGAAAAGTGCATATTTTACACCCAAGGATACAAAACCATATTGGTCGTTATTGTTGTTCTTTATACCATCGAGATTATCATTGGTCGTTAAGGTATGCTGATAGTTGACATTGATTGCCCATTGTGGCCCGTATAAAGTACGACCAAAGGGAATGTCTACACCAACGTTTAAAGGAATTACAAAATGGACTTCACCTAAATCGTCAGCCAATTCACCACCTTGACTAGCAATTCCCTCAGCATATTCTGAAGATAAATGCCGGGCAATTCGGTTTTTTACTAATCCAGCCCCAGCTCCTAAATATACATTTGAAAGAATACGAGAGAAAGTATTTGCTCCTAAGGTATAATTGCTATAATTGTCTGCATGGCCCATAAATTGGCCAACACGAACTTTACCATTAATATTACCAGCAAAATAGCGATTCTCAAAATCACTATTATAGCCATTGCCACTCAAAGTTCCTTTTTCGCCATGAAGTCCCACTGATATAAAGGGGTTTATTAAATAGTCAGCCTCACCATAAAATGCAAATTTGGTCTCCACATTTCCAAGATCGGTCATATTAAAAGTTGCTCCAGCACCTGCGCCAACACTTACAGGGCGCGAAAATTGAGCTGAAACGATTCCAATTTTAAAGCATAAAATCGCCAGTAACGTAAATAATAGTTTTTTTCTCATAGTGAGTTGATTAGTATTAAAAATATTACAATCATAACGGATTGTAATAAAATTTAGTATAAAAATAAAGCCCCAAATCGACTCTTCGACTTGGGGCTTTGCAATAATGAGGCCAAACTCAATTTTGTATATGGCTATTTTATATTTAAGCGATCCTTAAGATCTTGCCAAACTTTGGCAAATCCTGTTTTCTTTTTGCCCTTGTCACCGTAGCCATAACCATAGCCATAGCCGTATCCATACCCTCGGGCAAAATCAACATCATTGACAACGGCCGCAAGGTTTTTTAATTTACCATCAACATACAGCTCTCGAGGCACCTGTAACAATCGTTTATCTAAGTAATTCACACGAGACACATACAACGTTAGATCAGCATTATGTGCAATTAATAAAGTATCCGTTACCAAGCTCACAGGCGCAGTATCAACCAAAATATAGTCATAATGTTCACGCGTATATTTAATAACATCATCGAAATGGCCATTCATCAATAATTCGGCTGGATTTGGTGCGATATAACCTGAATAGATAACATCAAAATCATAATTTCCTGGCTTTTTGATAATGATATTATCTACATTCATTTCCGGATTGATTAAGAACTGCGTAATTCCTACATTGGTATGCTGTAAATGGGAAAGACCTAAGTAATCTAAAACCTTGGGACTACGAATATCAGCACCAATTAAGACAACCTTTTTTCCAGACATGGATAGAATTTGGGCAAGGTTTGTGGTGACAAATGATTTACCCTCACCAGAAATTGTTGAAGTTACAAAAACAACTTTTGAAGATCCCTTTTGATCTGCTCCGAACATAAAGTTCATATTGGTACGTAAGATGCGGAAGGCTTCAGCCAAAGAAGAGCGATCATTTAAATGAACAATTGTATCCTCTGCTGTTGGTATTTCACCTAGAACTGGAACCTTAACAATATCTTCAATGTCTTTTCGCGAATGGATTTTGTTATCCAACAAGAATTTGAGGTATAAAATAACCAACGGTAGGAAAAATCCTAATATTAGAGCTCCTAATAAAACTAAAGATTTACGAGGCGCAACAGGCAAGCCATTTCCATAAGCTTCATCAATAATCTTCAAATTATCTGGTGTTGCTGCGGCTTTGACCTCACTTTCTTCTCTTTTTTGAAGCAGTAAAAGGTAAAGTGATTCTACAATTTGCTGTTGCCTGGATATTTTTTTAAATCCTTGTTCTTGGCTAGGAATAGAACTAATACGGCTTTTTATTTCATTAGATTTCTTTTCGATACTATTTAACGCTAATTGAGTGACATTTTGATAGTTTTTTAGAGATTGGCGAATATTTTTATCACTTTCAACAATACTTTCATTTAGAGCGATCACCGCAGGATTTTGATCCGAAGCCGATTTCAACAGATCATCGCGTTCCAATACAAGCTTATTATAAGAAGAAATGGCTGTCCCAATGGAAACATCTTGCAAGCCTATATTAGAGGGCAATAGTTTGCCAACTTCTTGGCCTTTAAGATAATCGCTCATATGATCAACTAGCTTAAGCTGTGTTCGATATTCAAGAACTTTCTTATCATTATCCGATGCGTTATTCAAGAATACACCCGCCTCTGTGGCCATATCAACCATTGAATTGGCGGATTTAAACTCTGCTGCTTGTTCATCAGCCCCAGAGAGATCCTTTGAAATTAGCATCAAACGTTTATTAATAAATTCTGAGGTAGCTCGAGTCATTCTCAGTTTATCATTAGTCAAATCTTCATTATAAACATTAATTAATGTGTTCAACACCAGCTTACCTTTCTTTCCTAAAGTAGATAACATGGAAAAATTCACAACAAAAGATTGCAATTCTTTACCAGGAACTATATTTATTGCTGCAAGATTATTGTCAATGGCCCAATCTTTTGGTATAACAGTAATAAGATATTCGTCGTTTACATCAATTTTCTTTACTCCTGTAGACCTAAAAATTACATCTGAATACCCAATTTTCACTTTCTTATTAAAAGATGTTGAAAGATGTTCCCCAGAAATTAAGTTTGTGATTCTCAATTGATGACCATCTTTTGAACTAACTCTAATATTTATCTTTGTGGTGTCTTGATCACCTAAGGGTTCAATAAAAAAAGGCATTTCTTTTTCCAACACTTCAGAAGAAAGAATTTTGCCCTTTAAGGCATACATAATATTAAGATGGTGCTGATCAATCACCTTTCTCATTAATCTTCTAGAAGAAAGAACTTCGATTTGATCGGTCACAAAAGCTGCTCTGCTGCCTCCAAATCCCATACTATTACTTAATTCGGAAATACCAGCTAGTTCACCTGCAGAGGCACTTCTTTCATCTTTTAGTAAAATTTTAGCTGTTGTATTATAAGTTTTAGGAGCATACCGCAGGTATACTATTGCAACCCCTAAAGCTATCGCTATCGCAATAACAAACCATTTCCAATAAAAAGCATATTGCTCAAATAATTGTCGTAAATTAATTTCTTCGTTTGGATTATCTTTGGTTTGTAAGGTAGTTTTTTCCATAAATAAATTTATCGTGTCAATACTGAGATTACAGTAATCAATAAGCTTGCAATTGAGATAATTATATTTGTATTAGCTCCAAGTTTTGAATTGTTAATTTGGGCCTTATTTGGTTCAACATATATAACATCATTCTGTGCTAAATAATAATATGGAGAATTAAGGGTACCTTGTTTGGTTAAATCTAAACGATGCATCGTTTTTTGACCATCAACCTCTCTAATTAATAAGACATTTTCTCGAACCCCTCTAATTGTTAAATCCCCTGCCAGCCCTAAAGCCTCTAGAACCGTTACCCTCTCAGTAGGCATTATAAAAGATCCTGGGCGTGCCACTTCTCCTAACACAGAAATTCTAAAGTTATTAAAATTCATGTTTACACCAGGATCTTTAATATATTTACTTAACTCATCTCTCAGCTTCTCAATTGCTTGGATTCTAGTTAAACCAACTACATGGACATCTCCAAGCATTGGTAATATAATATTCCCTTGATTGTTAACTGTATATGTAGGGCGAAGAGCCATATCAACTTGTTGAGTCAAATTACTACTCGTTGTGGAGCTCACGGGATTAAAAGGAGCTGTAACTTTAGGATCTGCAGCCGTAACAACGATAGTCAAAATATCATTAACCTGTATTTTAGGAACATATTGTTCATATAAAGTATTTATATGAACAGAATCTTGTTGCAAATACACCATTTGCTTTCGGGACCCACATGAGCTAAACAGCATAAGTACCAAAATAATTGGGACCAATATTTTTTTATAGCTTGATTTTAATCGCATTCTCTTTTTCAGATTTTAAGATTTTTTGACCTTGATAATATTAACAAAAGTAATTTTTTTTAACCAGATTATCCCCATTAAAAAAAAAATCAAAATTGAGCTAACAATTTAGACATTCGCTCATAAGCAAACATTATGCCTAAAAACGTTTTAACCCTTTTAATATACACCTTTTAATCCCTCATTAACTATTCAACCCAAAAGAATTCCAATTACAATTCTATTCCTATTTTGACCTCTCCCCAAAAAACTGGAGCATTTAAAAGTAGAGAATTCGGGTATGAATTACTAATTTTAAAAGGGAAGAAAAGCGATGAAAAAATCAAAGTTCACCGAAGCACAGATCGCCTTTGCGATCAAACAGTCCGAGACCGGTACCCGCGTGGAAGAGGTCTGCAGAAAAATGGGCATCAGCGAGGCTACATTCTACAACTGGAAGAAGAAATACGGTGGTCTGGGGGTGCCGGAACTGCGTAAGCTTCGGCAACTGGAAGAAGAAAATGCGCAGCTGAAAAAGCTTGTGGCCGATCTCAGTCTGGACAAACAGATGCTCCAGGATGTA